>Ga0307375_10004205_pt1 | contig 13868 bp, 12 predicted proteins | sample TR1MG_FD_202531 | JGI IMG/M metagenome (GOLD analysis project Ga0307375, IMG submission 202531) | Soil microbial communities from Risofladan, Vaasa, Finland - TR-1 | ecosystem: Environmental > Terrestrial > Soil > Coastal area > Acid sulfate soil | place: Finland: Risofladan, Vaasa | collected...
CCGAGGTCGAATCATACCGAAAAACGGCGGCCATGGCCCGATGAGCGGAGGAAACTTATCACGAATGCCAACACGGTCCTAGGTCTTCCACTCTGAGGACACAGGCCCAGAAAGGCAGAAAGCGCCTTAAGAACAAGGAAATAAGCATCGTACCGCATGAAAAGCGGCCCCGAAAACACCCCTAAAAGAGGCGGGCAAAATCTTCGCGGAGTGAAGTAAAAGCGATGGTGGCCAAAAAAAACGGCAACCACCCCAAAATAGACGAGTTTTCAGGGACTCGCCACGAAGATCCCGATGCCCGCACCCGGCACTGCCCAAGCCCCAACCTTACACCCAGACCACCCCGGTGCGGTCCGAGACCGTTCTGGAGCCCGCGTTGTTAAATACCCCAAGGCCCGGGACCTGCCACCGGATCCCATGATTCACTGTCGGGCGGGGGGTTGGCAGGCAGCTACGAATTTACCAATACCGACAATCACCGCGTGTCATGGGCTTAACTCTTTGTTTTTATTGTTTATACGCGATCTTTCTCGAAAAACACGTAAAGAGCCCCCTACATCCCAAATACACTGCGGGCCCGCTCTCTGTGCCGCCTTGGGGCGAGCCCCGGCTTCGCAGAGCTTGTTTTGACATCACTATCGACTACCCTTACAGGGGAGGGTGCCGCTATGATAAATCACAAACCATGAGTTCCGTGGCCGCTGATCCAATTGTCGGCAGCAGCGAGTCGCGACGGCGGAGCGTACTTGTTGTAGACGATGACGACGGGTTACGTGCGGGGCTTGCTATCGGCCTGAAACGTGACGGCTATGACGTTGAAGTGGCTTGCGATGCACTTGAGGCCATAGAGAAGCTCATGCATGCGAACTTCGATCTTATACTCCTGGACCTGCACCTCCCCGGGTCCATTGATGGGCTCGCCCTCCTAAACAAAATTCGCGCCGAACGCTCGCCTTTGAATCTCCCGGTCATCATCATTTCGGGGTCCGCCGACAGCGCCAATATCATTACGGCACTGCGCGACGGCGCCAATGATTATGTTGTAAAGCCCTTCGACGCCAGCACCGTGCGCGCCCGCGTCCGCACCCAGATCACCCTGAAGGAGTTAAAGGATGTGAACGATCACTTCTTGCGCGCGGCGAGTCACGACCTCAAAAAACCCATCATGTTGATGCTGGATGTGGCAAACCAGGTCCGCACGACGGCCGCAGACGGTCAGCCGATGACCCAAGATGACCAATCCGCCTTGGATCTTCTGATCGACACCGGAAAGTATATGCAGCAGATCATCACGGAATTGCTCGATATGGGAGCAATCCGCGCGGGCCGTATCCAGTTGCAAAAACTCCCTACGGATTTTGGGGCCATCGTCCGCCAGGCCGTGGCGCACAACTCAGGGTATGGGCACAGCAAGAATATCGAACTGGCCCTCAAGTTCGCGCCCGGCATGCCTCATATACTCGCCGATGAGCTACGCCTACTCCAGGTCCTGGACAATTTGATCGGCAATGCCATCAAATTCAGTCCGCCTGGGACCCGAACGCTGGTCTCTACGTGGGCCAACGAAAAGAATATTACCTGCGAGGTAAAAGACGAGGGCCCCGGGCTCCCCGAGAAAGACCTGAACCAGCTCTTTCAGCCATACCAGACGCTTAGCAACAAACCCACGGGTAATGAGCAAAGTACGGGGCTTGGGCTTTCCATCTGTAAGGAGCTCATCGCACTACATGATGGCGATATTGGCTTTCGCAATAACCCCGAGGGCGGCGCAACGTTTTGGATTCGCATCCCCATCAAACCGCCCACGTTCTCGCACCAAGGCCGTCAGACGCTCACCCTTGATTCTCAATCTTAAGAAGAACGGCTGGGCGTATCCGAGACACGCACGGTCGCCGATGCCGGATGTTTAAGCTCCATTGGTCCCCCATCTCGGGCCTCGGGAACTCTTTGACCGCCCGGATCCAGGCGCCCCGGACCAATAGTAAAGACCGTAATCTCGGGCGGGGCCAACAGGCGAAACGGCGGTCCCCAAGCGCCCGTGCCACGACTCACGTAGAGATAAGAGGCCTGCGCCAACCGAAAAAGGCCCGCGTGGGTAGGATAGTAAAGGCGGGTCAGGAAGCCCAACGGGAACATTTGCCCTTTATGGGTATGGCCGGAAAGTTGGAGATCGAATCGCACCTGCGAGCCTGGCACAAGATCAGGCCTATGCTTGAGAAGGATAGTGAACACGCCCGCGGGCAAGGCCCGCAACACTTGAGTCTCTCGTTGTGCAAGCTGCGTGGGCCGACCCGCCGCAGGATCGTCCATGCCAACCAAATGGATACCCTGCAACGATACAGCGCTATTGCGCAACACGGTAAATCCAGAGCGCTCCATAAACGCAAGCGATAGAGCGAGCCCCGTGTAACACTCATGATTACCGATGACCGCGAACTTACCCAAAGGGGGCCGCAGGGCCGCCAAAAGCCCGACTACGGGGACCGAGAGCCCGGCCCGTGAGTCAATAAGATCGCCCGTCGAAACCACTACGTCCGGGCGAGACTCATTTAGCCGACGGATCATCGTACGCACCCGCTTGCGTCCATTCATAGACCCGATATGAACATCGGATATTTGCGCGACCCGCAGCAATGGAAGCCCTCCCATACCTTTATCTGTCGGCACATCGACATATTCGACACGCACCCGCGAGCGCTCTATAAAGGCGTAGATCGCGAGGATCGCGGTAAGAATGCCGGTCACGAGCAAAGACAAGGGGCGCGCCAGGTCATGCGTCACATGTAAGCCCAGAATGCCAAAAAGTCCGACAAGAACATCGGCGGTAACCCGTGCCAGCACAAACAGCAACACAAGGCCTGCCCAGGTATAACCGACCCAGGCGAAGACCCGGGCAAGATGCGTGTGCCTACGACGCTCCAGACGACGGGCGAGAAAGGGTGTCACCCCGAGCGCTAACAAAACCAGGGCAAGAAAACCCTGCGCAGGACCCGAAAGCCTAAGGCCAGACACGATCGCATGCCAAATAAAGGCATGCGCCAATCCATACAAGGCAATAAACAAAGGAAGCATCATAAACACAAGCCTCGGAAGCCAAGCCTTATTGTGCGATACATTTCGCCCGATCGACACGCACTTAGGATACCCGTACCGAAATACCCGGCAGACGGGGCCTTGTACACGACAAAACACCGCTTGCCGCAAGCGCCAGACCGTTTTACGCGCTCAAGGCCCGGTCCAAAATCGCCGCAAAAATTCCATCAAGCTCGGCGCCGATCCGAACGAGCTCGGCGTGACCGTAGGGCGCAAAAACCTGCGAAGGCGAGCGGTAAGCAACAACAGTCTTGTGGTTATTTTTATACACATGGAAACGGATGGGGATATCGAGACCCGCAGCCTTATCGACGGCCCACACCTTCACCGCAAAATCAGGGTGGAACACCTCCAATATCTGATCACAGTCCACAGTAAGCCCGCGTTTGGCGGCATTCGCCTGGCCATCGATGTGAGCGACCACGCCCATAGACAATTCCGTGGCAGCCGCCTTGAGGCACATTATCGCCTCATCGCAGGTCTTGGTCGTTGTTTTCTGAACAAGAGCTATCGTCATAATTTTTGCCTTACCTCGAGTTTCGCCATCCGTGCACCTTCAAGACGTCCGTAGTGGTGCGGAGCTTAGCGTTAAACATACATAAGCTTAGCAGCCGTTCCGCAACCGCCTGTTAGCGAATCGTGGTGCACACTGCGCCCATCTTTCAGATCGTCTCCGCGAGCACTCAGTGGTGGCAAGAAAAGCTCGCCGCCGGCAAACGCGACAAGGACCGGGATGACACAGGCCGCACTAACGGGTAAATCCTTCAAAGGAGTACACACGGAAATAGGCAAGCTCGGTCGCTTCTCCGCATCACCATCTGCGCTAAAGGCGGGGTCATACGAGCCAACCAAAGAATTGGGGGATCAGGGCCATCACACAAAAGGGCGCATGGGGCAGCAATCCTGCCGTAGACCCCTCTCCTTAACGACCGCGCCCAATGATAAACTCTGCGCGTTCATCTATGATGAGCACACTTTCAGCATCATACGAAACCCCACGGGAGACAAGACGCGGTGCGCCAGGCCCTGATCATAATCTTACTATTCCTGCCAACCCTAGCTCAGGCTCTCCTTCAACCTACGCCACCATCGCTCACAGATCCATGCGCGGGGTCCTTAGGGCTCCTCGCCGAACTAGATCGACCCACGGTTGCCGATAGCGCCTGTGTGGCGAAACCAGGACACACCATCGTGGAGATGGGTTACGCTCACGCCAATAGCGGCCAAGGGACAGTAGAGAATGCCCCGCAAGCCGAATTACGCTTTGGGCTCCCCCACCGCAATGAATTTGTGCTTTTGCCTCCGAACGCCGTACACGCGGAGAATGGCAATACGGGAAACACGAGCTATGGCGCTACCACCATGGGCCTAAAACATGAGTGGGGCTATACACAACGCTGGATCTACACAAGTGAACTGCTTTTTACGACCCCCGGTACAGGGCAGGCGCCAGGGAGCTCCGGCGGATGGGGGGAGGCCATCAATGGTATCGTAGGCTACAGCGTGACATCGCGCATCGCCATCGGTCTTATGTTGGGTGCAACCGCGCTCTATGACCAGAATGGTCGACGTTACACAAGCGTAAACCCCGACTTTACCGCGACCTGGCTGCTCAATCCCCACTGGCAGCTCTATGGCGAGATCTATGGACAGACCCATACGGGCTACGGCACTGGTAGCGGCTGGGACTCCGATAGCGGTGTACAATACCTCTTGACGCGCCGTATCGAGATCGACGCGGAAGTGGGTCAAAAACTCATCGGGGCCTTGGGGGGATACCGTAACTACTGGGGGTTCGGCGCAGGATGGGAATTCTAGACAATGGCGACTCTCGCCGCCAAAATGAAACGAGAGATCAAGAGGGCGTTACGAAGTTTGATCTTCGTTACGAGAAGGCCCCTGCACTCCCACAGGCTCGCCTACAGACGCTCAACGCCTGGCGCCGCATTCTTTTTGATCTCGGGCTTATAGGGGAAGAAGTCACAGCGACCGGGCCCGTAGGATTCGGGAACGTGAGCCAACGCATAGAACCGCATTCCGCCGCTTTGCCACATTTCCTGATCACGGCCACGCAGACGGGTCATAAACACGTCCTCACACCCAATGACTACAGCCTTGTCACAAGCTGGGATATCGAAGCCAATCGAGTATGGGCCCAGGGCCCGGCGGCCCCATCCTCAGAATCACTCACCCATGCCATAATTTATGCCACCCTTCCCCAAGCGCGCTTCGTTTTCCATGCCCATTCCTCCGTCATATGGTCACAGGCATCCCAACTGGGCCTGCCTTCGACGGCGCGCGACACCCCTTACGGAACGCCGGAAATCGCCCACGAGGTTCGGGCTCTTTTGGCGAGCCTGAATCATCCCCACACGGGGATATTGGTTATGGGCGGCCACACTGATGGCATTATCGCATTTGGTGAGACCGCAGATACCACAGGCCAAGCTTTGATCCAGGCCCTTGCTCAAGCCCGCGCCGCGGGGGGCGCGGAAGGAAACATTGCGCCATAAATGAAACCCGTCAGCAAACGCCGCTTCACCTGATTTTTGTCGCCTGCCTCACTAACTACGCCAAGTCCATCATGACTCGCCGCCACGCCAGCTACGCTGACAGGCCAAGACCGCCGAGCGCAGCGGTTTGCGCGGATCCGCGAGCCCCTCTCTTGCCCTTTTCTTGCCCGGTACCGGTGGGCGGCCTCCGCGTTGCGGATATGGCAGCCGATGGGACTGACCGGGCAACCGCGTTTAGACATGATGAGATAGCGCGTTCCGGCAACACCCGTTATGGCCTATTGGGTGGACCGTCAAAACCCCTAACAAATCCACGAGATAGGATGCTTTTCGGACACCAACCGCCAAACCTTAAGTTTAACAACATGGTTGCATAAGACCTTAGTTGTATATACACTTTCCGCTGCCTTGCTCTAATGGTGGAAGGTAATGGCGTTAGTGATTTCCCACAATATTCGCGAAAAGCTTATGCACAAGCATAACGTTTGTGAAGAAGAGGTTTCTCAATGTTTTGCCAATTGTACAGGCAAATATCTCGTCGATACTCGCGAGGATCACGCTTCTGACCCGCCCACGTTATGGTTTATTTCAGAAACCGATTATGCCCGCAAGCTTAAGGTTGTTTTTATCCTTAGGGGTAAAGATGTTTACTTGAGGACGGCATTTCCGCCGAATGAAACTGAGTTGAGTATATACGCAAAGCATGGATAACGATCTACTACTCGCCTAAAATGTCTGAGCGTTCGTATATACTGTAAGTACGGCTATTGTTAACGTCTGAGGGGACTAAAAATGAGCAAACAAACTATCACCTCATCCGATGAAGCCTGGGATGACAGGGCATTGGGTGCTGATAGTGAATTCGTCAAAGCAGTCGACAACGACATGTCGGCTATCATCGATGAAGCATCTGGCACCCAGCTCATCTCAATTCGCTTGCAGAAATCTTTGATTGAGGACTTTAAGTTGATTGCGTCCCTAAACAAAGGGATTGGTTACCAAACTTTGATGAAGCAGATTCTGCAAAGATTCGTAGATGGGGAGAAGAAGCTGGCATGGAACGAATTTGTTTCTAGGAAAATAAAAGAACAGCGAGCCACGGGAAATGCGGAAAAGCCAAAGGCGCACAGGAAGCAACATATAGTATAACTGTGGTGTATCGATCTATTCACAAACCCGCTTCGGCGGGTTTGTGTTCTTTATATTCAAACTTTCCGATCCGGATGTCCGACCCGATGCGCGGAAAAAAGACAAACCCCCCCAGCGTGCGGGAAAAAGCGGCCATCTCGGGGGAATAATGGGTCAAGTTCTATCTGTGCTGTAAATTCTATCTAGTATAGACGCCTCTTTCCTAGCTCAGTGACGCCACGTTATCCAGAGTGACAGCAGGCATACACATCCATACCGCCCATGATTTGGATCTTACAAAAAGCCGCCTTGGCACATAATTGTCACAAAAGACGGGTAAGATGAGGGCATCACGAAAAGCCAGCGATTCATGAGGGGAGAGGATATGCAAAATAAACAGTGGGCTTACCGTCTGGCCTACATGGGCTTTGGCTATCTCATTAGTGCGGGTATTTTGGGGGCCTCGGCTCATGCCGCGTCAAACACCCAAGACGTCACACGCTCTGTGACGCTCACTGCCGCAAACCGCGCCGCCTATACGCACATATTACCCACGGGGCGTATCACAAGCCCGGTCGGTATGATCAACGGCACACCCAATTTTGCGACTGCGGTCCTACCCCTAGGCCATATCATATTGGTCCTGGCCAACGGCGCCACGCCTACCCAAACCATCACCCTTTACAATGCCCGTGATCTGCAAAAGATCGGGCAAGTCGCCGGGTACAAGTCAAAGCGCAAAACTCCCGGACCGAGCCGTAATCATGTGCTGGCGATCAAACATCAAAACTTTTTCCAAGGGCTTGCAACAGGGCCTCGCGGCACGTTCTACGCAGCAGGTGGCGACACCAACGACGTCGCGGCCTTCCGGTTCCTAAATGGGAAACTTGCGCTTATACGTCGCTATCCCCTGCAGTGGCAGCCGTTCCCAAGCACTCAGTACCCATACCGCTACCAAGGCCATCGCGTCGGGGCGCCCCGGCTCTTCTACCCGGATGCCGTGGCCTTAGGGCCCCGTGCCCGCCATCTGTTTGTCACCGGCATGCTTGCCAACAGCCTCGCGCGCATCAACCTCGCAAGCGGACAGGTGCGCTACCTTAATATTGGTGCCTATCCGTTTGCCCTGACACTGGCCGACGGGGGCCAGCGCCTTGTCATCAGTCTCTGGGGCGGAAATGCCGTAGCCGTGGTTGATCCGAGCCGCTTTACGCTCCTTGGGCGGATACCAGTGGGGCCCGTAGCCCATGCAAACGATGCGGCCCCGGGCGTTCACCCAAGTGCTGTGCTCGCCGTTCCCCGGAGCCCCTACGTATTCGTTACTCTCTCCAACATCGATCGCGTAGCCGAGATCGATAGCAAGACCCTACGCACTGTCCGCTTTCTAGACGACAGCCCTTATCCAAAAGCACCCCCGGGGAGTTACCCCAATGGGCTTGCGCTCGCGCATGGGCGTCTTTTTGTCGCCAATGCCGGCAATAACGATGTCGCAGTCTTCGACGTTCGTTCGGGACGCCCCCAAGGGTTGATTCCTACGGGTTGGTACCCAACAGCACTGACAGCAACCTCCAAGGCCCTTTATATTGTTGCCGCAAAAGGACTCGGTTCAGGGCCCAACATCCGCCACCAGTGGGTAGGCGATATGATGGATGGCCTTATCCAAAAGGTCCCTCTTTCTGCCCTCTCCCGCACGCTGCCGACGTGGACACGGCTCGCCTTGCGTCATAATGGCTTCACGGAACATCAGAGGTTGGCGCGCACTCGTCAGGATCACTCCGTCAGCTCCTTTGTGCGCCGTCATATCCATTACGTCGTATTCATCTTGCGTGAAAATAAAACGTTCGACGAGGATTTGGGGGGCTACAAGGCCGCGGGGCGCTATGCCGATCCGCGTTTGGACCTTTACGGTCCGCGGGAACTCCCCAACTTATACCATCTGGCCCATAGCTACACCCTTTTTGCCCGGTTCCTGGCCGATGGCGAGGTCACGGCTCAAGGACATCAGTGGACGACTGGCGCCTCCGATTCGGACTTCGTGCAACGCAGTTGGCCGCAGTACTATTCCCAGCGAGGCCTGGTCCCCAATCCCGGGTGGACACAATCGCTCGTCCCGGGAGGCGCAAGCGGTACCGGCGGCATGCCATTGGGTGCCGATAACCCCTATGCGATTTATGAAAATCTGTCGGCGCTCGGTAAATGGTCGAATCCTTGGATAAGTTATCCCGGACGACTCTTTCTTTTCAACGATCTCTTGAATCATAAAGTCTCTTTCGAAGACTTCGGGGAATTCGTATCGAGAGCCCGGGCCGGCGCAATATCAAAGGCCATGAAGGCCCACCTCGCTACGACCTTCCCGGGATGGGATCGCATGATGCTTGATACGACTCGCGTGCGACTGGCCATTAACTGGCTCAAGGCCCACCCAGGACGTCGTTTTCCTCACTTTGTCTATATCTGGCTTCCGGACGACCACACGGCCGGACGCCAACCCTGTTACTACAGTCCGAACTATTATGTCGCGAACAACGATTTCGCCACAGCGCAATTTATTCATTACCTCTCAACGACTCCTGAGTGGCATCATATGGCCGTCTTCCTGACAGAAGATGACGCCCAGTCCGGGGCCGATCACATCAATGCCCATAGGACCTTTGCCCTTGCCATAAGCCCCTGGATAAAAAGAGGCCGACTCGACACCCACCTCTACTCCCAGGTCAATATCATCAAAACCACAGAGGCCATCCTAGGCCTCCCCCCGCTCTCTCAGTGGGACCAAAACGCCGCGGTTTTTTCCGGCATCTGGACCCAATACCCGGATTTTTCCGAAACGGCGGTCTATCCCATGCAGGTACCCGTCACATTCAATGCGGGCGTCTGTACTCATTACACCATCCTGCGCAGGGAGGCTGGGGCTACCGGGCATACCCTATCACCGCAGTGGTATAAGGCCCATATCGGGAAGCACGGACGCCATATGCCGCGCGTACAGAGCACCTATGCGCCGACAACCCTGCTTGAAGTCCCGGGGCCTACCCAGATGCGCCAGGAATGGATTGCCGCAAAGGGCCAAGCGGCCTATCAGGCACAGATGCGCTATCTTGCCGACTACGCGCGCACTCATGGTGCCCCGCTTGATGCCTACGTGGCAGGCGCGGGAGATGACTAGCGCAAGATGCTTACATACTGAGGGAGGCCACATGGCCTGATACAGCGGCGTCGGCACGGCTTGTGGTCTATGGACGGTACAGGCCTCGTGGGCACCGCGCGATCTTATGCAAGTGAGACCGTAGCCACACGCCGCACTCAAGGCACCCCGCCGCGACAGGACAGTTGGCCAATCGAACAGGGAGACTGCCAGGGCGCCTCTCAATCGCCCTGGCAGCCCTCGATGGGGTAAGCGTAAGACGCGGGCGTAGGCCGCGAAGGGAACTACCGCCCCCGCCACGCTAAACTAAAGGTAGGTCGTTACCGCCGCGTCCAGGGCATCACGCATGTCCGGATCGTCTGTGATGGGCCGCACCAGGGTCACTCGGCAAGCCGCCAGCGGGGGTACCCCTTTCGCAATCAGAGAGCCGGCGTACACCAACATACGGGTCGAAATGCCCTCGTCCAAACCATGGCCTTTCAGATTGCGCGCGCGCTCGGCTATGGACACCAGTTTTTTTGCCACATCCGTACTAACACCGGTCTCGTGTGCCACGATCTCGGTCTCGGTATCATGTTCGGGGTAGCTGAAATCGAGCGCCCCAAAACGCTGCTTCGTCGACTGTTTCAGATCCTTCATCAGGCTCTGATAACCGGGGTTATAAGAAATCACCAGCTGAAAATCGGCGTGCGCATGGAGCAACTCGCCCTTTTTTTCAAGCGGCAACACCCGGCGATTATCGGTCAGCGGGTGAATCACTACCGTTGTGTCCTGACGCGCCTCGACCACCTCATCGAGATAGCAAATCGCCCCATACCGAGCGGCCAAGGCCAACGGACCGTCCTGCCACCGCGTGCCTTGGGCATCAAGCAGAAACCGGCCCACTAAATCCGACGCGGTCATATCTTCGTTGCACGCCACGGTAATAAGGGGCTTCCCCAGCTTCCAGGCCATGTATTCCACAAATCGGCTCTTGCCACACCCCGTGGGTCCTTTGAGCATCATAGGCATACGTACCGAATACGCTGCCTCATAAAGACTGATCTCGTCGGCGGTTGCCCGGTAATAGGGCTGTTCCTGAATTCGATACTGATCGACAACAGTGCTCATGAACATCTCTCCTTCAATCGTCACGTTAAGGGCGCCACGCGGCCCCTTAACTCATCACTTCGTAAGCGCCAGATACAAAGCCGGTAGGCGCTCGGGTAAGCGCGCCACATGATCGAGAATCATGTAGTGCTTTGCCCCAAAAATGCGCGACACATACTGATCGGCATACGGATCCAGCGTCAGACAAAACACTGTAGTGCCCTGCCTCCCTAACTCCTCAACCGCCTTTTTGGTATCAAACCGCAAATACTGTGGATCGCGCACATCGTTATCGGATGGCTCCCCATCAGTCAGCAACAAAATCAGCTTTTTCCGGCTCGGTCGACGCGCCAGCAGGGCGCCCGCATGCCGTAGAGCCGCGCCCATGCGCGTTGATAAGCGGCCCGTCATGCCCGCCAATCGCGCCTTCACGGCATCATCATAGGGCGCATCAAACTCTTTGAACCGATAGTACTCGACGTCGTGACGACCATTGGAATTGAATCCGTGTATCGCAAAAGGATCGCCGATCTTCGCCATGGCATCCGCCAACAGACTCGTGGCATCCCGTGCCAATTGCAGAACGGTCGCGTCCCCCTCCGCCCCGCGAATGCGGTCATTAGTGGACTCGGACAGGTCGATCAACAACAACACCGAAAGATCACGGATTTGAAGACGGGTGCGAATACCAATACGTGGGTCCGGCTGCCTGCCCATGCGCACATCGACCATCGCCTCGATTGCGGCGTTAATATCGATCTCGTCTCCGTCTTCAACCTTACGCTGGCGCGTCACTCCTTGCGGCTGAATGGATTCAATCAAGAACTTAAGCCTTCGCACAAGCGGCTTATACTTCTCGATCAAGGCATCGATATCTGCGGGGTCGCCAGCCTTCGGACGCTTCTCAAAGAGCGTGACCCACGCCGGCCTTTCCAGCTGCGTTTGGTAGTCAAACTCGGCATAAGAGAACGGCGAGGAAACCGGCTCCTTCCCCTCCATCTCGTTAAAGGTCTTGCCGTCGTCGTCGTACAGCTCGCTTGCCAGGATCCAGATCTCCTGCGCGTCGTCGCCTGCGGTTTCGACATCCAGCGTGTTCATCATTTCCATGAGGCTGACGTGTTTTCTGACCTGCGCTGCGGGTCCCGGCAACCCCAGGTAAGCGCCCTCCCCCTCTTCCCAAAGATAACGGTTATCATCGCGATACGGGTTTGATGGGCAGTCGGTGCGCGCATTAAACGAAAGCCTGGCCGCAGCTACACGCTCGGCCCAGGCTAGACCGACTTCTCGGGCTATCCGAGGCTCATTCCAGCGTTCGCGCCTGTCAAAGAAGGCGGCGCGCGCAAATTCTACGAGCGCGTGCTCATCGCGGTAATTCTCATCAAGCAAGGCCCTGGCCGTGCGATCCAGAAGGCCTGTCATATCACAGCGATCAACATCCGCCGGCAAAAGCGAGCGCCACAGAGGGCCTAACCCGGGAAAGACTGCGACCGCCAACTGCTCGATGCGGGCGTCCTCGACAAGACCGACACAGACTTTCTGAAGAGGCGTTAAGTCCTCGCCGCCACCAAGCCGGGAGTAAACCAGATGAGCCGCGCAGTGGGCGGCTGCGGCCCGATAGATCTCGAGACCTGCCACTTTTGTGCCCTGCGCGCCTGCAATATCGTCGTAGGCATCCGGCAGGTGAATAAAGAACTGTTCGATGTAAGGCTTATATCCGGCTCGGCTTTCGAAATCACCAGACGTCGGCCGCATATAAAAATCGCGGCCCCAAAGAGCCCGTAGATACATAATCAATCGGCGCTGGACGTCAACAAAGAGCACGCCCCGCTGCTCTTTCTGAAGGATCGCCAAGGCCTCAGGGCTTTCCAGGCCGAAGTAGCGGGCTTGGCCCTCAAAATCCGTCCGATAGGCCGAAATACCCCAGAGGGCCCAACGCCTGAGGCCGCCCAACGTCAGATGGCCCAGTAGCACCTCAAGCTTACCGAGCATGGGCCGCAGGGCCCGTGGCGCTTGGCTCAAAATCGTGTCCAAGAGCGCAAGATAGGCGCGGAACAGCTCCCCTTCACCGAGACGCGTCGCCGCAGTCGGCGCCGTCGCAAAGACAAGCATTATGACCTGGGCGCTGGTCTTGGAACTCAAGCGAATGGCGGCCGACAACATCTCGGCGACCGCTTGTTCACCGATCTCTTTGGCAACAAACGGTGCGCTTTCAATAAACGTCACCACAAGGTCCGTACCCCGACCCAAGGCTTTGAGAGTGGCGGCACCCTGCAAATAAGACTCTAATCCCCGCGCACTAAAAGCACGCGCGGCGTCCTGCCACACAGACTGCAGGACCTCCACGGCATTCTCGCCCAGATCATCCAACAGTTCCTGATAATCCTTTAGATGAATCGCCACGTTATCGTATCCGTAGACAGGAGTTGCCGAAGGGGAAATCCATACAATGAACCGCAATACCGCGAGACCACGCAAAAGGCCTATCTCGGGTTTCGAGACCCGGGAGCATGCCCTTTTTGGCCCACGACTTCCTCATGACACGAAGGCGCCCTCACTTCCACACCTAGCGTTGCCCGCAACCACCCTCACCGCCGCTCCCAAAGGGCAACAGCTTATCGTCGCAGAGCGTGCCCGGAGACTTCTCATCACAAAGGTCCCGCGGGCCGGCGTTTCCCGGCCCGCGGATACCACAACGGCTACAACAAACGAGGTTGGGGCTTTGGCGGGTGCAGGGCTTCGCTTAGACGCTGCCGCTTTCTAGCTATATCAAGCAAAGCCCGGCTACAGCCACGCCCCGGCACTCTTACTGTCCGCGATACACCACGAAGGCCAGACCCTGACTCTGCGCATAGTTATCGTAGCCGATCAAACGCACGTGATGGCGAGGATGCGCACGGTGGCAG
>Ga0307375_10004207_pt1 | contig 13863 bp, 16 predicted proteins | sample TR1MG_FD_202531 | JGI IMG/M metagenome (GOLD analysis project Ga0307375, IMG submission 202531) | Soil microbial communities from Risofladan, Vaasa, Finland - TR-1 | ecosystem: Environmental > Terrestrial > Soil > Coastal area > Acid sulfate soil | place: Finland: Risofladan, Vaasa | collected...
GGAAGGTTGAGTCCCCAGTCCGATTCGATGAAGGTGATGATGTCTACGACTTCACGCGAACTTGTGTCGCTTTTGAGACGCCCAGCATTGAGAGCGATACGGGCAAGGTTGCCTACTCCACTCTTCCTTGCCATCTCACCCCCCCTTCTTCATGCGGATACGGGCTTCTTCCTCCCAGGTGTCGTCGCCCATGCGTTCAGACAAACCAGTGAAAATGGTCTCCACTTGATCTGCCGGGACACCTCCGCCAAGCATGGCTTCTCGGAAGGTCTCAATCATAAACGAGAACAACACCGTAAAAGCCGGGCTCCCCAGATCGATCATCTTGCCTGAAAGCTGATCCTTCCGTTTGAGCCACGCATCAACGATGGCCTTGATGGCACCGATACGACGAATGGAAAGCTGACTGGTCTCTGTGCCCTTGCGCTCAGCTTCAGTACGTTCGAATCCCAACGAAGCCGTCTCCTCCGCGATGATCATCATGGAGTAGTGCAGGACATCTTCGGAGTCCACGCTCTGAGCAATGCTCTGAAGCAGTGGGTCTTTTTTGATGTACGCCGCCTTGGCGGCTTTGACCTGAGCGGTAATCTGGTTGACGGGTTGCGGCGCACCAGCAGGAACCTTGGCCTTTTTCTTACGGCCAGGCTTGGTCTTCATTACGACCGGCTCCCCTAGTTGGAACCAGATCTTGTCGCTTTCAAGGATCCCATCGAGACCGTTCTCGATGTCCCTCCATTTGTTGTGACCCTGCTCGTCCGTCACCTTGACGCGCTTGGCGTCCGAAGGGATGAGGGCGAGTTCTTCATCTCGGGTCAACTTTTTTGCCGCTGTACTCATGCAACCTGCCTAGTTAGGGAGCCACCCCTTGCTGTGAAGCAGGAGGGATGATGGTGGGCGGAAGCTCCGGCTTGAGACCCACACCAAATCCAAGCAAACCGTCTTGCGTTGAATCGGGATACGTGAAATCGAAATTGCGCTCTCCGCCTCGGTAATCGGCTTCGAACCGAAGTCCGAGCTGCCCACGAGGGCCTGTCACCGTCACCGTCGTTCCACCCACAACACCACTGTACCCAGGCAAGTTGTCAATGGCTGCTCCAATCGAGGTGGCGGTAGCTCCTGCACCGCCTCCCGTCACAAAATCTCGGCCCGAGATAAGCTCAAAAGGGCCCACAAACAAACTGGCAGACGGTCCCGCAAAGACATCAGAAATGACCTCCACATCAGCAAAAGGCGCTTCGTTGGGGTCAAAAGGCTGCATTTGAGCATTGAGCGTCTGTGTGATGACGCTACGAGCAGGCCCACTTGTCGCATTGGTCAGATCAGCGGAAAGCCCGATGTTCTGGATGTGACGAAAAATAAACCCAGAGCGGATCTTCGTGGGACGACTGGTGGCGGGATCAGCACCAAAACCCGGAGCCGGGTTGGGCCGCGAAAAGTTCGCAACCAAAAGTTCGTAGCTTGGTCCTGATGTCGTAGCCATGTCAGTCCTTTTTCAACGGGATCCAGTTCTCCATAGCAGTCCTGCCACGGAGAATTTGTCGCAAGAGGTACGTGTTGGTCTCGTGCTCACTCGCCATCGCCATCAAGAAGTCATCCAACCCCAAGGTCAGATCACCGCTCTCCTTCAAAGACTCGTAGGTGTCTTCGATGACGTTCTGGATGTCGTCTTCGCTGAGAAGCCCACGCTTGTGCAAGCAATCCACAGCAGAGTCCCACCGCTCGTTCCAGTACAAGAACATGCCCAGGAGATCTTCATCGTCAAGGGCGTCGTTGCCAAAGATGCCCACCATCTTCTCAGCAAGCGTATCGGTTTGGGTTTGGACGCTTTCGTAAAGACGTTGGAACATCAAGTGGTCCCCGTAAAACGTCTTCCCCTTCACCTTCCAGTGAGAGTTCTGGTAGCTCCAATACTGAGCCCGCAGTAGAGCGAGCAACCATCGGAGTTTCTGAAGACCACTTTCGGTGTCCTCCGCTTCAGAGTCCATCGCTACAAATGCCCACTTCATAGTTCGATTCCTTCAAATCCACCGAAGAAGATTTCGGAGAGTTGATTCACTTCAGGAGCTTCAGTGTCCACGGAATCCAGAGCACCGTTGTGGAGACCAAACTCTGTGACCGGGTTGACGGCAGGCGTCAGGTCATTGAGGTTGAACAAATCAGCCGTGTGCTGCTGGTCCGATGCCGCATGGGAAGCGATCATGGCCTGTCGGTAGGACTCGATGCCCTCTGACGGAACCTCATCCACGACCACCTTGTTGTACTTCTGGCAAACACCATCGGCGTTCTTGTAAACGCAGCCATCGCACTTCTTTTGGGCCAAAACGAACTTGAGGGTGTTCGCTCGGTGCCGGAGAGCGCCTTGGTCACATCCCTTGGTTCCTGCCTTGGTTCCGTAGGCTCCTGCGTCCACATACAAGTGACCGGACAGACCCTCGTGGGTGCTGCGGGCTTTCTTGATGCGCTTGGTGGCAGCCTTGGCGATCTTGGGGGTAAGTCGCAGTTGGATCAACTGGTCGAGTTCTTGTCCCGCCAAACCCTCGGACATCTGCTGACGTACCCATCGAGCTGCTTTGCGCAGTTCAGCCGGAGACACCGCCATGTCGGGGGTGACTTGTTGGGCTCGGGTCTGCACAGCACCTTGGTACTCAGTGCTGGCTTCCTTCTCGTAGAACCGTCCTCGGATCAAGATGGGCTCAAGTCGAGCATGAACCACCTTCATCTCGGCCAAAGTGAAGTTGGCCTTGAGTGCCTTTCGGAGCCTGGATTTGCTGGCACCGTCATCGACCAACTGCTCAATCTTGCCGACTTTGAGGAGCATCCGCTCCCTTGCTGCCATCTTGGCTTGAGCCTTCAGGTTGAGTTGACGGGCTTTTTCACCTGCAACAACCTGCCCTTGCTCAGCTTCAACAGCATGACGACGAATCGCCTCGGGAGTTGCGTCGTTGTTGGCATCGGCAGACCCCATGTGACGGGAGTTGCCTTGGTCGTATCGGGCCGTCTTGACGGTGGATGCGAACTTGGAAGCTGCTGCCATCGCCAATCGGCTGTCTGTGCCTTTGGCGAGGAGTGTGTTGGCCTGGGGTTGGGTAAGAACCCCAGCCCGGACCATCTTGGACACACGCTCCACCAACAGAGCCCGGTCTCGTGCCAGGTACTCCTGGGCTCGTTTGCCCATCTCGGTGTTCCACTGCTCTCGACTGAATGCAGCCTGACGCTTGAGCACATGGACAGCTCGGTCTCGACCAGATCCGTTGTACTCACCGCTCTTGGCGGCGTTGATGAGAGCAGCAGCCGTGCGGAGGATCTGCATGGGCGCGGCTTGGGTCTTGATGATCCGGTCCACGTCCTCCTTGCTGATCAACCGGGCCTGAACCCAATTCCCCAGTTTCTTGACGACCTTCTCAGCCGTTGCCCGCTTTTCACGCTGCACCCAGTTGATGACTTCACGCTGTGAGGGCTTGAACTGAGCCAGGGCCTTTTGAGCCTGTTTGGCGGTGACGGTATCCACCGGCATCGAAACACGAACCCGTGAAGGCTCGATATCCATGCGAGGAGACGCCTCGTGCCCCAGGAAGGCGTTGCGAAGGATCCCGGGGATTGCCTTCACGGAAACCTTACCGGCAGCCTTCAGGCGCCCTGTGGCTGCGAGCCGGGGACCATAGTGGCTGTACGCCTCACGCCAGTCGATGTTGGCCGTAACCGGCACCAGCTTGAGGTGCAGGAGGTTGGCGACATCCTGGTTGTACGCGGTGTCCGCACCTACAAGGTAACGACAGCCTTTGGCAGCCTTCTTGAACTGTTTGGCGTACTTGCCTTGATGAAGACGTGGATACGCCGAAGCTCGGATGTAGAGGTTGCCCGTCAGTCCGTGCTCAGCAACCACCGCTCTCATCGAACGAGCAAGCTTAGGGAAACGCGCCCACTTCTGAGCAAACCCGATGTCCCCAGCAGCCGACTGACGCATGGCTGAACGGATCAGATGCGCGAGTTTCTCGGTGTTGAGGGTGTCGTCGTCTTCGGGGCCCTGGAACGCATCCTGATACCGAACCGCATCACGGTCCCTCAGCTCGATTCGTTGGATGCCGTCAGTTCGGTTGCCCCAGGCTTCTTGAAGCTCAGGGATCACATTGTCGAAAGAGCTGGACGGCAAACGGTCGGGGTCTTGTGTGGCGTCCCCCAACCAAGTGAAGTCCACAATGCCTGCATCAGCGCGGTCACTCGGCGACGATGCGACGATGCCCAGTTCTCCCAAATCCAAGCCGCCCTCAAGCACGACGGAATCCAGCTCAGGGAGGAGGTTATCGTTCTCGCCGACGATGACGCCACCGGGAAGGTGAGACATGCCGGAGGAACTGGGTTGCGGGATTGGGTCGGCCGCAGGGTTCTCTTCAAGACCATGGCCGTAGTCCATGTCGAAGTCGAACCCGTCCATGCCGTAGTTGGAGCCCCAGTTCTCGTTGAGTTCACTAGGCAGGTGAGATTTTGCCTTCTTGCCAGCCATTACTTGTGCCCTCCTTCGATGGTTTCCAGTTTGTCGTAGTAGCGAGGGTCCTCAGTAAGATGATCCATGCTGATCTCTTGGGCTTTCGTGCGGTCGTTGGTGTGTTCCATCTCGACCTTGGTGCCCTTCGCCAGTTGTTCTGCGTCGAAGTCCCCTGGGGACTTCTTGTCTCCCAAGCCACCCGGAAGCTGATCCGTGTGCTTGGCGACCCACTGATGGGCGATACGCTCAACCATCAAATTGCTGCGGATCTGTGAAGCGGTTTTGCCTGTGAGCTTCGCGGCCTTCTTGGGGGAATCCTCTTCCCCCTCATCGAACTCTTCAGCCAGTTCCTCTTCGGCCCACTCTTGTGGGTTGTCGCGGATCGACTCCACGTCTTGGATAAGTTCTTTCACCTGTTGGCGTTCCTCGGGATCTTCTTGTCGTGACAACGCAGCCCAATGCGGGGCGTTCGTCTCGTCGTACAAAGTGTCGGTGATGGACGACAGCGCCTCCACGACGTTCATGTACTGCTTGCGCATGTCTTGGATCTTCTGGATGTATCCTTTGCCGCCCAAGTTGCCATCAGGGGAGACACGTGCGGATTTCACTTTGGCAAATGTGTTGTAGGCCGCAAGGGTGTGCCCCAATGCCGCAAGCGATCCACGAAGAACTTTGGCCAACGGCTTCAGGTTCTTTGGTGAATAGTTGAAGTCATCTGTCAGGAACCGTTCGGAAGGCGGAACGTCGTGGTAAGCCCACGACTTCTCATCTCCACTTCGGTCTTTCTTGAAGACAACTTCGCCAGCGGTCTTGGACTGACCTTGCTTTTTGGCCAAAAAGGCAGCGGCAACACGCTTTGGATCAGGTTGGGACACAGACGGGCTCCTACGAAGGGCGGTGTATAGGCAGAATCTCGGGGACTTACGGATAGCGCACAAAGCGCTAGGCTGGGACCAACTCAGGACGCTGGCCTCGTTCTCCTGTAATTCGGTCCCAATGGACCTTCAGGCCCTTCCCAGGCACCCAGGAGACGTATTTGTGGGCGACGAGCCACAGGATTCGGGCCACGAGGGCAACAGGCAACATCCCGTATCCGACGCCGAATAGGGACAACAGAGCCCCTATTGAGCTTTCCGGGAAACTCCCAAACAGAGCCCCAAGAGACAAACCCCCAGTGAATCCGACCAGAAGTGCGTCGAAATCCCAAGTGATTTCAACAACATGGAGCCAGACCCAGATGAAAACAGCGGCTTTTAGAGGTCGCCCCAGCTTCGGAATGTACTTTTCGATCCAACGGTCCAGAGGCTGAACCACGGACGTATTGATCGAACTCAGGGCCTTTTGGAGCTTTGGTGACTTCTCGACGATGCGTTTGAGCAGGGCGGAAAGGCCCGGCATCTTGCCTCGATCAACGAAGTAAAGTGACAAAGGAAACGTCTCGGTCATCTTTTTGACCAATCGAACCAGGACCTTTTTGCCACGAGCGGCCCAGGTTTTGATCGCTTCCGCCAACTGTTTGGCGTTCTCGACTTTGAAGAAATCCTTGAGCTTCTCCCATGCTCGGGGGGCTTTTTGGATGAACTTCCAGATTCGATCCAGCTTCCGTCGTAACGACGCAAACCCCGCGGTTCGCACTTCATCCATCAAGAAGCCTTCGCCGAACGCAGCCAGGACTTCGGGAGTGAAGTCCATCAACGCAGCTTGCCGGTAACGAAACGAATCGTTACCGGCTACTGCTCGGGCTGCCTGACGGATGAGGTGTCGTGCGGCGACCCGTCTGGGGTCGGGCTGGTTCATCAGACCTTCAGGTACAGGACGGCTTTGACTTCGACCTGATCTCCGCGGGCTTCCGTGACTCCGGCTTCAACGTAGCCCCAGATGTAACCAGGATCTTTACGGTCTCCGAAAGTCCCGTCCTTGGGCCAAACACGCCAAATCGTGTGATAGGTCTTGAACTGCCCACCAGACGTTTCGTTGCCGGACTTCTCCCATTGAATTTTGGACCAATCGAAATAGTCCATGTCAAACCCGGCCTTCTTGCAGATCGCCATGATCTGACGGGAACCAACTTTGGACCCGTTCTTGAGGGGTAGTTGCAACCCACCAGCGGTCTTGACTACTTCGGCTGTTTTGATGTCTTCCATAGCTAACCTTTTGCTCCCTCAGTTCTTGACGACAACCTGGCCCTTTATTTCAACGCCTTTGTTACTGACGTTCCACTCAGTCATCACGTAGCCGTAAACGTAATCTGAATCCCTATCCCCATACGAACCTTTTGGGAAAACTCGCCACCACACAAGAGTTCCATTTGCCCTGTACGGGTTTGGGATAGGTTTCTCAAACTCGACTTTTCTGAAATCAAGTTTGGCCAAAAAAGCTTGGTCATAATCCCCCGACTCCACGACCGTCTTCTGGATACGGCGTAGCCCCACAACCAGAGGTCTTGGGGTCAGAGGCCACCCTGTCCCACCGGCCTCCTTGGACAGTTCCGCCTTCAGGAGACGAGCAAACTCAGGGTTCTCCCGGGCTATTTTGAGTACGGCACTTTTGATGTTGCTCATGGCTCAGGCTTTCAGCGGATCGCCGCTTTCGTCGAACAGGCGAGAGATAACAACGCCGTCGCTGCCTTGAGAGAAACTCCAAAGGTCATTGGTGGCTTTGTGGATCAACTCTTCGTCGTCCCCGCCTCCAGAAATGAAGCCAGTGAGGTCACCCAGGCTCAGGGCCTTGCGGACAAAATTTGAAGCACGCTTCTTGTTGGTCTTCTTGGCCTGACGCAAGTGCTCGTGGTGCATCGCCAGGAACTTCCCGTCGTCCCACTTCACGAACACACGGTCATCCATGCCGGTCTGGTCGCCCTCGGCGGTGCGAACCATGACCACAGTGCCCTCGGCGTCTTCACCAGGAGGGTCTGGGTAGCTCATCACGGAGCCGATGTTGACCAGGAAGCTGACACGCATCCCGACATCGGCTGGTAGTGGGAGAGCAGCAGCGGCTCGCCCACGGTCAGTCAAGATACGCATCCCCTTGGAAGCTGCTTCGTCCTCCTTGTCTTGGAGGTACGCGTCAAGGGAACTTGCGGCCTTGTGTTGTCCGAGTGCCAGGTCTGTCCAGAAATCGTCTTCGTTGCTCATGTCGTATCTCCTTAGATGTCGCGCTTGACCACGTACTCAACCGTGGCTGCCTGGGGTCCGCCAAAGGCGATGTCAAATCCAAGTGTCGTCTTGGCTGTCACGAAAGGAACATCCGTGATGGCAGCCGGAACGACGGGGGAATCAAGCAATACCGAATAGCTTGTGTCTGTCTGAGGCTCACCGAACACCACCGTCACAACAGGGACCGCAGCAAACACTGCCGAGCCGTAGCTCGTGGTTTCGTTAAAGGTGCCCGTGCCTCCGCCAGTGAGGAGTCCACGCGTGCAGTTACTCAACGTCGCGGCTCCTACACCACCAACGGTGACCGGGCCAAATCGGCAGCGGGTGGCTGTCAACGTCCGAGCAGCAGAGTCGCCCGAGTACGTGAGGGTGCCAAGAAACGTGGAGTCCGTGATCGTCATCGAACCCACTCCCACAAAGCCTGTGCTCAAAGTCGCCAAAGGGATTGCCCCTGTGCAGTTGGTGACCTTGTAGTACGAAGTCCCGATGGACGGGATCTCAGGGTTCGTGTTGTTGTAGCTCATCGCTACGAGCGGACAGAACGGGATGTTGACCAGTTCACAAGAAGCGCAATCCACAATGGAGACTTCAGCTCCAGTCGTGCTGCCGTTCCAGTTGCCCCCTCGGATGTAGATGTTGTTGACCGCCGCAGCCCGAACCTGAAAACCAATGACTCCCGTCGGGATAAGGTCACAGTCGATGATGTCGATGAGGTCGCTGGCAACGGTGCTTCCCGTTGAGGATGCTGCCCCTCCAGTCAAAGTTCCACCGGAGATGACAAGAACCAGCGCTACAGAAGTTGCGAGCGTGATGGCGTTACCGGCAACACCAGAGTTGACTGCCCGGAGGGTCACAACCGATCCAGAGACAAAAGGCAAAACGACCGTCGTCAAAAGATTGACGGGATCTGAAATAGCCGTTGCCACGTTCGTGGCGGTCTCCAGCGTGTCGGTTCCGATTTCAAACTCACCAGGAGCGGGAACGCCTCCGTTGGCAATGGCCGTCAGAGCCACACCAGCGACGGTGAGGATGTCTCCAACATTGGGCACCGTTGCTACAGTTACGGTCCCCGTCGCAAACTGAGCCGTCCCAAGGTCCACACAGGCTTCACCAGCAGTGAGGTTCTCGATGCGGAGATTCTGGAGGGTCAAACGGTTCGGGACCGTTGACACGCCCTCCAGCACTCGGATGGTACTGGTCGCGCCAGAGTTGCGAATCACCACGCCACCTTCGCTGGTGAGCGTGATGTAGTCCTTGGTGATGACGACATCCTCAACGTAGAGGCCCGGCATCAGCAGGATCAAGTAGCGTTCGTCGGGGTCGGCGCTGTCAGGGACCGCATCAATCGCTCCTTGAATCGTCGTGATGGGAACGCCATCAACGTCTTTGGAGCCGCCTGTCCCGGTTTGCGAAACAATGATGGTCTGTTGGGTTTGTTGGAGCCCAACAAGCTCATTGAGATCGATCCCACCGGGGACCAGAGGATCGGTGAACCGCATGGACCCGTTGGTCTCGTTGGCTTCGATCAGTCGGGGACCGACGGGGGCATCTGCGTTCTCGACTTGGAACGCGTCACTTCTAAATGGAGGTTGAACAGCCATGATGCTCTCCTAGACGAACACGTCGTACTGGACTGTTCCCGTGTAAGTGACGTTGAGTTCGATGTCGAAACCCACCGTGGTCTTGTTGGTGATCCGGTAGTCGATGAAGTCTTCCATCGTCACGTAGACCCTGTAACTCGTATTAGCGAAAGGGGTGGCGAACACAATGGACTGCGCCGTCTCTGCGACGAAGCTCAGGGTGCCGTTGACTGCACTGGTTTGGGCCAAGATGTTCTCCACTTCCGCCTTCGCGGCATTGATCTCATCGAGCACTTCCCCAGGAAGCTGGGTCATCGTGTTGCAGAGTGCTCCTGACGGAGATCGAATGTTCCGAACCCCGCAAGTCCCATCCTGGTTGACGACGATGGTGAACCACCACAGCGGTGCGCACGCATTGCTGATCCGCACGTTGTAGGTGAAACAACTCTCGACTCGCGTTCGAACAGCCACTATTGATCACCAAATCCACGAGGTCTCCAAGCCACAACGCTCAAAGAACTTCTGAAGGGTTTGCATGGCTTTTTGATCTGAGGACCACACGTAAAAACCACCAAAGTCTTCTTTGATGCCCAGATCGGGAACGGGATCTACCCCGGCGAGCTTCAGCTTTCCGTCACGGAAAGAACGAAGCACACCAGGATAGTTTTTGGCATTCGGGTTGAACACCTTGATACGGAACTCGGGGGCAGCCTGTTTCTCAAGCCACTTCCGAGCAATTGACTTTGACATCACTACTCGGCGTGCTGATGGTTTGTTTGACATAGGCATTCCAAATTCCGGGAGGTTTTACCCTTCCGAACAAGCGCTCAAATCCAGAGTCACTGCGGGGATCGAAACCTTCCCGTCAGGATCTGCAATCTCGTCGGCAACAGGCTTCACCATCCCTGAAAGATACCCAAGGACACCAAGGGCCAGTTCGCCCTTCTTGCAATCGTGGGCTTTGAGCTTCGTCGCGTAATGCGATCCTGCAATGATGGCGACCCCTGCGATGCTCTCAACCAGAGCAGCAGCGTCTCCGTTGCCTGCTGCAACTGCCTCAACCGTTGGGGTCTCCTCTACGGGAGCCTCTTCAACAGGAGCCTCTTCAACAGGAGCCTCTTCGACAGGAGCCTCTTCGACAGGGGCCTCTTCGACAGGGGCCTCTTCAACAGGGGGTTCAGTTGCCTCCTCTACGGGAGCCTCCTCTGCTGGGGCCATCACCGCAACAAGCACTGAAGCCGGAAGGCTCGCGTTGCCCTCTTCAGGAGCGGTTTCCGCCGGAGCTGCACGAAGTGCCATGCACTCCGACAAATCCAAGTCGAAACCAGGGATGACTACATTGTCGACCACTTTGGAGTTGAGCGCGTCTCCCGCACTGTCAAAAGCAGCCAGCAGGACATCTGAAGCGACGCAGCCGGAGAAGCTTTTGGCTTTGAGGGCTTCGTTGCGACCGATCATGGCAGCAATCTCTCCCCCCTGGAGAGCCACTTGGATCAGCCCAAAATAGTCTTCAGGGCTTGCTGTGCCCCTATTGGGTCGGCAGCCAGTGGCTGCGACCGTGGTCACAAGCAAGGTCAGAATAGTGGTTTTCGCCATTCGGGACATGGGTAGGCTCCTACCCAAGTGACCCGGATAAGACGATTACCGGGAGCGTCAGTCGATGACGTAACCGATTTTGGATTCCCAGGAGGGGCGCTGGACTTCCCGTCGGATATTGAGCTTCGTCGAAATAGCCGTGAAAATCTCAGCGTACTTCGACATCTTGGCGTTCTCGCTCATGCGTTTCGTGGATCGCATGAAACGATGCCGGACTTTCCCTTGCGTGATCCCAAGCTGAACTGCGACTTCGGACTGACACGTTGTCCGGTACATTTTCACCATGATGCTCACGTCTTCAGGGTCAGCCAGGAACCCTCGCATCGCCACTTCCATCTCTTCGATGGTCACATCAGGGAGAGATAGGAGGAAGCGAATCCGCTCGGTAGCTCGTTGAAGCCGATAACAGACAGTCGGCTGTGACACCTTGAAGATGTCCGCGATGTCTGTTTGGGTCTTGTGACAGAAAAAGTAGAGGTCTACGAAGTCCGCTTCCCGATCGGGAAGGTCGTCCATAATCTCTCGTACTCTCTCCAGAGAAGCGTGGGAGTCCTCGCGTTCGTCATCGAGGATGTTGTGGAGGAAGTCCATCGAATCGGCGACGGAGTACCGGGCTTCCAGTTCTGTGGGATCTACTGTGCGGCAATCCGCCCAACTATTTGATGACATGCAACCTACGGTGTCTCCAAAAATGCCTTGGGCACTTTGGAGATGACTTTGAGGGATCGCAGCTCAAAATGGATGACCGCATGGTCACCCTCCGTATCCAAGACTATACCCTCAAGTTTCGAATAAATCCCATCCAAAACCCGAACCGTCATCCCAGGGATGATGTCGGCAGCAATCTCTTCGTTTAGTTGCTTCCGTAAAGCCGTGATTTTACCATCAGGAATAACCGACAAAACCCGGATGCCGCGCGAACCTCGCGTAGCCATAACTTGCTGTACAAGCTTCGTATGCTCCAAACGGAAGTAGACGACCTCATCCAGCCCAGTGGCGATGAAGGCGTATCCTTCCATCAGGTGGATGGTGATCTTCTTGCCGTTTTTGTCGTAAACACGAGCCGGGATAAAAATCGGCCAAGTGTCGTCTACATCAAGTAGTTGGCGCAAGTTCTCCGCAAGCCGTCTCTCTTCGACAAGTTTTTCCCCGGCTCTTGTGAGTTCAAGAGCTACCCAAGTTGTCCCGTCGCGTCGATCCGCCATCTCTATCCTGACTTATCTCGTGGATACGACGGTGAAGGATCTCAGCAAACTCACCCGGCGAAAGTGCCTGGAGGCCCCCGTTTGCTGTGGTTGGAGTGGGTTCGACATTGTTGCGGCGGGTTTTTTGTGCGGCGGGGTTAACGGAAACCCCCATCTCCGTCACATAAGCTTCTGTTTGCATACTACCGGACTCCACAGGTGAAGGCATAGTTGGCGCAATAGTTTGAGCAATTGGGAGAGCTACCGGGGCTGCTACCGGGGCCGGGGACGCCATCGGTTGAGGCGAAACCGACATGGCTGGAACCACTACTTCGGTCGGTTGAGCACGAACCACCAATCCACTTCGCGCTTGGTGCAATGCGGAAACATCACAAGCAAACATCGACGGAGAGGCATGTGCAGGGCGAACGGAGAAGGTTTGCGCAAACTGGATGAGGAACTCTTTGTGCTTCTCACCAATCGCTTTCAAACGATCCCGATCCCAAAAGGACGGGACTTGCGCACTTCCAACATGAATGAGCCGGTACGCCAATACGCAGACATCCGCCATTTTTTCGTAGCAAATACCCGGAGCGACGATCTCCGTCACCGCGTCAGTGGCAACCAGGAGTTTCTCCGCGTCGCCGCCCAGGTGGTCCACGATGTCCAAGAACAAGTCATTTGCGTCCAAAGACAGGTACGCGTTGACGTTCTCCCGATTTACGGGACCAAGCATCGACACACCTTCGACCGCCTTGATGGCATCCCGAACGTGGCATTCCGTGACCTCCGCAATCAGCGGCAGTACCGCATCTTCGTACTCAATCGCTTCGGCATCGCAAATGAACTTCAACCGTTCAGCGATCTCAGCCGGGGTGTTTGGTCGAATACGGAAGGTCGGCGCACATCGAGACAGGATCGCTGACCGCATCTTCTCGACTTCGGTTGTACAGAAGATGCACGTCAGTTGCTTGTCTTCACTGCCCCGGCGGTTGTCTTCCAAGGGCTTGAGCATGGCGTCCATCGCCTGCCGGGAAAGCTCATGCGACTCGTCCAGCAGGTACAACCGACGCTGACCCGAATAGGTCCCGAAGGCCGCCTCCTCTGTGATGCGCTTGATGTCATCCTTGCCGGAGTTGGTTGCCGCATCGACTTCGATGAACCCTTCCGACTTGCCCGCCAACATCGACGTACAGGAATGACACTTGTCACAAGGCTCTCCCTCAACAGGAGCGGCACATAAGAGGGCACGAGCGAGGATGCGACCCAGCGTCGTCTTTCCTCCTCCGTGCCCTCCAGCGAAGACGAAGGACTGCCTGAACCCATGCCCGCTTCGGACGTACTCCTTGCAGACCTTGATGGTGGCTTCTTGGCCGAGTACGTCTTCGTAACGTAGAGGTCTGTATTTGGTGTCGAGTCCCACGGGCTTTTGTTTTACGCCTTCTGAGCCTCAGATGAAGCTCGGATCAATCTTCGTCGAGCCCGTCGAGAACTTCGTCCAGGGAGTCGTCCGCCGCTTGCCGTTTTTTGGGCTTCGCGTTCTTCGCTTTGCCAAACATCTTCTCAACGACGGAGAGCATCTCGTCGTCCATCGGACGCCACATGCCGTGACGCTCGACTTCATCTCGGTAGCCCAAGAAGTCGGGAGGACGGATGCCGCACTTGATCGTTCCTGTGTTGGCATCCTCTTCGGCAACCATCGAACACAGGTGGTGATCGAGTAGTGCGGATTGTTGTTGAAGGGTGAGTGCTTGCCACTCATCAGCACCAAGCTCGATGATGAACCGGAAGTTGAACTTCTTGTCCGTCAACGTCGTGATGATCGGAGGCGCTTTCTTGGTCCTGCCCAAGATGACGGTCCCAGC
>Ga0307375_10004208_pt1 | contig 13862 bp, 14 predicted proteins | sample TR1MG_FD_202531 | JGI IMG/M metagenome (GOLD analysis project Ga0307375, IMG submission 202531) | Soil microbial communities from Risofladan, Vaasa, Finland - TR-1 | ecosystem: Environmental > Terrestrial > Soil > Coastal area > Acid sulfate soil | place: Finland: Risofladan, Vaasa | collected...
CATCGACCAGCGGATCGTGACTGATCACGTCCTCCAGCACGCCGAAAAACAGCCAGGCACCGCCCACGACGAGCACCGCCGCAGCCAAGAGAAACCATTTGGGGCTGCCCGCGCTGATGAGCCACGTCACAATGGCCTTCCTTCGCAGTGGCCGGGTTTTCATCGGGACCCCTTTTAGGAATGTCTGAATAAGTCGTCATCCCGGCGAAAGCCGGGATCCAGTGACTCCGCAACTCCATGAAGGCACTGGATTCCGGCTTTCGCCGGATTGACGAACGGAAGCTTATTCAGACATTCCTTTACGCCTTTTACGAAAACGCGGCCTCGTCGATTCGACGAGGCCGCGCATGCCAGTGGAGCGTTTGTCCATTTATCGCCGGTGCGGGAGGCCCGTGCGACATGTCATTGGCTATGGATGCCCGCCACGGCCGTTGTTCTTGTCTTTCTTGTCCTTGTTCTTGTCGGCAGGCTGGCCCTTCCCGCCCTTGTTGTCAGTACCGCGGGCTTTCTGTGCAGGCTGCGGACGTTGCGGTTGCTGCTTCGCTTTCTGCAGTTGTTGCTGGACAGTCTGCTGCTGCCGGGCTTTCTGTTGCTGTTGCTGCTGAACATTCTGCTGCTGCAGGGCCTTCTGCCGTTGTTGTTGCTGGACGTTCTGCTGCTGCCGGGCTTTCTGCTCCTGTTGCTGCTGGACATTCCGCTTCTGTACGGCATTCCGCTGCTGTTGCTGCTGAACATTCCTCTGCTGCTCGGCATTGCGCTGCTGCTGCCGGACGTTCTGCTGCTGCTCGGCATTGCGTTGCTGTTGCTGCTGCCGGTCACGCGATTCCGTACCCTGGCGACGCTGTTCAAGAATCTGCCGGCTCACCGCTTCGCGTGGCTGGTAGCGGTAACTGCGGGCCTCGATCGAGCGCTGTTGATCCATCTGGCGGGGATAACGGCTGCCGGTGTAATTCCGTTGATACGTCGGCAACGGTGCGGGACTGGGCACGGAGCGACGGTTCCAGTTATCCCATCCGCTGCGCTGGCGTTCCCAGTCGCGGCCCCAGTGTTCGCCCCAGCGTGGGGCGTCGTCGGCACGCCAGCCGCGAAAATAAGCGGGCGGGCGGCGATAGTAGCGCACCGGAATGCGCAGTATGAACAAGGGCACATAGGCAGGTGAAATCATGTCCCATGGGCCGTTGTACCAAGGGCTCGAATACCAGTTGTCGTCCAGATATACCCAGTACAAGCCATCGTAGAAGAAGTAGTTCGAATCCACTCGCGGGTCGTAATAGACCGGATAGCCCGGAATGCGAACCAGCGTCGGATACGTCGACATCACGAATCCGAGGCTGACGCCGCGGTTTCCGATGCTGATGCTCATCTGGGTCTGGGCCCGAGCCTGGGTTGGGACCGCCGCAGAGAGGAGTATCGCCATGGCAAGAATTACGTAACGCATCGTCTGAACTCCCATTGGATGAATCGTTGTCGCCATCACCTCATAACAGTCGCCACTTGCTCGTTCCTCCCGCTGCGCTGGAGATAGGGAAAGCCACCGTAGTTCGTTGCCGGAGCGGCCGACTTGATCATGATCAACAAGTCGCGCGATGGCGGCGTGATCGTGTGCGGTCGCAAACAGGGGTTTCGTCGGCGGCCGGCCCCGACTTCACGTGGCAGCGAGGCAGGCTTCACGGCGACAGAACGAAAGCGCGACGTACGCTTGCGAAAATGGAATGGAGGAAATCAATTCGACTTGATTTCCCGCCGCGTCAGAATAGTTGTCGCCTCCATGGAACCCCTGCACCGAAGGCCGCAATGGACAATTCAAGTGGCTCGATACGGACAACGATTCAAGGAAAGATCGGAGGCGCGATTGCTGCCACCGGGGCGTGGCACGCTGGGGTTGGTGGCGTGACCCGACGCAGACGATCCGGACGTGCAGCAGCTCATCGCCACCTGCGATGACTATCTGAAGGTGTAGCATCGCTCGCGCGGCCTCAGTCATGCCGACGCGCCACATTACTTCCAACCCGAGAGGGAGAATGATCATGGCCGAAGCCGCGCAACCGAAGGATGAACCCGAAGAGTCTCCGTTGTCACCCTGGCGGGTACGCTCGGCACTGATCGCGCTGGTGTTCGGCTTTGCCGCCCTGCTTGCCATCACCCTGTTGGCTTATCGCAACGCGCCCCCGATACCGGGGCAGGTAAAGGATGCCAGCGGCACCACGCTCTTCACCGCGAGGCTCTTCACCGCGAGCGACATCCGCAACGGCCAGGCACTTTTGGTGCTGTGCCAGTGGCCATCGCTGAGATCGGGGGCTATATCGGCGTGCGCGCAACGCGATGATCCTGCGATCCAAAGATAACTTTCACATCCTTCATCGTTTCAAGGGAGTTCATTCAAATGGCCACGAAATTCAAGGTAGGCGATCACGTGCGCTGGAATTCTGAAGCGGGCCACGTGAGCGGCAAGATCATCAAGGTGCATACGACAGACACCGACTACAAGGGTCACACGCATCACGCAAGTGCGGACGAACCGCAGTACGAGATCAAGAGCGACACGACGGAACACATTGCGATGCATAAGGGCGCAGTACTGCACAACATCAGCTGAGGACCCGTGTTGCGCTCGGTCGACAAAAAGAACCACGTTGGCGAGGCAGCTGTCGCCGGGAAGGCGGTTGATTCCAGGAAGAGAGCGGTCGCCAAGAAAACGGCTGCCACGAGCAGCATAACCGTTGCGACGATCTGGACGATCGGACATTCAACGCGACCGATCGATGAGTTCCTTGGTTTGCTCGGCGAATACCGCATCGAGGCCATCATCGACGTGCGCAGTTTTCCCGGTTCGCGAAAATACCCGCAGTACGGCAAGGAGGCACTTGCGGTGACGCTTGCGGAACATGCGATCGGTTATCACTGGCTCGCGGCCCTGGGCGGCCGTCGGCGCGTTTTGCCCGACTCGCCCAATGTTGCCTGGCACAACACGTCCTTTCGCGGCTACGCCGATTACATGAGCAGCCCCGAATTCGCGCAAGGCCTGATCCAATTGCTGGAACTCGCGAGTAAAGTGCGCACCGCAATCATGTGCGCAGAAGCGGTCTGGTGGCGTTGCCACCGCTCGATGATCGCGGACGCTCTGAGCGTGCGGGGCATAAAGGTCATGCATATCCTTGACGCCAAACACGAAGTCTTGCATCCGATGACCTCACCCGCGCGTGTCGTGCGTGGACGGCTGACCTATACCGCGCCTTGAGCTGCGTCAGCATCGGATCGGCGTCTAACGATCGGCAAAGAATGGCGTCAGGGACAATCTGAACGACCCAGTGGCCGTCCAACCACCCGCACCGACAATTGTCCCTTTTCGAGGGCGTGCGTTGCCGATGCGGCGCCACGGCGTGCACAATGAGAGCGTGCGTCTCAGGGAGAGAGTGTCATGCAGCACACGACCCGCAGTTTTCCCCGCGCCATCTCGTGGGTGTGCCTGATCGTTGGCCTGGGTGTGGCCATGCCCGCCTTGGCCGCCGTGCCCGCAGCCGCGGCGGCTGGCCGGGCTGCCTCCACCAAAACATGGGCGGTGATTCTCGATCCACAGCTACCTCTGGCCACGCGTCAGCAGGCACTGGAGCAACTGGAAAACAGCGCGAAAAGCGACGATCAGCACAACCTGTATCTGCTCGGCTCGCTGTACTGGATGGGGCAGCGCGCGTCGGGCGCGCCGGTGCAGCGGGATCTGAACCAGGCAGCGATCTACATGAGCAATGCGGCCATCCACGGCAGCCTGCTGGGGATGGCCAAGATGGCCGAGATCGACCTGGCCATGCACAAGTACAGCGAGGCGATGATCTGGGCGCAGGTCTACGCCCATTACGCCATGCAGCTGCCGCGTAACGAACGCCCGAACGATGGCTACGCCGCCGAGCTGGTGCAGCGGATCATCGACAAGCTGGGGCGCGAGGGCGTCACCCAGGCCATGCCGCAGGTGATCAACTTCATCGCCTTGCACGACGCCGACATCCGCGCCGGTAGCGACAGCGACTTCGGCGGGCGCCAGCCGCATCCGGTCAGCAAGGCGCAACCGTATCTGACGCCCGACTATCGGTTCGATCCAAAGTCCGGCATCGCCGACTACCTGCTGGCCTTCCATGCGGACGGTTCGGAGGCGCACGCATGGCTGCTCGATGCGATACCCGATCCGGCGCTGGGAGAAGCCCTGCAGCAGTACGCCCGCGAAATGACGTTGCCGCCGACCAAGACGCAAGCCGGCCACGGGCTGCGCTATGCATGGTTCCCCGTGATGTTTGACGATCGCCGTTATCGGGTGGCGCCATCGCGATAAGCGGCGGGGGCAGGTTCATTTGTTGCGGATGGGTGGATGGACCCGAGCCTTATTCTGCTGCGGCTCGGGCTTCTGAAGGAAAGCCCGGCTGGGTCAAGGGATCACTGACGGGGCTGGATTCACTTCCCATCTCCGATAGGCGAACCCGGCCCCAGGGGGAAGGACATAGCTAGTTCGATTCAACTTCCTTCGTCCCGGTTTCCTGATGGCTCGATGGTATCAAGTGCGCTACCCAGCTTGATATGGCCTTCCATGGATATCGGCTCTATTGTGTGGTCTTCGCCTAGGGGCGCGCATGAACATCAACAAAGTCGTCGTCGAAAATTACCGCTGCCTCCGCAAGGCAACTGTGTCCTTGAATCACCACCTCAACATCCTCGTCGGCAACAACGAGTGCGGTAAGTCAACCTTTCTTGAGGCAATCCACCTTGCCCTCAGCGGCCATCTCAACGGCCGACCAGTTCAACTTGAGATGCACCCCCATCTGTTCAACGCAGAAGCTGTAAAGGAATACATCGACGGCATCACATCGGGCCAGCACGTTGCGCCGCCATCCATCCTCATCGAGCTCTATCTCGCGGACGATCCGGCACTGGCCAAGTTGAAGGGAACCATCAACTCATTCAAGGAAGATACGCCAGGCATCAGGCTCAGCATCGAACTGAACATCGACTTCGCAGAAGAATTTCAGGCCTACATTGCGGATCCGGACCAAACCAGGACGTTGCCCATCGAGTATTACGTGATGCACTGGCGCAGCTTTGCCGACAACGACGTGATGGCCCGCATCATCCCGGTCAAGTCGAGCTTCATCGACGCCAGCACGATGCGAAGCAACTCAGCCGCCAACCGCTACGTCGTAGACATCCTGAAAGAAGGACTGACAACGAGACAATGCGTTGACCTGGCCCTGCCCTACCGCACCATGAAGAACAAGTTCCTTTCCGAAGAGCGCGTGACCAGCATAAACGCTGCATTGAAAGACAAGAAGGGCGTGATTTCCAACAAGACCTTGTCGGTTTCGTTGGACACCTCGTCTCAGGCAAGCTGGGAAACGGGGGTTATGCCTCAACTTGATGAGGTTCCATTGACCCTCGTCGGCAAAGGCGAACAGAACTGCGTCAAGGTCAAACTTGCCCTTGAAAGCTCATCGGCATCACATCTCGTGTTGATTGAGGAACCCGAAAATCACCTCTCTCATTCAAATCTCAATGAACTGATCGGTCAGATTTCAGAGCGCCGTGGTGATCGGCAATTGATCATCACGACCCACAGCAGCTTCGTCCTGAACAAGCTCGGCGTTGAATCCGTGCTGCTCTTCAACCGAGGCAGCTATGCCACCCTTCGTTCTCTGAAGCAGGAGACCTACAAATATTTCCTGAAACTTCCGGGCCATGACACGCTGCGCCTGATTCTCTCAGATCGGTCGATCCTCGTAGAGGGGCCCTCGGACGAGCTCATCGTGCAGCGTGCCTTCGAGGTGAAACGCGGAAAACCGCCACTGCAAGCCGGGGTCGATGCCATCGCGGTCAACTCACTCGCGTTCAAGCGCTTTCTAGAAATAGCCGACCTTCTCCAGCGTAAGGTTGATGTGATCACCGACAACAGTGCTATTCGGGTCAGAGTGCACTTTTCTCACAACGCTTGCGCGGGTGACCGATCTTTCCCGAGCCTGCGCAACACCCTGACTGCGCTTCGATGGCGGCGCGAAAGCGGTCGGTGTGCAGCGCGTGCTGGCACTGCAGATGCAGGCGCATGGCGTCCAGGTCATCCCCGGAAACGGCCTGCCTGACCAACACCACGAGAACCGGGTCAGCTGCTGCACATCCCGCTGTCTCGCATCCATGCCTCGGAGACGCGGCGCCCGGCCGCGGGGTCATCCACCGCCAGCGCCAGCTGGTTGGTGTGGTCTCTGTAGAGCACCTCGATGTTCACCCCGGCATCCGCCATGCGCCGGCACAACCCGCCGAGCTGGCCCGGTCGATCCTGGTGCAGGCGCTGGATCAACACATCGCGCACGGCCAGCACCCGGATGCCGACGGCCGCGAGCGCGGATCGCGCCGCCTCGCCATCCTCGAAGAGGAAAAAAGGGTCAGGTTCATTTTCCTACGACCCGACAGGGCACGAAGCCTCGCGCAGAACGGCACAGACCGCCAGCTGAGCGGCGATCCCATCGGCATGCTGGGCCGAATCTTCGCAGCGGACGCTCACCATGGCTCGCCAGCCACGACTCGATCTACCCGGCATTCCCCAGCATGTCGTGCAGCGCGGCAACAACCGGCATCAATGCAATCCATGGTTTACGGAACTTGGGATAGCCATATGGTGGGGCTTCCAATATCGATGTGTTCATGGATTGCCCCTCCTCAAAATTTTTCTGATGTTTGGGCCATGATTCTGTTCGGAAAACGGATGCCCGTAGTTACCAATGGACAACGAGTCCCTCGCATACAAGATAGCGCCAGCTGAGCGACAAACACCTTATCGAAAGATAAGGTTTTGCTGAATTCAACTTTCTCCGTCCCTGAGGCTTCCCGGGCGTTGTGGAACAACACGCGGCACGCTTTTTACTGACAATTTCAATAATAACATCAATGTGTTACTATAAACTCTACTCTCTTCACGTCGCTCCCCATATCCGCGGTCACCAGAGCCCGATGCGATCGGCGGGAGTCCGCCACATGCGGTCGCCAGGCCTGCATCCAAACACTGCGGCATACGCGGCCAGGTTCGAGGCGGCTGCGTTGGCGCGCAGCGCGGCCGGCGCGTGCGGATCGGTGCACAGGCGCAGCCGACGCTCGTCCGGCGTCAGGTTCTGGCGCCAGATCACCGCCCAGTTGAGAAAGAAGCGCTGGGTCTGGCTGTAGCCATCGTGCATCGGGTCGGGCCCATCCGCGGCAGCCAGCCTGGCCTGCAGCGCGTCGCCGGCGATCGCGAGGCCACCGAAGTCGGCGATGTTCTCGCCCAGGGTCAGGCGGCCGTCGACGGATGCGCGCTGGTCGGGCTCGCCGCACTCGGCAGCCATCGCATCGGCGGCTGCCGCAGTGGCGCCAGGAAAACCGGACGAACTCTCGAACTGATCGACCAGGCGCTGCGCAGCTGCCTCGAAGCAGCCGCGGTCGACCGCGCTCCACCAGTTCGCGAAGCGTCCGTCCGCATCGAAGCGGCTTCCCTGGTCATCGAAGGCGTGGGTCATCTCGTGTGCGATCACCGCGCCGATGCCGCCGAAGTTCAGCGCATCGTCGGCGTCGGCCGCGAAGAAGGGTGGTTGCAGGATCGCCGCCGGAAACATGATTTCGTTGCGCTGCGGGTCGTAGCTCGCATTGACCGTCTGCGGCAGCATCGGCCACACGGATCGGTCGACCGGCTTGCCAAGTCTGGCGAGCATCCAGCGCTGGTTGTGGGCGCGCGCGATGAGGATATTCGCGTACCAGCCGTCGGCCACGGTCGCCAGCTCCGACCAGTCACGCCGGTGCGCCGGGCCGCCGATCCTCACGCGCATGGCCGCAAGCTTGCGCAGTGCCGCTGCCTTGGTGGGCGCGCTCATCCAGTCGAGCCGTTCGAGCCGGGCTTGCAGGGCGGCCCGCAGGTGCTCTGTCAGCTGCTCGACCGCCTTCCGTGCAGCGGGGGGGAACGTGCGGGCCACATAGAGCTGCCCCATCGCTTCGCCGATGTTGGCGTCAATGGCGCGCAGCACGCGTTTCCAGCGCGGCCCCAGCGCCGGCTGTCCGCGCAGGAATTCGCCGTGGAAGCGGTGGTGCGCAGCGGCCGTGGCGTCGTCCAGATACACCGCGGCGGCGTCCAGCGTGTGGAAGCGCAGGTAGGCCCGCCAGGTCGCAATCGGCACCTCGCGCAACATCGCGTCAAACGTGGCATGGAATGCCGGCATGGCCAGGGAAAAGTATGGCGGTGGCGCGATGCCCTGGGCGGCGAAGAACGCACTCCACCCAAACATCGGATGCTGCCGGTCCGCGTCGTCGAGGCTGATGCGGCGGTAGTTCAGCCCGAGATCGCGAGCGAGCGAGCGCCGGGGCAGCGAAGCTGATGCGAGGCGGGTTTCGAACGCAAGCACCGTATGCGCCTGCTCGGCGGCGGTCGGTTCCGGCACGCCAGCGAGCGCCAGCATCGTGGCGATATGCGTGCGATAGGCCAGCCGCCGGCCATCGCCGCGTGGTGTGGTATCAACATAGAAGTCGCGGTCCGGCAGCCCGAGACCACCCTGGAAGATGTACGCCATGCTCGCGTCGGGATCTTCGAAATCCGGTGCGACCTCGAAGCCGAACAGCAGGCCGCAGCCGCGGGCATGCCGATCCGCCAGGTAGCTGGCGACTGCCGCGCGAGTGTCGATAGCATCGATCCGCGCGAGTTCCTCGCGCAGCGGTTCGAGACCGAGCGCATGGATCGCCGCCTCGTCCATGCCGCTGCGCCAGAAGTCGCCGACCACGCGCTGTGCATGGGTAACGGCGGGACCGCCGTGCGCCGCGTCGAGGGCCACTTCGGCGCAGATCTGCAAGCTGCGTTCGGCGAGGATGCTGAAGCAGTCCCAGCTGCTGCGATCGGGCGGCACCGGACGGGTCGCGCGCCAGCGGGCATTGACGAACGCCTCCAGGTCGGTGCGCGGACTGGTCGTGTGGTCAAACTCGCGCACATCGAGATGCACCGGCGGGATCGGGGCGCCGATCAGTGCACGGACGGCATCGTGACTGCGCGGATTCATCGTGGGCATCTGCACGGCAGATTCAGAACAGCTTCTCCGCCTTCAGCGATTCATGGCGACCGCGGAATACCAGCGGCTTCGCACTCACCGCGTCGCGCGGCAGCTGTGCGGTCGCGACCACCGCCAGCACCGCCGCGTGCTGGGGCGACTTGTCGCATACCGGATCGGCCAGGGCCGGGTCGCCGGCCAGCATGAAGGCCTGGCAGCGGCAGCCGCCGAGGTCGGTGGCACGCTCCGGACAGCTCCTGCACGGCTCCTTCATCCAGCCGGTGCCGCGGTAGCGATTGAAGCCTTCGGACTCGTACCAGATCTCGCGCACGCCCATCTCGCGCACGCTGGGAAAGGCGAGGCCGGGCAACATGCGTGCGGTGTGGCAGGGCAGCGCAACACCATCCGGTGCGATCGTCAGAAACACGTTGCCCCAGCCATTCATGCATTTTTTCGGGCGGTGCTCGTAGTAATCCGGCACGACGAAAAAAAGTCGCATCTGCTGGCCGAGTTTCTCGCGCCAGCGACGGGTGACTGCCTCGGCCTGCAGCAGCTGTTCGCGGGTCGGCAGCAGCTGGTCGATGTTGATGTGCGCCCACGAGTAGTACTGGGCGTTGGCCAGTTCCAGGTAATCCGCCTTGATCTCCACCGCCAGCTCGATGATGCGTTCGACGTGGTCGATGTTCATGCGATGAATCACGCAGTTCATCACCATTTCGTAGCCGTGGCTCTTGATCAGCGCGGCGGCACGGCGCTTGAGGTCGAAGGTGCGGCTGGACGACAGGAAATCGTTGATCTCGCGCGTCGAATCCTGGAACGAGAGCTGGATGTGATCGAGCCCGGCCCGCTTGAGCGCGGCAATGCGCGGTTCGTCCAGACCGATGCCGGAGGTGATCAGGTTGGTGTAATAGCCGAGACGATGCGCTTCGGCGACCAGCGTTTCCAGATCTCTGCGCTGCAGCGGTTCGCCGCCGGAGAAGCCGCATTGCACCGCGCCCAACGCGCGCGCTTCGCGCAGCACGCGCAGCCAGTCCTCGGTGGAGAGTTCTTCCTTCTGCCTGGCGAAATCGACCGGGTTGTAGCAGAACGCGCAGTGCAGTGGGCATGCGTAGGTGAGTTCCGCCAGCAGCCAGAACGGTGGGCCGATGGCGGCCGTGTCCGCGACTTCGCTGGCGGCAGGTGCGGGCATCATGTTCATGCGGACACCACCCATCGTTGCGCGCAGGCAAGGTCGAGGAATGCGATCACTTCGCGCTGCAGTCCGGACTGGCCGAATTGCCGTTCGAGCTCGGCAACGATCGCCGCTACGGTCCGGCTGCCGTCACAGCACGCCAGGATGTGGCCGGCACTGCCGTTCAACCGGACCATGCCCTCCGGATACAGCAGCACATGCGCGTTCTGCACGGGTTCCCACTGCAGGCGGTAGCCGTGACCGATCCGCGGGATGCTGTCGCCCGTGAAGCCGGCGTCGGCACGTGCTGCGGGCTCGCTGGCGGCGTGACCGCAAGGCATCCCGCCGGTGCCGGTCATGCCGGCGCTGCCACGCCGTACTTCAGCGCCATCGCGTCGTTCATCGCCCACAGGATGTCGAGCTTGAATTGCAGGATGTCCAGCGCGCGCGCCTGCAGGGCCGGGGTGTTGAAGTAGTCGAGGGTCACCGCCAGGCCCTGCTCGACGTCGCGCCGCGCCTGCGTGACGCGATTGCGGAAGTACTGCAGGCCTTCGCTGTCGATCCACGGATAGTGCTCGGGCCAGTTCGCCAGCCGCTCCTTGTGGATCTTCGGCGCGAACAGTTCGGTCAGCGAGGAGCACACCGCCTCCTGCCACGGTGCGCGCCGCGCGAAATTCACGTAGGCATCGACCGCGAAGCGCACGCCGGGCACCACATGGCGCAGATCCTCGATCTCCTCGCGTTGCAGCCCGGTGGCCAGCCCGAGGCGCGTCCAGGCCTCGATGCCGCCGGGGTCGTCAGCGTGACCGTCGTGATCGAGAATCCGCTGCGCCCATTCGCGGCGCATCGCGCGATCCGGGCAATTCGACAGGATCGCGGCGTCCTTCAGCGGAATCGCGATCTGGTAGTAGTAGCGGTTGGCGACCCAGCCGCGGATCTGCGCGGGCGTCGCCCTGCCTTCGTTGAGCATGCGGTTGAACGGATGATGGATGTGATACGCGGCGCCCTTTTCGCGCAGCTTCGCCTCGAATTCCTCGCGATTCCACAGGTTTGTGTTCATAGCTTGAAATCCATGCCGTCATGCGCCAGTTCGACATCCGCGGCGCGTACCTGTGCGAATTCGTCGCCGTCCTCGTCGAGGACCGGGTTGGTGTTGTTGATGTGGATCAAAATCTTGCGGGTGGTCGGCGGCAGCTCCGCCAGCGCGGCGAGCATGCCGCCCTCGCCGCCGATGGCGCGGTGTCCCATGTCGCGCGCGCGCTTGTCCGAGAGCCCGAGAACGATCATTTCATCGTCGCGCCAGCAGGTGCCGTCGACCATCACGCAAGCGGCGTCCTGCATGGCCGCGGTGACGCGCGGCTCGATCTCGCCGAGTCCGGGCGCGTAGAACAGGCGCCTGCCGTCGGCGATGTTCTCCACCACCAGCCCGATGTTGTCGCCCGGTACCTGCCTGTCGCGATGCGGCGAATAGGGTGGCGCGTTGCTGAGCAGGGGCAGCGCGGTGAAGCGCAGGCCGGGGACGCTGGCAATCACGAACGCGCTGCCGTCCAGCGGAATACAGCGCCAGGTGACGCCGCAGTAGTGGCTGAGCAGGGTGAACAGCGGATAGCCGTGCTCGAGGTCGTCGCGCACCGGTTCGGTGCACCAGATCTCCAGCGGCTGACGGTGCTCGCGCAGCATGCAGAGGCCGGTCGTATGGTCGATCTGGGCATCCATCAGCAGCACGGCGCGGATCGCCGTGTCGCGGATCGCGCGTGCCGGTTGCAGCGCCGGAAACGCGCGCAGCTGGGTCAGGATGTCCGGCGAGGCATTGCACAGCAGCCAGTTCGCGCGATCACCGCTCAGCGCGATCGACGACTGCGTGCGCGGCGTGGCCCTGACGCGGCCGCTGCGCACCCCGTCACACAGGCGGCAGTTGCAGTTCCATTGCGGGAAGCCGCCGCCGGCGGCGGAACCGAGTACGTGTACGTGCATGCGTAGGGCCTTTCTCGTGCGCGCCGACGTATGCGCTGGCGGATCCTATGGCGATCCGCCAGCGCACCGCGGTTCCGTGTTTCAGCGATTGGCGATATACATCGTGATTTCAAAGCCGAAACGCTGATCGATCGCTTGCGGGGTTTCCCATTTCATGATGTGAGTTCTCGCGTGTGATGAGCCGACCCGACAGCCATGGAAAGCTGGGGCCCGTGCTACGCCCTGCCGGCGGCTGCCGGCTTCCATGTGGGAACGAGAATGGGCGAAGCGGTGCGCCTCGCGCATCGCGGAAGTCCTGATTTCAGCCTCACGATTTTCAGTAGCCGCAGCCGGGCGGCGCGCAGCGGTGATGCCGTGCCGGGGATGCAGTAGGATCGAAGCATGTCCATCCTGATGCAACCAGACCAGCCTGCAAGGAACCAGCCGCCCAGCGCCGGCTGGCTGGATGTCGGCCATGGCCATCGCATCCATCACGAGCAGACGGGTGCGGCTGATGGCATCGCGGTGCTGCTGCTGCACGGCGGACCGGGCTCGGGCAGCAGTCCGCGGCAGCGCGAATTTTTCGACGCGACGTGCTACCGGATCGTGCAGTTTGACCAGCGCGGCTGTGGCCGCAGCACCCCACTCGGCGAGACCGCGCACAACCACACGGACGCGCTGATTGGTGACATCGAGATGCTGCGCCGGCATCTCGGCATCGAGCGCTGGCTGGTCGCGGGCGGCTCGTGGGGAGCAACGCTTGCGCTGGCCTACGCGGCGCGCCATCGCGAGCGCGTCAGTGGGCTGCTGCTGCGCGGGGTGTTCCTGGCCGGCCGCGCCGATCTCGACTGGTTCTTCCACGGCGTCGCCGCGTTCGCACCGCAGGCGCACGCCGATTTCATGGCCGCCGTGCCGCGGCGCTGGCGGCTCCGCGTGGTCAGCTATCTCGAGCGCTGCTTCGCGAATGCTGGTGGCAACGATGAGCGGGCGCCTCGCGTCGCGGCCGCATGGCAGACCTATGAAAACCGGCTCGACCGACCGCAGGCGGCAGCCACGGTGACTGCAGGGCTGAGCGCCGAAGCGGAACAGCGTCTGGTCGCCAGGTACCGCGTGCAGGCGCATTACCTCGCGCGTCGCTGCTTTCTGGGCGAGTCCGCGGTACTGCGCGCCGCCAGCGCATTGCATGAGCTGCCGGTTGCGCTTGTGCACGGTACGCACGACTGCATCTGCCGTCCCGGCAACGCCTGGCGCGTGCAGCGTGCATGCAGCGGAAGCCGGCTGGCGTGGGCCGCCCAGGCTGGCCATGATCCTGCACATCCCGCGACGTTCCGGCTGCTGTCCGAGGCGGCCGCCTGCTTTGCCGCCTCGGGTGATTTCTCGCATTGGCCCGATGCTGCAACGGCGGCGAGCGCATGAGCCTGCGACTGCAACTCAACTTGCTGGTCGCGACCCTGATCGCGGTGTTCACCGCGGTGGTGCTCACGTTCCAGATCACCAATACGCGCAGCAGCGTGCGCGAGGAAACCGTGGCGGCGAACATCGTCGCGACCAAGCTGCTTTCGTATTTCATCGACACTTATCCGAGGACCAACCAGACGATCGTGCTGCAGTCGCTGCAGCGCCTTGGCCACGTGCGCTCGACCGACATCACCCTGCGCGACGCGCTGGGCCGCGATGTGTATCGGTCGCCGCCGTCGCCCTACAAGGCCGGA
>Ga0307375_10004209_pt1 | contig 13862 bp, 15 predicted proteins | sample TR1MG_FD_202531 | JGI IMG/M metagenome (GOLD analysis project Ga0307375, IMG submission 202531) | Soil microbial communities from Risofladan, Vaasa, Finland - TR-1 | ecosystem: Environmental > Terrestrial > Soil > Coastal area > Acid sulfate soil | place: Finland: Risofladan, Vaasa | collected...
ATGGGAATGGAGTTTCATCACCTGCTCTTGCTCGTCAGGCGCGGTTATGGGTTGGCAATACAAGATGGAACACACACTAATGCAGCTACTACATTAGAAAACGTTGTCAGGTGCTCACCGAAAGGGATTCCAGTGTCGTGTACTATAGGAGAAGTTCCATTCCCGTTTCCAAACTTCCAGCTGATATCTTCTGGGATCCACCCACTTATTGTTACAGATAATCTCACCTTCCACCTGTTTTCGATGTATACTAGCATTCTAAGGACTTGGGGAGCGGAAACCTGTCCTTTCTCGCCAATTCCTAAAATCGTTGTGAGCGTGCAAGAAGTTTGGCCCTGGAGTGTTTCGGACACTTCGGTTCCGGATGTCAGGCTCATATCTGCCCATTTTTTCAACGTGGAACAAGATACCCCATCATTTGATATTGGATGCTGCTTTCTCCATAAGATTCTAGTCCGTCAGAAGGCGTGTGGTCTGTGGGCAGTGTCGCTCTGCTCCACTCGTCTCCTTCAGGCGCCCCATGACACATCCTTCCTCCTTTCCTCTTGAAATCCGATCTCATGTAACAGAATCGGTGATGGCCGACCATGTGACCAACTTTGGATCTGTTGTGATTGACTATTGCAGTACAAACTGAGTTTTGAGCATGCTTTCGCTCGCTGAAGCTTTCCTCGCCTCGGTTTCCTCCCTAGATGATGTAACAGGTCGCTCTTCACTCGCTCTCTTCGAACCGTCGCTGTTTCTACCCATGATCATCCCGAAATTCCACTTCCACGTTGGTAGACGCCTGCATTCTCCGCTGCGTTCGGAACCTCTTTCGATGGTTCGGTTGACTGGACTCTTCTCGGTCATCAATGTCATTTCATCATTATTACGTGGTCTTTTCCCAATATATCTGGATCTATTTCCGCCATTGATACAGAAGGGAGCTCAGAAATCGTGTTTCCTTCCGACGTCACGTTCCTCTCCATTTCCCTCGCTTCCTAGCCAACTTTGGATCCATCCTCTACTTCCTCGAGAGTTACTATCGTACAAAATCCACATCCGACAACATAGACGCCACGAATCTGTCTGAGGCACAGAGGTACATCGTTCCTCGCAGCAGCGGCTCGCGAGGGCGGTTGTGAGTCCCTCAACATACCTCTTTGGACACGTTTTCTGGTCTTCATGAACATACCAGGCCCGAACTTTACGAGCGCAGCCGTAATGACTCTAGTTGAAGGCATCACCAGCTCCAACATCGACATCGAAAGGCCCGACTATTTACCGCTCTTGCGTCCTGATCTGAGTCCCCTAGGCTTCGGATCTGGAACACAATCTCTGCATGTCGCAACATCAGATGGAAGTCAAGTGCCATACATCATGCATTGTAGGAAGGAGAAATGTCGCAAATTCCAACACTCATACCATCCTCATCCGCCATACCACTGGCCTGACATGGAGTATCTTCACTTCCCATCAGTATCGCCGATCTAACGGTAAGGAGTTCATTACAATGCGTGCTTAATGGAATCCAAATCGATGACGACGCAGAGCGTCCTCTGTCGGGATGGTGATTGAGTGTGAAACTGATACGATATGTAAACATGGTGCTAGAATCGGGAAATTGAGAAGTGATGATCGTTGGAGACTGTGTTGGCCATACGGACGTTTCAAGTTGGAGATCCCAAAAGCGCTGTACTTCTGGCGCCTACTGGACGCTATCGCCTACCAAACTCGTTGACGTATATACGTCTACCCGATTGCTGCCCTTAAAGCCAGTGGTTGTTTACAATAGAAGAGCTAAAGGCGTCGCCCTCTCAAGTCAGGCATTGTTCTCGTGCAGATGACCTCCACTGAGAGTCTAATTGGAGATTGTGCTATACTGTAACTAAAACATTGGATTAACACGATTTTGAGGAGTACCGATGATGAAGGAGAGGGGAATTCGGGTCGTTAGGGGCGTAACGTCGCGGCGTGTCTTCTCAATGCCGTTTTCTGGCTCCAACAGCCTTATTGTGACCGGAGTCTGGGTGTTGCGGCCATAAACACCTTGTGGAAGGTGAAATTTCGATACTCGGACAGAATGACAGCCCCCTTCAGAGGCACCCGAGAATAGCGATCGCGTCCACGCGTTGACATCAGCACTCAACCTTCCAATGGTCTCCTATGGAGGCAACAGGTCGAATATCCTGGAAACCCGAGTGAATGGTGAGGATGACCGTAGTCCAAACAGAGCCACGGGGTCCCGGTAGCTACTTGTAAGTCGCCGTCCACAAGTCCTTACCGACAGCGGTCTCGAAACTTGGCGAGTCCGATGTTCGCTTCAGTCCGATTTTGACTCGATCCGCGTCATGTCTGATGAACTGTATAAGCCTAAGAACATCTTGGTGACCGGAGGAGCCGGATTCATGTACGCAGAACTTGCAACGACGCACTTGCCACCGAGTTTTGCCCGACCGTGACGTGGGAGCCCTGTATTGCCCCATTTTGCCCTCCCGATGATTGCCATGTGCTAACCGTTCTATCTCTGTGAAGTGCTTCCCACATGGTTCTCTACCTGCTGAACAAGTATCCTGAGTACAACATCACCAATTTGGACAAGATGGATTACTGCTCTTCTATCTACTACTTCAAGGAGACTGAGAACCTCCCCAACTATCACTTCGTCAAGGTATGTGTGCATCCTTTTAGCTCTTTGAGAATCCATTTTGGAGTGACGAAAGCTTGAATTCCGTTCGTTTCGTGCAAAACGTTGACCAGACCAACTTTTGACCTCGTAGGGCGACATTCTCTCAGCGGACCTCATCACTTATGTGCTAAAGAGCCGTGAGATTGATACCATCATGCATTTCGCTGCTCAGAGCCACGTCGGTACGTTGATCGCGCGTCGTTCCCCATTTTGTCCCTCTTCTCGAAACATGGCGAAACTGTCCCATTCTTCTCAAGAACCGACTGCTTTACATTTCCCTAGTTTTTGGCTGACTCTTCTCGTTTCGTCTTCAATGTTCTTCGTGTGCGACGCATTGCCCCTCTCTGGTCATAGATAACTCGTTCGGTAACTCTATTACGTTCACGACGAATAATGTGCTTGGTACTCATGTGCTGTTGGAGTGTGCGAAGGCGCACAAGATCAAGCGCTTCATTCACGTTTCTACGGATGAGGTGTATGGTGAGACTGCGTACAATGATTTGACTTTGGAGGCCGCCGTGCTTGCGCCTACGAATCCCTATGCTGCGTCTAAGGCAGCGGCTGAGCATTTGGTGGAGAGCTACTGGAAGTCCTTCAAGCTTCCGTTGGTGATTACTCGTTCGAACAACGTGTTTGGTCCTCATCAGTTCCCGGAGAAGTTGATCCCCAAGTTCATCTCTCGTTTGGAGCGCGGCATGACGTGCTGCATTCATGGAGCGGGTACTACGCGTCGTTCTTTCCTGTACGTGTTGGACGCGGTTCGTGCGTACGATTTGGTACTTCACAAGGCGAAGTTGGGTCACATCTACAACATCGAAGCAGGTGAGGAATTGAGCGTCATGCAGGTCGCGCGCGCGCTGCTCAAGGCGTACGGCTACGACAAGGAGGAGAGCAAGTGGCTGGAGACGGTGACGGACCGCGCCTTCAACGATCTGCGCTACCACATCGACGGTTCGAAGCTTAAGGAGCTCGGATTCGCCGCAGAGTGGTCGTTCGAAGACGGACTCGCGGAAACCATCAAGTGGTACAAGTCCATCAACATCAATGAGGTGTGGACCGACGCAGAACTCGCCCTCTCCGCCCACCCGAAGACCCACACCGCGCCCGCTCCCTCCTCCACGCCCAAGCCTGGAAATCTGTAACCATAGCGCGACGGCACATACGCACACGCACACACAGTGCACGGACAACATGTGAACCTGGAACACTAAAACACACACCCAAGAGCGAATGAATCACACACCACGTCCTCACTTCTTTGCTTCCATACCTTAATCTGAACCTATGATTGACACACATTGAGTCCATTTCGAAGGCACATTCGTATATCGTGTGTGGGGTTTCGATCTCGACATCGATGTCTGATCGGAAGTGTCGATCCCATTCTCCTTATCCCACGCAGCGCACGAGTGCCTGTTCAGAGTGTTCACTACTATATGTGCGTGCGTGTGTGTATTAGAGTACAATGTAACCCGGGTTGGAGGCTGATGCAGTGACCTTCTTCTTGGAGTAGAATTGTTGCAGCACGACGTCCTTGGGTGACCTTCTGATCTTGCCCACCTCTTGCGGGTCCATGCGCAGTAGGAGTTGGAATTGATCCTTGTCTCTGAGGAATTCAGCAAGCGACTTGTTGGAACCGATGTCTTCGTTCTTGATGAGGCAGTGCTTGATGCGCTCCTTGGGGTCGTCAGAGACATAAGCGACGCCAAACAGTCCCGGGAGCGATTCTGAGAAGCGGATGATGAACGTGCCTAGTCCTTGTCCCTGTAGTACTCTATTGCATTCCTCCTTGGTGATGAAGCCGAAGATTACGCCCGTATTCCACAATGTAGAGATATAGCGCTTGAATCTGATGGTTTGCAGGCATTGTCCGAACCACGCCCAAAAGTTGAGTCCTTGCTTCTCGGTCACCTGATCCGCCTTGTCGAAGAAACGGTGGTGAATGTAGTGGAATTCGAAGTGGAACAGCGGTCTTTCGGCTTCGACCTGACGTGTGGCCTTCAGGAAGTGAGAATGAAGCGTGTTTGCGAATTGAGGCCAAGGCACCGATTTGGCGCCGCTGAATGTATCGAGAAGCAGAAGTTTACCAGCTGCTTCAAACCACTGACTCTCGTTGGTGATGACAATGAGGGGGAAAGTGGGAGTGGTCATGATAGGAGAGTGGAAAGCGCCTCTCGAGACGACTGTTTGGAACTTGAGCGTGATGGGCGCCATTCGAGTTGAGATATTGACCGATAGGGCGTCAAACTTCGCCTTACGATCGTTAATATTCCAATCGACGGGCACGACGTGATTCGTGAGCATCACAGTGCCAGCTTTGACTTGAATATCACCGGAATTCAAAACTGCCGTCACGTGCTTGTCGATGGAGATGTCTTGCTGACTTGCTGTAAGTACTGATACAGTATAGCTCTCCTCGATCGGTTTTTCCTTGAAGACGACTTGTGGAAGGGGTTGTTCAGTCACATAGAGCGAGACGACGGGCGGAACCATGTTGGCGGGCGTCGCGAAGCCATTTGCGAAGGTATGTTGTAATTCCTGTCGATACATCTCTAACACATGTTGATGAAGTTGGAATTGTTGTGACAAGTGTCGAGCCGCGAGCAGAGTGTAAGAACTGAGAATCACCGTGCGCACAATGTTGAACAGCTCCTGTATCGCATTCTCCAGCGTATTCGCCATGTTCGCCTGATCACCTTCAATCTGCTTTGCAGCCGCTACATCGCCGTTCTGAATTGCCTGCGCCTGAGTGCGTTTCATGTTCTCCAGAGCGCCTGGACAAGAGTTTTCCAATTCCTTCAACCCATCCAGCGCCACTGTCGCCTTGCTCAACGCATCCAACTCTAAAGTACTCATACGCACACCTTCTAACATAAACTCAGAGGGACAGGACAAGGACTCGCTCATCACCTGAGAACTGAAGGACTGAGAACCGGCAGAGAGTTGAGGCGCCGCTGCCACCGATTCATACTCCGCGCCTCCAACCTGACCTTCCATTTCCGTAGGCTGAGTACCAGACCAATTCACACCACCATCCACCTCGGACGCAGGAGCCACACCAAGGCCAGTAGACTGACTAGACAGACCTCTAGACAAGAACGCACTCGTGCCACGACGGGGACCATTCAAAGACGAATACGAGAACGTCATACTATTTGCGTGCGCAAGAAGATTACTGAGACTGGGCTGACTCTGAAGATCAAGCGCATTCTGAGAGTACGAGGGCTCTAAACCAAGCGAGGACAATTGCTGCTCAGCACCAAGACTTGAACGACCACGCAACACCCAACATACAGAAAGAACAGGGTAGAACACAGGGTCAGCTCATTGCACCGGGGCAAGGGGGAGGAGGCGAGACACAAGCAGCGAGGGGGAAAGCAGTACGAGGAGGAAAGGTTCGAGGAATAGCCGCGAAGCCAGCACTCTCGCGCGCAACAGAGAGAAACGGAAGAGAGAGGCGGAAGACCGCAAGACGCGGCTCCACGATTTCCACGCCGTCCAATTCCAGAACAAGAGCGGAATATGAGTGAAAGGAGCTCGATAATGAGTCACAGCACAGAAGAACACGTACCCAAGTTGTTGATACAAGCTCGCAATGGCGTTGTTGTCCAGTCCGTTCCAAATCTCCTCGGAAAACTCCGAGTTCGGCTTCTGCGGATCTGTTTCCATGTAGGTGTTGTGTAAAATGCTGTGTACGTATGGTATCGAGAAGGAAGGAAGCGTAATGAAGCGTGCCAAACGCAGAAACAGGAGTTGATGAGAGAAGGCGCCTAATACCAGAAAAGTCACCAAAGTGCGATTGCCAAGGGACTCCAACACAGGCCAATAGACGCTACTTGCAGAGCTTAGTGGGCGTAGGGGGGAAAGAGATGGAGAGTACAGGAGCGTACAGCGGGGAGTGATGAACGAATGGAGGGTCGCATTGCGCGGCTTCCGCCTCTCTCTTCCTCTCTTAATCAATCTCTCTGAAGTAGCAGGTCTCTCCTTTCTCTCTCCCATTCTCTCCGCTCTCTTTGTCTGGGGCCTTCCAACAGATCTGCGATTCATAAAGGGCAGCAAGTGGATGATTTACATTGGACAAGGTGTGTTTCCCGGTTAGATTTTGAATGTAACCGCTTTGGAGGACAGACAGACGATACAAATGACTGACCCAGCAACCAACAGCTTGTGGTGTTCTATATGCACTGTATTCTCTACCGATCGACTCAATTCGCGAAGTATAGGAGCTTATTGAATTACAGATATAATACAAGAGAAAGAGAAGGCGCAGGGGGGAGATGGACGTCTTGTTCTCCAGGCCACAAAACCAGCTCTATCTGAGTCCTGTCACAGATCGATGACGATTCGGGGTGGACTTCAACGGTGAGCGCGTAAATAGTGCATGTGTCTGAAGAGATGGCGGTGGAGAACGAGCCATGCGTGCGTGTGGTTGACGGTCGACTTCGACTCTTCTCTTTCACCAGGAGAGGTTTGTATCTGCTGCGAAATCGCACCTACAAGGAGGAACCGTAGGCTTTGCAGGCATAGGACCATGTGTACCGTCGCAGATGGGTGGCGTTCGCGTGTATTTGCATCCACAAATCGTGTAGATTGTTTGTTCCTTGTTGACCTTGAATGGGTAGCCACGGAACTTTCGAACACCATTCTCATCTACCAGATCTGGCTTGTCGGTTTCACACGTCTTGTCGCACCAAGGTTGCTCCTTTGAATAGCCACAGGCGCACCAAACGTACTCCTCGCCCACTTTCAGAATTCCTTGCATGTTGTACGTTCCATAGATCGGGATGTGCGGAATATTCTTGGCTAATCGACACTTACTACAGAATTGAGGCTCTTGGTATTGGAAATTCAGCTCTAACGTTAGAAAGGGGGCCCACAGATACAGTTTGTGGGGAGGAAGGGGAGGAGCAACTTTGCGTACCGAGTTCCTCCAAATGTACACATTCTAACATCGGAACAGAAGACATGACGATTGTACAACTGAATTTAGAGTTGTAATGTACAATGTTGGTCGGAGTAGAGTGGCGTGCGTCGTCGACAGAGGGGCATTGAACCGCGGGGGCTCGAGCCCGGAACTCAACACGCTTTCTTCGGCACCTCCTCCATGCTCAGGGAGCGTTGTTCAACAAAGTAGTAAGATATCGACGAATCTGAGGATATTATCCCCAAGAAGACCTTTGGTGTGCCTGCCGAGGCTCCGTGGAGCAGGTTCTTCACGTTCTGCTCGGATTCGAAGGCTTGTTTGAGCTCGGCCACCTTGCCCCACATCGTGTGCACTTCCATGTCGTCGTATTCGCTCATACATAGGATTATCAGCGGGTTCATCTTGAGGGGAATGCGATTAGGCTTGAGAGTTAGATCGAAACGGGTGAGGAAGGCCAAGAAGCGAGATACGACGTTTCGCCTTTGGGACGTACCGCATCTTCGACCCATCCCAGAACCACGGTATGTCCTGCAATCATTACGCTCTGCGCAAACGACCACTTTTTCGAATGAGTAAGATCTTGTATGACTTGTTGCTCCATTGGATGACGTACGGAATGGGAAAGGGGGAGGCCACTTTTCCGTTGCGTTCCGAAGAGACGCAACGGTCTTCTCACTCAAACCTCAGTTAATCATCTGCGTCTCTGCCTGTCACACTGCTCGCACTCACTATTGAGCAATCTCATCTACAACTTACTTCAAACGGCGCAGAGAAGGTCCTGAATCGACTCTTCTAGGCCAACAATCGCATGACGAGTTTCTTCGGCTCAATCCGCTCCCTCTTCAAGGGCAAAGACAAGCCTGGTCAGCCTACTCGCATCTCGAAATATGAAGATGAGATCAAATTGCTTCTAGACACTGGTACGAAGCGCCCAGTACACCCTCATCCAAAGACACAATGGTCGCGCGAGAAGAGCCACCCGCTCGCTGCCTTTCACAGCTCCTTTTCGAGCTCCTTTTCCGTGATTTGCACCATAGTACATGCCATTCGATAAAACACTAGGCTAACTATCTCATTCCGTCTATTAGTCGTTCTGGCGAACCCGACTGTACTTGGTGGAGGCTTCACAATCTTTGGACCTGCTGCCTCGCCCACTCCGACTCTCTCTGAGGCCATGAGGGTACGTTGCTATCTGTTCCATTCTCAACATTGATATTTGTTCCCTTTTCTTTGCATAACCTCGGATGTTACCCTAGGGGGAGCCCTTCCAGAGGCACAATTTGCCCTTCTCTTGAATCTGCCCTTCATCCCATGTATCCTCTTGATTCAGCTCCTAACCCTTCTATTTCGATTTGTGCATATATAGGGAGGAAAAGTGATCATTAAGTCCTTATGCGAATTGCTCATTGGTATGACGTACATGACGGAAAAGGGCACGATCGTTTTGCGTGTGAATGTGGACGAAGTGGTTCTTGGACGCGGTAAGATTCAGTTGCCTGTGCTTTTGGAGGATTGGCAGAATTCGAAGCAAGTGACGCAGTACTGCATGCGTGGGTCGTTGCACCCGGACACGTTGATCATCGCAGTGGAGAACTTCACGCAGAAGCGCGTTCGTGAGGGCCTCTTGGTTTATGAGCAGTCTAAGAAGGCAGGTCGTTTGATCTTTGACTTTGCGCAATTGCAGAGTGGTGCGGTCTATGCGACGGCGGAAGATAACATCATGTTGGAGCGCGCGTCTGAACCCCCATATATCAACTTCACATTTGGTCGTAATCTCTATTGGTATGTCAAAGCACAACGTGAGAAGGGCGGCGCGAGTGGATCGTTTGCGAAGGAGAATGTCGATGGTCAAATTGGAGTCCACCTCAACAAGACGCCTACGAAGGGTCAATACGGTAAGAGTCCCTTTAAACGAACACCTGGTCGAAAGAATGCTGGTGGCTTGAATGGAGATGTAAACGGCGCGGGGGGAGCAGCGCAGACTGCCACCTTTCTCGGCGGAGCGCCTCCCCCGCCTCCGGTTCCTCCCGCACTCCGTGCTCTCAGATTGGATGCTAATGGAGTTCCGATGTGTGGCACGCCGCCACCGCCGCCTGGTGCGAAGAAGCGTCAACGCAAGGTGAGACAGCTGTACTGGACGAAAATCCCCCAGAATCAGCTTGCTGGTACGATTTGGAAGGAGCGTGGTTCCCCTAGTCGTGTGGCGGTCGATATTGATGTTGAAGAGTTGGAGAACATGTTCTCTTTGTCGCCGTTGAAGGATTCGAATGGAAAGCCCTTGGCGCCGTTCGGCGTATCTTCTGCGTCCGGCGGTGGTGCTCAAACTGAAGGTAGTTCCGTGCAAAAGGTGCAGTTGCTTGATTTGAAGAGGGCGAACAATGGAGCAGTGTTGCTGTCGCAATTCAAGAACTTGGAGTATGGAGAGATTCGAAACGCACTGTTGACGATGGATGAGCGTCGTGTGCTCACGATTGAGAACCTGATCTCGTTAAAGTACCTGTTCCCATTGACGGATCAAGAGAGGCACGATATGATGAACTTCAAGGGCGAAGCGAAGCAATGTGGGCCCGCAGAGCAGTTCTACTTGGCGACCCTGGATGTTCCGCGTCCTGATGTTCGTATCCGCATGCTCATCTTCAAACATCAATATGCCGAGGTTTCACAGCATTTGGAGGCCGCCATGCACATCCTGAGACAGGGATCGCAAGAGTTGGTGGACAGCGACAAACTCGCTCAAGTGCTGCAGTTGGTTCTGAAGCTGGGTCGGGCGCTGAACGATGGTTCTACTTCCTCATCTTCCTCTGCAGCTGGATTTAGATTGGAGTCGCTATCGAAGCTAACTGATACGAAGGCGAAGGACAAGAAGACTTCCGTATTGGACTACCTTGTCACGGTTACGATGCGTCAAAAGGCCGAATTGGTGGAGTTTTGGAATGAGTTGCCCTATTTGGATCACGTATCTAAGCTTCCTACGGAAACCATCACAGAGGGACTCAAGGAGATGAAGGACACGCTCGACGCGCTCAAGTTGGAGTTGGAGCTCATCGCAGTCAACATGAGCGATGCCATGATTACAAAGGCAAAGGAGATCTGCGATCGTCAAACGGAGAGGGAGTTGAAAGCGATGTCGTTGGCATCATCATCGTCGTCGATCGATTCTTCCGATTTCGTCTTTTCCCCCAAGAACAGACACGTCCACGCACCGTCATCGTCGTCATTGTCTTCTTCCTCTTTATCATCATCATCATCATCATCATCATCATCATCATCATCATCATCATCATCATCGGAGGTTGTGGCTGAATTGGAGCAGATTCCCTTGGAGGTGGTCGATTCTAAGTTCGCCGACGCCTACTTCAAGGCTCACATGTCGCATTTCTATGATAAGACGTTGGCGTTGTATCTGATCTCTAAGAAGCGCCACGAGACAGCCATTCATTGCTTTGAGAAGGCAGTGAAGTACTTTGGTGAGGATCCGAAGGTGACGCAACCGTCCGCCTTCTTTGCGCTGATCACTGGGTTCGTTGAGCATTGGAGAGCATCGAAGGCGAAAATCGATAAGGTCGCGTCGGATCGAGAGAAGGCGGAGCTGAGAGCACAGAAGGAGGCCGAGAAGGCCAGGCAGAAGAAGGAGTTGGCAGAACAGAAGAAGGAGAAGAAGATTCGTCAACTGGAGGAGGAGGAGGAGGTCAATGAGAAGGAGGAATCAAATGAACAAGTCGTTACCTTTGAAGAGGAGCAATCTGACCTTCGTCATCATCAAGCAGAAGAAGAAGAGGAGAAGTCTGAGTCTTCCAACCCTCCTTCCATCCAAATCGAGCTCGATCAGCAACCTATTACCAATGATGCTGTTGTTTTCCATGCGCCTTTTGATGTGTTCTTCATCAACGATAGCCACACTGGACTTGAAGAGGTCGTCGTTGAGGAGGAGGAGGAGGAGGAGGAACAAGAGGAACAAGAGGTATACGATGTGGTGGTAAGTGAGAACCTTCGCAATCATCATGGCAATGAAGACAATGTAGGCGAGCTGATGGAAGGGGTCGTGCTACATGAGGATACCAGCGCTTCTCGCTGCAACGACTTCGAAATGGAGACCCCGCAGCTGCAGCTTGACGATGAGTTTGTGCCCTTTGAGGAGATGACGAATGAGGAATGTCTGGAATTTTAATCTGATTTAGCAACCCCGAAGAGGTGACCGACCCTAAACCTGGCCACAGGGCCACAAGCCGAACCAAACGCAAACTGTTTTGACACGACGATGTGGAATTGGAGTGCCTCGACTGCAACAGACCACAATATCCTTGATACAATGAACTAAACTTGATTCTAATACAAGGAGGACTGGGGTGTATGGATTCAATGTTGGGGAAGAAGCGGCTCATTTAGTGTGAGCGTGGCATCCAGGCACTTTCCTTACCACCACGGCAGGGGCGCACCGTTTGTGGGACCTTTTAGAGCTGTGAAAGCAGGCAAGCAGGCACTCGTAGGACTCCTACACTCTCGGAAACAAGTTCCCCTGTTGCGTCCTTCCTGAAAAATCCGCAATCCCTCTCCAACTTCGAATGCTCAATCACACCACGGCCACCAAGAAGCTCTCGACTCATTCCTGTACGCTTTACCATGTTTGCAACCATGTTTGCATCCTACATCCCCTTCACTCGTGAGAAGACACTTGAAGGTATGTATCAAGTGCTATTGTAGTGTTATTGGTCACGTTTGAAGTTTGAAAGATGTGTTGAGAGTCTGCTCGAAGAGTCGTGTTCAATTCGCCATCCAATTGCTCTTGTTCGCCCCACATCTGTTCTAAGATTCACATTGTGCCGATTTTTGACTGTGTTTGAATGAACAGAAGCTTGAAAGCGGAGAAATTCTCGAAGATGCAGGTTCAAGTGTGTTTTCAGTCTCCAGTGACCCCCTAAACACTCATTGCTGGTGCCAATTCGCTCTTTTACGATGTGTGGAACACACTTCCTTCTCAATGTTGGGACGGCAACGCCTGTGGTGAGCGTCTAGTGGACACCGTGTCGTTCTCTCATCGTATGCATTGTTGGGTATTGAAAACAGTAATATCAGCGTTCAATGGAGATGTTCGTACGTTTTGCATGGGATATATGACAATTGAATATCAACGCACACAGGAAAACATGGATTTGTGTATGAACAGTTTCTCTGTCTTAATGAGTTCTTCGAGTGTTCTCGTTGTTCTAACTCGCGTTTTCGTGTTCTCCGGATCTCGTAGTGTAGGAAACTTGAGTATTTCCGAAGAAAGGAGTCGATCTCTGAAGTGGAGCATGGGCCGAAATCGCTTCTCGAATCTCGCTACCTTGGATGATTGGTGCATTCTATGATTCTTGGATGTGTTGTTGGATGACTTTGAAGTTGGATAAGTTGAGGCACATTGATGGATACCCCGGCGTGATCGAGCTGTGTTCGTGGCAAATTTCGCACTTTCTTCGTCTACTCTCGTTCTCTGCTCAACCACTTGCGTTGGGATCGTCCACCTAATATCCATACTATATTTAGTGTCTAGTGTGTCTTTTTCGGTAAGAGCCCTTGTGAGGTATTGGCAGAGAAGTAGTGGCGACTCGCTCCGTGAAAGTTACCTGTTTGGCTTGGTTGTTGACATTGAGGACCTCAATTTTGCACCAATATGAAGTCAGAAATGTGGTGAGGCAATTTTAGAAGTTTGAGGAGTCCTGGGTGCTGGAATTTGGTACTCTCATGGCACGTTCGCGGCAAGTCCAGGTCAGAATCGCAATGGAGTGGAACGCGCCGCCGAGTTTCGCGCAAGTGCTTTGAGCCTCAAAAGCGACGCCTTTTGCGTATACCACCCTCTTACGGGGTTAAGGAGGAACTTCTACTACATTTTTATGAGTGCGACAGCTCGTCATGATGCTAATGAGGCGCGGAAAGCCCTATGTCGTCAATGGACGATTCTACATCTACCTCTCCATCTTCATCACCTTTCTCCATTAAAGTGTCTGAATAGGATATCAACGATGCGTGAATGTGTTTCTGTTCAATAAGGAGCTGCTAGGCACTGGATGACGAGAGTTGATGGACGGGCGTGGATTTGACCGCGAAACAGTTTGTCTCTCCTGCTGGTCAAGTCTCTGGATGTCACCCACTCCTCACAATATCACTCAAATCGATCGGTCAATGGACGGTAAGGTCATCGGCTGAAGATGGAGAGGAATAGTCTCGATGTCCACCGCAACGCTACTATGAACTCCAATCGAGACCTACACCTGATATCCATGTTTCGCA
>Ga0307375_10004210_pt1 | contig 13856 bp, 11 predicted proteins | sample TR1MG_FD_202531 | JGI IMG/M metagenome (GOLD analysis project Ga0307375, IMG submission 202531) | Soil microbial communities from Risofladan, Vaasa, Finland - TR-1 | ecosystem: Environmental > Terrestrial > Soil > Coastal area > Acid sulfate soil | place: Finland: Risofladan, Vaasa | collected...
AAAAAGTACGCGCGTACCGGTCTCAGAGGCAAGACGTGTCCTGGGATTTGCGTTTATCTGCCTGGTCGCTGTAATCGGCGGGTCAACGATGAGATCGGCATTGCCGCTCAGCAGTGTGGCAACCCTGCTAGCTGCCGAGTTCACGAATTGAAACTCCACGTACTGTACGGGCGCCGGATCACGCCAGTAGCGATCATTCCTCTTGAGAATAATGCGGTTGCCGCGGTCCCAGCGGACCAGCTGGTAGGGACCGGTGCCGATAGGCGCTTCGTTGAACTTGAGCGCGCCGACTCGCTCTCGATAGACCGGTGGAACGATCTGAAACTCAGTGAAGTAGTGATCTGCCAGCGGAAACGGACGCTTTGCCACGATTCGAACCGTCAGATTGTCGACCACCTGCACGTGGTCGACCCACCCGAGATCGTGAGCCCGCGTAGACTTGCTTGCCGGATTCAGGATCTGGTCGATGGTGTATTTCACGGCTTCGGCAATCAGCGGCTCACCGTCCTGAAATACCACGCCCGACCGAAGGTGAAACAGCCACGACGTGTCGCTCTCGTGCACGTAACTTTCGGCGAGCGCCGGCACATCCTTTCCGTCGGGGGTTTTCCGGAGTAACGAATCGAAGATGTTTTCTGTAACGTTGTATGTCGGACCCTCGCGATGTACCACCGGGTCCAGCCCAGTCGGCTCTGCCGATTGAACGACAACCAGCGGATCACTTTCGCTTCCTGCCTGCTGCGCAAACACGCCGGTAAGTGGACCGGCGACAACCGCCAATGCAACCAAAAACACCAGTGACCGGGGACTCGCAACAATGCGTCGAAGCATTTTTCCTGACCTCCATCGTGCATATTTATGCAGCTTGATTGAATACAGATACTACTTAGACAATTCGCGCGTGTCAATGAAACCGGCGTTGGTGAACGAGGCCGCTCTTTTGTGTATTATCAGTTTTGCGAGATAGTCACGGAGTATAACATCACCATGCAGAATATCGAAATTTCTGAAAGCCGCATTGCAGATGACATTGACCGGATCGCCGCATGCACGGAGTCCGACCCAACGGTGGGTTACAGCCGCCCCACATTTTCTCCTGCATGGAAGGAGGCCCGGGATTACGTAGTCGGCGAAGCCGAAAGGGCCGGCTGTGTGGTGAAAATCGACCCCGCTGGAAATGTCCACGCCCGGCCGGGCACGCTCGGGTGGGACAAACCTGCATGGCTCTGCGGGTCGCACCTCGATTCGGTGCCGAGCGGAGGGAAGTTCGACGGTGTTGTGGGCGTAGTCGCGGCGCTCGAGATAATCCGGGCAAACCGCGACGCCGAACTTGAACTCGTCATTTTCGCGGAAGAAGAGGGAACTACATTCGGAATCGCAATGCTGGGCAGCCGCATCTGGGCGGGCACGGTAGGTGCGGATCGAATACGAAGTCTCAAAAATCGCGACGGAGTGGATTTCGCCAGCGCGGGAAAAACCTTCGGCGTGGTGCCGGAAAGAATCTCCAGGGAGGGATTTGGTTTTCCCTTCGAACGCTATCGTGGCCTGATCGAGGTGCATGTCGAGCAGGGTGCCGGACTCTGGAAACAGGGGACACCGGTTGCCGTGGTAACTGCCGTTAACGGCAGGAGACAGTACGTCTGCAGAACTTCCGGCGTGCCGAATCATGCGGGTTCGACGGGCATGGCAGACCGGTTCGACGCCCTTGCAGGTGCAGCGCAGATCGTCCTCGGTCTGGAATCGCTCGGGCACGAGCTCAACGGACTTGCCGGGAATGCAACGCTCACAGTGGGCGGGCTGACCATCACGCCCAACGCGATAAATGTCATTCCCGGGAATGCGGACCTACTCGTCGATTTCCGCGCGAGCTCAAACGATGCGCTTCAGGCGGGCGACCGGCGGATTCGCCAACTGGTCGCTTCCGTCGGGGAGAAACGGGGACTCGGGACCGAAATTGATTGTTTCGAGGATCTTCCTGCGCTGCCTCTGGACCCGGGCGTATGCGAGAAACTGCATCACGCGGCATCGTCGATGAGGCTGTCCCTGCCGGACGTGTCGAGCGGAGCGCTGCACGATACGGCAATTCTCGCGCCCTATCTTCCTGCCGCACTCCTATTTGTTGCAAGTCGCGATGGAATAAGCCACAACCCGAACGAGTACAGCCGCACCGGGGATATTGCAACGGCCGCGCGGATTGTTGCAGCCGCCATATCCTGACGGGTTCGCCGTTGACACGGTCTTTGTCCCCGGGTCACTATTTCAGGCATGCACAATATTATCATCGATACCGATCCTGGATTGGATGATGCAATTGCAATACTGCTGGCGCTCGCCTATCCGGAGGCATGTACGGTTAAGGCGATTACCACGGTGGCGGGCAATCAAACAATCGAAAAAGTGACCAGAAACGCGTTGAAGATCCTGAACTTCGCCGGCGTCCGGGTACCTGTCGCAGCCGGCGCCCCGAAGCCTCTCGCGCGGGAGCTCCTCGTCGAGTCAAGGATCCACGGCGAAACAGGGCTCAACGGGTCAAACCTGCCGGACCCGGATTTTACAGCCGAAAACCGCAGCGCGGAGGAACTCCTTCTGGAAGTGTTGCACGCGGGCGAAGATCCGATCACGCTTGTGCCCATCGGTCCCGCGACCAACATCGCCCTGCTTTTTCGAAATCATCCGGATGTGAAACAGCGTATCGGCCTCATTTCACTCATGGGTGGATCCCTTTCGGCCGGCAACATAACAATGGCGGCTGAGTTCAACGTGTACACCGATCCTGAAGCAGCGAAGGAGGTCTTTGCGTCCGGGATTCCGATCGTAATGAGCGGCCTCGACGTTACACACAAAGCCTACATTACCACCGCGGAGATTGACGAATTGCGGGCACGAGGGCCCGCGTCCCTGCTAGTTGCAAATCTCGTGAGCTTCTATGGGGTGCACTACGAAAAAGCAGGGATGCCGGGAGCGGCACTGCATGATCCGTGCTCGATCGCCTATCTCATCCGTCCTGACCTGTTCTCTCATGAGGATCTTTTCGTGGACGTTGAAACGAAGGGTGATCTCACCCGCGGCATGACGGTCGCCGATCGAAGGCCTGCGAGCAGAAATCGGCCCAACGTTCGGGTGCTGGTCGACGTAGATCGGAAATCGTTTATTGAGCTTCTTTTTGAAGGACTTGGGCGGATTGATCGTTCGATTGGAAGATCTGCCCGCCGGTGAAAGGACTAATCAACAAATGGTCTTTGATAATCAATACTACGCCGAAGAAGACTTCCAGGACATGGATCTCTCGGCCTCGGATATCTCCGCCAGGGAACTCTGGAAATGCAGCTTCCGCAACTGCAACCTGTCGGATGTAGATTTCACCAATGCTTCGGTTGAATCATGTATCTTTGTCGAGTGTAATCTCAGTAATATATGCGTTGATAACGCAAAACTCACCAATAACGAATTTGAAAAATGCAAATTACTGGGAATACGGTTTTTCAAATGCAACCAATTGTCATTCGAGGTGGTTATGAATGAATGCACCCTCGTGCTGTGCAACTTCTCCGATCTGAAAATGAAACGAAGTAAGATAGCCAATTGCTCCGTCGAGGAGTGTTATTTTCAAAACTCATATCTGGTAGACTCAGATTTTTCCAACTCAATATTCATAAAAACTATATTTCATAATTCCGATTTGCAGCGATCGAATTTCGTGAATGCTACAGGGTACAATATCGATCCGAGAGTCAACAAGATACAAAAGGCGAAGTTTTCGGTCCCTGACGTGTTGAACATATTGAATTGCTTCGAAATTGAGATCAAATAGTGTCACGAGCTTCTCCGACACCAGGAGCCGCGTATCAACAGCACGGCGACAGAATGCGACTTTGTCACCGAATTCCCCGGTGGACAAGGCCGTCGATATCCCCGTACAGGAGTTCTGAACGGGATTCGGGTTGTCGACCGCGATATCTCAATGCGGGCCCGGCATCCGGCCGCACCTTCCGGGGTCCTGCCGGGGTCGATCTCAGGCCAGCGCCTCCTCCGGAGCCTTCCTCATGACCTCCTTGTTCGGCTCAAGCCCTGTCCACATGGTGATATTGAGCGCAGCCTGGTTGACCAGAATCTGCATTCCGCTCTGCCAGCGCAGGCCGCGCGCATCGGCCTCCCGAAGGAAGGGAGTGAACGCCGGGTTGGGGATAACATCCTGGACGTAGACGTTCGGACCGATCGAGTCGTAGTCGATGTCTGGCTTGTCGTTGGTGTTCGGGAAGAGTCCGATAGAGGTGGCATCAGCGAGAATGTCGGTCCCGGCAGGGACTTTGAAGCCGCCCACCCATGGCACATTGTCGACCTCCACCCTGGTGTTTCTGGCGAGGGTTTTCACCAGCCCTTCGGCCAGTGCTGCATCTTTGGAAATATTAACGATCGTCAGGTGCCGAGCCCCTGCCAGAGCAAGTTCGACGCAGATGGCCCGCGCTGCGCCGCCGGCGCCGACCACGACAACGCTTCTTGCTTTGGGCTCTACTCCCGCGCTCTCGAGGGCGATCATGAAGCCATTACCGTTGGTGTGCTAACCGGTCAGAACGCCGTTGTCATTTATGATCGTATTCACTGCGCCGATCAATTCGGTGCTGGGCGCCAGCTTGTCGATGTATTTCAAAACTTCAATCTTGTGCCGAATGGTGCAATTGATGCCCCGGATTTTCATACCCTTGAGGCCGAGTATCGCATCCCCGAGCTTCCCGGCATCGACGTCGATTGTCACGAAATGCCAGTGCTGCAGTCCCAGGTCACGAAATGCGGCTTCCTGGATGACCATCCCGGGTTTTTCCGACGCCGGATGCCCGAACACACCAACCAGGTGATCCAGATAGTTCTGCTCTTTCATGATTTACCACTTGATTCAACGCAACATCGATGCGTTATTGGTCGATCGACCGATCATTCGCAAAGTAGACGGCGCCTATCGCCTGCGCGAATTGTGCAACGGTCAGGTCAGGATGGCCCTCCAGTTGTTTCATGAGCGATGTGTTCGCTGTGCCGGAGCCGGCCACGACGAGGTTGGTGCCCGGATCGACACTCCGCGCTCCGTCGAGCAACAGGTCGAAGCAGACAGAGTTCTTGACAAGCCGCCCGAACAGGAAGCGCTTGTCCGAACCGGGATCGAGTATGCGCCTCGTTTCCAGGTTGGTCACGGCCAGGGAAACCCCGACCTCGCGCCAGATTTTGCGATTGGTCTCGTCCCGCTCACGGTCCGGGAGCGCCATCATGTGCTCGAGGAAGGGCTTCCGCTGGTCGACCGGCTCGGTCGGAACATAAAAGCCCTCGTCAGTCCCCTTCATGCGTCGCTCGACAAAGCCTTTTTCCTGAAGCTCTCGCCACAGATCGGGACGTTCGTTGGGGAAGTATTTGAGGGCAAGGCGGAATATCCCGCTCTGGCTGCAGTATTTCTGCAGAGTCCCGGGAAGCCTCGTGTTGAAATTGTTGACACTCCGCAGGTCGTCGGGTTCGAAAGCCCGTTCCGGCCAGCTGCCGAGATCGATGATGAAATTATATACCTCGAGTGGAATATCCGGGATTTCCCCGGTTTCTGTCACCCAACCCGTGCCCAGCTCCGTCCCCAGGGTGTGGGCAAATACGCCCTGCTCTACATCGCTTGCGTCACTCGAGGCGGCAATCTCGACCGCCGCGGTGAATGAAGCCATCGGCCCATCATTGATTATCCGGACCGTGCCGTCGGGTCGAACCCACTCCCTCAGGCGAAGGTCGAGATCGGTGAGCTCGGCAAAATCGGTTTCGTAGTCGATGTTCGGATTGCTCCGGATGCCGCGGGTTTTGTAGACCTCGCCGCCGACGATCTTGTTCCTGACTACGACATCGGGGAAACAGAGGCCGATTCCATCGAAGCGAAGCTGATCGTCCAGTCCCTCGGCCTCCAGCCTCCCGAGCGCCCGCAACATTTCTTTGTCGCCGGCCCGTTTGTCGAGCGCTTTCTGCATGAGACCAAAAAGTTCCTGTCGGTGGAGCTTCCCGTCGGCCGGAGGATCAGGCAGGCCTTCAAGCCATAAACGGGCCTGCATCAGCCGGACGATCAGGCAGATTGGATCGACCAACTGGCGCGAGCGCAGGAAGCCTGCGGGAAACCAGTCGTATTCCTTGTAGTCGACGACACGTCCATCGACAACCAGGACGGCCTTAATGTCCGTCCCCCCCACGTCGAGGCCGAGAAGCGCTTTGTGGGAAAGGTGCTCTGTTCGACTTCTGAAAAGACCGACGACATCGACTTCCGGTTTGAGTGATCCGTGAAGGACCGGCGCGTCCGCGATATCGGCGAATTTGAAAGAAAACGTGTGGCCGGACGGATCGATCGCATCGATCATGCGATCGATGACATTGACGGCCCGGCCGTACCCGGTGCGTGCGGCGCGCTTGCAACCGAGCTCGAACAGATCGGGAAGCTTCCGCACGGTTTCTGCGAGTCCGCGTTGTCGGGAATCGAAGTATATGGTCATGGACTTTCCACCGAGCGCCGAAAGGATGTTGTAGATTTCCGCGTGGATGTAGCTCTCCACGAAGTCGCGCTCAGCGGCGTCCAGATTGTCGAGCCGAGGCACCTTCAAATCGAAGCGCCGGGCTTCCGTCCCGTTTAGCAGCTCCACGACGAACACCAGATGATCGCTTTCTTTGTCCGTCAGACTGCCGAATCGGGCGTGGAGATCGGTGATATAGACACTTCCACCCGACCTCGCTTGCGTCATCATCTGCCTGATCACGCTACCTCCGACCTGCCACTCGAGCGCGTGTGATCCCTGACCACGACCAGACCCTCGGACTCGAGAATCTTCTGGAGCGCGTCGATCCCACTCGCAGACAGCGGGACCATCCCGTCGAAAAACTCGGTGCTCCTGTTCATAAGCGCGTACTTGTTCCTGGCAAGCGGATTGAAATTTACGAATTCGACCCGTGCCCCGGGATTTTCTTCGCGGATGAACCGCGCAAGTGCGGAGATGTTCGATTCAGTCGCAGTTATACCCGGTATCAACGGAATCCGTGTCAGAAGCTCCACGCCTCGTCGCGCGAGAGCTGCATAGTTGCGCTTGATCAGCTTGTTGTCGCGGTGCGTGTATTCCAGGTGCAGGGCGCTGTCATCGAGCTTGAGATCTACGATGAACAGATCGGTGCACGGCACGAAGCGTTCCAACGTCTCGTAGTTCCCGAACAGGCATGTCTCGATCGCCGTATGGACTCCCGCCTTCCTGCAGATCTCGAGAACTTCGATAGCGAAGTCGGGCTGCACCAGCGGATCACCCCCCGAAATGGTGATGCCCCCGGCGGACTGGCGATAGAACTCGACGTCGCGCAGCAGCGTTTCCGCGGCGGCGGCCGCAGATATTACCCTTCCGTCGAACGAAAGCGCGGTAGTAGGGCACGCGGCAACGCAGTCGCCGCAAAGGGTGCACCGCTGCCTGTTGATCTGAATGAAGGGGTGGCTCTCCCCGTCCATGCGCAGGGCGTCGCTCGGGCAGCTTTCCACGCAGACCCCGCAACGGATGCATTGCGTCTCCAGGTACCAGAGGTTGATGCCGGTTTCCAGCCCCTCCGGATTCTGACACCAGGCGCAGCGGAGGCCGCAGCCCTTCAGGAAAAGGGTCGAACGGATGCCCTGCCCGTCATGGAGGGTGAATCGCTTGATGTCGATGATGGATCCGTCCATCAGACCTCTCCGTAGCTCGTGCGCGCGATTATCTCGTCCTGCAGGTCGTTCGCCAGTTCGGCGAAATACGCAGTGTATCCTGCCACCCGTACCGTCAGGCTGCGCCATTCCTCCGGATGCGATTTGGCCGCCAGAAGGTCCTCCTTTCGGATGACGTTGAACTGGACGTGGTTGATGCGGAGGCGGACGAAGGTACGAAGAAAATCGGCGAACTTCGCGATGCCCTCCTCCGTCCTGAAGAACTCCGGCAGGAATTTCATGTTGAGAAGCGTGCCGTTGCTGCCGTTTTCGGAATTAATCTTCGACACGGAACGCAGAAGCGCTGTCGGACCGGCACGGTCCCGGCCGTACATCGCCGACATCCCACCGTCGGCCAGCGGATCCTTCGCCCTTCGCCCGTCGAGTGAGGCGCCGACGTTCTGGCCCATGGGCACGTGGGCCGAAACGGTATAGAGACCGGAGTGATAGGCGCCGCCGCGCGCGTTCGTATACCCGGCCATCCTCCGCGCAAAGTGGTCCACCCATTTTGCCGCGATTTCGTCCACCCAGTCCACATCGTTGCCGTATTTCGGCACTTTGTTGATTAGATACTGGCGCAGTCTCTCGTTCTCAGCGTAGTCGCTCCGGATCGCCGCAAGCGCCTCCTCAGGCCTCACATTGCGCTCAACGTAGACACATTGCTTTATTGCCGCGAGGCTATCGGCGATGTTGGCCGGCTGTATCGCCTGTATCCCGGACAAGTTGTAACGCGCACCGCCTGCGGTCACATCGAGGCCCTTTTCTACGCACCCGTCGATGACCGTGGATAGGAATGGAGATGGAAGAACCTCCGCGTGCAGCCTGTCGACTCTGTCGCAGGCCTTGATCATCCTTTCGATGAAATGGTCCATCTGTTTCTCGAAAGCCGCCTCGAGTGCTTCATAGCTCTCGTAGTCTTCGAGCGAGCCAAGATCCAGTCCAATCTGCTTTCCGCTAAGCAGACAGATACCGTTGTTGATGGTCAACTCGAGCGCCTTGACCATATTGAACATGGCAGCGTCACTCCAGCCGAGGGCGTTTCCGTGCGTCGTCAGCTCGACGCAGCCGACGATCGCATAGTTCAGCGCGTCTTCCCGCGATATGCCACGCGCCATGAGCGCGGGAACGATGCTCTCGTCGTTGAACACCTGCGGCATCCCGGACCCGAGGCCGATGACCCTCGCGCATTCCTGGACAAAACTCTGCGAGGATTTCTCCGACAGGCGGGCCGACAGGTTGGGCTGCGGGAGCCCGATGTGGGCTTGCGCCTTGAGAAAGAGATAGGAAAGTTCATTCGCTGCGTCTTCGCCCAGCTCGTCCAGTCCACCGATGGCAACGTTGAAGCCAATCGGGAAGCCCGCGAAATACCTGGCGCTGCTTGAGTTCCGGAGGTAGACGATCTGGTTGAACTTGAGCCAGAGTGACTCGATGATCTCAAGCGCGGCAGCCCGATCAAGGAGTCCCTTAGCTATGTCGTTTTCGTAGTATCCGTAAAGGTACTGGTCCGCCCGGCCCGGGGAGAAGGAAGATGCATTGGATTCTGCATGCAACAGCACGAAGAGGAACCAGAGGGACTGCACGGCCTCGCGAAAGCTCGACGGCGGCTCCATCGTCAACTTGCGGCAGACGCGGGCGATCTCTGTGAGATTGGTTCTGTTTTCCGCTGAAACCTCGCCCGCGGCCATCCGGCCCGCGAGCTCGGCGTATCGCCCGATGAACTCCAGCGCGCCCGCAAGGGCGATCGCCATGCCGCGATAAAAATCGCAGGAGACCGGTGCTGCAGTTTTCTGTTTTTCGAGGATCCCGGCGTAGATGGCCCGTGGGCCCCTGGCAAGCCAGTCCGCGGTGTCCGGGCAGATGTGACCCTGCGAATGGTCGGTCTGGTTTATTTTCGCGACCTTACCGATCGCGGAAAGTTCCTCCCCGAGTGCGGCCTTTACCCTGTCCTCCAAAGACTTGCCCTTCCAGAATGGCAATATTTCCTGGCGGAATCTATCGACGTCCGCGGAGCGCACCTCGAACTTGTCCTGCGGGCGTTCGCTCAAGCGCTCGATCTCATCGTCTACCCAGGAGATGCCCGCTTCCGGCGATACGACACCCGCGCGAACACCTGACGTGCGGTTGCCTACTATGAGTTCCAGCGAGTCTATACGTATTTCTATTCTGCGAAGGGTTTCTGCGAAAGAGCCGGCGCGCTGGATGTTGCGCGGCTCCTCCGGGTTGGACTTGTAGTATTCGGTAACGATCCGGGCCTGTTCAATAGAAAGGAAACGCGGCTCATCAAGCATCCGCTGCTTCAGCATACCTATTCTGGATGTGCTCGCAAGCTCACCTATCGTCCCGAGTACGGAATCATTCATTGAGTTCTCCATCCCTCGCCGGAAAACAACGAGGCTACCACGCCGCGGGTCGCGCTCGGCTATACCGTTTCGCGCCTGCGCTTCTGGCCGAAGCAATCGAGCCAGATGATGGCAACGATCACAGCTCCCTTCAGTAGGACCTGGATGTAGGAGGTGATCGTCAGCATGTTCATGACGTTGTCGAGCATGCCGAAGACCAGGAGGCCCAGGGCCGACTGGGGGATGCCGCCTATCCCGCCCGCGAACGACGTGCCGCCGACGACGACTCCGCAGTTGACCACCAGGGCGGTCAATTCCCCGTAGATCGAGGAACCGGTATTGAGCTTAGCCGACAGAAGGACGCCGGCTAATCCGGCCGCGGCACCAGAGATCACGAAGGCCAGCCACTTGGTCCGGATGACATTGATGCCCGAGTAGAGGGCGACCTCGTAGTCGCCGCCTATCGCATAAAGGTTTCGTCCAAACTGCGTATAACGCATCAGCCAGAAGAACAGCACGAAGAGAACCACCGTGATGATCACAAGATTCGGAATACCGTGGACGGTTCCGTTTCCGATCATCATAAATGCGGGATTCTTCGCGGGGACCGGATGCGCATTGGTGAGCTGTTGGGCGACTCCGGTTAAGAGGAATCCCGTACCGAGGGTGATGATGAAGGGCTCGGTCCTCTGGTGAACGACCAGGAAACCATTGATTGCACCGACCACCGCACCGAAAAGCACCGCGAGAAAGATCGCCCAGCTGAGGGCCATGTAGTCCATCAGCTTGATCGCGAGGATGCCGGATACAACGAGGATCCCGCCTATCGAAAGGTCGCAACCTCCCGAAATGATGGTAAGTGTGACTCCGAAGGCCAGGATGAGGAGGATCGAGGTCGAGTTGAGCATATCGAGCAGGTTGTAGGCGGTATAGAACTCCGTGCCGGAAAACACCATGATGACAAGCATCACAAGAATGGCGATGAATGCCTTCTGTTTCGTTGCCAGCCTAAAGAGCGAAGCTCCGATTCCTAACGTGTTCATCGCAGCATCTCCTACACTTGCTTGCGGTTGTCGAGCCAGATTGCAAAGACCAGGATCGCACCTTTGACCGCAACCTGCAGGTATGTCGAGACGCCCAGAAGATCCAGGCAGTTGGACATGAGGATGATGAGAAGGACACCCATTACCGTGCGGAGCACGCTGCCCTTGCCACCCTTCAGTGTCGTCCCTCCGACGACGACAGAAAGGATCGCGTTGGTTTCATAACCGGCTCCGATAACCGGCGCGGCCGTGGTGATGCGCGAGAAGAGGACAATGGCACCCACACCGGCCATGAAACCACCAATTGTGTAGATCACGACAATCGATCGCTTGATTCGCACTCCCGCAAGCCGGGCCGCGGTCTTGTTCCCCCCCGTAAGTCTGATCGCCCGCCCCTCCTTCGTCTGCGACTGGAAGATCCAGAGCGCCGCAAGCAGCACCAGAAAGATCACGAACGAGATCGATATCGGACCAATACTTCCCGAACCGATGGCCTCGAACACCGACTTGCTCTTCGTGATGTCCCAGAAATGCATGGTTGTGCCGCCGCTGTAGAGAAGGGCGATGGCCGAATAGACGGTACTCATGCCGAAGGTCAGGAACAGCGCCTCCGCCTGGGTAAGGGCACCCGATGTGAGGATGACCACGCTGTTCAGCGCGCCGCATAATGCACCGAGCGTAAGTCCCATGAGAAGTGCCGGAATCTGACCGAAGGGCTGGATGAGGGAGATCGTGACCACGGCTACCAGGTTTATAGTCCCGGCAACCGAAAGATCGATAAAATTGCCGAGGATCACGAAGGTCATGCCGAGGGACACCATGATGAGGGGCCCGAACTGGCGCATGATGTTGACCAGATTTGCGCCGGAAACGAACTTCGGTTCGACAATCGCCGTGATTGCGGCAAGAACCGCAATCATCACCAGCACCAGGTACTCCCGGAGGACGGAACCCGTACCTTTTATCGCGCGGTTGATTACCTGGGTGTTCACGTGGCCCCTCCCGCAAGGCCGGGCGCAAGTCCAAGGGCGGCCGCCATGATCGTGTCGGTAGGAGTCGACTGGGGATCGAACTCACCGGTGATCCGGCCCTCGAATATCGTCAAGACCCGGTTGCTCATGTTGAGTACCTCGGGAAGCTCCGATGAGATGAGAATGATCGACCCGCCGTTCTCGGCGATCTTCTTCATCAAGCTATAAATCTCGTATTTGGCTCCGACGTCGATACCCCTCGTCGGCTCGTCCATGATGAAGATCCTGGGTGAAATTTCAAGCCAGCGGCCGACGATACATTTCTGCTGATTGCCCCCGGAGAGATTCCCTACGGGCACCCTGGTCGAAGGCGTCCTGATGTCGAGAGCCGCTACCTGCCGTGCCCCGATCCCCTTCTCGAGGGACTTCCTGATAAATCCGAACCTGCTGAATCTATCGATGCTGGCCATGGAGATATTCGACTCCACCGAAAAAGGTAGCACCAGACCCTCAAGCTTCCGGTCCTCGGGGATAAATCCCAGCCCCGCGTCCTTGGCTCCCTTCGGATTTCGGATGTTGACAGGTTTTCCGCTGATCATAACCTGGTGACCCTTGACCCGGTCCGCGCCGAAGAGGGCGCGAACTATTTCGGTTCGGCCGGAACCGACCAGTCCGACAAAACCGAGAATTTCGCCTTCGCGAAGAGTGAAAGAGACATCGTGCAATTTCTGGGTATTGATCGAACGAACCTCCATCAACACCTCTCCGACGGCCTGGGGTCGGGGGGGATACTCATTCTCGATCGTGCGGCCCACCATCTTCGTGATAAGCTCGCTGCGTGAGAACTCGGTCTTCGGTTTTGTATCAATGACGCGGCCGTCGCGCATCACGCTGACTACATCGCAGAACTCAAATATCTCGTCCAGCTTGTGGCTGATATAGATGATCGAGATTCCCTGGGTCTTCAAATGCCTGATGATTTTGACCAGCTCCACCATCTCTTCGGCGGTGAGGCTGCTCGACGGCTCATCCATGATGATGAGCTTCGACTTGAAAGAGAGCGCCTTGGCGATCTCGACCATCTGCTTTTCCGACATGCTCAACTCAGATACCAGTCTGGTAGTGCTGACTTTGCTTGCGATGCTTTCGAGGAGTTTCCGCGCAGCGGCGTGCGTGCCGCGCATGCCCTTCATCTCCTTGAAACGGCCAAGAAAGATATTCTCGCCCACACTCATAGTGTTGACGAGATTGAGCTCCTGGTAGATGATCGCCAATCCGCTCTGCATAGACTGGTGCGGAGTGACATGCTCGATCTGTCGGCCATCAAAAATGACCGTGCCGCTGTCCTTCTGGTAGACGCCGGACAGGATCTTCATCAGGGTCGATTTGCCGGCTCCGTTTTCGCCCACGATACCGTGGACCATTCCCCGCGCAATGTCGATCGACACGTTGTCCAGTGCTTTGACTCCAGGAAAGGACTTGCTTACGCCCCTGATTGACAGAATGACTTCCGCGCTACCGGTTTCCATGGACCAATCCTCGGCTGAGATTTAAGATCAAGGTCTGTTCCGCCGGAAAGCGGAACAGACCCTCTACGCTAATATACTTTTACCACTCGGGGGGATCGAACGAGGCGATCGTATCCTTGTCAACTACCGTGAGGGGCACGAAGTTGATCGGATCGACCTTCTGCCCTGCTACGACGGCTTTCGCAAGCTCGAGGTCCTTCTTGGTCATGACCACGAAATCCTGTGCGATGCTGACAGCCTGATCGCCGCTCTTG
>Ga0307375_10004211_pt1 | contig 13855 bp, 12 predicted proteins | sample TR1MG_FD_202531 | JGI IMG/M metagenome (GOLD analysis project Ga0307375, IMG submission 202531) | Soil microbial communities from Risofladan, Vaasa, Finland - TR-1 | ecosystem: Environmental > Terrestrial > Soil > Coastal area > Acid sulfate soil | place: Finland: Risofladan, Vaasa | collected...
GAGTGCGCCAGCTCGTCCACCGATTTACCGTCCGCGGACAAGACTGTCTGGCCCGAGCCCTTCCCCCCGACGGGTGACCGCCTGTTGAACGAACTCAACGCGCTGGCCACCTCGATATCATGCGTGACCAACTGGCCCGTGAGATGCATGGCGCCGTTTGCGGCGGTCTTCAACACAATGTTGCCGTGCGCGGTTCCGCCGCCGACATGGATGCGCGTCTGCCAACGGTCGGCATCGGCCTCGCGCGTCAACGTCAGCGTGAAGGCGGGATTGATGCCGGGGCGGCGCAACTCAGCATGACGGGGGCGCCAGTGACGGTCGAAGTCGATTTCGCCGTCATAGGCCACGGCAATGTCGCTGTAGTAGATCCAGGTCAAGTTGCGAAACTCGAGGTGTTCGAGTGGCACGCCAGCGCCCGCATCGGGCTCGCTCGCGCCCGGCTTGGCGTGAAAGGCATGCACCGAGCTACTCGGGAAAACCGCGTCATCGATGTCGATGCGCTCGAACACAAGCTTAAGATGCAGCAGCATGCGCGAGTTGGGATGCGCGCTCAGCTGCCGGATGACCACCGGTTGCGCCTGCTGCGTGCGAATGTCGTTGACCACGATAACGGGCTTTGGCAGCAACGCCCAGTGGACAGAACCGATGGTTACCTTGACGCCCAGCCGTTCTTCGGCCGCGGCCGCGAGCCGGGCGCCCAGTTCTTCGTCGGTGGGCAGCCACCAGGACACGGCAACCAACGCCGCGCCAAGCACAGCGACTGCAATTCCTAGGCCGACGGCCCACTTTTGCCTGCGCTTCATGGATGGGTACGGGGCCGCATTCATGTGGTTGGCCGTCGAAGCAAAAAAACCCCGCTTGCGCAGGGCTTTTGAAGGGTTACGGAAAGCTTACTTGCTGCTCGAACCCACCACCTCTATTTCGACGCGGCGATCCGGTTGCAGGCATTTGATGACTTTCGCGCTCTTCCGGCCTTTGCATTGGTCGGGCTGAGTCACCGGGTTCTCCTCGCCTTTGCCCTTGGCCAATATCCGGTCGGCGGGCACGCCTTTGCTCACCAGGTAGGACTTGGCCGCTTCGGCGCGCCGTTCGGAAAGTTTCTGGTTATAAGCCTTGCTTCCGATCCTGTCGGTGTAGCCGATGGCGATAATGGTCTCCACATCGACTGCTTTGAGCTTGTCGACAAGTTCGTCGAGTTTCAGCTTCCCTTCTGGACGGATGACAGCCTTGTCGAAGTCAAACAGGGTATCCGCCGACAGCGTGACCTTTTCCGCGACGGCCATGCGCGCCGCGGGCGGAGCAGGTTGCGGTGCCGGGGGCGCAACCACCGGCGCAGGCGCGGCCTCGGCTGTCTTCGGCATCAGTTCGGGATCGCATTCCTCTGTCGCCATGGCGGGCGTCCAATAGCCCGTGCGCCAGCACAGGCCAAACGGGTCCTTCACGGTGACACCGGAGACCGGGGCTTGGACATATCCATTCACACTAGACTCGGCGAAGGCGCTGGTCGCACCCATGCCGAGGGCGAGCGCGGCGGAAAGGACTAATGCGAAGTGTTTTGCAATATTGTTCATGTTTTTCTCCCTCTACATGGAAAAGCTGGATGCAATTGCAAGGTTAGTGGCATTATCACGCGCGGTCGGTTCGGTACCGCACATTGTGCAGCCTTCGCTGATGGCCTTGGCGCGGGAACCAGGGAGTTCGCACTGCCCTCGCCCACTTGGAAATTTAGCTATCTACCCGCTCACGCAGTTCTCTGCCCGCCTTGAAATGCGGAACGAACTTTCCCGGCACTAGCACCCTCTCCCCGGACTTCGGATTTCGGCCGATGCGCGGCGGGCGATGGTTGATCGTAAAGCTGCCAAACCCGCGCATCTCGATTCGCCGCCCTGTCGCCAGGCTCATGGACATCGCCTCAAGTATCGCATTGACCACAACCTCGGCATCCTTTGCGATCAGTTGCGGATAGTGCCTGGCCAACCTGGAGATCAACTCGGATTTCGTCATTCTTGGTATAGAGCGTACAGGGCGATGCCGATCATGGGCATAATGTAGCGCAACACCGAGAAACACGCAGGGGCAAGCCTAGGCGCCGGTGGTGCGCTCTGCTATCTTGCAAGTGCACGGGTGACCAATCATGCAAACCAATAGCTACAGACCCACCTCATACGCCTTGATCGCCTTGGGCTTGATTCTGGTTTCAACGCCGGCTCTGGCAGGGCCGCCGTTCATGACGGACGACCCGGTACCGATCGATTACAAGCACAGCGAGTTCTACATCTTTTCCACGATGGACAAGACGAAGGATGGAAGAGATACCGCACTGCCTGCGTTCGAATACAACTACGGCGCGTTCCCCAACACGCAGTTGCACATTGTCGTTCCGTACGTCAAAAGTTCGCCGAATGACGCGCCCTCTGAATCCGGCATAGGCGATGTCGAACTCGGTGTCAAATACCGCTTCATCCAGGAAACGGACACCATGCCGCAAATCGGCATTTTTCCCATGGCGGAAATGGCCACGGGCGATTCGAACAAGGGGTTGGGCAACGGTAAGACTTGGTGGCGCTTGCCGGTGTGGATACAGAAAAGTTGGGGCGAGTGGACCAGCTACGGCGGAGCCGGCTACGTGATCAACCATGCCGAAGGCCAAAGAGACTACCCCTTTGCCGGCTGGCTGCTGCAGAAAGACATCGGTGAGAAATGGACCCTGGGCGGCGAAGTATTCGGCCGCAGCAAGGACACGGTCGGTGGCCAGGGCACGACCATAGTGAATGTCGGTGGATTTTATAAATTCACGCCGGATTTCAACCTGCTGTTTTCGGCCGGTCATAGCGTCGGCGGCGAGAACCACGCGGTCGCGTACCTCGGCCTTTGGTGGGCCTTTGGCGGCGACGCTAAAGCCGAACAAAAGAGTGGCATGGCGCCTGCGCCGGCGAACTGGTCGATGTCGCAACATTAGGGAACCACGGATTCAGCAGCAACGCCGTGAGCATCTCTTCAGGTCGGGTGAAGACATTCGGGCAACGCGCGCCGACGCCGGTCGCTAACCGCCCCTCTATAATGGGCTTCCAATTTCCGCTCGGACGTAGGGACGCGACACCCTCGACGTTTGCCTTCCGCGACAGGACTTCGCCCCCGGCATCGGCCGTCACCCCTCGTCGTCACCGTTGTGGCTTTCCACATGATCGACCCAACATGAAGGGGGGTCAAAATTCAAAACCGATTCGCCTGAGAGCTGCCGATTTGCCCGCGTAGAACGCTCTTTGCGCTCTTGGAATTGCGGTTGATGTACCGAGTCATGTTCAAGTTGGTGACGGTCGCAAAGGGCCGTTTTGAGGTCACGTCTGAGCTGATGGTCGATTCGGTCTTGATGTTCGGTTGCCCGACCCTGAGCCGGTGGAACCTGCCTTAATGCCCGCCAGCCTATTTCGCGGGAACCAGGCGGTATCCCTTTGCGCGCATACAAGATGTGAGCAAATCGCTTTCCAGTGTCAGGTCGCTCGGCGCATATGGAGGCGGCATCTGCACGGACGCGCTTCCACTCGGACTCACGGCCACGCTGGGCATCCACGCTCGCGCCGGTGGAGACATTCGCGATGCAGACAAGAACGCTTGTTGCTGGCAACGGGCCAAGTCCTCATTGCGCGTCGCCAGCTCCGTATCGGGTTTCAGCCACTCCAATTGGGCGCATCCTGCAATCAGCGCCAGCATTGCCGCCGTAGTCAAATATCGCATAATGGCTGTATTGTAGGACTTCTTGCGGCCGGTGCGAGCGCAGCGCAGGCAGCGATGAGCGAGAACGATTGCCCGAAGGGATGCGGCCCAGCTATAAGATGTGTGGGAGCACGGATCGGGCGGTATCGGTAGCATTGCAAACATCGACAGCGTGCTTATACTGGAGGCTTGTGGGGCGGCAGGCGGCCACTATCGGACATAGCGTTACCCCAACTCAGCGCCGTAAAGCGGACGCTGTAGTAAATTGATCCTAAATTAGTTAAACAAGGCATATCTTCGCAATGAATGACAGATCAGAGAAAGTCGTCGGCCAAGCGTCAGGAATGCCCAGTATCCTCGACAAAGAGCTTGAGGATCGCAGCGCGGATGCGTTCGGACATCAGGATTACGCCGATGCGCTAAGAGATCTGATCGAAGCGCCGACAAACAAGCCGCCGTTTAGCGTTGGTTTGCTTGGGCCTTGGGGGACAGGCAAGAGCTCGATCAAGGCGCTCTATCGACGTGACTTGGAAGCCGACAAGACCGGACCCGTCGGAAGCCGCCGGTCCGATCGCATTCACGTCATCACTTTCAACGCATGGCGATTTGGAGGTGAGCAGGACTTAAAGCGCTCGCTCTTGAGGGAAGCCTTCAAGCAACTCGGTGGAGATGAGGCTGCGCTGCGGCGAGCACTGTTTGCGCAGGTTAATAACGTAACGCACCAGCGGCGCTCCTTTTGGGATTGGTTCGGTGAGGCGTTTGGTCAGCTCCTAGGCGCGGCCGTCATACTGGTCACCATTTTGGTCGTGGCCTTCATGATCGCGCTGGGCTATGTCAAATTTGTCGGTTTGACGGAGCAATATTCTTTAGCTGCGGTCTTTGGTGCCGCAATCATTTTGGCGGGCTGGTTCGGGAAAAACATTGTTGATCTACGGGTCCGCTCACCGGCCCGGTACTTGCCCCAGACGTCTGTTTCATTCCCCGCGACTTCTGCGGAAGAGTATGAGCGGCTGCTGACTGATCAGATTGACGTGTTCAGACGGGATGTCGGGCGGAAGTGCGAACGCCTGGTTGTCTTTGTCGATGATCTGGATCGACTGTCGGCTCCGGAGATGGTCGCCGGTCTCGATGCCGTCCGCACGTTTCTGGAATTGCCGTTCAATACCACCGAAAATGGGTTCGGCGTGGTTTTCGTCATTTCGTGCGACGAGGACAAGATTGCGGAAGCAATCAAGCGACGAAGCGGGCTGGGAAGTCCCGACCTGCCCGGCGCGGTATTCTCGCGTGGCGATGCGCGCCGATATCTTGATCGCCTGTTTCAGTATCGGCTGGAAATTCCACAGTTTCCAAAGCTGGACATGCGCGATTTTGCGCTAAAGAAGCTTCAGGACATAGAAAGCGTAGCCGCCGATCTAAAAAAGCGGAATGTCGGTCTAGAAGATGTTATAGATCGATTGATCCATGTCGATGTGCAGAGCCCGCGGAATGCAATTCAGCTGTTAAACGCCTTTATACAGTCCTGGTGGATCGGCGGCTTGCGTGAACGCAATGGTATCGGTTCCAGTGCGCCCGGTGCGCTGCATAAGGGCGCAGTGACGGACCACCCGCTGTCATTGGCGGCGTTGTGCGTCCTTCGCGTTGATTTTCCCGATTTCTACGATGCTGTGCAGAATCGCACGGAAATCATCCAGGAATTTCGGAACGCGGTTTTTGGCGGGAAGTCGCCATCCGAATTGGCACCGCAGGCGCGCGAATTGCTCAGAGAGTTTCTTGTGGCGGACAAGAGCGGTGATCTGACCGGCGAGGTGCGGGCTGATCACCGAAAACTTAGACGCTATCTTTCCAGCCTGGCGGACCTGCGGTGGCCGGTGATATTACAGCCGTTGCTGCGACTTGCCGAAGACCCGATCACGCGAAAGTTTGGCGATAGAGCTGCTGCCGTTTTCGATAGTCTTGTTTCCGGTGATGTTGCGGGCGTGTTGGAGGCGTTCGGACGGCGCCTGGACGACAAGCCCCTTGGGGAAGAAGATGTGGTCCTGCTAGAAGATTTTGGGGAAGCGTTGCCGCAAGAAACCGAAGCGAGGCGTACCAACGCCGCTCGCGTTCTCGCTGCGTTGGTAGACCGGATACCTCAAGGGCGGAGGCGCAGAATATTGTCTCCGCTCATAAGGCAGATGGCGGCGCTGAAGGCTGTTCGCATGAATATCCAGCCTGGACGGGCCCGGCAGATTATTGCGGGCGCATCGGCCGACGACCGGCGGGACGTCGCAGAGAAGTTCATTGCAGATCTCTTAAATCTGAAGCCGCTGGATTGGCGCCTGGCGACAGGCGGCGAGCCAAACCTGGGTGAGGTGACAGGTGCCTCCAAGGATACGGTGGAGCTGGCGCTGGAAGTCAAGGAGACCGATGGCTTGTCTGCTGCTGCAGATTGGATGCTGAGACAATGGCTTTTGAAACGTGAAGTCCGTCTAGAAAGCGAATCCCAGACGTTGCCGTTCTCTGATCTGGAGGAATGGGTAGAGAAGCACAGCGGTATTCTGCCCGGCGATCTGGCGACCGATTATTCGGATCAAGCCATCGGCGAGTTTGAACAGGCGAAAACAGCCCCGCCGTTCACGGCAAGCGTTCTCCCGCAGCTTTCGGCGATATTTGCCGACACCGCGAAGCTAGGCGAGGAAGAGCGTCAGGTTTTGTGGCGCCAGCTTACGCGATTGGTGGCTGTCCAGCCGCAAGCGGCAGCTGAGGCCGCGTGGGGCGATGCTGCACGCTACAGCGGTCTCGCCGGCGCGGAAGAACGACAAGCGTTTCTTGTCGCACTCGCGGCACGTCTCTGCAACGAAATTGAAAACGGTGAAAATTGGCCGCTCAATTGGAGCGACGGCTCGACGAGATTCAACGATCTGATCGCGGAGTGGAGCGCGGATATCAATGCAGAAACGGCGAAAGAGCTGGAGAAGCTCGTCTTGCTGTGGGCGAAAGATGCGTTGCGGGAGAAATATGCACTTCGTGCGCTGGATGTGTTGAAGGATCAGGTGGAGAATTCCTGGGACACGATCATATCGTCGCTGACCCAGATGGAATTGTCGGCACGACCAGCGGATGTTACGGGCTATTTGGGGCGCAAATTCGGTGCAATTGAGAAGGCAGGAAAGAACCAACTCGTCGCAAAGATGGATGCGTTCATCAACGCAAACGGTTCGGATGAGAAATCAGTAGAGAGCTATGAGACGCTGGTGAAGAATATGCCGGATGCTTCGTGGACTGAGGCTTCGCTTAAGGACCACCTTGTGCGGCTGCTGGATCGCATCAATGCGATGCACAATAATCCGGAGTATTTGCACCAACTGCTGCCCATTGCTGCGGGTGTATTCAGGTGTGCTCCAGATGGAAAGGTGGGGCAGGTCCTGATCCCGCTACTGGCAAATGCGGCTGCCACGCCGAAGGCGTACATTGTTGTCCATCAGTGTATGAAAGAGACATGGCCCGAGCCGGACCCGCAAATTGGCGACTACAAGCCCGCCAATATCGTGACGAGAGCTTGCCAGTTCATCCGCGAACAACCGGGAAACAATGGCATCGGGGATGTTTATGAATCAGTGTGTGACCTTGCCGAGCGAGGGTTGTCCGGCGCAGCGAGCAATCAAGGAATCGCGGACGTCACGCCGACTGTATGGCACACGGTGCCGAGACAGGTCTCGGCACTGGCTGGCTTTGTCGCAACGATCTTGAGACCCGCATCCGTGGCGGAGGTGCTTACGGGAACACAATCGTCGGATTTGGACCGGGGCGACCTTTCCACGTTGTTGACCGCAGCCTCGAAAGCGTTCGATAGGGACAAGCGCCATGAGGCGGCGAAGCTTGTCTTGGGCTCAGCGCCCGTGCCTCTGCTTGAGCGGCCTGATGGCGCGTTTGAATGCTGGGCCTTGGCCGTTGATAAGGATGATCCGGAGTTTGCGATTGATCTCCTTGCCGACGATAGCCTTAATGATGAACAAAAGAGTCGAGTTCTTGTGCTCATCGGTGACAGCACGCTTGCAGCTGACAGCCCGGCTTCGATCGAAACGGTGTTGAAAGACACGGCACGTCCGAAAACGCGAAGCGCACTGATCGGACGGTTGGCTCAGGTTGCGCAAGCGTGTGGTTCAGATAGTGCCAAGAGCAAGTTGGCGGAACACTTGATAGCGTCCCTGCCTTCCTTGTCGGGAGAAGACTTGCACACGGTGACCAGACAGATCGGCGACCTGGGCGGTGGAAGTGCGCTCGAACGCAATGACGGGATTCTGAGCATGCTGGACAGCGACCAGATTGACGTGGTTGCAAAGGCATTTCCAGCGTCTCGCAAGCTTCGTGATACAGCGAAGAAATCTGGGGCAGGACACAAATAGTTGTGCCCCTTGGACTTCACCGGAGAAGGCGAAGTGTGATTGGGAAGAATGTGCGAAAAGTGACAAAGCGGAGTCCGACCTACCCCGAGAATCCCGCAGACTTGTTGATGTGAGTCGGTCGAGGACGGGCGACTCCACGTGTGCAGCCTGGTATCTGGCTTCTTTCGTTCCCCCATTGCTGCCGCTCGCGACCATCCGAAAGGGGTCGGTTTCTGCCCTACGCAGAGTGTTGCCCAATTTGTCGGCTCTGCACCGGAAAGCCGACGTTCAACGTCGTAGTTCAGCGGCGCGCCGCTTGCGGTGTGTCCGCTGGAGTGCGGGTTGGGCCACATGCAGGTAATGACCCGTTCCCTTGTAGCCCCTAAAAGAAACGATACGACTCGGCCTTCCTGGCTTGGGATCGAGCAGAACCAGAGTTCCTCTCCTGTCTTCGCATAGCACTACCCAATGCCAATGCCGCCCTTGGTCACGTGGGTTGACTTTCACAACAGCGGGCGACTTGACTTCACGTAGCGCCACAAATCGCTTGCGGTTGATTGCCTTGCACCCCAATCTCTTGAGTAGCTTTTCCAGATGACGGTGATAGGTGTAGTACTCGCCATCTTCTGTTCTCAGCCCAAGTTCTAACGCAGCCTTATGTGCTTCGCTGTAAGACTTCCCGCTAAGCATCGCAGCACAAGCGATACCGCAATCCCCGAGTGTGTAATAACGCTGTGCGATCCGTCTCATATGTTTAGGTCCGACGACCGAGTTGAGCGGCCGCCCTATAAGGGCATCAAGAATTTTACCCTGATTGAAAGAAAGACTACGCTCGCCCCGCTCGACCTTATACGAAGGATATACCCCCACACGGTATCCTGCTATAAGGAAGGATACGAACGTGATCGATTGACTGCCATGCAACCTGCCGGTTGCCGCACTCAAAACAGCCTCAAATCGTTCAGCTTTCGTTCAGCTTCGTTCAGCTTCGTTCGGCTTCGAGCGTGGTCGATTGACGGCCACCCAATCGGCCGGGTGCGGTAGTCAAAACGCCCCCTAAATCGTTCACTAACGCGAACTAAGGAAATCAGCTCTTGGCGCAATAAACTGCCTCAATTCATAAGGTTATCGCAGCAATAATTAGAGTTGTCGATACATTCGTCGATCAACCCAGAGGAGAGCCCTATGAACACCACAATCACCCCCACCAGCGTCGCTGAATTCATCGCAGACCGACTCGCAGCCATCGATAAGACGCAGCGCCAGATCGCCAACGAGTGCGGCTTCGAGAGCCCGAACATCATCTCGCTTTTCAAGACAGGCAGCACCAAGTTGCCGTTGAACAGGATTGGCCCACTGGCGAAGGCGCTCGACGTTGATCCTGCTCACCTGCTGCGTCTAGCAATGCTCGAATACCTGCCCGACACTTGGGGCGCACTCGAAGACGTGATGCAAAGCACGCTGCTGACCGCCAACGAGCTTGACTGTTGCTGCGCGAACCAAATTGACCGCAGTGGGCGAATTGCGATGACCATGTGATCCATGTGATTCTTGTCTAATTATCTTTTTCGCCAAACGTTTGGACATGCGTCGCCCTGGTCAATCCGATCGCACGGTCTGGTCAATATGAATCGCGCAAACGATAGTGCAGCGGGTCTTACCGCTGCTACCCAATAGCGGCACGTATTTTCGAGGCGGTCTGGCGCAGCGGTAACAGGAATCGCTCACAAGCACTTGCTTCGGAATAAGTCCCAGTCGGAAGACTGACGTTGATCGCCGCCACGGTCTTTCCTTCCGAATCGCGTATGGGCACCGCTAAGCCACAAATAGAGTCATCGAGTTCGCCATTGATCCACGCATAACCCTGATTGCGTACACGATCTATCTCTGCTCGTAATTGCTTCCGGTCAACTATCGTCACGGAGGTCAATTGCTTTAATGTCGCTTTGGCTAGATACGTATCCAACGCCACGTCGTCCAGCCCCGCAAGCAGCACTCTCCCCATGGAAACCGCGTGCGCCGGGAGCCGGCTGCCTAAAGTAGGGCTCATGGGAAGGATCCGCCGAGTATGGATCCTTGACACATAAACAATTTCATCCTCATCTAGCACCGAGATTGCGCATGATTGGCCAATATCTGCGCACAACTCCTCAAGCGCCAATTGAGCCTGCCGCCAATAAGGCAACGTGTAGAGATAGGAAAGACCCAGACGCAGGATCTTAGGCGTAAGCCAATAATGTTTTCCGTCGGATTGCGTGAATGCGAGTTCGTTTAGCGTCAGGAGGAAGCGCCGAACTGCGGTCCGAGGTAGAGCGGCGGCTTCCGCAACATCGGCTATCGTTTGCCGTGGCGCACCCTGCCCCATAACTTCAATGACTTTAAGTCCGCGCGCAAAGGTCCGAACAAAAAATTCACTTTGAGGAGTTGTCATCGATATTCCAGTTCATTCATGCGCATGTGACATGCAACACGAGTAAATAAACGCGCTTCCCGATTCAGCTTGACAAGCAGATTTCTGTCAAACAAAATAGCCGTTGCACGGCTATCGCTGTCCGCCTGGCGGTCATTATAGCCGAAAAATTATCGGAGAACACATGGATAACTCGACGGCACAAGGCTTCGAGACGAACTTCTGGAAGGATGCAGAATTGCGCAAGAACTGGGACGACATCGTCCCGGGCGCACGCCGCAAAACATTGCCGTACACGCTTACGCTCGAAGCAATACAAAAATATTGTCGCGTGGTCGGCGATATGCACCCGTTCTACTTCGATGAGGAATACGCTTCCAAATCGCCTTACAAAGGACTGATAGCACCTCCCGGCATCCATATTCTGCTTATGTTCGCCTGCACCCCGATGGATGACTGGATGCGCAGCCCCGGCACTATCAATGCCGGGCAGGCGTGGAGCTATCACAAGCCAGCCCGGCCGGGCGACACCATAACGTTGGAGGCCCGCGCCCTGGACAAATTTATCAAGAAAGAACGATTGTTCGTGATCCACGACAATGTCTTTTTCAATCAGCATAAAGAAGTTATCTGTTCCGGCCGCGGCTGGACGATCCGCCCGATGTGAGGGGAGCACGATGAGCAATCTTTTCGATACGCTGATGCCGGGCTACCCCATTGAAGGCCCGGAATTCGTGGTCTCACGGGAGAGTATCCGGGCTTTCTGCGAGGCCTCGCTGGATTACAACCCGCTGCACCTGGACGACAACTACATGGGGGGCAATTTCGGCAAGACGAAATTCGATGGGATCATTATGCATGGCATGAATAACTTCGCGTTGATTACGCGAATGTTGACCGACTGGGCCTATTCAGTCAATGCTGTGCATCGCCGCCTCGAAACCCGTTGGTTAAAGCCAGTCAAACCAAACGAAATTATCCGACCATATGGTGTCGTGAAGGCCAAACAAGTAACAGCCAAATCGCGCTGGGTAATGATCGACGTTGAGGTACGAAACCAAAACGGCGAAGTCGTGGCAACCGGGGAAGCGCTCGTCGAGTTTCCCATGGAGGTGGGGCCTTGATTCTCGGTCGCAGTGTGGTGCGCAATGCGCTCCTTTATCCCGAACGCACAGCGATAATATCGGAAGATGGCACCACGCTCACCCATCGCGCCTTTGCTGAGCGGGTTTGGCGTTTAGCCGATGGACTGGCGCGGCGGGGCCTGGGTAAAGGCAACCGAATCGCCATTCTCGCCCGCAATAGTGCCGATTACCTGTGCGTTTACTTTGCGGTCGGCAGCCTAGGCACCATTCTCGTGCCGATAAACAATTCGCTTAAACCGGCCGACATTGATTTTCGCCTGGCACATGCCGAGGTTGATGCCATATTCGTGAGCGAAGAGTACACGCCGGTGTTGGCAGCGGTGGGCGCGGCGACGCGGCAGCGCCTGGGAAGCCGCGCGTTTGGGCTTGACTGTGAGACGGCCGGCGGCGAATCTCTCGCCGCACTGGTCGCCGCAGGAAGACCGCAACCGCCCGATGTCGAGATTGACCCCGAAGATACACTCTACATTGGTTATACCTCTGGAACCACTGGTCCCCCGAAAGGTGCCATGGTGTCGCATCGTGCCATCGTGGTCGGCTTTCTTTATAAGACACTCGACTACGCCTTGACGGACGCGGATGTAACGATCAATCCCGGCCCTTACTGGCACTCGGCGCCCCGGGATTTTGCGGCGCTGGCCCTTTATCTGGGGGGCACGGCCGTGGTGCCGATGCGCTTTGATGCGACCAAGTATCTCGAATTGGTGGAACGCTATCGGATCACCAATTCTTTTGTGGTGCCGACAATGCTACAGCAACTGGTCACGGCACCGGCTCTGGAAACCAGCGACGTGTCCAGCCTGCACTGCCTGATCAGCGGCGGGGCGCCGTTGCCGACCACGGTGAAAGAGCGCGTGCTGGCGAAATTTGGTCCGGTGCTTACGGAATTCTACGGCGCCACCGAAACGCGCATCATCACGGCAATCACCCCCACTGAGTTGGCGTTACGCAAGCGCTCTGTCGGCAGACCCATGCGGGACGTAGCCATCCGCATTCTCGACGATAAGGGAGTAGAGGCGCCGTTGGGATCGGTGGGAGAAATCTTTATCCGCGGGCCGGGCCTGTTCTCGGGCTATTGGCGAGATCCTGAGAATACCCGCCGAACGCATCGCGGCAAATGGTTCAGCCTGGGCGACATGGGGAGGGTGGATGCCGAGGGCTACCTGTACTTGGTAGACCGCAAGCAAGACATGATTATCAGTGGGGGCGAAAACATCTTTCCCAACGATATCGAGGAATGCTTGCTGCGCCATCCTAAAGTGGCAGAGGCGGCGGTAATTGGTGTGCCCGACGAACTATGGGGTGAGATGGTGGTTGCTTTCGTGGTGCCGGCTCCGGGAGAGCGTCCCACTCCTGAGGGACTTGCCGCTTTTTGTGGCGAGAAATTGCCAAACTATATGAAGCCGCGCCGCGTCGAGTTCTGTGACGCTTTGCCACGCAATTCGGTCGGTAAAATCATGAGGCGCTGCTTGCGTGAGGCCGAAGGTGCCCAAATTCAACCCCCACCGGCTTGGAGTGATGCCACACCGTGAGAACTCGCTCGACCAAATACAGAGAGGGCAGCAGAATGGAACCATCCGCGTTGAGGATCCAATGTCGCGTTCTTGAATGACTGAAATTTTTCCTCAAGAGTGTCTCAGCTTCAGGAGGAAGCCAGTAGGATTTTTGTTGCGGACGTAAGAGTGTCAACCAGAAGGGACCGACGATTGCCCGAGTGGACAATATCGGATACCTTTTCAATGAAGAAAAGGAGGTTATCAGTGATGACTAAGCAAACAGTCACAGTATCATTCGTGGTGGCCCTACTTCTTATGGGCTGTGGTGCATTCGCTGCGGCAGCCGGGAATCAAAGCGCAACTCAGCCGAAAGCAATAAAAGTTGGAATCCTTGTTGATGAGACCGGACCATATACGCACCTGGGGACGGATGTTTTACATGGCGTTGAAATGGCTGTCGCAAAGGTTAATGCCGATGGAAGCACGGGTAAGTACAAGATAGAACCCATTATTTTGGATATTCAAACCAACCCGAACCAAGCGGTTGTTGCGGCGCGCAAGCTTATAAGTGACAAGGTGCCCGTGGTTATCGGGCCGGAATTCAGTACTGCCGCGTTGGCAGTTGCACCGCTCTTCCAAAAGGCCCAAATCCCCGAAATCGTTGACGCGGGCGATGAGTCTATCGCGGGTAGTCCACCGAATCCATGGACTTATATGATCTCCTCG
>Ga0307375_10004212_pt1 | contig 13854 bp, 7 predicted proteins | sample TR1MG_FD_202531 | JGI IMG/M metagenome (GOLD analysis project Ga0307375, IMG submission 202531) | Soil microbial communities from Risofladan, Vaasa, Finland - TR-1 | ecosystem: Environmental > Terrestrial > Soil > Coastal area > Acid sulfate soil | place: Finland: Risofladan, Vaasa | collected...
CTATCTCGTCGTGTGGGATCAGCACGTAGCTCCATGGCTTTCCTCCATTCGCCAAGGCATACGCGGATGCGTTCGCGCACCATTCCATTGCGGACTCCTTTTTCGCCAGAACAATCGTGTCTTCCATTTCCTTGCTCTTTTTCGGCTCCAACATGTAGATAGCCTCTTTCGTCTCAGCGACGAAATCCGGCTGGTATTCGAGATGATCCGCACTCTGACGATAGAAGATCTGGAACTGGCCTTTCGCGGGCTTGAACCACTTCAGCGCATCGCGATCAAGGATCACAGCCAGCTTGCGCTCTGCTTCTGAATCGAATTTCTGCACCGAGTACAGGCACCGCTCGAAACCCGTAAACAAATACTTCGCCATGTTGCTCTTGTCAGCAGGCGAGTCACGATAGTCAGCTGGCGCTTCCTTGACGGCATGCGTATAGGCGCTCGACTTCAGCTCGGTGTACCCCTTGCTGATCTGCACGTCATAGCCACCACCGTCGTCCTCCCAGTAGTGCTTCTGCATCTGCGCATGAACAAACTGGGCGATTTGCTTTTGATGAGTCCGCAGCACACGCCGGGCCTGCTCCTCGGTCAGATAGCTGCGCAAGTGCAATACCACCTGGCCCGCAAGCTCATAGAGGAGGTCGGCATGTCCCTCGTAGGACACGTCGTCAAAGTCGACCAGCCCGGAAACCACGTAATCCTCAAGGCGCGCTTCATCGACTCCGCCACTTCCGAGCACCAGCGCCTCGACCCCGCCCGTGCGCAGGTATTGCATCCACAGCTCGTCCGAGAGCGCTTGGAAGCGCATTCCGTCCAGCTGCAAGGTGAAGGGCCTGAACCCGGACAGCACCTCGCCCTTCGGCACCACCAGGATGCGTGGAATGTCGATCGTCTGTTGTGTCACCAGCTCGACCGTCTTCGCCACGATGGCCGCAACATCAGGCTTCTTCGCCAGCCCTTCCAGTGCCATCTGACCGGGCGGCTGCTGTTCCTGCACCGCCTTCACAATGGCAGCCTGCACTTCCGGTCGCTTCAGGTGCTCCAGCGTAGGCACATCCGCGGGACGATTTTCAAAAGAGCGGATCACGTTCCATGCAATCTGCGCGATCTGCTGGTCTTCCGGTCTCTGGAATGCGGGTGGCGGTTGCACGCCCATGCTGGAAACGGTGTTATCAGTCTGCTGCGCTGGCGACAAACCGAGCTGCCCGGCCAGTTGCGATTGTGAGACAACGGTTTCCTTTTTTGACTCCAGCTCGGTGCCGTCCAGCACGATCGACGCCATACGGATCGGATTGCCCGGCTTCCTGGCCTCCTGAATGATTTCGTCAAACTTGTCGTGCGCGACGATGTTGAGGCGATCCACAGCAGCAACACCCGTCCGTTTGCCATAGGGCAGACGCAGACCGCGCCCGATCGATTGCTCGATCAGGATGCGCGCGTTGGCGGCTCGCATGGGGACGATCGTGTAGAGATTGGTAACGTCCCAGCCTTCCTTGAGCATGTTGACATGGATGACGATCTCGGTCGGCTCGTCGGTGCGTTCCACCTTGAGCAGGCGCTCGATCATCTCCTCCTCTTCCGCGCCGCTCTTGCTGGAATCGACCTGGATCACCTTGTCGCGATAGCGACCCTCGAAGAACTGCTCGGACTGGATCAACCGCAGCAATTGACCGGCATGCGTCGTATCGCGCGCAATGACCAGCACGAAAGGTTTGACGATCGCGTTGTCGGTCTCGCGCGCATAGGTCTCCAGGTCGACCTTCACGCTCTCGTGCAGGCGAACGCCATCTTCTAGTTTCAGGCGTTCCAGCGCTTCGACCGACATGCCCGCCGGATTGAAGTCCTTGCGGGTGACGACTGCCGGCTCTTTGACGAATCCATCGGCCATCGCCATACCCAGCGGGTAGTCATAGATGACATTGCGGAAAGGGATCGCGCCCTTGCTGGTTTCCACGAACGGCGTGGCGGTCAGCTCCAAGCCAAGCACGGGCTTGAGCTCGTTGATCGCGCGCAGTCCTGAGCTGGCTCGGTAACGATGCGACTCGTCCATCAGCAGCACCAGATCTGGCAGGCCTGCCAGATAGGCGAAATAGCTTTCGCCGATGTATTCCGACAGGCGCTTGATGCGCGGGCTGCGACCGCCGCGCACCTCGGAATTTATCTTCGAGATATTGAAGATGTTGATCTTGCATCGCAGCAGCACGTCGAACAGCGAACCCGCCATCGACTCGTAGTTGTCGCCGGTGATGATCGCGGGCGCGTTCGTCGCAAACTCGGAAATGCCCTTGAACACGTACTTCGGCGTGTTCGGCGTGAAGTCCGCGATCAGCTTGTTGTAGATGGTCAGGTTAGGCGCGAGCACGAAGAAGTTGTTGATGCCGTGCGCCAGGTGCAGGTAGGCGATGAACGCACCCATCAATCGAGTCTTGCCGACGCCGGTCGCCAAGGCGAAACACAACGAGGGAAATTCACGTTCAAAGTCCGTGACTGACGGAAATTCGCTGCGAATGATTTCCAGTGCCGTGGCAACATCCGCGGCCTTTCTTGGCGGCACGACCTCGGTGATGCGATCCAGTAATTCCAGCGAGCGACGCTGCGGTGGACGCAAGCTCAGACGGCCAGCAATGGCATTGACGTGCCGGTTCATTCCTTGTCCCCCGTTTTCGTGCCCGGCTTCTTCCGCGTTGGGCTTCGCTTGCCGGCTTCGATCTGTTTGAGCTTGGTGGTCGCTGCGTCGAAATCACGCTCCACCGCCGTGACCTTGTTCGCCTGCTGCTGGCGATACAGATCGAACTGCGCGCCAGCATGCTCCACCGCCGATTCGTGGCTGATCCGACCGGCGTGGGTGAGGATGTCGCGCTCGCTCAGGCGCAGGAAATCGTCGAGTTTCCTGATCCAGGCCTGCATGGTCATGGGACGCCGGTTAAGAGCCTGCAGCTCGGCGAACTCCAGGTAAGCATTGACGATGCGGTTGAGCGCTTCCAGCTCCTTGACCTCCAGATAGTTTTTCGCCACGGCGGCATCGGCCTTGCGCGGTCGCTCGGCGCTCCAGCTCGTCATACCCATATTCGGCTTGCCTGAGTCAGCGCGCGCCCTGACGATTTCCGCTGCCGTGTGGCCATGTGCCGCCCAGTGCATCTTGTTCTGGATCGTCTTGAAGAAGCGCTGGCTGGCCTCTGCGCTTCCGTCGTAATCGACGCTGGTGGCGTAGATGTCCAGCACCTTGCGCCAGAACATCCGTTCCGAAGATCGGATATCGCGGATGCGGGACAGCAGCTCTTCGAAGTAGCCATCGTCCGGCCCGCGCTTCAGGCGCTCGTCGTCCAGCGCAAAGCCCTTGACCAGGAACTCCTTCAGCCGTTCGGTAGCCCACTGGCGAAATTGCGTGCCCAGCGGCGACCGCACCCGGTAGCCAACGGCTAGAATGGCCTCCAGGCTGTAATGATCCAGGTCGCGGCGCACTACCCGATGCGCCTCCTGCCGAACCGTCCGGAAACTCCGGACAGTTCGTTCAGGGTCGCACTCGCCCTCTTCGTAGATGTTCTGCAGGTGCTCGCTGACGGTCTTGTTGCTGACCTGATAGATCTCCGCCATCTGACGCTGGGTCAGCCAGACCGAGCCGCCCTCCAGGCGTACCTCGATCCGTGTCCGCGCGTCCGCAGTGCGGTACAGAATCAGCTCGGAAGCCGACTTGCCTTCATCGCCGTCCTTGCTCATGCCTCGCCCTCGGTGAACAGTCCGGCTTGCGCAGGCGGTGGAGCATCCAGCTCGGGCGCTTTCGGCAGGTTCTCCACCTGCAGTGAATAGTCGTCGTGACCCCACTCGCAGCGCGACAGTACCTGCTTCGGGATCTTGCGGACGGTCAGATTGGGGAAGTCACCCTTGCCACGAAACGCCGGGCATAGCACCAGCAGTGATCGCTCCAGCCCGACTTCCTCGGCCAATTGTTGCAACTGCTCATGACTCAGGGTCGCGGTGGTGACGTAGAGGAAGTCGCGCTCAGTGGAATAACCCTGTTGCCAGTACACGGTGTCACTGGGCGCATAGGCGAAGCCTTCAAGTTTGCACAGCGCCTCGGCCAGCATCGCCGCGTTGTAGTCACAATGGATGACCCAGTTACCCCACTTATCCTTTTCCAGCAACGACGGCGCGAGGTGGTAGTAGCGGAAACCGCCGCCGCCTTTCCAGCCGGCCGCTTCGGTAATGCCGCCTCTATCTACGCCGTCGATGACCTTCTTCAGTCGCGGGATGATGTGCGTATGGCAGTGCTCGCCGAGCTCCACCATGATCCAGCGGCGGCCCATTTTTTGGGCTACTGCGCCGGTAGTGCCGGAGCCCCCAAAGGAGTCAAGGACAATATCGCCTGGTCCAGAGAATCTCTCAAGCACAATCCGCAATAGCGCCTCCGGCTTCTTACCCCCTCTGAAGTCGACACCGCCCTCATTGCGGCAATTTCCAAAGCTTCCTGCGAGATCATAAAAATTTTCAATTGGGACTGTGGCAACTTCAGCGTCTTCCCGTCGCTGGCCCACGGGAACACCTTGAAAATATTTGCCCTTTGTCGCTGTCGCTCGGGCGGGGCCGGTGAAGTACCTATACCCAAGGCCATCATCGCCAATGGACTCTACTTTATAGAGTGCTCCTAGACCATCTTGGGAGACGCGGCCAGCTAGATAGTCTCGGAAGAACCGGCCAGACGAGTTCCCGTCAAGAATGGTTCCGGTTGCCCAAATTTCCTTGAGCCCGTCAATGTGCCCGTCGGACTCCGACAGCGACCACTCACCCTTAGCAAATACGATCGCCTTTTTCCCACCGAGCACCGTCGCTTTGCCTGCCTTATGCTCCTTTATCGCCCACCTGAATTTGCCGAAACCAAACTCCTTCTTTTCAAGAATGGGGCGAGCCCCAAATGCTCGTCGATACACATGGATCTGTTCGACTTGTTTGTGAAAGTCCATGTCCTGCTTGAGTGTCTTTTCGGCATACCTCACTTGCACATAAAGTGTTGCCAAGTAATTGGTACGCCCAAAGACTTCGTCCATCAGTACTTTCAGGTAGTGACCTTCTGAATCGTCGATGTGACAGCAGATGAAGCCATCTGGTCTGAGCAATTTTCGGATCGATTCAAGTCGATCTCGCATCAGCCCCAGCCAAATCGAGTGCTCAAGGCTATCGTCGTAGTGCTCAAATGCAGAGCCCGTATTGAATGGTGGATCAATGTAAACGCACTTCACCTTGCCCGCGAACTCCTGCTCCAGCGCCTTCAACGCCAGCAGGTTGTCCCCGAAGATCAGCCGATTGTCGAATTGATCATTCTCACCAACCCGATGCTTCGCGTGGTAGCTCTGCGTCTTGTCCTCAAGCAGGATGCGTGGCTCCAGCTCCGGCCGCACATCTTTCCCAATCCACGTTAGTTCTAGCTTCTTCTTGTTCATCATGAATTAAATCAACGTGTAATTCGGACGCGAGTGCGGATTCGCGCTTGCTCGCGAAGCTGCAGTTGCAGTTGAATTTGCTGATACAACTTAGCATCGAGGTTTTCTCGATCCTGGATGGTGAACGCGAGTGCGTACGGCTCCGGGGTGGCTTTGACTTCTGACCAGTTGGCATCGTGACGAGTGACGACGAGAAAAAGCTTAAAGTCATCAGCGGAACGCGCCAAAGGAAATCGCCAAGTAGCCGTCTGAAGCGTGCCGCGACTCCGCTGAGTCAAGGTCACGCCGCGCCCCCGGCTATATTCGTCCGCCTTCGCAGCGCCATCGTCGCGTTTTTTTCGGAACCATGCGCTTACCGCTTGCAGGTCTGGTTTCGATACCAACTGGAACGACAACTTTGTCGCGCGGTAGTCGACGCGTGTTGTTCGCACGTCGGGACTGTGTGCAAGACTGATAGTGATTTCCCGCGTTCGCTTTCCGGGCGTCCAAAGATCGGGCGGTAGCGGCAACTCGTAGAAGTGATGGTGATTATCTTGCAGGGTATCTTCGGCAAATAGTGTGACCGCATTGCTCAACGACTGGTAAACAGCGTCGTCGCGTACCTGACCATAACCACAGAGCTTGAGCAAGGAGTCCGTATCCAGCTTGCCGTTTTCAGTCATCAATGCAATCGCGCGTTCGGGCCAGCGTGCGTGCGCGGCCAGTATTGCCCGAAGAAGATTGCTGCTTGCCTGCGGCTCGTGATTCAGCACTCGCGCCGCGACGTGCGCCACTCTCGGTGCGGCGAAACTTGTTCCCACATCCTCATTCAATGGATGGCCTAACGCAAAATCATTGCTTAACGACAGCACACCCAGTCGCCTTTTGACAATGGCCCCATTGCGCGACACCGCCAAGTTTCCTGCGTACTCGACCAAATCCGGCTTGATCGCGCCGTTGACGGACGGCCCGCGACGCGTAAACGGCGAGGGCTCGCCAGACTTGGCAATCGACTTACCTTCAATCGTGTCCGGATATCGCTGCGCTGCGACATCTGCCTCGAACTCAGCGAGACCGCCTACTGTAAGTACATTAAGGGCTGGGGACGGATCGAGTAGACGCGCGTTGTCCTCCAGCAAGTATCCTGGATAGCTCGCAACTGGATCGGCCGGAAGATCGGCAGTACACAGATTACCTACCGGGACGACGAACAACACTCCCAATTCGCGGCTTAGGGTGTCCAGCACATATGCAAGTCCTCGCACATGGCGGCCATCATAGACCTTGTTGCGATCGCCGTAGCTGAAACAAAAGACGCGGCAACCGTACTCGCCATGAAAATATCGGACCGCTTCCTCAACGTTCTTCTCCACAAAACGGGTGTCGTCACCGCCGTCATTGTTGAATACACGTCCAGAAAGCAAACGCAATTGGGGAACAAATTCATTCCGCTGCAGGCACGCCCTCACATCGCCGTATAACGACAGGCCCGCCACTCGCGTTCCGTGGCCTTGCTGATCGGAACTTTCACGATCCGGCAAGACAAAGCCGGCGCCCTCACCGAGCGCTGGAGCAATCAAGGGGTGCCCACCCGCAATACCGCTATCGAGAACACCGATCAGCGCAGCATCATCCGATGGCGACTCAACTTGCGAAAGCTGATTGACATCGAACGTGACCAGCTCCATCTCCAGGCCATAGCTGGGAGGGAGATCGACCAGGCGTACATCTCGGTGATTCAGTAGTTTCGCTATTTGTTGCGCGTCGACACGTAGCCGGAACATGAGCAGACTGGCCTTGTCGAGCTTATCCAGCTTGACCATCTGCGCTTGATCCAGCCATGTCTCAAAAGCGGCGACCATGGCTTGTCGATCTCCAGGCTTTACAATCGGCCAAAGTTCGACGTCGATCATGAACGTCTGATCTTCGGTAAGTTCGAACCCAGCCAATGCCCGTCCAGTCCGATCCGCAGCCGTCCAATGGTCGAACGCCTGAAGCGCAAACAGAAGCTCCTTGCGCGTTACCTTCCCGTCCCTGATCAACATGGTCAACCGCTGCTCGAATTCGCTGACACCTCTGGCATCTGCAAAGACAAGAATCACAGTACTGCCCTCCTGGCTCAGCACCTCGACACCTGGAATGGCCGCGAAATCATCCGGCCGGAATCCGGCAACGACTTCCAGCTTTAGCAGCCGACGATCATCGAAGCCTGGAATTTCGACATCCGTTTCGATCGTGGCATCAAAGGATCGTTTGAGTTGGCGGCCATAGCCACGGGGATCCGAAGGGGCTTGCCTGACTGGCGGCTTCTTTGGCTTGCGCTCGTTGATCGGTTCCTCGCGCACGATCCTTATGTGCTGATGTCGCATCAGGTGTTCCTGCTTTTCTTCGCTCGCTTGGGAACATACTCACGCGATAAGGCTGCCTCCAAATGGGAGACATCTAAAAATTCCCTGCCGCGGAGAACCATTTCCTTTACCGCCCGACGCAATACACGTTCGATATCAGCATGTGCCATACCCTTGAACAGGTTTGCAACTCCACTGTCGTCTGGGTTGAATTCACGCCGAACACCGCTCAATTTGAGCGAAAGAAGTCGCTTGATCTGATCGAGTGTTGGCAACTCATAACGAACCACCTCGTCAAAGCGACGCCAGATCGCAGCGTCCAGCAATCCTTCATGATTGGTGGCCGCGATGAGTATGCTTCTGCCACGATATCCGTCCATCATCTGCAGCACCGCATTGACGACCCGTTTCAGCTCGCCATGGTCGCTACTATCTTCCCGGCTCTTTGCCAACGCATCGAATTCGTCGAAAAGCGCAACAACAGGCGTTTCGGAAATAAAATCGAATACCTTTCGCAGATTGGCGGCTGTTTCCCCGAGAAAGGAAGACACGACCGAATCCAGCCGGACCAGCACCAAGGGTAGCGACAGCTCGGAAGCAATTACCTCGGCGGCCAGCGTCTTTCCGCAACCAGGAGGGCCGAAGAACAACAATTTTTGCGCTGGATATAGCCCGTACGAACGCAAGACATCCGCTCGGTTGTGCTCCAGAAGAATTTCATCAATGATCGACCGGCTGCTATCCGAAAGGACAATATCATTCAACTCTCGTACCGGTTGTTGAATGTCGACAAGGCCCAATCCTCGCTCGCGATCCTCCGGGATTGAGCGGAACACCTTAGCCAGCGGGGGAGTCGGTGGCGCTTTAGTCCTGCCGTAAAGGATTTTTTCGAGATCATTGGCAAGAAGATGATGTTGTTTTTCGCGCTCCTCCGCGATCACCGCCTCAGTGGCGCGCTCGAACGCGCCACGATCGCCCTCTGATCCAGATTTGATCAGCTGTCTAAGTAGTCTGCCGCTAGCCATCACAACACCTCGATCATTCGACCCATATCTGGCTTGGCGCCCTCGCCAGTATCAACTACATTGCTTCCAGTCGCGAACTTCCCCGCGATAGATTCACCAGCGCTGCATCCCGATGACCTCTAATTCGCCTTGGCCGGCTCATTCGAGTCTCCATCGCACACTAAACAATCTTTCGCTACGCCGGGATTGTTGCAGCTTCCCTTCGATCCCCGCGATCAACGCATCCCGTTGCGCATCCACCTGATCCTGCGCATCGAACAGCGTACGCCGCTTCTGGTTTCTCTGCCCTTCCAATACCCTGATCTGCTTCTGCGCGGCCAGCTTGTCGTCCAGTGTCAGTGCGACCGTTGCAGCCCGCCGCGCTTCCTTGATCTGGCGATCCAGCTCTTTGATCTCCCGCTCCAACGCGACTTTCAGATCGTCCGCCCAACCATCGAGCTTGTCGGCTTCCGCTTCGAAGAAGCGCGCGTTGCGCTCGGCAATTTCGCGCTGGATGGCAGTTTGCCGCATGGTCGCAATCTGACTCAGCCCCGTCTCATCCACTGATACGCCCTGCGGCATCACCCGTGCCGGTAGCGTCAGCAGCCGATGGGCTGCATCGGGGTCGAGAGTCTGGCCTTCGTCGGTGGTTGCTGCGACGACCAGATGGTCCTCCGCTTCATCCAGCGCTTCCACGCTGAACAACCAAACCGCAAGCTGGCCCGACTTTCCGATAAACGGTTGGAGTGCACTGATCTTACCGACGTGATGGCCATAGTCAAAATGAATTTCAGCAGAAGGAAGCTCACGTGTCTTCGCCCGCGCCACCAACGCCTCGGCCAACGGATGGTTCAGCCGATACAGATGCGCCTCGCCGTTGCGGCGAGGCAGCTCATACAGACCATTGGGGATGGCTGGCGTCTTCTTCTCAAATGGCAAACTGCTGAGGCGAAAAGCACCGTCACCCAGGAACTCGGCATGCCCCGCCAATTCATGTCGCGTCAACTGCATCAGCAACCGTTCGTAGCGACCCAGCTGCTCCGCGGAGTCCTGTTGTCGTACCTTCAGTTTTTCGCGCACTTCGTCGTCGAAGTGTTCAAGCAGCTTCTGTCGGGTACGTGTCATGGATTCGTCGATCTCCAGGCTCAGTTCAAGCTGGAGCTGGTCGAAGGCGGACTTGATCTCTTCCTGCTTGCGGCAGCCCTGGTAGATCGCAGCGATGCGCTTCTCGAAGTCGACGCCCGACTCGATGGCGCCCAACACCTCGTCGCTGGCACCAAAGACGCCTTCGAACAGGTGGAACTTTTCTGACAGCAATTCGAAGACGCGCTGGTCGGCCGCGTTATTGCGGTTGAGAAAGTTGACCACGACCACGTCGTGCTTTTGCCCGTAACGATGGCAGCGGCCGATGCGCTGCTCGATGCGTTGCGGATTCCAAGGGAGGTCATAGTTCACCACCAGGGCGCAGAACTGCAGGTTGATGCCTTCGGCACCTGCCTCGGTGGCAATCATGATGCGGCCTTCGTCGCGGAAGTAATCGACCAGCGCCGAACGCATGTCGGCGGTCCGCGAGCCGGAGATGCGATCACTGCCCTGGTGGCGCTGCAACCATTCCGTATAAATCGCCTTCGAACGCTCGTCGGTGTTGGTGCCGTTGAACAGCACAATGCCTTCGCTGAAGGCGCTGTCCGCAAGCACGCGCAGCAGGTAATCCTGGGTGCGGCGCGATTCGGTGAAGATGATCGCCTTCTCGTCCGCGCCCAGCTCGCGTGCTTTTGCAAAGGCCACGGTGAGCGCCGTCAACAGCGCGGTGCCCTTGGCGTTGGAATGGATCGACGTGGCGAGTTGGGCGAAGGCATCGAGTTCGACGATTTCGTCGGCCATCGCCTTGCGGTCCTGTTCGCTCAGCGGCTCGGTGGTCGTGTCGTCTGACCATTCTTCAGCGGTCTCGTTAAGCGCTTCGTAGTCCTTGTCGAGTTCTTCGGTCAGCGATTCCTTTGGCGATTGCGCTGCGAGCTCGGCCTTGAGGCGCTTGGAGATGGATTGCAGCGCACCAGCAATGGCGAAGGTCGATGAAGCCAGCAGCTTGCGCAGTACCAGCGTCATCAGCGAGCGCTGGCTTGCTGGTAATGCGATCAGGTTGTCGCGTTGGAGGTATTCCGAGACCAGCGCGTAGAGGCGATCCTCGCTTTCTTCCGGCGTGAATTCCTCCACCAGTGGCAGGCGCCGTGTATACGGAATGTACGCAACAACCTGCCGGCGCAAGGTGCGATGGCAGATCGGCTTGAGGCGTGCTTTCAGCACGTCGAAGGCTTGCCCCTGGCTGACGTTGGCAAACTGCTCGCGAAAACTCCTGACGTCGCCAAAAGTATGTTCGTCGATGAAGCTGACCAGCCCGTAGAGCTCCAGCAACGAGTTCTGCAAGGGCGTAGCCGTCAACAGCAGCTTGTTTCGATTGGCCAGCGCCAGCTTGAGCGTGTTGGCGATGACGTTGGTCGGCTTGTAGACATTGCGCAGGCGATGCGCTTCGTCGATGACCACCAGATCCCACGGCACGGCCTGAACATCGGACGCCTTGCTTCGGGCGAACTGGTAGGAGCACAGAACAATTTCCGGAATCTCGAAAGGGCGGAGATGGCCCTGCTTGATGGCCGCGTTGTACGACTTGGATTCAAGGATGTGGCACGGCAGGAAGAATTTTTCGGCCATCTCCTGGAACCACTGCTTGCGCAGGTTGGCCGGTGTGATGATCAGGATGCGGCGCTTCTTCTCCGCCCACTTTTGCGAAAGCACCAGCCCCGCTTCAATTGTTTTGCCCAGGCCAACCTCGTCGGCAAGCAGGGCTCCCTTCGACAACGGCGATTTGAACGCGAACAACGCCGCATCGACTTGATGCGGATTCAGATCGACCTGCGCGCTGGCGACCGCACCGGCCAACTTCTCTGCGCTGCCGGGTGGAAAGCGGCGCGTGAGCTCGTGTGCGAAATATTTGGCTTGGTAGTCGGTCAACTCCATTGATTTCACAGATTCGCCTTCGATCCTTCCGGGATGCATCCAGTTTCTTGCGTTGATCCAGCTGCCCGGGAGGGAGTCGATCCGAAAATATTCTAAACCTATATCACCCAAGGGAGAGCAGCAGGTTGCTCTCGCGAAAGGAACAAGTTCGCTGGTCCTACCGCCCCCTATGGAGATGATCTTGATCTACAGCTATCCCGTACTCGAATGTCTTGTTGCGTTCTCAGTCTCTCATGTCAGCAAGTCAAGCGAGTGGTTCGTGCTTGTCGCGCCACGTGTGCGGCGGTCGAAAGAAGTCCCACCCAGACGCAAACTGACCACCCCTAAAGCCGCCGTTCGCCACCGGCAGCAATGGAGGGCGGGTCCAACCGTTCGAGCCACTCATAGCCAGTAATCCGGCTGGACAACATCCAGAGTCTTCGAGCACTGTGCTGACCCCAGCAAGGTAACGACCGCTGCCGGATTCGAGGTGCGCAGCACTCACCGACTGCGCCCGCGATCTAGAACTTGTTGCTTGTTAAACAGCTTCCTGGCCTGCGCGAGGAAGTGTTCGCGCTCGGTCAACTCCGGCGGCATGGAGTTCACGAACTGCCTGATCTCCTGCGCCAGCTTCGTCTGCCCTGAACCCTCAAACGCGGCGGCGAGTGTGTTCCACGCCCGACGCACTTTGCGCTGCTTCTCTTTCGAGGCCTTGACCCACGGCTCCACCTCCGGTGCGTCGTTGCCTGCCGCCACGGTCTTGATGGCTTGCTCTAGTTTCCACTGGGTCACGCGTGAGGCGCGCCGCGCGTCCAAATGCCTGATCGCTTGCCGCTGCCCCTTGCGAACCACCCCCCGCACACGCCGAGGCGTGGCTTCGGCAATGACCCCGCGTTCACGCAGTTCCGCCGCGAACGCTTCGCGCCAGGCCTGCAAGTCGTGCTTTCTCGGATCGAGCCGCTGCCCAGTTCGGCCGCGGGTCTTGATGGTCAGGTGCGCATGGGGATTTTCCGGGCGCTTCGGATCAGTGTCCTGGTTATGGTGTGCAAGCAGATAGTCGTAGGTCCCTTCGAAGGTCTTCTGTGCGAACGCACTGGCTGCCGCAGCCACGGCCTCCGGATCCGTACCCGGCGGCATCGACAGAATCAGATTGATCGTGTCGCGCGCGCTGGCTTTGCGGTCCCGGCCACAGTCCGCCCACCATTGTTCCGCCAGTTCGCGGACATTGACGGCCCCCTCGATCCGCTCACCCCCTTCCCGTTCGGCACCGATCTTGCCATTGCGCGTGATATAGGCCAGGTGCTCCTTCAGGCTTCGAAAGCCCCGCGCACTGCCGGTCACCTTGACGATCACTTCCGGACGTCGACGCGTAACACGCCCTATCTGGGCGCTCGCCAGGCGCATCCGTCCACGCCCGTCTTTGGCTTGGGACTTGTGCTTCTTGGTCTGCACCGGAGTCTGGAAGACATACCCCGCCGGACCCAGCAGCGGATCATCGTCAAACGTCGCCACGGTACCCCCGATGGGTGGCACGGGTCATGGTGGCAGTGACGGTCTTTCGCAGCTTATCGACGCCCGCGTGCATGGCTTGCAGATCCAGCCGGCTCTCCTCGAAGCGATCGCTTCGGTGCAGTACATCGAGCAAGGTATGCAACTGGCGGCCGAGCGCCGCCAGCTCCCGGATGGCATCTCGCAATTCATCGAGTTCTTCCTTGACGAACGGCACCGCATCCTCGAGCCGGTGCCGCAGCTGACGCACGATCCAGGCCTGGGCGGAACACCCCTCCGGTTCGGCCAACGCCCGGATGGCCTGAATCTCGGAAGGTCGCAGTCGAAGTTTGAGCTGACCGCCATAACCCCCTCGCCCACCGCGTGTGTCTGATCTCGGCACGGGAGTGCTTCCGCTCCCATGTTTGGCAACGACCGCCGCTGCCATGCGCCGCAGCAACAAGGATTCGGTCAGACCCTCAGCCGCCGCGATGGCGCGGAAGCGCTCCTTGAATTCGGCACTGCAGCGGGTGTGCAAAACCGTCATGGCTGGGACCACGGGAGGGAATGAGAAAGGGGAAAATGGTTAACATTGGCACCGGCAACCCT
>Ga0307375_10004213_pt1 | contig 13851 bp, 16 predicted proteins | sample TR1MG_FD_202531 | JGI IMG/M metagenome (GOLD analysis project Ga0307375, IMG submission 202531) | Soil microbial communities from Risofladan, Vaasa, Finland - TR-1 | ecosystem: Environmental > Terrestrial > Soil > Coastal area > Acid sulfate soil | place: Finland: Risofladan, Vaasa | collected...
TCATCCATTGCACCGCGCCGCTTTTCAGGTCGCCGCGGTTGCCCAGATGGTCCTCGTGCAGCATGTGGCCGTCGAGCAGGTAGGTGACGGTTTCGAAGCCGCGGTGCGGATGCGCCGGAAAGCCGGCGATGTAATCGTTCGCATCGAACGACGAGAACTCGTCCAGCATCAGAAACGGATCGAGGCGCGTGTAGGGCGATTGCCCCAGGCTGCGCCGCAGCTTGACGCCGGCGCCGTCGGAGGTCGCCGCCGCTTCGATGATCCTTTGCAGTTCGCGCGTGGTGTTTCCGGTATTCATGACGTTCCTCTCGTGCTCCACTATATTTGGCGTAGCAAAATGACTTTTGCTACAGCTTCTTGGACCAGACGGGCCGCGACGGATCGGTGATCCATTCGCTCCACGAGCCGACATAGAGCTTGCCCCCGGGCAAACCGGCGATTTCCAGCGCGAGCAGGTTGTGGCAGGCCGTGACGCCGGATCCGCACATATGGATGACCTCGCCCGGGGGTGCGCCGCGCAGCAAGGATTCGTACTGCGCGCGTAAGGCTTCGGCTTTGAGGAAATTTCCGCGCATATCAAGATTATCCTCGAACGGCGCGTTCACGCTCCCCGGAATATGCCCAGCGACCTTGTCGAGCGGCTCGATGAAGCCTGAAAATCGCTCCTCGGGGCGGGCGTCGATGATCACGCGCTTTTGCCGCAGCGCTTCGAGCATCGCCTTGCTGTCCAGCCACATGCTGTCGTCCGGGGCCGGACGAAATTCGGCCGGGCGAACGACGGAAATTTCGGCGCTGAGCGCGCGGCCCTGTTTCTGCCACGCTGGAAATCCGCCGTCGAGCAGCGCTACGGCGTCGTGCCCCAGCCAGCGCAACAGCCACCACAGGCGCACCGCCATGGAACCGAAGCTGTCGTCGTAGACCACGACCTGCTTGTCGCGCTCCACGCCCCAGAGGCCCAGCTTGCGCGCGAGCGCGCCGGGCTCGGGCAGGGGGTGGCGTCCGCTGGTCGCGGTGACTGCCCCGGACAGGTCCTCGTTCAGATGCGCATAGCGGGCGCCGGGGATGTGGGCCTTCGCGTAAGCCTGGCGCCCGGATTCCGGGCGCGTCAGTGCAAAGCGGCAATCGAATATCACCCAGCGCGGGTCGTGCAGCTGCTGCGCCAGCTGATCGGGACTGACGAGAGTCGTGAATTTCATCGGCTGTGCTTCAATGGTCACGTCTGCATTTTGCGACAGAAATGACAGCTTGCGGTAGTGTTCCGGCGGACGCAAAATACGGTCCGCTGCGCTCGACCGAAGGCAGCCATGACTACCTCCGGGATATCCTGATCGACCAAATTCCCTTACGCGAGCGCAGCGGCCGGCTTGCCCGGGCCGAATTGTCGGAGCCCGAGATCCGGCGCCTATATACTAACGCACAGCTGGCGCATAATCTGGAGCGCAACTGGAGGAACGCGAAGGAGCGCAAAGCCTGACCGGAGCGGCCTGATCCCGAGTTCCGTCCTTCGTCCGCAATATTACAGCTGTCATACGAGGAGAGCATTTATGCGATCGATCATCGTCCTTGTCGCCGTCGTCGCGCTCGCCGGCTGCGGCGTCGAGACCGCCACCACCGCCGCGACCGTGGCTGCAGCGAAGCAGAAGGAAATCGAGCAAGGCAAGAAAACCATGAACCAGGTGCAGCAGAACCTCGACAAGGCGATGGAGCAGACGCAGCAGAGCACGGAGAGGGCTGACGCCGCCGCGAAATAGCCGCTGCGCGCGCCCTCGGATCCGGCGCCTACCACCTGTCCGCGGCCGGAAATTTGTGGGTAGTGCAAATCGGCGGCGCTGCCGGCTGCTAACATCGCCCGATCGCATTGCGTAAGGTTTTATCTGGAAATGAGGGGATGTCCCCCTACGGGGACTTCCTTTCGGGGCGCATCCCCTCATGCTCCCCTAAATCACGGCCATTTCAACAGCTCTGAAATGGCCCCTATGGAGCTTGGCATGAATCTTCCTACTCAAGTACTTCCTGCCCACCACCGGCATTGCGACGATCTGTTCGTCGCCGCGGAGCAGGCGGTCGGGCGCGGCGAATGGACCGCGGCCGTGCCCGCCTTCGAGCACCTGCGCGCGCAAATGCTGGCGCACTTCGCCGCCGAGGAGGACCTGCTGTTCCCGGCGTTCGAGGCGGCTGCCGGCAACAGTTCGGGTCCGACGCGGGTCATGCGCCTCGAACACGAGCAGATGCGCCCGCTGCTGGCGCAGCTCGAGGCCGCCTGCGCCGCGCAGGATGGCGAAGGCTACGCCGGCGCGGCCGAGACCCTGCTGATACTCATGCAGCAGCACAACATGAAGGAGGAGAACATCCTCTATCCGATGTGCGAGCAGGTGCTTGGACCGGAGGCGGAGCGCATTGCGGCGCAGATGAGCGCACTGCTGGAACAGGGGCATGGCTAAACCTGTTGCAAAATGAATTTTGCAACAGCTCATTTAGGGGAGCATGAGGGGATGTGTCCCCTTATTTTGATATGAACGCTGAGCCGCGATTGATCGACGGCCGCGACATGGAGCCGCCGGAACCGCTGGAGCTGGCCCTGGCCGCGCTCGCCACCCTGGGCCCCGGCGAAGAGCTGGTCATGCTGTTGCGCTGCGAGCCGCTGCCCCTGTACGCGATCCTCGAGCGCAGCGGTTACCGCCACCGCGCCGAACTTCAGGCCGACGGCAGCAACGAGATCCGCATTCAAAAAGCCTGAATGCAGCCCACCCTATCGTTCGAACAGGCGCCGCCGATTTCGGTGCCCTACCGGTTTTTTCTGACCGCGCCGCTGTTCGGCGCCGCGGCCGGGCTGGTGCTGGCATGGTTCGGGCCGGCGGCGTTCGCGTCGCGCTGGTCCCCCGGCGCGCTCGCCATGACGCATCTGATCGTGGTCGATTTCATGCTGCAGGTGATGTGCGGTTCCTTGCTGCAGTTCGTGGCGGTGGTTGCCGGGGCCAACATATGGCGGCCGCATTTGGTCGCCTCGGTGGTGCACCCGCTGATCACGGCGGGCGCGGTTTTTCTTGCAACCGCCTTCCTGCTGGAGCAGCCGCCGTTGTTCCTTGCCGCCGCGCTGGCGTTTGCCGCCGCGCTGGGCCTGTTCCTGACGGTCATAGCGATCGCGCTCCTGCGCACGCCGGCGCGCGGCGCATCCATCCGGGTGCTGCGCCTGGCGGTGTTCGGTCTGTTGCTGACGGTCGTGCTCGGCGTGACCCTGGCGGCTACCCTCGGCTTGCACGGGAGCCTGCAGTCGATCTGGCCCCTGTTCACCTTGATCCGGGTCCATGTCGCCTGGGGGCTGGGTGGCTGGGCCTTGATGCTGGTGATCGGCGTTTCTTTTCTGGTGGTGCCCATGTTTCAGCTGACGCCGAGCTATCCGGTCTGGCTCACGCGCCTGCTGCCGGCTGGCCTGTTCCTCGTGCTATGCCTGTGGTCGCTGCAACTCCTGCCCGGCTTGGGCGAGGCGCAGGCCTTGCAGTCCGGCGTGTTGACGGCGGGCATGCTGCTGGCAGGACTGTACGCCGCCGCCACGCTGTGGCTGCAATCGCGTCGGCGGCGGCGCCAGGCCGATGTGACTCTCGTATTCTGGCGCGGCGCCATGTTGTCCTTGCTCGCTTTAGCCGTGTCCTGGCTGGCGTTCGAAGCGCTGCCGCAACTGGGCGAGCATGCGCGCGCGCCGCTGTGGCTGGGCGTGCTCGCCCTGCCGGGCGTATTCCTCTCGGTGATTCAAGGCATGCTGTACAAGATCATGCCCTTCCTCAACTGGCTGCATTTGCAGCGCCAGGGCGGAACGGTGACGACCCAGCCCAACATGAAACAGATGATTCCGGAGCGCGCAATGCGCGGCCAGATGCGGCTGCACTTCGCAGCAACGGCGCTGCTGCTCGCCGCAGTGATATGGCCTGCGCTGGCGTTGCCGGCCGGTCTGGCGTTCTGCGCATCCTGCCTCTGGCTGGAATGGAACTTGGTCGGCGCCGCGCGGCTGTATGTGCGTTTCCGGGATCGGCTACGCGCAATGACATGAGCCTGACGCGCGCTGCGCGCGCGTCAGGAAAAGGGCGCTACCGATTCTCCGCGGACCGCTGCCAGCGCCACGCGTCGGCGCACATGGTTTCCAGGTCGCGCGTGGCGCGCCAGCCCAGCAGCGATTGCGCCAGGCTCGGGTCCGCCCAGCATTGCGCGATATCCCCAGGCCGGCGCGGCGCGAATCGGTGGGGCACCGGCCGGCCGCTGGCGCGCGCGAAGGCATCGGCCATTTGCAGTACCGAATAGCCGCGCCCCGTTCCCAGGTTGACGGTCAGCAGCGTGCCTTTGGTTTTGTCGAGGTAATTCAAGGCGGCCAGGTGACCGTTGGCCAAGTCCATGACATGAATGTAGTCGCGCACGCCGGTGCCGTCCGGCGTCGGGTAGTCGCTGCCGAAGACCCTGAGGAACTCGCGCTGACCGATCGCCACCTGGGCAATATAAGGCATCAGGTTGTTAGGGATGCCCTGCGGGGCCTCTCCGATGAGGCCGCTTTCATGAGCGCCCACCGGATTGAAATAGCGCAGCCGCGCAATGCGCCAGTCCGGCTCGGCGTGATGCAGGTCGCCGAGGATCTCCTCGATCATCAGCTTGGACCGGCCGTAGGGGTTGGTCGCGGAGAGAGGGAAGTCCTCCCGTATCGGCACGCTGACCGGATCGCCGTATACGGTGGCCGATGAGGAGAACACCAGCGTTCTTACGCCGGCCCGGCCCATCGCAGCGAGCAGTTCCAGCGTGCCGCGCACGTTGTTGTCGTAGTAGGCCACGGGCTGCTCCACCGACTCGCCGACCGCTTTCAGGCCGGCGAAGTGGATCACAGCGCGGATGCGGTGTTCGGCAAAGACCCGCTCGAGCAGCGCGGCGTCGCGCACGTCGCCGTGAACGAAGCCGGGGCGCTTGCCGCAGAGTTGCTGCAGTCGATCGACTACGCTGGCGCGGCTGTTGCTCAAGTTGTCCAGAATCAGGATGTCGCGTCCCGCCTGCGACAGCGCGACGCAGGTATGCGAGCCGATGAAACCGGTGCCGCCGGTGACGAGAATCATGCCGCGCGAGTGAACGTGAATGCGACCCCGGCGACGCTAATCGAAGACAATGACTTGCCTGATGGCCTCGCCATTGGCGAGGCGGTCGAAGCCGAGGTTGATTTCGTCGAGCTTGATTCGGTGCGTCACAAGCTTGTCGACCGGCAGCCGCCCGGCGCGATAGAGCGCGATATAGCGCGGAATGTCGCGCGCCGGCACCGCGGAACCGAGGTAACTGCCCTTGAGCGTGCGCTCCTCGACCACCAGGTTTACCGCCGGCACATTCAAGCTCGCGTCCGGCGGCGGCAGGCTGACGGTCACCGTGGTGCCGCCGCGCCGCGTGATCTTGTACGCGGTATCCAGGGCCGCCACCGCGCTGGCCGCCTCGATCGCGACGTCCACGCCGCCATTGGTCGCCGCCTTGACGCGCGCCACCAGGTCGGGATCGTCGGCGCGAAAGGTGTGCGTGGCGCCGAGCGTGCGCGCCTTCTCCAGTTTCGAATCGAGCTTGTCGATCGCCACGATTTGGCGCGCGCCCGCCGCCATGGCGCCCAACAGCGCTGACAGGCCGACTCCGCCCAGGCCCACTACAGCGGCCGAGCTGCCCAGGCGCAGCTGACCCGCATTGATCGCCGCGCCCACGCCGGTCAGCACGGCGCAGCCGAACAGCGCGGCGATGTCCAGCGGCAGTTCGGGGTCGATTTTCACCAGCGTGCCGCGCGCCACCACTGCGTACTCGGCGAAGCAGGAAACGCCGACCTGGTGATGGACTACGCTCTTGTCCGGTCGGTGCAGACGGTGATGGCCGCTGATCAGCGTGCCGGCAACGGCTGCGGCGGCGCCCGGCTCGCACAGCGCAGGCCTGCCTTCCATGCACGGCAGGCAATGGCCGCAGCTGGGCACGAATATCAAAGCCACGTGGTCGCCGCGCCGCAGGTCGGAGATGCCCGGACCGACCTCTTCGACAATGCCCGCGGCCTCGTGGCCCAAGGCGATCGGCATCACGCGCGGCCGGTCGCCGTTGATGATGGACAGATCGGAATGGCACAGGCCCGCCGCGGCCATTTTCACCAGAACCTCGCCCGGCCCAGGCGCGTCGAGCTCGAGCGTTTCCACGCTGATCGGACGCGATTTCGCGTAAGGCTGCGGTTGCTGCATCTGATCGAGCACGGCGGCGCGGATTTTCATGCTGGTCTCCTCGGAGGAATGGTAGTTGTCTTGTTGTCCAAACATATCACAGCTACGGCCGGTTCGAGTCTGCACTTGTCGCGCCGCTGATCTGTCGGGTAAAAGAGAGGTTGATGCTTCAACCATGAAGGGCTATCATTTTGCTATCGTTTGCATACTAGTGAGGATGCCGTGCCAGGCCTATTGATTAAAGATTTGCCGCCGGAATTGCACCGCAGGCTCCGAGACGAAGCCGCGCGTAACCATCGCTCCATGACTCGGCAAGCCTTGGCATTGCTGGAACAGGCGTTAGCCGCTCCTGCGAGGGGTGCCGCCGACCTGCTGCCAGATCCGCTTAAACCGCTAAAGCCAGTCACGCCCGGCGATGTTGTCGCCGTCATCCGCAAGAGCCGTGATTCGGACAAAACGCGCCTATCGTGATGATAGTCGTTGACGCCAATATCCTGATCTACTCTTTGATCAGGTGCGAGCAATCACCGCTCGTCCAGAAGCTGCGCGGGAAAGATGCCGATTGGCGCACCACGGCGCTGTGTCTGCATGAAACACTGAACGTGCTGGTAACCTATCAGCGGCGCGAAGCGCTGAGCCTCGATCAATGCCGGGGCTTGCTGGAACATGCAGAGCGCTTCGTCGAAGTCGCGCAATGCGAAGTGGAGATGAATGCCGCGCTTGCCGTCGCCGCGGAATATGCCATTACCGGCTACGATGCACAATACGTTGCGCTGGCGCGAAGCCTGGATGCTCCGTTGATTACGGAAGACCGTAAGCTTCGAAAAGCAGTGTCCGGAATCGCATTTTCGATGCAGGAATTTCTCGCCCGGTAAGATTGTGTGCGCCGATGCTTCGGGCCTACAAATTCCCGATTTGCAAGTCTTCGAACTCGCGGGCGCGCCGATACCATCTCCGGCAATGACCGTCGACCTATAAGCCGGCACGCGCGAAATGTGGCGCTGAGCCAGGACGTCCTTACCGCGTCAAATGGCGATACAGCAGTTCCAGCGCAGCTGCGGTGAACGCGCGCATGTTCGCTACCCGGTCCGCCTTGCCGGTTTCCAGGGTGATGACTTCTTCGGCGCTGCCCGCTATCGCGATGCAGCTATGGCCCGCGCTGTCGCCGTACGGGTTTCCGGTCGGGCCGGCAGCGCCGGTTTCCGCCAGGCCCCAACTGGCGCCGAAACGCTGGCTCGCGGTGCGCGCGAGCAGCAAGGCATAAGGCTCGGACGCCGAGCGCATGCCCGCGACGGCCTCGCGCGGCAGTTGCAGCAGCACCTCCCGCGCCTTGCGCGTATACACCACCGCGCCGCCGAGAAAATAGGCCGAGGCGCCGGGAATCGCGAGCAGCGCGGCCGCGAGCAGCCCGCCTGCGGACGATTCCGTGACCGCGACGGTCTCGTGGCGCGTTTTCAGCAGCTGCGCCACGCGTTCGGCCAGCGGCAGTAAAGTCTCCATCGTGTCTAGTCCTCGGCGAGCCTGAATTGCAAATGCCGCTTCACCGCCGGCCACTCCTGCGCGATGATCGAAAACACCACGGTATCGCGCAGACTGCCGTCGGCATAGCGCTGGTGGCTGCGCAGGATGCCGTCCTGCTTCGCGCCCAGGCGCTCGATCGCGCGGCGGCTCTGGAAATTGAAGAATCCGGTGCGGAATTCGACCGCGATGCAGTCCAGCTTTTCGAACGCATGCGCGAGCAGCATCAGCTTGCACTCGGTGTTGAGCGGTGTACGCTGCGCCGTCTTGGCATACCAGGTGGAGCCGATTTCGACGCGGCGATTCTTCGCGTCGATGTTCATGTAAGTAGTCATGCCGGCGAGCTTGCCGCTGGCCCGGCTGCGTACCGCGAACGGCAGCATAGCACCGGTTTGCTGCAGGCCCAGCCGGCGCTCGATTTCCTCGCGCATGCCTTCGGGCGAAGGAACGGCCGTGTACCAGAGCTTCCACAATTCGCCGTCGCGCACGGCATCGATCAGACCGTCGTGATGCGTGTCTGCCAAGGGTTCCAGCACCGCGTGGCGGCCGCTGAGGGTGACGGGTTCGATGAATGCATTCATGATGATTTATTCGGACCGGTGGTTCCCGCGATCGGCGCCGAGACGCGTGATCCGGCAGCGGTGCTATTCTACATGGCCGCGCGCCCTACATGGCCCGTACCGCGCGCTCAGGAGGAAAGCAGATGAACCGAGAGGACACCCACGCCGCCGCCGCGTTGCTGTGGCAACACTGGCGGCAATCCACCCGCCTCGACGAGCTGCCTGCGCATTGCCGGCCGGGCAGCCGTGCCGAAGCTTATGCGATCCAGGCCGAGGTGGCAAAATTATCAGGCCAGAGTGTCGTCGGCTGGAAGGTCGCCGCCACCAGCAAAGCCGGACAGGAGCATATCCACGTGGACGGGCCGATGGCCGGATGCCTGCTGTCGGCGCGCGCCGTCGCAGCAGGAGCCGGCGTATCCCTGGCGGGCAACAACATGAAAGTCGCCGAAGTCGAATTCGCGTTTCGCATGGGCGAGTCGCTGGCGAAACGCGGCGCAGCGTACAGCGTCGCCGAGGTGCTGGCCGCCGTCGCCACGCTGCATCCGGCGATCGAAGTGCCGGACTCGCGCTACGAAGACTTCACCCGCGTCGGCGCGGCGCAACTGATCGCCGATGTGGCCTGTGCCTGCTGGTTCGCCATCGGCCCGGCGACGCGCACCGACTGGCGCGCGGTCGATCTGGCGCAGCACGGCGCCGCCGCCTATCGCAACGGCGCGCTTGCCGGGCAGGGCTCCGGCGCCAAGGTCCTGGGCGACCCGAAGATCGCGCTCGCCTGGATCGCCAACGAGCTGTGCACGTATGGCGAAGGCCTGCGCGCGGGCGACGTGGTGATTACGGGCACCTGTCTGACGCCGGTGCCGGTGTCGGCGGGAGACAGGGTCAAAGCCAACTTCGGCGACTTCGGCGCACTCGAGCTGGGGTTCAGCTGATCCCGCTAACAAATTGATACAAAGCTGGCCGTCGGGAATTCGGCTCATGCTCTAAAATTCACCATGGTTCGCTTGCGGCCGTGCTGGTCCGGGAAACTATAATGAGTGCAGGAACAAAGGGGGCAATGAAATGGATGTTCGTTTGAGATACCTGAAGCCGATTCTGGCGGCTCTTCCGCTTGCACTTGCGGCACTGGTTTCAGGATGCGGTTCCGGCTGCGGCAGCTTGGGCGTCGCCAATACTTCGACCTGCGACAGCACGACCTCGTCCACGAGTAACACGAGCACCACGAGCTCCACTTACAGCATTTCCGGCGCGGTAAGCGGCGGCGCAGCAACGAACGTGACCATCACCCTGAGCGGCGCGGGAACGGGGAGCACCACTGCCACGAACGGGACCTACACCTTTACGGCGCTGCCGAACGGAAGCTACAACGTGGTGCCAAGCCTGGGTGGCTATGCGTTCACGCCGGTGAGCACTGCGGTAACAGTCAGCGGCGCGAACATCACGGCAGTCAGTTTCACGGCGACCGCCAACGCCGCCGCGAGCTACAGCATTTCCGGCACGGTAAGCGGGCCTGTGAAGCAGAACGTGCTGATCACCCTGAGCCTGGGCGGCAGCACTACCGGGACAACGATGGGAACAGCCGTGACGGCGCCGGACGGGAGTTACAGTTTCTCCGGCCTTGCAGCGGGCACCTATACGGTGGCGCCATCTCTCACGGGCTACACCTTCACGCCTGCGAGCTTTGCTCAACCATTAAGCAGTAGCACGCCTTCTGCCGACATCCCTTTTAGCGAAGCATCGACGAACTGACAAGCGCAGCGCCAAGCGGGGCACCCGATGGGAATAAGCGCCCGCGCCGCGCGTGCGCTCCGACTTGGGTTCAATGTGCGCGGAAATCCACGCGTTTCCTGTGGTCAAGTGCTCTCAGCCTTTAACACAGGCCTTCGGCCGCAATAAGGCGACGCGGCGCGCGAGCCCGGCCTGCTCCGTAGCTGCTGCGACCAGATCCACGTCCTTGTAAGCGCCGGGCGCTTCTTCGGCTGCGCCGCGCATCGAGCGCGTGCGGATCAGGATACCGTCCGCCGCGAGCGCGTGGATCAGCTCGCGTCCGTTCCATTTGCGCAGCGCCTGGTGGCGGCTCATCGCGCGGCCGGCGCCGTGGCTGGCCGAGGCATAGGCGCCGTTCTGTTCCTCCGGGTTGCCGGCCAGGATCCAGGAACCCGTGCCCATGCTGCCGCCGATGATCACCGGCTGCCCGACGCCGCGGTAGCGCTCGGGCAGCGCGGGATGCCCCGGCCCGAAGGCGCGCGTCGCGCCCTTGCGGTGCACGTAGAGCAGTCTCGGCTTGCCGTCCACCTCGTGCGTCTCCGCCTTGCAGGTGTTGTGAGAGACGTCGTACAGCGTCTCAAGCTTGGCCTCAGGCAGTACGCGGGCAAACGCAGCGCGCGCGAGGTGCGTGAGGATCTGGCGATTGGCGAGCGCGATATTGATCGCCGCGTTCATCGCGCCGAGATACTGCTGTCCCTCGGGCGATTTGATCGGCGCGCAGGCGAGTTCGCGGTCCGGCAGGTGCAGGCCGAGCCGGCCGGCGGCCTTGGCGAGCGTGACGAGATAGTCGGTGCCGACCTGATGACCTAAGCCGCGCGAACCGCAGTGGATCGACACCAGCACCTGGCCTAGGGTGAGGCCATAGGCCGCGGCGGCAGCAGCGTCGTAGATGCGCTCCACCACCTGGATCTCGAGATAATGGTTGCCGCTGCCCAAGGTTCCCATTTCGCCGCGCTGGCGGCGCTTGGCAAGCTCGGACACCTCCGCCGGCTCGGCGCCGGCGACGCAGCCCTGCTCTTCGATGTATTCCAGGTCCGCCGCCACGCCGTAGCCTTGGGCAAGCGCCCAACGCGCGCCGCCGTGCATCACCGCATCCAGCTCCCCGGGCGACAGTTTGATTTTTCCTTCCTCGCCGACGCCGGCGGGAATATCGCGAAACAGCTGGTCGGCGAGCCGTTCCAGGCGCGGCGCAAGGGTGGGCAGATCGAGGTTGCTGCGCAGGCAGCGGATGCCGCAGGAAATGTCGAAGCCGACCCCACCCGCGGAAATGACGCCCCCCGCCTCGGCATCGAAGGCGGCGACGCCGCCGATCGGAAAGCCGTAGCCCCAGTGCGCGTCGGGCATGGTCATGGCCGCGCCGACCAGGCCGGGCAGGCGCGCGACGTTGGCGATCTGCTCCAGCACCTTGGCGTCCATGCCGCGCAGCAGTTCCGCATCGGCGTACAGGCGCACCGGCGCGCGCTCCTCGCCCGGCAGCGGTGTCAGGGCGTAGCACCAGGGATTGATTTCGCTCAGCCGGCCCAGGTCCATGAATGTCCCCTTGTCCCCTTATACGTCGACCACGCAGCGCGCTTCCCAGATTCCATCCTGCTGCTTAACCGCGAGCTGGGTAAGCGTGGCGCCTTTTACCTCCACGCCGCGCTCGAGGCCGGCGCGCCAGGGTTCGCCCTCGGCCGTCCCGCTCCAGTTCGCCCCGGCCGCCCCGTCGCGGCGCAGCCGGAAGCGGCCGAAGATCAGCGCGCGGCTTCTTGCCTGGCCGAGCAGCTGATTGAGCCAGGTGACCAGCGCGAGCTCCGCATCGGCTTCCTCGAATTCGATGGTCACGCTCACCTCCGGGCTGATCCGTTCGGGATCGGCCATGATCGCGAACATCGCCGTTGCCGCTTGCTCGAACGCCTCCTCGATGCGTTCCCCGCGCCCGACGATGCCGATGTCCGCGCCGTGTTCGAAATAGGCGTAGGGCTCATGCATGACGATTACCCGATTCGAGCCTACTACCCCGCATGACGTGCCCATTGACCATTATCAAGCTTGAAGCCGCGCCGGGGCCGGACAATTGCGCGAGGAGCGCTAGAATAAGGTTTCCGTTCGCGGTGGTGCGCCACATGAATTCCAATACCTTAATCCGTCTGCAATCGGGCGATGCGCTGATCGCAGTCGACGTGCAGATCGATTTTCTTCCAGGCGGTCAGCTCGCGGTGCCGCAGGGCGACGCCGTGGTCCCGGCGCTCAACCGTTATCTTGCGGCATTTGGCGCGCGCGCGCTGCCCGTATTCGCCACGCGCGATTGGCACCCGCAGAATCACTGTTCGTTCAAGGCCCAGGGCGGAATCTGGCCGCCGCATTGCGTCGCTGCGACGCGCGGCGCCGAATTCGCGCCCGGCCTCGCGCTGCCGGCGGCGGCAGTCGTCGTGTCCAAGGCGGCGACAGCCGAGGCGGATTCGTATTCCGGCTTCGGCGGCACCGATCTCGCCGCGCGCCTGCGTGCCGCGGGCGTCAAGCGCCTGTTCATCGGCGGCCTCGCCACGGACTATTGCGTGCTCAACACGGTCAAGGACGCGCTGGCGGAAGGCTTCGATGTGCTGCTGCTCACCGATGCGATCCGCGCGGTCGATGTCAATCCGGGGGACGGGGCGCGCGCGCAGGCGGAAGTGCAGCAACTCGGTGCGCGCCCGATACGCTACGAGGATCTCGCGCCGTGAGCCGGAACGAAAGCGCGCTGCTCACCGATCTGTACCAGCTTACGATGCTGCAGGCCTATTTCGACGAGGGCATGCGCGACACCGCAGTATTCGAGTTTTTCGTGCGCGCACTGCCGCCCGGGCGCAATTTCCTGCTGGCCGCGGGGCTGGAGCAGGTCCTGTCCTATCTCGAGCAATTCCGCGTGACCGAGCCCGAGCTGGCCTGGCTGCGCGCGCAGGGCGGCTTTTCCGAACCGTTTCTCGCCGCGCTGGGCGCGCTGCGTTTTACCGGCGACGTGCACGCGCTGCCGGAGGGGACGGTGTTCTTCGTCGACGAGCCGATCCTGCGCATCACCGCACCGATCGCGCAGGCGCAGGTGATCGAGAGCCGGCTGCTGAGCCTGCTGCATTTTTCGACGCTGATCGCGTCCAAAGCCGCGCGCAGCGTGCTCGCCGCGCCGGGGAAACTGCTGGTCGATTTCGGCATGCGCCGCGCGCATGGCGCAGAGGCCGGTCTGCTCGCCGCGCGCGCCGCCTACCTCGCGGGGTTTTCCGGAACCGCGACGGTACAGGCCGGAGTCGAATTCGGCGTTCCCGTGTTCGGCACTATGGCGCACTCCTACATCGAGGCGCACGCGGACGAGGTCTCCGCGTTCAGGGGATTCGCGCGTTCCTGTCCCGCGAATGTGGTGCTGCTGATAGACACCTACGACACCGAGCGCGCTGCGGAAAAAGTGGTGCTTGTGGCGCCCGAACTTGCAAGCGCGGGCATCCGCGTGCGCGGCGTGCGCCTGGACAGCGGCGATCTGGCGGCGCACGCGCGCGCGGTGCGCGCCATCCTCGACCGCGGCGGTTTGAGCGAGGTCACGATCTTTTCCAGCGGCAACCTGGACGAGTGGAAGCTGCAGCAGCTTCTGGCCGCCGGCGCGCCGATCGACGGCTTCGGTATCGGCACCGCCCTCGACACTTCGAGCGACGCCCCATTTCTCGATTGCGCCTACAAGCTGCAGGAATACGCCGGAACGCCGCGGCGCAAGCACTCGGAGGGCAAGGCCACCTGGCCGGGACGCAAGCAGGTGTACCGGCATTTCGCGCCGGACGGTACGCCGGATTACGACGTGGTCG
>Ga0307375_10004214_pt1 | contig 13845 bp, 8 predicted proteins | sample TR1MG_FD_202531 | JGI IMG/M metagenome (GOLD analysis project Ga0307375, IMG submission 202531) | Soil microbial communities from Risofladan, Vaasa, Finland - TR-1 | ecosystem: Environmental > Terrestrial > Soil > Coastal area > Acid sulfate soil | place: Finland: Risofladan, Vaasa | collected...
TCGTCGCATCAGTCGACTTGGTGCCGATGTTCTGAACGAATGACTTGTCGATCTTCAATTGGTCGAGCGGCAATTGGGTCAGATACGCAAGCGATGAATATCCGGTGCCAAAATCATCCATCGAGAAGCGCACACCGATTTTTTTCAATGCCTGCATTTTGCTGATTGTGTCATCGACGTTATCCAGCACCGTGCTTTCGGTCAACTCAATCTTGAAGCGGGCGGGGTTTATCATGCTTTTCTCGATTATGCCGGTAACGTGCTTCACAAAATCAGGCTGGCGGAACTGCCTCGCGCTGACGTTGACTGCCAGCGACAATTCGCGGGTAAGCGGATTGGTCTCCCATTCCTTGATTTGCGCACAAGCCGTCTGCAGAACCCACTCACCCAGGGGCAATATCAGTCCGGTGTCTTCCGCAATCGGAATGAATTTGTCCGGGAAGATCAGGCCACGCTCGGGATGTTCCCAGCGTATCAGTGCCTCTGCACCGATCGCCCGATGATTGTTATCAACCTGCACCTGGTAGAAAAGCTTGAATTCATTCCTTGGCAGCGACTTGCGTATCGCGACTTCCAGCTGGCTGCGCATTTCCAGCGCTTCCTGCATTGCCGGATCGAAGAAGCGCAGCGTGTTGCGCCCGGCCTTTTTTGCCGCATACATCGCCGTATCGGCCTGCTTGGTCAGATCGTCAAGATTCTGCCGGTAATTCACGAACAGTGACACGCCGATGCTTGCGGTACTGTAATGCTCGACATTATCGAGTATGCAGACCTGGTGAATATCGTTGAGCATTTTTTCGCCAACTTCGCGTGCCTGCACCGCGGCTTCACTTCTGTCCGTGCTCAACCCCTCCAGCAACACCACGAACTCATCCCCGCCCAGACGCGCCAGCGTATCGCTCTCGCGTATGCAGGCACGCAGTCGCTGTCCCACCTCGATGAGCAGCATGTCGCCGATAGCATGCCCCCTAGTGTCATTCAACAGCTTGAAATTATCCAGGTCAATGAACAACAGGCCGGCACAATTCTTGGTGCGCGCACTGGTTGTAACTGCCTGATGAAGACGGTCAAACAGCAGCCTGCGGTTGGGCAATTGGCAGAGCGGATCATAAAACGCCAGGCTGTGAATCTTTTCCTCGGCTTGTTTGCGTTCGGTGATATCAAAAAATGCGCAAATATAATTGGTGACGCTGCCGTCTTTGCCGACAACGGCGGATATTGTCAGCCATTCCGGGTAACTTTCCCCGTTCTGGCGGCGATTCCAGATTTCTCCCTGCCAGTAATTGTCGCGAAGCAGCGCTTCCAGCATACGCGGGTAAAACCCCAGGTCATCGCGATCAGACTTGATCATGCTCAGATTTTTGCCGATGGCTTCTTCAGCGCTGTAACCGGACAGCAACGTGAAAACACGGTTGACCCTGAGGATCACCCCGTCGCTATCTGTCACGATCATGCCTTGCTCGATCTCGAAGGCTATCGCCGCAACACTCAACGCCGCTTCGCGCTCTTCCAGCACCGTCATCATGCTGTTGAAGGCATGGGCCATATCGGCGATATCCTTGGGCCCGGTCAGTATGGCTCGGACCTCCGATTCGCCGGCTTTCGCACGCCCCATGCTTTCCGACAGCTGGTTGAGCGGCCGCGTCATGCGATTGGTCAGCATACGGGCCATGAACAGAATCAGCAGCGCGAAGGAAAATGATGTGACCATGTTGACGATAAAAATGTCGGTCGTTGTCCGGCTAAGTGCTGCCTTGCTCATCACCACCGAAACATAGCCAAGCAACTCGGGTTGCGCCGTCTGCACATTGAACGGTGAATCGGAGGAAGGTTGCGTGTACACCGGCGCCACAAAGCGCCATGCATCGCCACTTTCCTGATTCAGGACTGCACCTGCACGCGAATTTGCGGCATTGAACAGCACGTTGGATGGGACGACGTTGTTGTTGCCGCGTGTCAGCAATACGTGCTTTTTGACATCGCGGATTTCCAGGCCGATCACGCCGGGAAATGCCATGGTAGATTTGACCGCTTCGCCTGCGTTATCGGGCGACGCGAAGAGCAAAGCCAACACACTCTGGCGCGCCAGATTCTCGGTAATGTGCTTGCCCTGATCAAGCAGGTTGGCGCGCACCCGCTCGTTGCTCTGCCACGAACCGACCAGCGAGGAAGATAACGCCAGCAACAGAATACCCAGCGTGATCATGATGCCAAGCTGTCGCCTGAAGGTCAGGTTTTCGAGAAATTCTTTGATAATCTTCTTCATGGATAATCAGATTTATTGCTCGGGGATTATCTTGTCGAAACTCGTCAAGCGGCTTGTATCGATCCTGAGATGCTTGGCGGTACGCGCATTGACGGCACTTTTTACGTCGCGCAAAGGCATCAAACCGTGCTTTCCATAGTCACCCGTGTTCAAAATTCCCTGGGCCAGGCCGGCAAGACGTTTTCCCAGTCCCGTGTTGTCAGGATAAAGCGAAAACAATACACCGCGCTGGACGTAACCGAAATTACTGGAGAAAACGGCTAGGTTATTATTCCACGAATCCTGCAGCACCAAAGGCAGAATCGCACTGTCTTCTACCGTGGTTGGGTCCTGCGGCAGCCACAGCGCATCGCTGCGACTGTCCGCATGGGAAAAAATTTGCTGGTAAATCCCGACCGCCTTGCGCAGGTTCTGAGCCTTGTAAGTCACCAGCTCCAGCCCCTGGGCTTGAGCGGAGGATTCGGCCAATGCCATCAGCCAACTGTTGTAAGCCGGGTCATAGACAACGAGCACACGCTTCATGGACGGCATCAAAGCCTTCATGCGGGCGAACAACAGGGCTGGATCGGGCGTCAAGCTGATCACCGGCTGGTCGTCCGTTCCGTTATCCGGCACTGACAACACGCCCCCCACCACTATCTTGAAGTGATTTTCGAAAAGCTCTGCCGTGTTCATGCCCTGGCGGCCCAGGGCAATTATTACCCGGGCATGCTGGATATTCAGGCTGCTCTTCAACGCGCTGATATTTGTGTCCGCGCTCACCGGATAACTCGCTACCTGCGCATTGACTTTGGCTTCTATGCCCGAAATTATTTCCGTGAAAATATCCCGGTACGGTTCCCCGATATCGGGGTAGAAAACCGCGATCGGACTTGTTTGATCTGCGGATGCCGGTGATATCACAGTCAGCGCAGCGATGAGGATCAGCAACATGCCCGGCAAGGTGGCCAGCGACTTGGTTGCCGTCTTTTGGCAACCAAGTCGAGTGGCTAGAAGTTTTATCAGTCGTTTTACCTGTAGTGTTATCAACGCAGCCAGCCTGAACCTGAAATTTGAATGACCGATAAAATACAATCCTCGGCTGGGATGTCGGTGGAGTTAAACATCAGAGCTGATGAGTCAGCTCGACGAACCACGCTCTCGGATACACCGGCAAGTCATAAGGAATCAACCCCGGTGCCGGAGACGGCTCGAGCGCATTGGCACCGAACAGGTTGATCGCCTTGAAGGCGACGCCCCAATCACCTTTCTGGTTTTTACTGCGCAGCGTGACATCCACGGTATGGTAATCGGGGATGGGGGGACGGGGATCTCCCGGCTGGCGCTTGCGATCGGCGATCCAGTTGAGCTGCGTATCCACGGTCCATAGAGGCATGAAGCGCCAGTCCGCGCGAGCATAGAGATGATGGTGGGGTGCGTTACCCGCATCCTGGTTGGTGGCATCGTCGATGGATTGTTGTTGCGCGAAATTCCCCGACAGCCGCAGATTATCCGCCGCATCCCAGACCAGTTCGGTTTCAAAACCCTGGCCGTGCTGGCTACCGGCATTCTGCGCGGTGGAAATCTTGGTGTTCGGGTCCGGAACGAAACGCAGGATGTCCTTCATCTGGTAACGGAACAGGTTCAGGTTTGCCTGCAATGTGCTGGTCGCCTGCCAGTCAAAAGCCAATTCCACCGATTGGTTGGTTTCCGGCTTCAGGTTGGGATTACCTAATCCCACCGGATTATTGATGTCATAGAGCTCGGCAAATGACGGCGGACGGAAAGCCCGACCATAAAGCAATTTGCTGGTCAGGTTGTAAGCCGTATCCCAAACCAGTGCCAAGCGCGGGTTGGTGGTGCCGCCAAAATCGGAATACTGGTCATGGCGTATCCCGGCGGTCAAATACCAGTCGCGGCTAAAATTCCATTCATCCTGTGCGTAGGCATAGTTCACCGTGCGATCATGCGGAGTCAGGAAGATTCCGGAAGCAGTCATGTCTGTCAAACCTGTCGGCAGCGGCTGCGGAACATAACCGATTGGTCCCAAAACCAGGTTGTAATTCCGGGATTCCCGGGTTTTATAAAGGTTGTCATTCTGGGTGCCAACGCCGAAGTGCAGCTTGTGATTCTGGATCGCCGAATAGATCGCCGAAAGGTTGGCGCGCAAGTGACGCTCCCACTTGTCGGGATTGCCGATCACTCCATTGGGAAAAGCCCCTAAACCAAAATATGCCCCCGGCGGGAATAGCGTCAGATCGGATTGTTCGGTGATAGATAAGTAACTGGCTTGGGCGGTCACGTCCATATCTGGGGAGAAATTCGCATCATGGTAGGTCAAGTCGGTATTGATGCGCTGACCAAAACTATGCCCCGTAGGATCTAGTGCCGAAGCGGCACCAGCGCCGCTACCTCCGTTGCTGCGCTGTTGAAAGCCAGCACGCAACCGCCACTTGTCGCGTGTCATATCAATGCGGCTATCGATGGCATCGTTGCCGACATCAATTGGTCCAGGCGCGCGCGATGCAGTTGTTCCAAACACAGAATCAAAATAGGATTGTGAATCAGCAGAAATAATCTGATTTGAACCGTCAGTGTGCCCCACCCTTAGGTAGGCAGCGGTATTCAATCCATATGCTTTGCCACCATATTGCACCCAACCATCGTGGCTGTTAAACGAACCGGTGCGCAAACCGAGTTGGGTGCCGTTGATATCGGCGGCTGTCTTGGTGATGATGTTGATTACGCCGGCAAAGGCATCGGCGCCGTACAGTGCGGAACCGGGTCCGCGTATCACCTCGATCCGCGCAATATTTTCTACCGGCATGCCCCCCCAAATTTGCGAGCGATCACCAACATATGCAGCAGTGATGGGTATACCGTTCACCAGCATCAGCACTTCGGGATTGTACTGGGTGTCGATGCCGCGGATTATATAGATCGGGTTATAGCCGATCGTAGAACGCGACACATGCATGCCTGGCACAGTTTCCAGCACCTCGTCCAGATCAGATGCTCCGATCGCTTTGATATCCTCTGCAGTGATCACGGTGGCGACTGACGGAGCACGCGCGATTGGTTGCTTGGTACCGGTGGCAATCGAAACGAAGGACTTGTCCCCATAGGCCAGCGCCAGTTCATCTTCCTCAGATTGTGCTGCCGCATAGCTGTTGACAGCCCAAACCATTGTTAATAGCAGAAGGAATAACTGCACGCTGGTTGTTCTCACGATGACCTCCCTTTTCACGCCTCTGTTTTTACCAATAAGTTTGCCAAGCCTTGCCACGGTGGTTGTTACTAATCAGCCCGAACAGTTGCTTTAGCAGCATGCCAACTACGGCGTGGCACCCCTTCATACGCTAACATCCTGCACGGTAGCGGCAGCAACTGACCTTCCGGTTTCTCTGCCGCATCCAGATAACAAGGCGGCATCCCAGCGAGAAAAGCAGGTATACCGAAGAAATATGACTCGGATGGCGATAGGCCGAGATCAGTAGCTAGGGCCGCAACCAGTGCACCGTAATTCATATGCAAACGCCAGCGACCAGCCAGCAAAATTTTTTCAACTTCAAATGCAAGCTTTAGATAAGACCCACCATCCAACCCCTGCTCGCGTACCAATGCCATCATCGGTGCTATTCGCTCGTCCTTTGCTACGATAGGTCGGCCGTACCCGGCAATGCTACGCTTGGCTTTTAACTCTATTCTCACCAATTCCATTAAATCTTCACCATTTTCCATGCATGCTTTGGTGCGAATCAGAAATTCGATAGCACGCCTATCGATGCCGCGTCCATAGAGCTGCGCATCTGAAATAGCTATCGCTGCGGCAATGCCCAAACTGCCCGTGCTACGCGTTGTACCTGCCAGTGCCGCTACGCGATTGTTCCATATACGTGCATCAGGATAGCTGGTGTAAGTCCACATGGCTTGCAACACTTTCATCTGTTGCTGCGTAAAGGTGCGGCCAGTAATAGCAAACATGTATAGTTCTAGCCAACTCATATCCTTGAGCGATCCGTGCAGGTTCTGGCCGCGGAATACGACGCGTTCGCCTGGAATAATTGCGCCGGCACTGGTAACCAGCTTCCCAACGTGTTCTTCCAACATTCCCGGTCCGCTCATGTTGCTCCTTCAACTTGATTTTCTGTACTCTGTGCAGGCATAGATTTGGCAGGGCCAGGATCGTTTTCCAGTTCAACACGAAAGAATGGAAAATTCTTGTGGCCGTAATCCTTTTGTTCCAGCGCATGTACTGCAGCACCCGGTAAACGCAACAACAACAGCAACATCTCACCCTGTTCCGGTGTGCAACCGAGATCGCGCAATGCTGCCGCAGCCACGCCAGGCATTGCCAGCGGCAGCTCGGCAGCAGTTTCAAGGGCTACCCGATTAGACTTCAGCCAAGACAGCGATGGTGCGCAACCCAGCGCGGCGAGATGTGTCAGTGTTTGCAACACGGGCGTGGTGCAGCGCACACCGTAAGGATCGAATCCTGCCGGATGACCGGCAACTGGCCAGATATCAGCCGGATCGTCCACCGGCTTCACAGCCAACCCCGTTTGCCACAATGCCAGATCGGCGCCGCGCGCCTGCCAGTCCTGCATCGCATTGAACACTTCTCGCGCACCACCAGAAGCGCCCGCACCCACCGCGAGCGCCGCCATCAAGCAGGATGCCGAGGTGGAACCGCCGACCCCGCCGCACATCGCAGCATGCACAGACGCATCGCGCGGCCCGGGATTCGCCAGCGCAATCGCCAGGCCTTCCAGCAATCTGGCCTGTTGCGCTGTGGGAGCCTGCCCTCTAAACAGCAGAAAGAGGTATTCGATCCAGCTGGCTTGGGCTAGCAACTCACCGTATACATCGTAACCGTGACAGTGGCAGGACAGCGCAGCGAATGCGTTATCGGGTTCTGCTTGTTCCTGCCAGATGCGGGTGCGGATTGATTCTTCACTCATTCCATGCCTCCCAAAATCTTGACGCGTAGCCCCATTGGTGGCACTTCTTCCTTGTCAACACGGACGTCCAGCACGGTCGGGCCGGGATGGCGCAGGATCGCTGCCAGATCCAGATTCTCGAAATCCTCTGCGGTATGAATCACATGGCCCGGTATACCCATCGATTCAGCCATCATTTTGAAATCGACCGCCGGCAACTCAACCCCAATTTGTTCCGCTCCCGCCAGGCGCTGACCGTGTTTAACCATACCCAGCGCCGCATCGTTGAGGATCACGAACAGCACGGTGAGTTTCTCGGTCAGCGCCACGGACATTTCCTGGCCATTCATCAGCAGACTGCCATCGCCGGTGATGCAGACCGTCGGCACCGCGCGGTTGGCCAGCGCGGTGCCGACGGCACCGCCGATGGCCCAGCCCATCGGGGCAAAATTCATTGTGATGCGCATCCACCCCCCACCGCTAGGTTGGTGGTCGTACATGCCCAGATGGTGGATTGCCCATGCGATGCTATTGCCAGTGTCTACCAGAAAGCGTGTGTCGGGTGAGCTACGCCAGCCGAGTTCGCGCATCAGATATTGCGGCTTGATGGGCGCACCGGGGGATGCAGATTTATACGGATCATCTTCAGATATCCTCCTGAATCTTCGCATCTCGCCAACTGAAATCTGCTTTGTTTCATCTCTGCGCAGCGTTCTTAGCAATCGCTCGAATACCGGACGAATTCGACCCCGCACATGCAAGCATGCCATCGGCGAACGTGTCAGATGTTCTTCGCAGGAATCGATATGCACGAGACGGTTATTCAACAATGACTCATCCCAACCATTGCTATTAAATTCGCCTATATCTGTACCGACTGCGAGTATCAGATCAACGCCCATATCCTCCATTGCCTCAGAAGCAGAGGTATGTCCGGCGAATCCAAACACACCAAGATAGGAAGGATGACGCGGGCTGATAAACCCCTTGGCGTCGGGTGTGACCACAAACACTCCACCCATCCTCTCTACCAATTCGATAATAAGGTCTATGGCTTCACCGCAACCGCTACCGATCAGAACAACCACCCGTTGAGCCTTTGCCAAAAGCCCCTGCAGCTCACGAACTGCCGCATCATCAACAGCAGACAGCGGCTTGAGCAGATGTGCCAGATTGTAGGTTGGCCCATTTTTCATAAGTGATCGCTGCACGTCCGCGGGAATGCTGAGGTGAACCGGGCCGGGTGTCGGCTGATACGCGCTCAACAGCGCATTGGTCAGTTGCCTTTCCAATTGATCTGGATGGGATATCAGCGCGCTGTAGCGTGTGCATGAACGGAACATGGCAACCGTGTCGATTCCTCCAATACCCGCCGATTCTTGCATTGCACCACGTCCCAGCAAATGCAACGAAGGCTGACCTGTGATGACCAGCATCGGGATCTCGTTTTCATAAGCACAGGCCACGCCGGTGATCAGATTGGTGGCTCCCGGACCTGCTGTAGAACAACACACTCCTAACTTACCCGATTCACGAGTGTAACCATCGGCCATGAACGCGGCCCCTGTTTCATGCCGGGCGACGACCGGGCGCAGTCCGCCGCGCCGCGCGCTGCGCGCCATCGCGTTGTATAGCGGCTCGATCGCCCCGCCGGGCACACCGAACACAAACTCGACACCGATTTGTTCCAGATAGGCGACCAGCAGGTCGGCAGCCTCAATGGGTTGCGGTTTTACTTCGATAAATGATTCTTGCATAAGATTTGTCATTGGCTGATCGCTTGTCCGGTTTCAAAACGTACTGTTCACCACCGCAAATTGTGAGAAATCCGCTAGTTAAACCTGCTAATTGATTAATTGCTGTAACTGTAGCACAGGAAGGGCACTGCACAATATTGCGCATTGAAATTTTGCTGCATTAATTTTGCCGTGTTGTCGGGATTTAATGGCAAACGAAAAGCAGCGGGCTTCTTGCGCCGGAAGGGCAGAAGGCCTGTTTGCGGGATTGATGCGCAGGAATTGCGCTATCCCTGCCCCACGCCGCAGGAGAAGGAATAGCTATTCAGTACAGATGAGGGATGGTGAAATTCGTAATCGAAAAATCGAAAACGACATGCCTGCAAACTAGTCAGCCAGCAACTGCTTGAGTTCCCCGCTCTGGTACATCTCGGTCATGATGTCGGAGCCGCCGACAAATTCACCCTTGATATACAACTGCGGCACTGTCGGCCAATTGGCGTAATCCTTGACACCCTGGCGGATCTCGGGATCTTGCAACACGTCCACCGTAAATAATTCTTTCACGCCCAGCGTGCTCAGAATTTTCACCGCGTTGGCAGAAAATCCGCACTGCGGAAACTGCGGGCTGCCTTTCATGTACAGCACCACCGGATGCGTGGTGACTTGCTCTTTGATACGTTGTTTGATGTCTGCGCTCATGGCGTTATACCTTAATTAAATGGTCGGGAATTTTATGTGCATTAGCCGTTCCGCGTCAAGTCCAAACTGCCGGTCCTGAATTCGCGCCACGACCGTTACAGCGGCATCAGAACAAGCTGCGGTTAATCAACAGGTGCGTCGCAATGCTGGCCGCATAACCCAGCGCGATCACCGGGGTCCATTTCAGGTGGCCGAAGAAGGTATAGGTCCCGCGCGCCTGTCCCATCAATGCCACACCTGCAGCGGAGCCGATCGACAGCAGCGAACCGCCGACCCCGGCCGTCATCGTCACCAACAGCCATTGCCCGACGGACATATCAGGCTGCATGGTCAACACCGCGAACATCACCGGTATGTTGTCGATTACCGAGGAGACCAGCCCGATGGCGATATTGGCGTAGGTCGCCCCCCACCCGCCGTAAATCGAGTGGGAAATCATCGCAAGATAGCCGATGAAGCCGAGCCCGCCCACGCACATCACCACGCCATAGAAGAAGAACAGCGTATCCCATTCTGCGCGTGCCACTTCCCGGTAGATGTCGAACGCAACCGGGCTGCCGATGTTTTCACCCGACGAATAGCCGGACCGGGTGGGTTTGTCTGCGGTTTTCAAAAAGTATGCATAGAACTTCAGCAGGCTCAACCCGGTCAGCATGCCGATGACCGGCGGCAATCCCAGCCAGCTGTGGAAGCTGACCGCCAACACGATGGTCGACATGAACAACGCCACAATGGGAAGCGCGCCGCGTTTCATCCCCACCTTTTCGCCGCCCGTTGCTGGCTTTTCATTGGGCACGAAGAAATGCATGATTGCCGCCGGCACAAGCAGATTCACAAATGCGGGAATGAACAGAGCAAAGAACGTCCAGAAACTGACCGGACCGTTGCTGGCGATGATGTTCTTCTGCCACACCATCAGCGTGGTGATATCGCCGAACGGGGAAAATGCCCCGCCAGCGTTGGCCGCGATGACCAGATTGATACAGGCCAGCACCACAAACCGTTTGTTGCCGTGCCCGACCGCCATCACCACCGCCCCCATCAGCAATGCCGTGGTCAGGTTGTCGGCAACCGATGAAATAAAAAACGCCAGGATGCCTGTCACCCAGAACAGCGCCCGGTAGCCGTATCCCTTGTGTATCAACCATGAACGCAGCGCCTCGAACACGTTGCGTTCCTCCATCGCGTTGATGTAGGTCATCGCGACGATCAGGAACAGCATCAGTTCGGCATATTCTTCAAGGTTGTGGCGCAGCGCTGTTTCGACCACGTGCGGTATGTCATGCGACTGGTAATACCAGGCGATCAGCGCCCAGATGATTCCCGCCGCCAGCATCACCGGCTTGGATTTGCGCAACAGCGTGAATTCCTCGGCCATCACCGCCAGGTACGCGATGAAGAACAACACCACGGAGGCGATACCCACCCAGTTATTGGTCAGGTCGAGACGTGTGACACCCTCTGAAGCGTACGCCATCAGCGGCATGAACAGCATGAGCAGTGTCGTGATAATGCGCTTCATCCGGGATTTTCCCAAAATCGAATTATTGTTTATGTATGCTTGATAGATGCAGCCGGTGCTCAAAATACCGCATGATTGAGCGTCATGTGCGCTGCGATGCTGGCCGCGTAGCCCAGTGCGATCACCGGGGTCCATTTCAGGTGGCCAAAGAAAGTGTAAACACCGCGCGCCTGCCCCATCAACGCGACACCGGCCGCCGAACCGATCGACAGCAGCGAACCGCCGACCCCGGCCGTCAGCGTCACCAGCAACCACTGCCCTACGGACATGTCGGGTTGCATGGTCAACACCGCGAACATCACCGGGATGTTATCCACCACGGCAGAGATCACCCCGACAGCGATATTGGCATGGGTGGCGCCCCAGTCCACGTATATGATTTGCGATATCAGGCCCAGGTAGCCGATAAAGCCGAGCCCGCCCACGCACATCACCACTCCGTAAAAAAAGAACAATGTATCCCACTCCGAGCGTGCCACTTCGCGGTAGATGTCGAATGCAATCGGGCTGCCGATCTGCGAGACATGGGCCTGCGCCCGGCCGCTGCTGGTTATCCGCAGGTAGAAGGCATAGAATTTCAGCACACCCATTCCGGTCAGCATGCCGATGACCGGCGGCAATCCCAGCTTGCTGTGGAAGCTCACCGCAAGTGCAATGGTGAAGATGAACAAGGCCACGATAGTAAGTGCGCCGCGTTTCATGCTGACCATCTTGCCGCCGCCTTCGGGCTTACCGGTCGGCACAAAGAAATGCATGATCACGGCCGGCACGACGAAATTCACCATGGCGGGAATGAACAGGTAAAAGAACGTCCAGAAACCGACCGGACCGTTGCTGGCGATGATGTTCTTCTGCCACACCATCAGCGTGGTGATATCGCCGAACGGGGAAAATGCCCCGCCGGCATTGGCCGCCACGACCAGGTTGATACAGCCCAGCACCACAAATTTACGGTTGCCATGTCCCACTGCCACGACCACTGCCCCCATCAGCAATGCCGTGGTCAGGTTGTCGGCCAAACCGGACAGGAAGAAGGCGATCCACCCCGTCACCCAGAACAGTGCGCGATAACTGAACCCCTTGCTGATCAGCCACGATCTCAGCGCCTCGAACACATTGCGTTCCTCCATCGCGTTGATATAGGTCATCGCGACGATCAGGAACAGCATCAATTCGGCATATTCTTCGAGGTTGTGGCGCAGCGCGGCTTCGACCACGTGCGGTATGTCATGTGACTGGTAATACCAGGCGATCAGCGCCCAGATGATTCCCGCCGCCAGCATCACCGGCTTGGATTTGCGCAACAGCGTGAATTCCTCGGCCATCACCGCCAGGTAGGCGATAAAGAACAACACCACGGAGATGATACCGACCCAGCTACTGGTCAGATCGAGACGTGTGACACTCTCTGAGGCGTACGCCATCAGCGGCATGGACAGCAGGGATATCAACAGGATCAGGCGTTTCATCAGTATGTTTCCGCGGAAAGTCATTCAGGCAAGTCACTTCGGCAATACCGCCAACGCAATACATTCTAACCGCTCAAGGTATGGTTCCGAAACCGCGATCCTCCCGATTCAGGATTTCGTGTTCGGATTCGTTGAACGAAAATACCCGCAGCTAATTAATCTGATCGGAAATTTCATCACGGCTGTCATGATGTGCGATAGATCCACTCACGCCGCATCAGCCATTTTTCTATTTCCACTGCCAACAACACAATACTGGCAATCGCCAGACATGCAGCCAGTTCGCCACCATCAAGTGGTTCGGTTTTGAAGATGGGATTGAGCGCGGGCACGTAAATAGTCGCCATTTGCAGCAAAAAAGTAACGATGATAGTCAGCGTCATCGGTCTATTGGAAAACAATCCGATGGAAAACAGCGATTCTTTTTCGGAGCGTATCGCCATGACATGGACGAGCTGGGATATCGTCAGCACAGTGAACACCATGGTCTGCCAGTGCGCCGAGCCGTTGCGCAACGCCCAAGCCTGAACCATCAGTGTGCATCCCGCCATCAGCAGGCCCACCCAGAGCATGTGTTGCCACATACCGTGCGCAAAAATGCTTTCCTGTGCCGGCCTTGGCGGGCGCCGCATGATGCCGCGTTCGGCAGGTTCTGCAGTGAGCGCGAGGGAAGGCAAGCCGTCAGTGACCAGGTTGATCCACAATATGTGTATCGGCAGCAGCGGAATCGGCAGCCCCATAAACGGCGCGAGGAAGATGGTCCAGATTTCCGCCGAGTTGGTGGTCACCGCGTAACGGATGAATTTACGGATGTTGTCGTATAGGCGGCGTCCATGCCGCACGGCATGGACGATGGTGGCAAAGTTATCGTCGAGCAGCACCATGTGTGCCGCTTCGCGCGCCACGTCGGTACCGCCCTTGCCCATCGCGATGCCGATGTTGGCAGCCTTGAGCGCGGGCGCGTCATTGACGCCGTCGCCGGTCATCGCCACCACTTCACCTTTGTCCTGCAGCGCCTTGACGATCCTGATCTTCTGGGCAGGATCGACACGCGCATAAACGCGCACTTTTGCTACCTCGGTCTCGAATGCCTCCTGATCGAGCAACGCCAGCTCAACCCCGGTCATCACCCGCCCGTCGCTGTCCGAGAGGATGCCGAGCTGGCTCGCGATGGCGCGCGCGGTGGCGGGATGATCTCCGGTGATCATCACCGGGGTGATGCCGGCCGACC
>Ga0307375_10004218_pt1 | contig 13827 bp, 9 predicted proteins | sample TR1MG_FD_202531 | JGI IMG/M metagenome (GOLD analysis project Ga0307375, IMG submission 202531) | Soil microbial communities from Risofladan, Vaasa, Finland - TR-1 | ecosystem: Environmental > Terrestrial > Soil > Coastal area > Acid sulfate soil | place: Finland: Risofladan, Vaasa | collected...
ACCGTGATCCGATTTCCTCCCTTTCAGTCTTGTGCTTCATCTCACAGTTGTCATGAACACCCAGTTACATGTGCGTATCATCATTTGCTATCCATTAGTCGTCTCCAGGCCTTCAATGAGACCCACATTTCGCCGCTCGAGCCTGGTCTTCCCTTCTCTTGTCTTCATCTCCATCTCACGTGCCTTCTCGTACAATTATGCTGCCAACGACATACTGTTGAGACATATCCTGGATCGACCAGAACAAATAGCTCAAGTAGAGACTGGAAACTGGACATCCATTCTTTTCTGACTTCCAGAGTGAGTCGATTTTCCCTCCATCCAAACGATCCCACCTTTTGATCTGATAATCAGGACATTGACGTCTCTCTTGACCTCTATTTGGCCTACTCAGACATGATCTCTACAGAGGATCGCTTATCAAAGGTGGTGGATTACGAAGAGCCTTTCAGGGGCCTGGAGCCTTTCGATGCCTGCACTCTGCCGCCTCCAAATATCCCGCGTATGGTGAGCCACTGTGATGCATTTTTGGATCCGGAATTCACCTGTTCGCGCAAGTTCTTCACTGCTTCTGCCACCATGACCATCTTTAAGTCCAACAAGCCCGAAGGCGTCGGGTGCCCCATTTCAGACACAAGGAAGCTCATCAACGGTTACGTTCAGCATCCTCCAATTTCATTTTCCTGCGAAGGTCTGGATACAGAGCACATGAAAGCGAGAAGAGAGGTGTTTCCGCATTTCAGAGCGTTGCTTCTCGTGCGCGAACTCGCCTCCTCCAAACAGCTTCTAACAGAAGACGTCATCAAGCAATGGCATGGTGTGCTCATGGAGGGTTTGACTTAACCATCTGGCTCATACAGAACCGAAGTTGTTGTTGCTGGTCAGAAGATCTTCCCGGATCACGAAGTGTGCTCGACATGATGGCATCCCTCTTGTCACAGGCTGCCTCACGACTACAGTCGTCTAGACGTAAATCCATGTGCAAATTCTGCCTGGTTGTCTCACGGATTCGTATACATACATCCCTTCACGGACGGAAATGGGCGCCTGTGCCAACTGCTGGGCAACTGTGTACGTACTGTGGTACTATGGCTTTCCTTTTGCTGTGCCCATTTCTTCCTCACACACGCAGTACATGGCGGCTTTACATTATGCTGATCGCGATTTCTCAGAACGACGCAGCGGAGTGTTGGCCATGGCCTCATGTTGTCCAACACCGCTTCCATTGCCGAGAATTACAATGCAACCCAAAAACTGAAGGCAGAATTTTCATCTACGTCGAGCTAGCTGAGCTATTTGACACATCTCCCTCCTTGTAGAATAGAACAATGGGTTTAAGGTGCTCTGTTATCCGGATCAGGGCTTGAAAGGGGGATTGCTATCTTCTATACTCGCTGTACCAGGTACTCTCTGCTTCTTAAATGCCTATCCCGTGGTTTGGAGTCATCATTGTGTTCTACATTCGTCTACTAATGGTACAGAAAGAGCGACCCCTGAAATCGTTACAAGGGTGCAAGAAGATTTCACCTGGAGCATTTCGGACAATCGGTCAACCGCACTCGCATCTTTCGGCCTTCCCTTATGATGGTCTTCCTCTTGCAGGCGATGCGGTTTGTCTTCCATACTGTTCGAACAGAATCCTCATGTTCTCAGCCGATCCTAGCTCCTCGAGTTCCGCGGCCAGTTTGTCGTCGTTCATAATGTCCGGCAGTACTCTCGCTACGAATGACCTTACTTTGTATTGTTGGTGCGCGTTCCCGTATTTGAGGACGGATTTGAGCACGGAGACGCAGTTGTTCGGGTTGAGTGGCTTTGCGAGTGGCCTGCGGCAGTGCATCATGAGTTGTTCGAAGCTCGGTTTCGGTTCGTTCTCGGAGTCAATGAACCCGAAGAGCAGCGAGTGTTGAAGCACAGTGAGGCAATCTGAATCGGAATCGAGTCCAGAGACGTGTCCAGAATAGAAGTACTGCAAGAGGGCTCTCATGAGAGAGGGAGAGAATGTGTCCTCCGGAAGCTCCAACTCGTTGGTGACAAACTCTGAGCCGCCCATCTTCATTGCATTGGCAAAGTAAGGCCATCGTCCATACAAGATTGCTTTGTGACACGGGAGGCTCGAATCGCCAACACGGATGACGAAATCTGGCTCGGCGGTATCGGAACGAAGGAGCTTGTCGAGCTCATCTCCAAATCCAAACCCTCCACATCCTCCTCCTACTCCTTCTACTGTGTTCATCTCCTCTCTTGCATCATTTCGTGCCACTGGAACGTCCACTACCACCACCATCTCCTCAGATTGTGACAAAGTTGCTCCAGATCGTAATCCTCCTCCTTCATCGACTTTCGAAGCAGAAGACTTGTTGGTATCGACTGATGTTTGATGATACTGATGATTCTGCTGATCCAACGGAAGAGTTTGGCTGTGTTCGTCGATGAATCGCGCCTCAAAGAGACGATTGAGTTGCTCCGCAAACAACCCAAAGTGTGTGCACTCATTGATGTTCAGTGTCATCGCCGAGTACGTGCATGTGCTGTTGATGTTTGAGAGAGTGGAATCGCCGAGCAGTTTGGACACCACTCGGATGAGGAGGCTCTGATCGTTCGCGAGCTCTCCGAAGATCGTTTTCGTGTTTTCGGCCACTGCTGCTCTAGATTGCCTCAGCCTCGCCAGAATCAGATCTACCAGTACAGGGGAACCATCGCAGTGTCGCGCAACGTGTCCAAGGAGAGAAATGTGCGACTCCACGGCGCGATCGGGCGAAACTTCTCCAAGTCGCTGATGGATGATCCATCTCACGTGATCCGAGAGCTGTGGCAACTCTGTCGCGTTCAGCAAAAAGTCCAGGTCGAAGAGATGAGGAAGAGAGAGTTCAGGCAGTTCATCGCAGTAAATGTAGCGCACGAAAGCGTTGAGAGCCTCGCGCGAAAAAGAAGTCCTCTGAAGTCGCTCGATCGTAGTAGAAGTGAGTAGCGAAGGGCACCTATTTAGAATCACAATCTTGTGTAGCATCCATACGTGGGCCGCCGAGGAGGAAGAAGAGCCGAGCGCGACTTGTGCGGACGCTCCAGCGCCGATTGGCGTCGAAGTGGTCGTGCTCGCGTCATTTGTCGCCCTTGTTGCTGTGATGGCTGGAAATCCTCTTGATCCAGGTAGAGAGATGGAAAAGTCCGAGAGTTGCGAAGGACAGTCGTCAGCGAGGAGTGTTTGGAGGTTGAAAACGGGCGAGCCTTTTTGGTTTGACGCGGTGATGTCCCACATCGGGCACTTGATGTGGCGGATCTTGTTGTTGGTAAAGTCAGAGATGTAGAGATCGCCAGAGGGGCTGAGGCAGAGTTCAGAGGGGGAGGAGAATGAGGCGCGGTCGCGAGGCCCGTCGACGCACCCGGCGCGATCGCAGCCTGCAAAGGTGCTGACGAGTCCATTCGTCTCTATGATGCGTATGCGTTGATTTCCTTGATCGGATACGAGTAGATCGCCATGTGGCGTGAGTAGAATCGAGCGCGGGCCGTTGAACTTCGCGACGTCTTTCGGTCCGTCTACAAAACCACTAGTGCCAGATACGCCAGCCATCGTCGATACGTTTCCTAGAGGGTCTATGTGACAGATGCGATGGTTGCCAGAGTCGGCAATGTACAATTCAAAGATGGGAGAGGCGACGACGGGGAGAAGTGAATTCGAAGATGAAGCCAGTGAAGTATGAGAGTGGAGAGAGGACGCGCCGCCGCCACTTGTGCGAAAGGAGGATTTGGAGCGTTGGCGAGTCTCAGGGACCAGGCAGATGCCGTAGGGAGTGTTGAACATCGCCTTTTCCTTCGCGCCATCTTTGCAACCGGCCACGCCACACCCAGCATACGTCGTCACCACGCCAGTATCCGCATAGATCAGACGAACTGAATGATTACCTTTATCCAACACCAGAATGTGACCTTGACTAGTACGAACCATGCCAAAGGGATAGAAGAAGGTCGCCTGCTCTTTCGCGCCATTCTTGAACCCCTGCTGACCAGTACCGGCAAAGATGGTCACCGAACCATCCTTAGACACCTTACGCAAACAATTGTTGAGCACATCAGTCACTAGAAGATCGCCGTTCGCAAGAAGAACGATGGAACTCGGACCGCTGAACGTCGCCAACTCGCGTTGACCATTCTGGAAGCCTTGCTGACCAGTACCAGCATACGTCGTCACCACGCCCTTGGTATCAATCAGACGAATGTTATGACCCAAGTAATTCGCAACGAGGAGATCACCTTGAGGCGTAAGCGCCATACCAAGAGGCCAGTGGAAAGTTGCCTCACCTTCGCGACCACGCTCCGCAGATCCAGCAACAGTGCCAACACGCAAATCTCTAAGCGAAGTAGGAACGGAAGAAGACATTATGACATCGCAAGAAGACAGAGGAAAGTGAAGAAAGCGAAGCGAAGACACGGTTGCGAATGCGGCGCTATCCGCTGAGGGGCGAGCGATCACACAGAGACGGCGCCGAGAGGCACCGGAAATAGAGCCCCAGCCGCAAGCGGAAGAGGGCGCCGATCCTTCCTTGAAACGGGCTTCTTGGAACGCTCTGCGTGCTTGGCTCTCTATGCCACACACACATCTGGGATCATTCGACATATTGAGGAATTAAATCGATTACATTCGCACTGTACATTATGATGACATCAGACCCACATAGAGAAGCGCCGCTACACAGGAGGTTTGGTGCAGCACTGGAATCCATCCAGCGCTCCTAGTGCCCAGCACTGCTCCAGTGGACAGTCTCCAGGGTTGTCAAGATCACAATTCGAAACTCTACAGTTTCCCTTTGTCGGCAGGACCACAGCCTTACTCGTCTTGAGATTCGGGCCAGAAACGCGTGATGATCGGCGGGGAGGAGCTTTGGATGCGTCGCCCCAGTTCAAGATCACGATGTACCAGCATCCATCATTCAGATTCTTGGAGGTCACAGAGCCTATTTGACCCATCCAGCCTCCCCAGGTACGTATGGCGAAGCGTGGTTTGGAAAAGCCAGTGGAAGGGAGGAACGGCGTTGCGGATCGGAGGCGGACTTCCGGATCGTCGTCGTCGCCGAATGCAAACTGCGGTGACCAAGCCGAAAATCCAGGTTTTGAGTAGTTTCCAGATGCTAGAAGGCCGCTCTGAAGTTCATCTTCCAATAGGAACACGTCGGGGGCCCAAGACTCTCCAGGTTCGAAAACTGCCGAGGCCAACTTCATGTCATGATGTGCACCTCCACTCGAGACTACGAAGGCGTTGTGTGTCGTGATATCAACATATGGGTCCTGAATGAGCCAATAATAGATGAGTCGAGGACGGAGTTGATCGTTGTGAGCATAGAAGCTTTGAGGACTGCGAGTCATTAGGGTGACGGTGAATACTGAAAGTTCTCCCGATGGCTCGATTGCCACATTGACCACATAGCCAACGCCATTGTTGTTACTTGAGGAAAGTGAGACGAGCAAGTTTCGAGAATCGTAGGACCGCACAACGCCAGTGATTCGATCGACGGGGAAAGTGGTGAAGAAGTGTCTGTGGTTCCAAGTGACGTTCTTCCACACCGTAAGACTGTGGTCTTCTTCGGTCAGAGTGACAACACTGTCTTCAGTCACGAGATACAGTTGGGAGGACTGACCTTCAACAATTTCGGTGATGGAACGGACAGGACGCGACGGGTCGATTGGAAGCCTCGCTGGCTCGGCTGTTCTATAGCACAATATACCAGGTCCACATTGGAAACGATATGCGTGTGTTCCATTAGCGGCAATCCACGAAGCAGTAGGATTAGGAAGTGTTTGAGCGTCAATCGCTGCGAAACGGATCGCCGTGGCGCCCTTCACGAACTCGGCTGGAACTTTCCATGATACGACCAGCTCCAACCCCTTCTCCTGTCCAGGATTCTCCAGATACAAGTTGATCGAGTTGTCGCTCAGAAACCAGGCATGGAACTCCAACATGGTGAACACTTGAAGGCAAAGTCAGAAACGTGAGCTAAGAGGAAACGGAATCGAGAAGCTTGGCTTACGGCATTGAAACAGGGTCTTGACCGATGCAAACACGGATAGAATGGACAGTATGGAGAGGGTACGTACTGATACGATTACTGAAGAGTGGCGTGACGCCATTGCAACTGAGCTTGTCGAGTCCTACGGTCTGGATGCCTTTACTATGGACAAGCAGCACACAAAACAGTAGTAGCAGGGCTACTGCCAATGGAAAGAGGTTCTTCATGGCCGGAGGATCATATGCGCGTGCTTTGCCAGCAAGGGGATCTCCCATCAGACTGCAAATTTGGGAAGCTTTCCTGAAACAAGCGGCGCCTGGTGGGGCTCTTGCTCTTGATCTCTGGTTTCTGGCATTCCGTCCAGTACATCCCTTCGACGTACTTGGCCCGATTCGATGGCATCCAGTAAGAAGTTGGCATTTTCGATGTCGAGGCCGGCACCTGACGGTATTGGAATTAACTATGTGCAGAAGAACTTCGTGGAGTCGGACGTGTTGGCCCAAGGCTATCTGACGAAGATTGGTCAGCGCTGGAAGTCTCATAAGCGCCGCTGGTTTGTGATTACGTTTCACGACATAAGATACTATGAGAACAGAGTACGTTCTTTCAGTGGCGGATGTGAATGGAGCTCGTAGGAGGAGGCGTTCTCGTTCGGCTCCGAAGGAGAATGGCCCTCACTTTCCCTTGCTTCTTTCCCTCTTCCTTCTCGCGATCGCACCCTCTTGTCCCTCCTTCCCTTCTCTCCTAGGTGTTGTCTAACCTTTTATGTACACGACGCCCCACAAACATGTAGGACAAGTACGAATCCGATGCGAATCCCCTCGGTGTGATTTCTGTGGCCGATATCCAGAGTATTCAACAATCAAATGCACTCAGCTTTGGTGCCAACACCTCGCTTTCGATACGAACTTCCAATAGAACTCTTGAAGTGGGAGATCAGAAGGAGTTGGTGGCCGACAGCATCTTCTTTGTGCTTCAGCGTTGGTTGTCGTTGCGTGACTCGAGAAACGATCGTTCTCTTCCTCCCAACTTGTCCATTCCGGTGATTGAGATGCCTTCTGTCCTTCAACGTGATGTTCAGCGTCATTTTGAGGAGTTGCCAAGGGAGAGCTATGTAGAGATGATGCAGGAACCGGTGACTTTGTTCTCGTGGCTGCCCGACACTCGCCAACTCATTCGCGACGACTATTCCGCCCTCTTCCTCAAGGTCTTTGGCTGCCAACCCTCTAAAACACAAGACCATCTCAATGGCTACATACTCTTCCACGGGAATTGGTCACCCGAGATCGTCATCTACAGAACGGTGGAAGGAAAGCTTCGACGACTTTGCTTCGATCCTGAGCCATTGCTTCACTTTCTATCGGACCACTTCGCATCGATACAGAAAGTAGAGATGACGTGCTTCGACGAAGTGCGCAACATACCGGCGATCATCAAATGTTTACTCCAATTGAAGACCGATTACAAGTTCGTCTTGCCAGAGCTCATTCTGCCCACACACCTCAAGCAACCAGACGAAGTCTCGGCTCTTGTCTCACAGTTACAAGAGTGTATGCCGGGAATTCAATTCGACTCAACAACCACCATGACGAGCTGCAAAATCCTCCAAAACGATGGTTCGTATCTCCTTCACCTCTACAGCGACCCAAAGTTCACGGGCAACTCTGTCCCTCTGTCATCCGAAGAATTATTCTACCAACATCCGAGAATGAGCACCATGGACACAGGATCGATGAGACAACTCACAGAGGCGTTCCAAGCCATTTCCGCATCCTCTGCCGCCGCTCCGCCCCCACCGGCTTCAGATCTCGCGCCCTCTGCCAAAACACAGTTTCTATGACCAAGCTACGCTGTTTTGTAATGTTTGTAACTCTTCATGTACAGTAACGAAAGCACCTAGTCATGCAAAAGATTTTCCGTCGATGGTGCGCCCCTTGCTTCTCTCCCTTCTGATGCAAGAGACCTGTCTATGCGAGCCTACTCAAGTGCGGATTAACATGTATGCTATTGTAAGAGATATGGATGCATGTGTGTACATTGAAGACGAGGGAGAGGGACATCGGTGGTTTGGGTGTTCTGTGTTGAGATCGATAGATGTGGATAGTCCGTAGAGTGTAGTTTTTCCTTTTTGATTGGACCAGGTGTATTGGAATGGAAGTGAGAGGAATACTTTAGCGATGTCTCCTCGTCCTCGAATCGTCGTCGTCGGTGATGTTCCCCATGTCTGACCCAGTGTCTTCGTCCGAAAATGGCTCAAAATTGATATTTGTGCGCTCTGACGCAAGTACAGTGGCCTCAGCTGCGGAACGTTCCACGATACGACGCCTTCTTGCCTTCTCCTTGGAAGCCTTCATGGCCTTGTTTCTGCGGTCTCTCTGTGCCTTTCTCCTATCGTGAACTTCCTCACCAATGGGCTCCAAACCAGAAGCGAGAATACCAGCAGGAATAGCGAAGACAGCGACGGAGAAGACGTTGGAGATGGCGACGACCCACTTTCCAGCCGGTGTGACAGGTGCTGCATTCCAGTATCCTTGTCCAGTGAGTAAGAGAGCAGCGGTGTAGAAAGAAGCGGGGATGGACGAGAGTTCAGGATCGACGGGTCCCTGAGCGAAGTAGAGCGCAGTCGAGGTGAAGAGGAAGAGGATCAGTCCCATGACTCCAGTGATGCCCAATACTCTAGATTTTGACTTAAAGACTTGCACGATCACTTCCAAAGAAGCGGTGTACTTATCGGCTTTGAAGAGACGGAAGATACGGAGGATACGCAGAGAGGACAAAACGCGGACATCGTAGAAGCGCATGTTGTTATGAGACTTGATGGTCAGAATCATGTCCACCCAGAAGGGAACGATCGATACCAAATCGATGACCGAACCGAAGGTGAAAATGTGGGCAATACGACCGAGTACGGGGCCCATCTTTCCGTATTTCGCCTTTTCCACAATGCACCACAACCGAATACCAAATTCCAACATGAAAATGATGATCGTAAAGCACTCGAAAGCCAATAGGATGTTCGTGGAGCTTAATCGGATCGTTTCGACAGTGCTCAGGACGAAGATCGTCACGTTGCCGAAAATCATGATCTGCAAGTCAAAGGCATGTCATTGTTAGCCTCTAAACCAGATGAACATACAGTAAGCAAAGGAAAGAAACAGAGCATACCAATATGAAGACCTGGAAGATGGTATCCCAGGGAGGAAGACCACCTTCAATGATGAGGTACGCCGTCAGTCGAAGACTATCTCGTTTTTCACGCCACAATTGCCATGATTTAACGGAAAATTGGGATAGAAAGGTGTAAGACAGGGTTTAGCAACAATTCATGATATGGGTGAACCAGAGAAGATCGAAAGAAGTCCAGAAGAGGGTACGTTCCAAAATCAGAGATCTGGAGAAAAGTCGTTCCTGTGATTGTGAGCGTACCTGCGCTTCTCTGGGATGATCGAGGCCATAAGAGTATCGTCAATGGCCTCATCAAGGGTTTCACCCTCGCTCTCAGCCTCAGAGTAGCGAGGCAAGTCGTGTTGCCACTCATCGCCGGGCGAAGATTCCAACTGCTGCCTGTACCGAGTACTCATGGCTTCCTCTCACCAATTCAACCAGTTCACAAGTGTTTTCACTCTCAATACTTGCTAAAATGATACACGCCAACGAAGAAGCAACTGACGCGCCTAGAGGACAAGGCACGTCAAGCTCAGCTTCACCAGAACCCTCCTCACCCAGCTCAACGTCACATCATCATTTGTGTGCGCACACACCTCTTGGCGGTTGTCCTCTTCATCTATCACTCCAGAACTATTCGATGCCTTTCAAACCATAGCACGCGACACTGGAACAGATTTCGTCAACAGGCATGTATTTGGGCTTTAATGCTTTCAAGGACATTGATATCACACGATTTGAATACTTCCATGGTCCAGCAGTTGCACTTTTGACAATGGAGGAGCTTCATTGTGTTTCGCAAGGCAATTTCGACGACACTTGGTTCCTCCTCGAAAGCGAACCCGGGGGGTGGTCTTCTTTCAATTCCCGATCCTTACTACTCAAAAGCTTGTTTATTGGTTATGTTATTTGCCGATTTCATGAGGCGGTATACCGCACCGGAAGACTGAGCACTGGGCCCACACATGAGGTTGCCGAAAGCGTCCCCATTGAAGACTCCCTTATCTTCGAACAAGACATGTGACAAAGGGTTCAGAAACCCTGGCATGCATCGGTGGTTCCAATAGCGCATGAGAGCCAAACAGGGGGGCTCTACTCAGAGAATATGGCAGAGGTAAGTTCCGTCTTGGACGTGTCACTCCTGGGGTCACTCTTCTTCGTAACCATGCAGATTTCCATAATTACGATGAGGACAACAAAGAGACCAATAATGGCGCCGTATACGGCGTACACAGCAGCGGGTGCACGAGCAGCGTACATGCCAAGGAGAACAGTCGGGATCGATAGGATCATGGCGACGCGCCCGATCCAGTGATGAAGCTGTTGCCATAAGATGCGAATACATGGTTGCTTTTTGAGGAATCTTCCCTCGTCGTCTTTGACAGGGTGAGGACGGAAGAACGCCCACACAACTTGGAGGACGGCGAGGCAAACAACGAGAACCCCCAACACACCGTGCGCAGCATTCGATGTCAGATGAGGAGCCTTGAGAATCGCATTTGCAACGAAGGCCAAGATGAAACCAGCGATGATGACCAAGAACCAGAAGATTTGGTTCCATTGGTGAACGTGGAACCACCAAGCATCGCCAACCTTCGACCTACGAAGCCATCGAACGTATCGGGCGAAGACAGCCCCGAAAATGATCCCTAGCCATCCAAAAGTCATCAATGTTCCATGTGCAATTCGTGTAGCAGGCAGAGGCGCCTTGGAAGAAGCTCCAGAGGCCCAATTCACTTGCAGTGCCTCTCGGTAATTGATTCCGTGGTAATCTAGCGCGGTAGAGGTGGGGTTGAAGGCTACAATGATGCTTGATGTTCCTGCCGATTTCGAAACATCCAGTGAGTGGTCGTAGGGATCGGAAGACTGAATGTATCGTGTGAATTTGAGCGTCGTCACGGGCCCATTCGAAGTCTGCTCAAACTGACCATTGTAAGCAAGGAGGCCATCGGTTCCTCCCAATGTGGTATCAAGTTGTGGCGTCGTCTCTCCGTAGCTGTAGTAATCATTCGCAGTGGATATGCCAGTGGGTCCGATGGAGCCAATGACGATATCAGCGCCTGCCATTTGCGATCCGAAGCCAATCCCTACCCATCCTGAGCCTTTGGCGACGATGCCTATCGTAATGGTGTTCGCTGTTACGTCGTAGCTCCAATAGAGGGTGTAGAGACCTCCAAGCGCGGGGATGGAGAAGGGAAACTCTCCGGGGTCAATCGATGATGTCAGGTTGCCTTTGCCGGAAGATACTTCACAGTACAAGCCAGCATATCCAGAATTGCACTGGCATGTGCCGAGAGAAGAGCATGTACCTGCAGAAGAACAATCAGAGCTTGAGGCGCAGTCGGAAGTGTTGAACGTTGCAGTCGCATTAGGTCCGGATCCAATTGGATTGATCGCAGTGACGGTGAAGTTGTAGGTTGAAGAGCGTTGAAGGCCAGTCACGTTGAATTGCGTCGCAGTTGCAGTGCCAACAAGAGAACCGTCTAAGGCAATGGCGTACCACAGACTTGTCGAACCACCGTCATCAATGGGCGAGGTCCATGATAACGCTATCCATTTCGTACTCACAGAAGACGTCGTTACCATGAGAGGAGAAGAAGGGGGGGTTTGGAAGGTCGTGGCGATGGCAGAGCCAGCGGTGAAGTTTGAGGCGCCGACAGAATTGACAGCTCCTACTCGGTACTGGTAGGTTGTGTTCCTCCAAAGATTAGTGTGGTTGTAGATGAGAGCGAGCCCAGTGTAGATGGTAGTGTATGGGGTGGGGGTGGACGTCAGATTGGATACCTGCAGGACGTAGTAGAGGATCGCGGCACCACCATCGTACGTTGCTGCTGCCCAGTTGATTGTGATTGAAGAAGAGGACGTGGGAGAAGGGATCGGAATGGAGAGGTTGGCCGAGTTGACGACAGTAGGATTCAGAGCGTTGGTGCGGAAGGTGACGTTGCTGGAATAGGGGCTCATTCCGTACTGGTTGGACGCCGCCACTTGAAACACATAGGTTGTGTACGCAGCCAGACCAGTGACGTTAAACGAAGTCACCGTACTGACGCCAGCAGTAGCAAAGCTGACAGGAGAGGTGAGGGAGTACTGGACGGTGTAGTTCAGAATCGGAAGCGCACCAGAGGGAGGAGCAGTCCAGCTCAACGCCACAGATGAGGAGGTGGTGTTCATAGCCACCAAATTAGTGGGAGCAGGTGGAGGCGATGCTGTCGTGCTGAAAGAAGCAATCGCAGAGTTGGAACCAGTACCCATGACGTTGGTAGCGGCCACAGCGAAAGCGTAGATCGTGCCAGTTTGAAGTCCAGTCGCGTTGAAGGACAATTCAGAGCCCACATACACGACATTGAGCGATCCACCACTGCCATTGTCCATGCTCAAGGTGTACGAAGTGACAGGAGTCAGTGGGTCACTGGTCACAGCTGTCCAATTGACGGCGATCCACGAGGTGCCCAGTGACGAACTCGTTGGGGCTGCGGGGGCCGGTGGAGGCTGGCAAGTGTAGCAGAAACAGAACGTGTCCGACATAGCCAAAACATCATGCTTGGTGAAGCTTGTTGGAGACGTAGGTGAAGTCACGGAATTGAGGGAGAAGATGACAGTGGTGTTGACGAAGGGATTGATGGCGATGCTCGCGCTGGTCAGGGCCGCGAGGGGTCTCGAATACTCGATTGCATATGAAGTTGCTTCGCGCGCACGACAAGAGAAGGAAGGGAATTCGACCCTGTCAGTAAGAAAGGTTGGTGGGAGAATGCCTACGGAGACCAAGGAGGAGAACAGCAAGAGCAGCAAGAGCAGCAAGAACAGCAAGAACAGAATCCTGAGGGCGTACCTGTAGCGCTACCGGCAATCAATGTCACGCTGCTTGGACTGTCCAATGTGGGCTGTGTGTGACCAGTCGTTTGATACTCGTAGGCGTACGCAGTGCCACCAGAGACCCAACTGACAGTCACGTCTCCGCCTATCATCGTTCCAGACGGTGAAGGCCCAAAGCCCATCCAGCCCACCACATTTGCAGTTAAACCAACGTAAAGCGTAGTACTCGTGATATTCCAGTAAAGGGTGTAGGATCTGGTTGAGCTCAGCGCACGGGACCATCGATAGGTCTGCACCAGTTTGGCGGCCGACTCCGCACGCTGTACAGACAATAGCAGCACTATTGCGAGCCCAAATAGCAAGAAAATGTTCAACTTATGGTAGACGAGAGGGGACATCTTCGTACGGAGGTAGAGGAAGGACTGATTCAACAGGGCACGTGCACCAAGATCCGTGGAAGTCTAGCCACCGCGCCACACCGCGCCTATTTTCGTCTTCGGGTTGTTGACCTACTCACCGTACCGAGAATCGGTTGGTGCATCGCGTGATTCAATGTGATGTTGAAGTATCAAGCTATGTTGGAGGACGTGGGAGAAGGCATCAACGTGGGCTGGGTCAGAAACGCGACACGCGGAATAGAACCTTAAACACTACTATACAAGACAATAACACACTATCGGTACATGTACATGATCTGCGAACCATGCTTTTGTAAGTGAGTGACCACGATGACCATGTCTAATGCAGTAATTCACGATGTCTTGCCCATCCTCCTTCGTGAACAATCCTGGCGCTCCAAAAACTCCAAATTGTCGTATGTCCGTAACAACAACTCAATAACGATGAATAG
>Ga0307375_10004219_pt1 | contig 13826 bp, 13 predicted proteins | sample TR1MG_FD_202531 | JGI IMG/M metagenome (GOLD analysis project Ga0307375, IMG submission 202531) | Soil microbial communities from Risofladan, Vaasa, Finland - TR-1 | ecosystem: Environmental > Terrestrial > Soil > Coastal area > Acid sulfate soil | place: Finland: Risofladan, Vaasa | collected...
GTAAACTTGATGCGTTTTTTAAACTCGCGGGTTTCAACTCCATAAACGGTGACCAGGGTATCGAATAAAGTGTGATAGGTAGCTTTGAGCCAGGCATCGGAGCGGGCTATATCAGAAACCCTGGCCTCTGCAATATGGCCAGTAAAATAACTTCCTGGGGTTGTATCGCTAAGCCTGCCGATGGTTGTATTGTCTACTGGCGGGCATGATACCGAATCAGAAAGAGTTCCTTCATTAGCGCCATCAACAACTATATCTTTATTAGTTGAATCAATAAAAACACCGGCAACATGATGCCATGTGCTTAACGATAAAGCTGTAGTGGAGAACCCCTGTTTAAAGCCGCTTGCTGTGGTGAAAGCGTAAATCAACCCAACCAGATCGGCATCAGTATTAAACCCGATCCCCACCATTTCGTCCGAAGCATCCCTATCTACCATTGAAAGAATGGTTTGGTTGGCATCTGCTGTTGGCTTTGCGACTGCTTCTAAAGTGAAAGGGAAGGCGGTTGCCGCTGCGGTATTAGATGCGTTGCGGTCGTCAGTTCCGTCGAAATTCATCACCTTGCCGAATTGAGCGTCATCAACCAAGTCATCACCAGTTCGACTCCCGGATGAAGTAAGATTAAGCCCATTATCAGTTGAATCCAGCGTGGTCGCCGGGGGTGTCTCTGTTAAATGCTGCACCATCACAAAGTTAGAATCCCATACGGTCTGGGCCGCCGCATCGCCGGCATCGCCCACATAGGTGGTGTTATCGGTGGCGTCGGCATCGTAATATAAAAAGAAAACGGTATCGGCTGAAGATGAAATAGAAGGGATCTTGGCGTGTAAAATAGCGACTTCGCTGGTGGCATCCCAAAGCTCAATTTCCACATAGCATTGGGTTTCGCCGTCATCGGTGGTAACGGCGATCTTTTTATCTTCGCTGCCCAGTTCATCGAAAATTTCAGTAAGATTCGAGCCTACTATGCCAGCATCAGCGGCAATCCGGATCATAACCGGAAAGTCAGTCAGCGTGGCATCGACTAACGATGAATCAATTGTGAACTTAAAGCGCTTTGTAAAGCCATCTAAAAACATCAAGCCGCCTCTTTTTGTCTAAACGATGATAACCGGCTCCACCGGAAATTTGATTTGGATCTTAAAGGGCTTTGTGGCCCCGTAGGTATCTGATGTGTATGTGCCCTCGATGGTAAGCAGGCGTTGTATGATGTCATTGCCGTCCACGGCCAGGTCGTTACCGGATAATTCGATGGTTTCTTCAAGTTCCGGAGTCGTGATGGAAACATCTTCACGCGCGTTAATAATATTTCCTTTCATATCAGTTAGAGTCCAGGTGGCCACATCCGGCGCCATGGCGTTGGAGTCTTCGTCCAGAAAGTCTACTGTCACCCAAAAAACTGATTGTTCAACTGCCGGTGTCGTGAGAACTATCATTGTTTTTTTTCCTCTTTGATTTTACTTTATCGAGAATCCCGTGCTTCGGGGTGCGCCAGAATCCGGAAGCATTGATAGGCGGTTCCGGACCCATTGACTTGGTTTCATAAAATTGTCGCTTCCAGGGCTTTGTGACATCACCTCCAGGTAATTTCGCCCATTCTTTTTTTACCTTTCTGTCCATAGATTTGTTTTAAACCCCGCTTCGAGTAAATAAAGTTCTTCGTCCTTTCGACCATTGCCAATAGTTATTGAGATTAATTCAGAAGTTCTATCAATGGGAATTCGATGCCGGCGAACCTTCTGGCCGCCGACGCCGGCATAAAGAGGTACTGCGGTCGAACCGGCTGCCAGGCCGTTTTCGTAAATCTGCAGCACGGCATTACCGCTTTCGATTGCTTTGGCGATCAATAGCAGTTCTTCTAAGTTTAAGACCTGGCCGCCGTCTGAGATCTCGAAAGTCAATGAAGCATCGATGCCGGTGTTGATATCGTTGTATCCGTAATTGCATTGGTAAACGGTTCCATCATCCACGCCGCCTGCCACCTGGGCGATGACGGTTTCTCCGGACCCGGCCGCGACGTTGGCGAAACAGCTTAGTTCCTGGGAGGGTGTATCAAAACCCCATTTTTTGGTCACAAGGTCGAAAACCGGGAAGATATTGGGCACGGTGGCTGAGGATCCGGATACCAATCCAATTCGGATAACATTGTCCTGGGTGTCATGCTCCAAAAACATTTCATTTTCATAACCGCGGCGGATACATTCGTCTTTGGTGGGATCGAAATAGTTTTTAATGTCATCGGATATAATCGATATCGTGCGCCCGTCTGTGACGCATACGCCGTATCGGGAAAGAAAGAAGGCAAGAGTCTTGATGGTTTCATCGGTGGCCGTCGCGGTCAATACACCGTCGACCACGGCCACACTCTTGGCGTTCATGCTGCCAATCTTTGAGGACAGTACCAATTTGCCGTAAGTCGCCGGCGAATAGCCTTCAAATATGGTGACGCACCCGCCCTCCACGCCCTTTTCGACTTGCCAGGCCATCAACTCATTGTGAAAGCGTTTCAGATTGCAAACCGCATTGGCGCGCCCGTCGCCGGCTTTTAAAATCCCGTAATCAACCCCGTTTAAAACCATGGGGCTGTCTTTTTGCGAAACATAGATATAAGCAGGCCATCGGTTAAAGGAAAAACAGGCGCGGTCCTTCCACACACAATTGGTTTTACTGATGCCCAGTTCCGTAATGTCAAAGGTCGGCATAACCATTATGGCCACGACGGTGTCCGCGGCGATCGCTGAATCCCATATCAGTTCATACCAAAAGGCGTGATACTGCGAGGTGCCGAACTGATGCGGGTGGGCCGGGGTCCTGGGAAAGGTAAGCCACCCGGGGTTGGCCATGCCGTTGGTGCCGTCATTAACTGACCCCACACTGACCAGGGAGTTACCGTCCCAATACTTTAAACTGGTCAAAGCGGTACCGGTGGCGTTAGGCGTTGCACCCGGATCGATATAAATGGCTTCGATCGGATCGGTGGCCGCGATCATAATTTTCTTGCCAGATGCCAGTTCGTCTATATCCACCGCGCCGGCGCCATAGGTTTCCCAGGTGCTTGTTCCTTCGACCTGTACTTCTACGGCATAATCGATAACCCCGTTCCACACGTTGACAATGCCCTGCCAGTCAGTGTCATAGGTCACCTTGGAAATTTCGACTTCTGCGTCCAGGGCAACGGAAAATCGAATTTGATACCAAAACCCACTAGAGCCATAGGCATACTTGGGTTTTATATCGGTCGGCATGGTCCAGGATATCGTTCCGGTTTGTGCCAGGGTGGCACCGCCCACGGCCGTGCCGTCGGTCTGGCCTGCTACCGCTGCCCAGGTGCCATCAGATTTCCAATAGCGGATCTCGGCCACTGAAACAGTACCGTTGGGCAACGTGACCGTGATTGTAATTGACTTGGCCGGCATCGGGACCCGGAAAAACACGCACCCGCCATTTGCAAAGGTGTCTAAGGAGTCGAGTACCGCCACGGTAGCGTCATCGATTGAGATATTATCGCTGTAATCCTCGCCGATCACCGGGACATCACCGACGGAAGAACCCTTGTGGACATAAAATTTTTCGATGAAACTCGAATTACCGCCATAAATTTGGTGCTGATCCACCCCGTTGGAGTGCAATAAGATATCGTCCATCACGCCCCAGGCGGCCGGGATCTGACCGGAAGATCCGTCGAAAACCTCTGAACCAAACGGACCGGCTGTCACCGTTGGCGGATCGCCGGTCGCTTCTAAGACATCGCCATCGGACATTTGAGCATAAAAGTGCTGTTCATCAACTAAGGTCTTTTGAAATTGGTATAAGGATAAGACCTTGTTGGAGCCATCGGCCGTACTGTGTAATTTGCGTTGGCCGCCGCGTTGCTGGTAGCCTGGATGACGGTTGCGCAAATTGCGTAAATCGCTAAGCCCGCCGAAAGGAATCGAGCTTTTTTCGATCGCCTTGATGCAGCCGCCTTCCAGGGGTAACGATTTTATATCGGTGTATCTTTCTAACGGCATGATATCCCTCTTATACGGCGATGCCGCCCACGTTGGGCTCATAGCTGGTAAACAGTTCTTCATAGTCAACGTCATCGCTCGGGGCGGCAAACTGCAGCAAAGTCGTTCGCAATAGCTCCCGATACTCGGTGAAATCCTGGGGCGTTGGCTTGCGTTTGGTCAGTGGGTGTTCCTGGCGGGTCATTAATGAGGCCCGGGGGGCGATTAAGTTGTGAGCCCATTCGGGTATTTCAGGGACTAAGCCATAGGCCTCATTTTTTGCGGGGGTTTCTGCGGCGATGGTAGCCACCCGGGCGGCGGTGTAATCGCTGATCGTATCAACCCAGTCGGAGGTTTCGTTTTCAACCACCATGCCGTTGTAATAATCAGCGATCTTGGTCGCCTTTGTGCAAAACGTCATCGATAGCGCACTGCCGGTCACTACCAGTCCATGGTGAACGTCCCTGGGCTTTTTGAGATATGACAGGGTGTAGGTATTAGTAGATCCGGATTTATCCAAAACTAAAGTGTTGCCGACTCTGCGATACAATCGCTTAGATCCCGAATCATCGGTTAATTTACGCTGTGACTCGGTGATCTCGGATATCTTCAGCCCGTAGTTATCCTTGAAGTAAACCAGCTTGCCAAAGTCCCAGGGCAACGTGAAAACCGAATTAACCCCAACCAGGTCCACTTCTCCCAAAAACAAACCGGGAACTCGCCTTGAAATAATGGCGTACAGTTCCCGGATAGCGTCGTTTATTTTGCCTACAATATAGTCGTTGTGATAGCCCCCCAGGGTGTCTTCACCGCGCACTTTAGCCTCGGAAAATTCACCCACGGCATGGCGCACGGACGCCACCAGCGCGTAACAATTTTGATATGTTGACATACTGCCTCCGGCATTGTCTTATCCCCTCTATGCGATCTCATATTCGCCGGCAATGGGCTGACGCTCCGGAAACTCGGTGCCATACAGCCGTTCGTGTTTGCTGGCAATATCGTCTTTAATGTCCTGGGGATAGGTTTGGATTTCGCTCCAATTATTAGCAATCCAGTTAGAAAATTTATCTTTACCCATTTTCATGTAGACCGCTTTGATCGCGGCCGGATCGGCGCCGTCGCCGGGTACAACCTGAGCTTTTTCGTCTTTGGCTTTGTCACTGGCCAGGGCTAAAAATCGTCGGAACTCATTGGTAAGATCGGATACCTGGGCCTGCAGCGTTTCAAGGGCTGCGTCTTTTTTGACGACTTGCGCCTGCAGTTCTTTGTTTTGAGTCATCACAATTGACAACTCCGCGTTGGCTGCATCTTCGACGTTATACGGCTCGCGGATACCAATACCCAAACTTTTGGCATACCCTTGTACTTGCTTGGTCGGGGTCAAATACGGCTGTTTACTTTGGAAGCGGCCTTCATTGATTTGATTAAAATCAAGCACCTGTTTTCTCTTAAAAACTTTGTGGCGCTCGATGCCAATCTTGGCTTTGACCAGTTCGCCGCCGCCTTCGTCACCATACTCCAAAGTGACTAAACCCCGGTTTCCCAGGCTGTTGATGATGTGCCGGCCGCGCGGATCATCGACTTTTACTTTCGCACCGGCTTTGATAATTACCTGTTCGCCTACATACTGGCCTTCAAAGTCTTCGTCGGTCGGATTAAATAAAATCATTGCCATGATAAAGTCCTCCTGTATGCTTCAATCAAAATTGAATTATCAATCTTTGAGTGAAACTATTTTTTTAGTTGATTGACCGTCTTGCCTTTCGGCTTTGGCTCTACGCGCCGAAACACTGAATTTTGCTTGCCGCCTGCGAGTTTGGCGATACGCGGGGCAAGCTGCAGCTTGTCGTCTTTGGTCATATTGCGGATTTCGTCTTTTCGCCGCTTGCGCTGCAGTTCCCGTTCGCGCTCCATATAAGCCGCGGCGATCTTAACGCGTGTGACCGGATCGACGCGATGATTGTCGCCTTCTTTTAAGCGCTCGATATCGCGCTTGTCGGGATGTCGGAATCCGCCGTCGTCATTTTTGACCATCATTACCGGTACGGCATCGCCGATCGGCCGCTTGTAGGTGACCACAAAATGGCCATGGTTTTGCTCGTAATAACAGCCTAGTTTTGAGTCCAGGCGCTTTAAATCCTGCACAAATACTCTGTCGGGATTATACATCGCGGATTCCTATTGCTTATCCGGTGGCCTGTTCGTCCAGGGCCACTTGAATCAATTCTTTAAGGTCATCAAGATGACGATTCCAGTAGTTTGGTACATCCAGATCCTTACCCAGGTCCCTGAGTTTTTTCTCACTCATTTTCTCCAGGTCCGGCATTACTTCTAAGATCTCGGTGTCATCGTCGGCGGCCAGGGTCATTTTGTTGGCAAGAACATCATCGTTGTTTTTGTCGTCGTCTTTGTCCTTTTTGCCGTCGTCCTTGTCCTTTTTGCCGTCGTCAAAAATTGCAGGCGGCGGATCAATGCGCTCGGTGACGTTAATCAGAGCATTACCGCACTTATCGCAAAGCTGATTGACTTTTGCTGCAATGAGGATCTGCGGTTCCATCAATTCACACCTTGGGCAAATAACGTTCATTTTGCTTCCCTCCTTTAATGTGGTTGACCCCCGTCAACCGGACCGGCATGACTTATCTAAGCGGGACACTGTTTCCGCTCGGGTTGGATAGTCGGCCCGGGTGACGGGATACTGGTTAAAATACCACTGCTTATTTAAGCAGTATGATCCGGGGTGCAGGCCAGGCCGTTGTCTTCATCTTGTTTTGATTGACCCAACCTGGGGCCTTACGTTGTACCCATAGATCAATCCTGTTTTTGTTCTCAGCAAAGCTGATTTACCGTGGATCTTGATTTTAATTCTCAGGTCCTTTGCTACCCCCAACCAATGGGTAAAACTGGGGACCTGGTGTTCGTACTCGTCGGCCGTGTTCATTTTAAAGCCATAAAGATCGATGCTTGAAAAGCCTTCAAAGATCGCCTTGGCGATAGCGAAATCGGCCGTGCTGGCAAATAGCTGCGTCTGAAAATACTGGCTGATGTCTTCAAAAGGGTAAACAATACTAGTGGGTACTTGCGGGTAAGTGCGAAGTGAGTAAAACGGGATGTTTAAGTCATTGATCTTTTCAAATAGCTCGCACGTTTTTTCAACCCGTTTCGCCGCTCTTTCCATCAAGTAATTCCGGCCGTATCGGTCCCCCATCCAGATCAAGTAATGTTGAAACCATTGCCCTGCCGTCCATGTGAAATCGTGCATATCAAAGCAACAGTCTACGTTTCGCTTTAAAACAAGACTGGTGATGCCCCAACATTCATCGGTAGTCGGGGCATCTTGCCAGCCTTCAGCGCACCCAATGAGATTAAGGTGCTTCACAAGATTATGCAGATGTATGATCGGGATTTACCGACAATCCAACAAAAACATCATTGTTTATAGCTGCTGCGGCCGGTGTTGCCGTTCTGCCGAACTCAACCTTTGCCTCGTCTGAAGCTGCGATAACATCGGTTACGCCATGAAAAGTGGTTCCTGCACTGAAAAGAAACCTGAAGGCGGTCGAGGTTGCCGCGGATACCAAGGCCAGGGCCATGGCATTGGCGAAACCGGAGGCTGCAATGTTGATGAATTTGCAGTTATCAAAATACGCCCAACCGTAAGCGTCCGCTTCGGCCTCGATCATAAAAGAGTCCGCGCCGGAATCACAACCAGACAAAAACAGACAGTCTTTGAAAATCGAACGCTGAACGCCGCCCAATTTCAGTGAAGATACGCCATCAGTCCGCTCAACCGTATCGGTGCCGAATACGCAACTGTTAAAATAGGCCTCGGCGCCGTCGGTCCCGCCGTCCAGGTGAAAGCAAGTAGCGCCGTCAATGGCCTGGGCCGCGTTCATCGGGCCGCCAAAATGGCAGTTATGAAAATTGTTGCGAACCCCGGTAACACTCCAGCCAACCAAATTGGCGGCGGCGTCTGCGCCCCACATGGTATAAAGATTGGCAAACGTGTTGCCATAGCCGGTGACTGAAACCATGGGTGTAAAGTCTCCGGTGGCACCTATCCTGGATCTTTGGTTCATCATTGCCGGCCCGAACGAGCCGATCAGATGACACATATTTTTACTCCAGGTTAAAGCGGCGCCCAGGGTGTGAGAGTCGGGCGACAAAATTGCAACATCATTGCGCCCGGAGGTCATTGCGGCCAGGGCGGCTGCGATAGCCGTGCCGGCGCCACTCGAAGGGTTGGAATAGTATCGATCGCCCGGGACCCGTTGGCGCCAATAAGCGTCAAATTGCGCGGCCTCTTTGCCGATATAAAACTTTTCGGCTGCGCCTGGCATGTAAACGCCTTCGATCGTGCTTTTTAGGCTGTTGTCTAAGTTTCTCAGTTTAATCATGTTTTTTTTACCTCTCTTGATAGTTTGCCCCTGCAGATCTGCAGGATACTTAGATAGTTTAGAGGGGGCATTGCTGCCCCCTCTCTACAAAACGCGGGGCATTGCTGCCCCTTCGGGGTTGTTGGGGTTAACTGTAAAGTGAGGGCTCGACCAGGTCCTTAACCAGAGTCAAGCTATTGCGTTGCTCAACGCCTAAATTGGTATAGACGCGCAAGAACTGGTCCCACTCGTCATATCCCTGGCGCTGATGGATTTGTTGGTCCAGCTTGCCCCAACCGAGAGGTGTCATTTCATACTTCTGGATGGCGCCTTCGGGCTCGCAATAGATTTTGTTCGGGGACAATGCCGGGTCGATAACCATTTCCACACTGCCGTCACCACCGGCGAATGTCAGCACTTCATAACCGCCGCGGAGTTGACCCGGTGAAAAACGAACATCGGGAAGTAACAGATTGGCGTACTTGCGGCGCTGGCCAAGTCCCATTCTCATGGTCTTAACCGACTTGCCGGAAGCGGTCCGGGTGACATCGAGGGCCTGCAGCATGAGGTCCAGGGTAAGCTCGCGGTTTACCGAGGAATTACCCAGGATGTTGGCCTGCCACATCGGATAGGTTGCGGCCGCGATGTTTTCAAACGTGGCCAGAAGGGTGCCGTCATCGAAAATGCCGTCGAGGCCGGTGATCTCCACCGGAGTGTTAGAGGTTGCGTGTGAGGCTTCACGCGCGCCGGCTCGGACTACAAAAGACCCGGAAGCGACGGTCGCGGCAACGATGGTGTAAGACCGGGCCGCAACGATTGGATGTGCGGTCTTGTAGGTCCCGTCATTGAATTCCATTTCCGCGGTTTTGGCGACCGGATCAACAGAAGAAACACGGGAAGCGACGGCGCTTTGATCGATCGCCGTGGCGTTAAAGAAATCAACCACCATGCCAGGAATGAGCCGCATCACGCCGGTGTCATTGTCCATCGTAATGGTCCAGGTGGTTGAAGAAGTCGTCAAGGTATCGGACACCGCGGACAGGGTGCCCAAAAGGCCAAAGCCGTCACCGCACGCCTGGCGGTTAAGATCCACCACCATGGCCTCGTAAATGTCGTTGATCGAATCGGAAAGACCTTCGACAAATGCGGCCATATCGCCCTTGCTCGCTTCAATCGCCGGGCCTGTCATACGCAGGGTGCCGTAAATGTATTTAGGGGAAATCGTCCCCTGGACGTATTTCCCGGCCAACGGATCGGGAAGCATTTCGGACTCACGCCGGGCGCCTACGCCCTGGGCGCGTGCCCAACGGGTCCCGAAAACGTACCCCAGGCCTCGCGGCTTGCGATCGCTTTTGGGAAACAAATTGTATGTGGTTTTTTCGTCTGCGAACTGGTTTTTCAAACCGGTGCCGTAAACGTTTTTCAGCATCGCGCTGATGCTGGTAAGGTCGTGAAAATCAATGGCCATAGTTTATTTCTCCTGTATATGTTTAAGCCGGTCCGGATTACTTTACGAAAGCGCCTATGCTATCCATCATAATCTTTTTGGCTTCTTTTAGATTTTTGGGTTCTTTGCCAACTCCTGTGCCCCCGGGGGTTGTTTCGGTCGTCGATACGCTTGGGATCTTGATCTTTCCATCGCGGTAGCGCTTTATTACAGCCTGTTCAAAAGACTGGAGCTTTCCTATCCCTTCTTTTGCCAGGCGGCGCACCGCTGCCTTGTCGCTGATATCAACGTCATTAATCGGGTTATCAACGCCCAAAAACTCGGACATAAAGGGGCGATACTCGGCGGGCACTTCTTTTGCAGTTTTAACGACGGAATTGACCGTTTCGTTAAAATCCTGAATTGCCCGTTTTGCGGCCTTGCTTTGATTGGTCCTGTCGGCATCTTTTTTGCGATCCTTTTCAACTGCCTTTTTTTCCCGTTCGAGCCGCGCAATGGTTTGCTCGGGGGTTTCGTTCTCTTTGAGTCGTTCCGCCTCTTGGGCTGCCCATTGCTCTTGATAGGTTTTGAGGGTCTTAGTGTTTTCGAGTAATTCGTCTAAGTCCTGATCGCCAATCTTGCCTTTGAGATCCTTCATGTTTGCGATAAAGGATTTCAGGTCCTCGGGGCTATCGAGTCCGAACTCGTCTAATATTTCCTCGGTTGAAAAATTGTGGTCGCCGGCGCCGGCATCCGCGTCGGTGCTATTATCGGGTTTACCTTCGATAGCGGCATCGCCTTCACCTTCTTTGGCGCCGTTTAGAGCTACTTGGGTCTTGTCTTCAATTGCTGCTGGCATGGGTTATCTCCTTTGCCCACATTAAAAACTTCCGTTTTTGATGCACGCGGTTGCGTTAGGACCAAAACAGAAAGGGGGGCGCAAATAGGGTGGGTACGGCACCCGTCCTTGCGTCCCCCTCTCGTCAAAAAAAGAAAAGGCGCATATACGATGGTCTTTTACGCACCGTACTGCGCCTCATTCTTTTTTTATGCAGCGTCGCCGATCGGCCAACCAGCAACGCGTCATTTCAAATTTTTAAAAGATCTTAATTTATCCCTCTAATTGTCGCCTATCCTGGTGAAATGTCAAGATGATTATTGATATCGCGCTGCAGGCCGCGGCGCTTCTTCTTCCATTCCCAGTTCCGGGGTGGCCGCTTCGGTGCCGATGCGCTGCGCGTTGCCGGTCATCTGAGCCTCGCGGGCCATGGCGTCCTGGGCCATAACTTCCATCATGGTTTTATGCACATCGGTATGCGCGATGGCGATTTCCTGTATCGGACCGGGAAGATGGCGAAACTCGTTTGACAATAAAAAGCGCCGGTGCGTTTCATAGTGGACCGCGTGATTGTCGTACTTAAAAAGCGGATCATCGGATATGACAACCGGCTCGCCGCCTTCTTCCAGGGCGCCCATTGATAAAAACAACCCGCGCATCACCGGGATTTCGATAAAATCATCGTCATAATTTTCATCGTCGGGCGGGATCGGCACATGGGCAAGCTCTAAGTCCTCGGGTGGCGTGTTGACTATCAATTGATTTTCGCCCTGGGCGCGTTCCATATCCACATTGCGCTTATCCTTAAATCCGGATAAGCCCATGCGCCGCAAGATATCCTGGCGATATTCCGGATCAAGATCCGATTCAGATGAAAAGAACCCGGTTTCAGTCAACTTCAAAAGGACCTGGCTTTGACCGGTCTTTGTCGAGGCTGCGCCGGATGACAACTCCAGTCTGACATCGGTATTGTTGCGAAGGTCCGCACCCTTAAAGGCAACCGCCTTGGCCCGGCCGCCCTGGTCGGGAATTTTAATCAGCCGTTCCTCGGTATAAACCTCCTGGGCCAAAATCAATTGTTTACGTTTGACCCGTTTCAGTGATCGATAAAACCGTTCGATGTCCGGGAGGTGTCCCTGTTCGGCCGCATCGCGCAAGATATCGACCATGATGCCACTGGCCTGCTGCGTGGGCGCCTGGCCGCGAAGGACGTTTTTCGGATCGCCGGCTGCGTCCTGGGCAACACCTCGGTGGATATCGCGTTCGTTTAGCACCTGGGGTGGCAACGGGGTGCCGCGGGTAATCTCGGGCCGCTGACCACCGCTGGTCATCGCATCATATTGCAGAACCAAAAGCGACTGACCATACTTTGTGAGGCGCCGCATGTTCATATCGGTCGGCACGATAACCAAAGGCCGGCCGATACCTTTGCGGTTGGTTTCGAGGTCCTGGTCGATCTGATTGATCGAATTTTGCGGGCTGATTAGATCGCTGACCCCTGAGTCCGCCCAAAATCGTCCGGGAACGTATTGGTAATGAAACTCGGTCAGGGTGTAGTACCATTTCCCGGCAACATCCATCGGGATTGGCAGGCGCTTATGATTAAAACAGATCTGATCGCCGACCATAGCGGCATATACGCCGTATGGATCTTTTTTTGTGGGGCGGATCTCGATTTCCTTGAAAACCACCAAATCTTCGGTATTGTTCTCGGCATCCGAGGTGTCTAAGCCATCGCCCTTCCAGGGGCTCACATTGGCTACCAGGGTGGCCAGGCGCCGCTCGTAATTAACTGTCGGGCCTTCCTGGGCGCCCTCGCCAACCTTGATCTTGAATGTATCTTCGACCCATTCCCGGGGCTTTAAGGATTTAATACCAACATATCGCTTGGCCCGCAGCGTTTCGCCGTAATGGTCCAGGGCGACGTTAAACGGGCTGATGTGCTGGCTCATTACATCGCCGGTAGATATCGGGACCCCTTGACCGTCAATCGCCCAGGAGTCGTTTTCCATGGTCGCAAAGGTTCGATCGAAGCTGGTCCCGCAAATCACCATCCAGATAATTTCTTTTTCCTTTTCATCCAAATGGGATTCGTCGTTGGCAGCTTCTAACCAGCGAAGGAATGTTTCGCCCATTTCCGCGGCCTCGGCATCGTCCTGGTCGTTGGAGTTGGGCCAAATACTGACCACAAAGTCTTTGTTGAGAACAAGCGACTTCATACTGCGGACGTAATCTCGAATGATATTTGATACCGGGGTCGGAATGTTGGCGTTGGGCATCACACGCTGAAACGTGAGCCCGGATCGCACCCACTCGAACCACTGTTCGCCCATGTAATACAGGATGTTACGAAACCAAATCCTTTCAAGTATCTGTTGTGTCATGTTGCGCTGCGCGTCAAACAGATTTTCGACGATCTCTTTAACCTTATCGTTTTCCATAATTTCCTCGATAGGACAAATTTGTCCTGGTTAAACCGACCGTCCTCGGCTTGCGCTATTATTTAACTATTTTTTTTTATCTGGCCTCCAACCGTGATCGATAGCATTTAGCAAGCGTGCCTGGCGCTTGGCGTTTCTGAGCGTCATCTTGCGGCCCTTGACTTCGCCCGGGGTGCTGACCTTGTATCGCCGGCGCCCGCCATAGGTTTTTTTCAATGGCAAATCTTCTGTGATTGTTGCCGGCATAATCCCTCCGGTTATCTCAATTTCGTAAGCCGTCCAAAATGCGAAAATGCCGATTTGGGTAGCTTACGAATATTGCGTAAGCTGTCCAAAACGAGAAATCGCCGAATTGGACTGTTTACCCCCATAGATAGCCTATCACCCGGGGTGATAGCCTATCCCCCCTACCTCAGGTCACCGGCAACCGGTCCGCCTTCTCTTTATCCTCCTTGCTGATGTCATATAACTGCTCAACGATTTCAGCATCGGTTAACGGGCGCTTGCCCATGATATGTTGGCCAACCGCGTAATCGTGAAAGTCTTTGGCCATAAACCGATCGCGCAAGTCCTTGATCTCCGCTGCCAGGGCCTTGCGCTCGGCGCGCCATACCACGGCCATAATTATTAGAAAAAGAAAATAGATGGCGCTGATTCCGCCGATCATTGCCCACATTGCCAGATCGATTTCATTCATCATAGTTTTGTCCATCCGTGTAATAGTTTAGAATATCATACAAATAATGTGTT
>Ga0307375_10004220_pt1 | contig 13824 bp, 10 predicted proteins | sample TR1MG_FD_202531 | JGI IMG/M metagenome (GOLD analysis project Ga0307375, IMG submission 202531) | Soil microbial communities from Risofladan, Vaasa, Finland - TR-1 | ecosystem: Environmental > Terrestrial > Soil > Coastal area > Acid sulfate soil | place: Finland: Risofladan, Vaasa | collected...
GTCGAGCGGCCGTGCCGATTGTGGCCCACGGTGTCGATGTTGATGTCCTGATCGCCGATGGCCGTCGTCACCGAGCCGGTGATGCCCGGCACGTCCTCGGTGTCGAAGACGATGTTGTAGGGAAACTCCATGTCGTCGAGGCTCCGGAAGTCGCAGACGACCGGGAAGCGGGGCTTGACCGCCGCGCTTCCGTAGCGCGCGATGAAGATGATGTCCGAGGCCACGGCGCTGCCGCCCTCGAGGCTGCCCGCCCCTCGGCCTATGAGCAGGTTCTCGCCCGAATACTTGTTGACGACCTTGACCGCGTTGGTCGCTCCGTTCACCTGGGCGAGGAGGTTCGAGCGCTTGACCATCATGGGCCTGACGGTGCCGTAGACCCGGCCGTCCTTCCGGTGCGCGTGGCAGATGAGCTTGACGCTGCACTCCATCTCCTCGGCGAGGGCCATGTCCTCGGCCGAGATGTCCCGGATGCCCATGACCTGGAGGTCGGCCGCGGCGACATCGATCCCGAAGGCCAGCTTCATCAGGATGCCGAGCTTGTGGGCCGCGTCGATGCCGTCGATGTCGAAGCCGGGATCGGCCTCGGCGTAGCCGATCTCCTGCGCCTGGGCGAGGGCCTCGGCGAAGGAGATGCCCTCTTCCTGCATCCGCGACAGGATGTAGTTGCTCGTGCCGTTCATGATGCCCGACAGGGAGATCACCTCGTCTCCCACGAAGCTTTCCTGCATCACCCTGATGATGGGAATCGAGGTGCACACCGAGGTTTCGAAGCCGACCGCCGCGCCGTTCCGCTCGGCGGCCTCGAAGATGCGGTCGCCGTGCTTCGAGAGCAGGGCCTTGTTCGCCGTGACCAGGTGCTTCCTGGCGCCGAGGACGCCGAGCGCGATGCCGAGGAGGTAGTCGGAATCGCCGCCTATGGCCTCGACGACGAGGTCGATCTCGCTCGACGCGACGATCTGGTCGATCAGGGCGGCGGTCCGGGCCTGCGATAGCTCGTCGCCCTCTCCCAGGAAGAGTTCGCGCGGAATGCCGTACGTGCGCGAGGACTTCGCGGGCGAGCGGGTGACGATGCCGGCCAGGACGAGCCGCCTGCCCGCCTTCCTGGAGAACTCTTCGAGATTGTCCAGCAGCACGCGCGCGGCGCCGCCGCCTATCGTGCCGCAGCCGAGTATCGCGATCCTGAAATCCTTCATGCCTCATTCCTTGATGTTCGCCCGCAGCGAGTCGATGAACTTCTTCATCTCCTCGAAGTCCCGCTGCGCGATGATGTGGGTGAGATACGTGAGCTTGGAATTGATGAGCTCCAGCTGCCTGATCGTGTAGGGATTGAACATGACCTCGGCGAGGAGCCGGTCGTCCTCGGACAGGAGGCCCTTGGCGATGGCCATGTGGCGCTTGTAGTTGGTGCCCGGCGCGGCCTGGCGCTTCATGCACGCGGCGAAGACCATGGTCGAGGCGAAGGGGGTCGCCAGGGAATAGGCCACCGTGGCGTCGTGCCCCTCGAAGTCGCTCTCGAAAAGCTTCAGGCCGAGCCGCGCGTAGAAGGAGCGGAAGAATTCCTTGCCGGCCTCGTCGGACTCCGAGATGACGACGGCGCTTTCGTCGGAGAGGTCCCGGATATTGCCGAAGGTGGGTCCGAACATGGGGTGGGTCGAGACGAAGGGATGTCCCGAGCGCCGGTAGAAGTCGGCGAGGCCGGTCTTGACCGAGGCGATGTCGGCGAGCATGCAGGATTCGCCCAGGAAAGGCAGGAGCTTTTCGAAGGCCTCCACCGTGGCTCCCAGGGGGACGCAGTTGATGAAGAGTTCGGGATCGAAGTCGCGGACCTCGGCGACGTCGAGAAGGCGCTTCACCTTGATGAAGTATTTCATGCGTTCGAGGTCGGCGTCGTGGACGCAGACTTCGTGCTCCCAGCACAGCTCCTCGGTCAGCCAGACGCCCATGCGCCCCGTGCCCAGTATGAAGATGCGCACGCTCAGAGCCTCCTCTCGGTGTAGCAGCCCAGGAGGCGGAACTCGCGGGCGCTCGCCTTGGCTTCCTCGATGGCCCCGGCCACGCGAGGGTCCCGGTCCGAGCCCTCGAAGTCGAGGAAGATCGCGTAGTCGCCGGGCACATTGGGCACGGACTCGATGCGCGTCAGGTTGATGCCCGAGCGCGCGAAGAGCTCGAGCACCCGGAAGAGGGCGCCGGCCTTGTCCTCGGTGAAGAAGACCGCCGAGCACTTGCCGCCCGCTTCGAGGGCGGGAGAGCGCGAGAGCACGAAGAACCTGGTCCGGTTGTTTTCGGCGTCCTGGATGTCTTCCTTGATGATCTCCAGGCCGTAGAGCTCGGCGGCGAAGCGGCTCGCGATGGCCGCAGCCCCGGCCGGCCGCTCCTCGGCGAGCCGGCGCGCCGCGCCGGCGGTGTCGTAGGCCGTGCGGCCCTCCAGCTTGTTGCGCGCCAGGAAGCGGCGGCACTGCGCGAGCGCCTGCGTGTGCGAGTAGGCCGCGCGGATCTCGCGGTGGTCGGCGCCGGGGGGCGCGAGCAGGCAGTGCGCGACGGGCATGTCCACCGCGGCGACGATCTTGAGGTCGGCGTAGACGAGGATGGAGTTGACCGGCCCCACGAGGCCGCCCAGGGTGTTCTCGACGGGGACGATGCCGTAGTCGACGATCCCGTCCTGCACCGCGTCGAACACGTCGACGAACTCGCGGAAGGGAACGGCCGCCGCCTTCGCGTCCCAGGCCCGGGCTGCCATCTCGCTGTAGGCCCCGTGGTCGCCCTGGAAGGCCACCGTGCGCAGGTCCGAGGCGCGCAGCCGTCCGCATTCGCCGGCTATGCTGCGGTAGACGCCCGCGGCGAACTCGGGCCCCGCGAGGCAGAGGGCCGTGCGGCGGGCCCTCTCGACCGACCCCTCGTCGTGTCGGGCGGCGTCTTCGGCGCCGTCGGGGAAGGCGCGCAGCAGCAGGGAGCGCTCCATGCGCTCGTTGAGGAGGGCCAGGAGCCGCGCGTCTATCCGGTCGAGGTCTTCGTACAGGTCGTGGGGCGTCATGATTCCTCCCGGGCGTACATTTCCTCGATGAACTCGCGAGCCCGCGTCAGCCGCTTCATGAGCCGGGCGAAGGCCTCGGGCCTCAATTGCTGGTCCTTGTCGCTGAGGGCCGAGCTCGGGTCGATGTGGACCTCGATCTCGAGGCCGTCCGCGCCGGCGGCCACGGCGGCCAGGCTCATGGGCTCGATCATGTCGAGGAGGCCCGTGCCGTGGGAGGGATCGACGAAGATGGGCAGGTGGCTCTGGCTGTGCACGGCGGGAATCATGCTGAGGTCGAGGGTGTTGCGGGTGAAGGTCTCGAAGGTGCGGATGCCGCGCTCGCAGAGGATCACCTGGCCGTTGCCCTCGGCGAGGATGTACTCGGCGCAGTTGAGCCATTCCTCGAGGGTGGAGTGCATGCCGCGCTTCAGGAGTATGGGCTTGCCCGACTTGCCGGCCTCGCGCAGGAGGGAGAAGTTCTGCATGTTCCGCGCGCCGATCTGCAGGACGTCGGCGTACTCGCCGACCCAGCTCACGTCCCGCGTGTCGATGACTTCGGTCACGATGGGCAGGCCGGTCTCGCGCCGGGCCTTGTCGAGGATCTTGAGGCCCTTCAGTCCCAGGCCCTGGAAGGCGTAGGGCGAGGTGCGCGGCTTGAAGGCGCCGCCGCGGAGCATCTTGGCTCCGGCCTCCTTCACGGCGACGGCCGTGCGGACCGTCTGGTCCTCGCTCTCGACGGAGCAGGGCCCCGCTATGACGACGAGGCCTTCGCCCACGCGGACGCCCGCCACGTCGATGACGGTGCGCTCGGCGCCGGGCCTCGAGCCGGTCAGTTTCAGGTCTTTCATGGATGGGACGCTCCTGCAGCTGTCGTGCCCGGGGGCTGTCCGAGCCTGCCGCGCGTTAGGCGGCGCTTCGGTGCCTCGGGGGCCGGATGGGGACCGACGGCCCCTGGTGACCAACGGTCACCGGTGCCGGCCTAGCTCGACGTGCCGCTCGCTCCGCCCGGCCGGGCAGCGAAGGAGCGCGCTGCGGGATAAAAGCAGTAGAGGTGGAAAAAGCGGAGGGAAGGCGAGGGGACGCGCCCGAGGCGCGCCGGCCGGCCGGCCGCGGTCCCGCGGCCCTGAGCCGCCGCGGAAACCCCTTTCCCTTGCATCTCCCTCATCGTGGCTCCCACAGTAGCATAGCTTCGAATCCCGGGTCAAGTTACTATGGATAGTACCATTCCTGCGTCGGTCGGGCCACGCGCAGGATATCGGCGAAGAGCCCGCCCGCCGTGATCTGGGCGCCGCCCACCGGGCCGCGCACCACGAGAGGCCGCTCCCCGTAGCGCTCGGTGTAGAAGGCGACGGCGTTCTGGGCGCCGTGAAGTCCGTGGAGCGGATCGCCCTCCGCCGCCTCCCGGAGATGCAGCGTTATGCGCCCCTCCGTGATCGTGGCTGCGTAGACGAGATTGCCCTCCGCGGCCAGGCAGCGGTCGCGGAGGGCGCGTAAGGCCGGTTCCTCCCGCTCCAGGCAGGCGAGGAAGGCGTCAGGGTCCTTCGCCTCGGCGCAGCTTCGCGGCAGGATCGGCTCGACCGCGACGTCGCCGTATTCGAGTTCGCAGCCGAGCTCGCGGGCCAGGATGAGGGCCTTGCGCGCGATGTCCGCCGCCAGGAGGTCCTCCCGGGGATCGCTCTCCGTGTAGCCCTTCTCCCTCGCCTCGCGGACCAGCGAGGCGAAACCGCGATCGCCGCGGTAGTTCGAGAGGATGTGGCCCATGGTGGCCGAGAGCGCGGCCTCGATCCTCGTGACGCGGTCGCCCGAGACTCGCAGGTCGTGGAGCGTCGAAATGACGGGGAGCCCGGCGCCCACCGTCGTCTCGTAGAGATAGGGCGCGCCGGCCGCGCGCGAAGCCGCCATCAGCTCCCGGTAGGCCGCGAGGCTGCCCGAGTTGCCGCGCTTGTTGGGCGTGGCCACGGCGACCGACCGGCGCAGCAGCCCGGGATAGAGCGCGGGCGCGTCCGGGTCCGCGGTGCAGTCGACGAAGACGGCGTTGGGCAGGCCCGCCTCGCGCAGGCGCTCGACGAAGAGAGCGAGGTCGGTCTTCTCGCCTTCGGAGGCGAGCAGGGCCCGCCAATCGGCGAGGTCGAGGCCCGAGGCCCGCAGCAGCATCCTCTTCGTGTCGGCCACCCCGGCGAGCTCGAGCCGGATCGCGTGGTCCTCCAGGAGCGCCGCGCGCTGGCGCCGCATCTGCTCGAGGAGGGCGCCGCCGATGAGGCCCGTGCCGACGATGAAGACGTTGACCGATCGAGTCCCGGCGCGGAAGAAGGCGTCGTGCACCGCGGTGAGCGCCTTGGCCTCGTCGGCCGAGTCGACTACCGAGGAGATGTTGAGCTCGCTCGAGCCCTGCGCTATGGCCGACACGTTGATGCCGCCGCGGCCCAGGGCGTGGAAGACGCGGCCCGAGATGCCGGGACTGTGGCGCATGCCCTCTCCCACGACCGCGAGAATGGTCTTGTCGCCTTCGGCCACGGGGCTCTCGATGCTGCCCTCGGCCATCTCGGCGGCGAACTCGGACCTCATGGCCTCGAGGGCCGAGGCGCTGTCGTGCTGGGCCACGGCGAAGCAGATGGACTGCTCGCTCGAAGCCTGCGAGATGAGGATGATGTTGATCCTGCGGCGCGCGAGGCAGCCGAAGAGCCGGCCCGCTATGCCGGTCACGCCCACCATGCCCGGCCCCTGCAGCCTCAGGAGCGCGGCCTGCGAGACGGAGGATATGCCCCGCACCGGGTAGCGGGAAGGAGCAGCCAGGCCGGAGATCACGGTGCCCGGGAAGCCCGGATTGAAGCTGTTGAGCACGCGGATGGGTATGCCGCGCTCGCAGGCCGGGCGGATCGTGGGCGGATAGATGACCTTGGCGCCGAAATGCGAAAGCTCCATGGCCTCGAGGTAGGAGATCGATTCCAGGCTGAACGCGTCGCGCACCTTGCGCGGATCGGCGGTGAGGATGCCGTCGACGTCGGTCCAGATTTCGACCTCCTCGGCGTCGATGGCCGCCGCGATGATCGAGGCCGTGTAGTCCGAGCCTCCGCGCCCCAGGGTGAAGGTCTCGCCGGCCTCGTTGGCGGCTATGAAGCCGGTGACGACGGGCAGCTCGGCTGAGGTGTCCGAAGCGTCGAGGAAGGGAGCCAGGACCGAGGCCGCGCGCTCCCGGGTCTTCGCCGGGTCGGGCCTGCCCGAGCCGAAGTCGCCGTCGACGACGATGAGGGAACGCGCGTCGACGGGCCTGGCGGGGATGCCGCGGTCGGCGAGGGCCGCGGCGACGATCGTGGCCGACATGCGCTCGCCGAAGCTCATGACGAGGTCGAGGCTCCTGGGCGACAGCTCGCCCACGAGGGCCAGCCCGCCCAGGAGCTCGCGCAGTTCCCGGCGCTCCGCGGCTATGGAGGCCTCGACCGCCTCGGCGCGCTCGGGCCGGAAGAGGGCGGAGATCACGCCGCTGTGGCGCTCGCCGAGGGCTTCGAAGGAGCCGGTCCACGCGCCGTCGGAGGCGGCGGCCTCGTGGCCCAGGGCGACGAGCTTGTCCGTCACCCCCGAGAGAGCCGAAACCACGACGACGCGGAAGCCGCGGCTCCGCACGATTTCGACGAGATTCGCTATGGCCGCGGCGCTGCCGACCGAGGTCCCCCCGAATTTGGCCACTTTCATGACGCTGACGCTCCGATCGGTGACGATACGTGGCGGTCATCGTAGACGGGGCAAAATGGAGCGTCAAGGCTCCGCCTCCGTAGGAGTCTTCGCCTCCGCGGGAGGCGCGCGTCGAGTACGCGCGCGTATTGCCGCGGGCATGAGTTTTCGCTACCATCGCGGTATGACCTTAGAGATCAACCCCCGCGGCAACGGGGCCTGCCCCCTCTGCGCGGCCGACGGCGACTGCCGCCTGCAGAAGCTGCTCGGCCAGAGCATCGCCGGCGTGCCCGACGGCGAGGAACCCGGAATGGAGATCGTCGTCTATTCCTGCTCCTACTTCAAGGAGAGCGACTAAGTGATCGACAAGCTCGATTCGCTCTCCGCCCGTCTGCGCGAGCTCGACGCGGCCGTCTCCCAGCCCGATCTCGCCAAGGACCCCCAGCGCTATCGCGAGCTCATGCGCGAGCGCTCCCGCCTCGCGGTCATCGACCGGGCCTACGAGGACTACAAGGGCCTCGCGGAGGCGGTCTCGGGCGCGCGCGAGCTGGCCTCGGACGACAGCGACCTCGAGATGCGCGACCTGGCCCGCGAGGAGCTGCGCGGCCTCGAGGAGCGCAAAGCGGCCCTGGAGGCCAAGCTCCAGGAGCTCATCGCCCCGCGCGATCCCCTCGCGGACAAGCCGGCGATCATGGAGATCCGGGCGGGCACGGGCGGCGAGGAGGCGGCGCTCTTCGCGGCCGATCTCTTCCGCATGTATTCCCGCTACGCCGACCGGCGGGGCTGGAAGATCGAGGTGATGGACTCCAGCGGCACCGAGCTGGGCGGCTTCCGCGAGATCGTCTTCTCGATCACCGGCGAGGCAGTGTACGAGAACCTGCGCTGGGAGTCGGGCGTGCACCGCGTCCAGCGCGTGCCCGCGACCGAGGGCTCGGGCCGCATCCACACCAGCGCCGTCACCGTCGCGGTGCTGCCCGAAATGGAGGAGACCGAGATCGAGATCCGGGACCAGGACCTTCGAGTGGACGTCATGCGCTCTTCGGGTCCCGGCGGGCAGAGCGTCAACACGACCGACTCGGCCGTGCGCATCACCCACCTGCCCACGGGCCTGGTCGTCCATTGCCAGGACGAGAAGAGCCAGATCAAGAACCGCGCCAAGGCCATGCGCATACTCCGCGCCCGGCTCTTCGAGCTGGAGGACGCCAAGCGGCAGGCCGAGCGCGCGGCCGAGCGCAAGAGCATGGTCGGCTCGGGCGACCGCTCCGAGCGCATCCGCACCTACAACTTCCCGCAGAACCGGATCACCGACCACCGCATCGACCTCACGCTCTACAAGCTCGAGCTCGCCATGGAGGGCGACATCGGCGAGATCATCGACGGCCTCGTGCGCTCCGCCCGCGAAGAGCTCATGAGGGCCTCCTCCTCCGAGCAGGGCCAGGAGAGCCGCGCCACATGACCGTGAGGGAAGCGCTCCGGGACGGCGTCGCGGCCCTCGGGGGCTCGGGGACGCCCTTCCTGGACGCCTCCCTCCTCCTGGGCAAGGTCCTCGGCCTCGACGCCGCGGCCCTCTTCGCGGCGGGTCCGGACACGCTCGGCCCGGACCCCGAAGCCGCCTACCGCGCCCTCATCGCCGAGCGCTCCTCGGGAATCCCCGTGGCCTACCTCCTGGGCGAGAAGGAGTTCTGGGGGCGGCGCTTCCGCGTGGACCGCCGCGTCCTCGTGCCCCGCCCCGAGACCGAGACCCTCGTCGCGGCGGCCCTGGAGGCCTGCGCCGACCGTCCGAGCCTGCGCGTCCACGAAGCCTGCTGCGGCTCGGCCTGCGTCGCCCTGAGCCTGGCCGCCGAGCGCCCGCTCTGGGAACTCTCGGCCTCGGACCTCTCCGAGGAGGCCCTCGAGCTCGCCCGGGAGAACGCCGGGCTCCTCCTGCCTGCCGACCGCCCCGGCGGGCCCTGCCGCTTCGTCCGGAGCGACCTCCTCTCATCCGTCGAGGGGACCTTCGACCTCATAGCGGCCAACCCGCCCTACATCCCCTCGGGCGAGCTCGCGAGCCTGGGGCCCCAGCTGCGCCATGAGCCGCGCCTGGCGCTCGACGGCGGGGAAGACGGCCTGGAACTCTACCGCCGGCTCGTGCCGCAGGCCCGCTCGGCCCTGGCGCCGGGCGGCTGGATCTTCCTCGAGGCCGACGGCTCCCAGGCGGGCGCCCTGCGCGCCATCGTCGAGGAAGCCGGCTTCGCCGAGGTCGCGACCCTCTCCGACCTGGCGGGCATCGAGCGCATAACGCGCGGGAGGCTGCCGTGGAAGACCTGATGCGATCCTTCGCGGCCGCGGCCGCGGCCGCCTTTCCCGCGGCCGAGCCGGGGCGGGTGGACTCGGCCCTGGACTACCTGGCCCTGCTCAAGACGGGGCAGCTGCGCGCCTCGGGCGAGCCGGCCTGGGAGCACAACCTCCGCGTCGCGCGCACCCTCCTGGACATGGGCCTCGACCTCGACTCGGTGCTCGCCGGGCTCCTGCACGACGCGCTCGAGGAGACCCAGGCCGGCCGCGACGAGGCCGAGGGCGACGAGCCCGAGGAAGCCCGGAAGCCGGCCGCGGGCCCCACGGCGGCGGGCCCGCCGGGAAAGGCTCAGGCGAGCCCTCAGCCGCGGCCCCAGGGGAAGGGGGAGCAGGCGGCCCGCCGCGGGCGCCTCGAGTCGCGCAAGCGCGAACTCGCCGAGCGCTTCGGCGATGCCCTCGCCCTCCTCGTCGAGGACGTGTCGCGCCTCGCCGCGCTCAAGGCCAAGAACAAGACCGTCCAGGCCGCCGAGACCATCCGCACCATGCTCTTCGCCATGGCCCGGGACATCCGCGTCATCATCGTCAAGCTCGCCGACAAGCTCGACAGCATGCGCACCTTGAAGTACCTGGGCGAGGAGCGGCAGAAGGCGATCGCCGCCGAGTGCCTCGACATCTTCGCTCCCCTGGCCGACCGCCTGGGCATCAGCTGGCTCAAGGACGAGCTCGAGGACCTCTCGCTCAAGGCCCTCAACCGCGAGGCCTTCGACCAGGTCAAGGACATCGTCGCCGCGAAGAAGGAGGAGCGCGAGGCCTACCTCGCGCGGGTCGAGTCGAGCATCGCCGCCGCGGCCGAGGCTGAGGGGGTCGAGGTCGAGGTCTCGGCCAGGGCCAAGCACTTCTACTCGATCTACCAGAAGATGCGCAGGCAGGGCAAGGGCGCCGAGGAGCTCTACGACCTTCTGGGCCTCAGGCTCATCTGCGCCGGCGAGAACGAGTGCTACGCCCTCCTCGGCATGGTGCATAGGCTGTGGAAGCCCATCGAGGGCCGCTTCAAGGACTACATCGCCATGCCCAAGGCCAACGGCTACCGCAGCCTGCACACGACGGTCATGTGCTTCGAGGGCCGCCTGCTCGAAGTGCAGATCCGCACCGCCGGGATGCACCGCGTAGCCGAGAACGGCATCGCCTCGCACTGGCTCTACAAGAAGGGCAGCGCCGCCGAAATGCCCCGGCCCTCCGACCTTCCCCTCGTCAACCGGCTCAAGGAGTGGGGCGATTTCGTCTCGCAGGGCGCGACCTACCTGGAGGAGATCAAGCGCGAGCTCCTCAAGGACTCGATCTTCGTGTTCACGCCCAAGGGCGACGTGATCCAGCTGCCCTCCGGCTCCACGCCCCTGGACTTCGCCTACGCCATCCACAGCGACGTCGGAAGCCACTGCGTCGGCGCCAAGTCCGACGGCCTCATCGTGCCCCTCGACGCCGAGCTGCGGAACACCCAGGTCGTCGAGATCCTCACCTCGCCCCAGGCGCACCCCAACATGAACTGGCTGCGCATAGCGCGCACGAGCAAGGCGCGCTCCAAGATCCGCTCCTGGCTCGTGCAGTCGGGCCAGGCCCTCGCGATCGACCGCAACATCGTCGCCGGACGCAAGTCGCCGCAGGAAGGGGCGAAGGCCGAGGACCGGCATCCCGGCGCCCACGCCCCGGCGCATCCCGGCGGCCGCGAGGCCGAGGAGCCGCGGCCGGCCGGCGGCGCCGCTCCGGTCCATCGCGAGACCGAGGAGGGCGGCCGGGCCACGGTCGAATTCCACGTCGCGCGCCAGGGCGAGGCCCTGAGCAACGAGCGGGCCGGAGTGGCGATCGGCGGGGCCAAGAATCTCATGATCCGCATCGCGCGCTGCTGCAGCCCCGTCACCGGCGACGAGATCGTCGGCTACGTGTCGCGCGGCCGGGGCATCATCGTGCACCGCGCCGACTGCCGGTCGGTGCGGGCCATAGCCGATTTCCCCGAGCGCCGGATCGACGTGCACTGGGAGGAGTCGACCGCCTTCGTCACGGCCCGCTTCAGGCTCACCGCGAAGAAGTCGGCCGACCTCTTCAGCGAGATCGAGAATGCCGTGCACAAATTCCGCGGCCGCCTGCGCGAGGGCCGCCTGGGCGAGCGGGGCGACGGCACCCTCGCCGGGTCCTTCACCATGGAGGTGGAGTCGAAGGAGGATGTGCGCAAGGTGGTCAAGGCCGTGCGCGCCGTCCCTTCGGTGCTAGCCCTCGAAGAGGACGACTAGTCAGCGCTTCGCGGCGAGCTTCGCCGCGACCGAGTCCAGGAGACTCGGATCGCCCAGCGCGATCCACGACAGGGCGCCCGGCGAAAGGTACTTCGCGGCGGCGCGCCGGACCTCGGAGGCGTTGACCGCGGCCATGCGGCCCGCCGTCTTGTAGAACTCCGCGGCTTCGGCGCCCGAAGCGACTACGCGGGAGAGCTCGTCGGCCATCGCGCCGGAGGGCGCGAAGGGCTCGTAGAAATCCACGATGCCGCGCTCGCGATAGTAGCTCAGGGCCGCGGCGAGGCTCGTCAGGGCGCCGTCGGGCGAGACCGGGTCGACGCAGCGCCCCGAGACCAGCTCGGCCAGGGCTCGCTCGAAGCAGCCCAGGGCCGCGTCGGCGTCGGCGCCTCCGCTGAGCTCCACGCTGCCCGCCCCCGGGCCGCCGGCGTCGAGAACGAGCCTCAGCCTCTCGCGGCCGCCCAGGGTCCCGAGCTCCCGCGACAGGAGATCGCCGAGCGCCGTCGTCGCCACGCGGAGCGCGGCGAAGTCCGCGGAGGCGATCGAGGGAGCGTCGTACTCGCCCAGGGCGATGGCCCATCCGCTCGAGCCGGGCACCGGCTTGACGATGAGGGGCGGAGCCTCGGCCGGCAGCGAAAGCGCCACCGTCCGGGCGAGGGCCGACGGAGCCCCGCTGCCGGAAGCGGGGAGGGTCGCAGGGGCGGTAGCGGAAGCGGTCGAGGGGGCGGTCGCCCGCGGGCCTGCGACGGCGAGAGAGCGAGAGTCGGGCAGGCTGCCGAGGGCGAGTCCCTGCGGGCTCGAGAGCCGGGCGACCAGGGCCTCCCGATCGACGCCTCCGACCGCCAGGATCCTCAGGCCGGGGCCCGCCGCGTAGTCTTTCCAGAATCGCACGACCTCGGCGAGGCTCAGGCCTGCGAGCGAAGAAGCCTCTCCCGCAGGCCTGCGGTCGAGCCAGGACTCGCCGCGCAGCGAGGCGCCCAGCTCGAGCCCGGCGAGGCGAGCGCGGTCCGAGCTGCGCCTGCGCTCTTCGACGCGCAATTTCCAGAGGCAGGCCTCGAAGTCCGCGGCGCGGAAGGCCGGGGCGGCGAAGCTGCGGCCGAGGAGGTCGAGCATCGGGAAGAGCGAGCCTTCGGGGCAGGAGAGCTGGAGGGCGGGGCCCGAGCCTCGGTCGAGGACCAGGGAAAGTTCGGCGGAGCTCTCCCGGAGCGCCCGGTCGATCTCGCCCTCGGCCATGTCGGCGCCGCCCTTCGAGGCCAGATAGAGGGCGAGGGCGTCCAGGCCCGCATTCCTGTCGTCGGGGACGAAACGCGTGGAGTCGAGGGCTATCCTCACGAGGACCAACGCCGAGGGACGCCGCAGGACCACGAGTTCGGCACCGTCGGGAAGCCGGCTCTGCGAGAGCGAGGCGAGGCGCTCGTCGGCGCCTCGGGGCCAGAGCCGCTCGGCGCCGCGAGGCGGCGCGATCTCCGGCTGCGCCGTGGGCCGGTAGGGCTCGGCGACCCGCGAAGGCGCGGGCTGAGCGCTCGCCCGAGAAGTTTTCCCGGAAGCGGCGGAGGAGGTATCGGCGACCGCAGGCGGAACCTTCGCCGGCGAAAGCGCCTTCGCCTGGGGAGAGGTCCCGGGCCGAGGCGCCGCGGCGGCTTCCGAAGCGGCGGCGACGCGCGGCGGGACCGGGTCGTCGTCCTTCGCGACGGGCGTGGCGACGCGCGGCGCGCCCGCGCAGGCGGCCGCCAGGACTCCGGCGGCGGCGATCAGGGCCGCGGCCGCGGCGCGCGCCGCAGTGCCGCGCCGCTCGCCGCGGCGAGGTCTCAGCGCTGCCACCAGAATGCGTTGTCGGGCCGCACGACTTCGAAGCCCTGGTTTTCCATGACGCGGCGCTCGCGCTCGAAGTCGCCGGGATTCATCCTGACCGACACCACTTCGAGGTTCCGCATTATGTAGGTCTCGAGGAAGTCGCTCACCTCGGCCGGGCCGGTCTTGGCGATCCGGTCGGGATAGCCGAGGAAGTAGTCGACCGAGGCCGCCGCCCACCAGAAGGAGAGGGCGCCGATCATGCCGTCGGGCGTCGAAATCTCCGCCGTCCGCTTCCGCAGGAGCCGGCTCCTGGCGGCGTCGTAGTCCTCGGCCGAGAAGTACGAAGGGTCGACCTTCATGGAGGTGATTTCGTAGCCGCGGGCCCTCTCCTTGAAGCTGTGCACGAGGTCGGCGGAGCTGCGGCGCCCGGGGTCGGGCGAGAAGGCGGCGCCGTACGAGACCCACCCCGCGTCGCGTTGGCTGACATAGAAGGCCGTGATCGAATCGGCGCCCTGCAGGCCGCTCACGTGCTTGAGCATCGAAGTCTTGAAGCGGCCGTCGGCCGGGGCCACGAGCGAGCTCCACAGGTCGGCGGCGTAGGTGGAATCGGGATCGTAGGCGAGATCGGGCCCGCGGTACCGGGCTTCCACCGTCGCCGAGCCTTCGGGCATGGAGGGGTCGGGATAGACGAGCCAGGTGGGATGCCAGATTCCCGGCTTCGGATTGGGGGGCAGGCTCTTCTTCCACGGGTCGGGCGCGCTCGGCCAGGCGCCGAAATACTTCTCGACCGAGGCC
>Ga0307375_10004222_pt1 | contig 13820 bp, 16 predicted proteins | sample TR1MG_FD_202531 | JGI IMG/M metagenome (GOLD analysis project Ga0307375, IMG submission 202531) | Soil microbial communities from Risofladan, Vaasa, Finland - TR-1 | ecosystem: Environmental > Terrestrial > Soil > Coastal area > Acid sulfate soil | place: Finland: Risofladan, Vaasa | collected...
TCCAACTCGGCGATCGAACCCTCAAAATCCAGAAATGATATTTTCATGTTAATTTCCCCATCGTTTAGCGCGGCGCAATAATACTACAAACCGAAGAATCGTTTGATAATCGCCAGTACTTAGCTATGGCGGTTGCGGATATTTTTGTGCAATCCCGCGTTGCCCATGTTTTCTAGTGTACTGCCCGATTGCGTCCCGTGCATGACCAGAATGTGCGTGACCTCATCAGTCACGGCACCCACATGATTTCGCCCAAAACCTTCTTGTCGGGTCGATCACCAAGCTCATTTTGCCGAAAGTACAGCTTTTTGACCGCGCATTCAGGCTGTGCCTTGCCCGCCAGCTGAAGAATAGTACGAACATGGAGACTAGAAAATGCCCAGGGTATTGATAGTGCTTCTGCGCGCTGGCTTGTTGGACAGTTACAACACAAACGCCAGTTCCAATGCCATCAGCAGCACTGGCAGGGATTCGTCACGCCAGAATAAAAACAGTTTCCCAAAACGACACCTATCCCCCGGGACAGGGATGAAGCTTTCTACACCAACGAATATTCGGCCAAGCGCTTGCCACGATGCCAGAATGCCCATGTATTACCGCGCGTCAGCATTACATGCCGAATGCCATCCCGGCTTAAAATGTCCAGTTGTACCTGTGCGATTTTTCCGTCGCGCAACGCCTGCCACAATGGCTGCGCATATCCGTTTTCAAAGTCCTGCAAAGCGTTGCGCCAGGCGGCCAGATCGCCGCTCTGTAAAGCCGAGCGCAACCCTGTCCAGACCAGCAATTGCCCGCCATCGTTTTCCGCGTCCTGCCATTGCCCGGTCCACGACGAAAAGGGAACGCCCGCCGCTGTGGACAACATTTCAACCAGTACCTCATCGGAACTCGCGCTGCCGTAGTTTTTCTGCGGCGACACACTATCACTGTGACCCGCTCCCCACAGCCACACGCTGTTGATAGTCAACTCACCGCGTTCATCGCGGGATTCGTTAATCGGATGCGCGAACAACAGCATCTGGATCTCATTGAAAACCCGGTGCCAGTGTGCCGCATCCGCACCGGTTGGCAATGCCCTGCGCACATCTCCGCCAATCACCTGCGAAATCGGCCTGGCCCGGATATCCGGCAGCGAGTCCAGCCGCAAATACCAGCGTTGCGGATGCGGTACAAAGAATTTCATGCCCTGCCCGGCAAAGTATTCATTCAGGCTGGCGCACAATTGCCCTGCCTCTTCCGCGCTGATCTCGTTATGCGCAAGCAGCAGCATCTGATCGCGCTGCAAGCGCAAATGCACCGGGTCGGCGCGCAACCAGCAACCCGCAGCAAGTCCGTCAAAAGCAGCGGAGACAGCCGCGATTGGCGCATCTCCCCGGAGCGGAATATCAAACAGCCCGCAAAGCATGTCTTCCAGCGCAGCAGGATCGAGGATTTCACTGTGTCCGCGGCCCAGCATCTTCTCCAAGGCAGGCAAGGACAGGCCCGCGCAAACCTCGGCGGCAATGTCTTTCGGCAGGAACAGGTCGGGGATGACCAGATGGGCGGATTTCATATCGGTTCAGTGTGCCACAAGTAAATCCAAAATCTGTAATTCAAGCCACAGAGATCACAGAGGACACAGAGAGATAGCGGATTCCACCCATTTTTTATAATTACCTGATGGGTGAAGTCATTATTTTTGGCAGCCATTTGCTTCTCCTCTGTGATCTCTGTGGCTAACTGCTTTTTCTAGTTTTAAAGAATACGAGCATGCTTGGAAAGCCACGAAGACACGCCTTCAAGAGAGCGAAAATCGTCCACGGACCTGGAATCTGCATCGGCAAAGCGCGCCTGCGCCATGCGCGCGAGCGCGCGCCCCGGCCCGAGTTCGAGAAACACGCGGCAACCGCGTTCGTACAGCATGTCCAGGCATCCTGCCCATTCGATCGTGCGGTCGAGTTGCTGCGCCAGCTTCTCGATCGCCGTTTCGCGGCGCACCACCCATGCGGCATCAATGCCGGCGACCACCGGGGTGGCGGGGGCAGTTATCGATGAAGCGTTGAGCATTGCGCGGAATGGCTCGACTGCATCGCGGAGCAGCGGTGTGTGCGATGCCAGTTCCACTTTGAGCCGGGTCAGCTTGGCGCCGCGTTCCGCAAATGCTGTGCTCAACTGCTGCAGAGCCGCGTCCTCTCCGCCGATGACAAATTCCTCTGCGCCGATCGCGATCGCGATCCAGGCGCGCTGACCTCCACACAGGCCAGCCACCTCATCGCGGCGCAGACCCTGCAATGCCAGCATGCCGCCATGCGTTGCGGCCGCGGCCTGATCCATCAGCGCGGCGCGTGCGGCGGCTATACGTGCCAGTTCGACGGCATCGAGCGCACCCGCACAGGCATAGGCGCCCAGCTCGCCGACACTGTATCCGCAGAATGCCGCGGGCTTGGGTGCATCCTGCCGCAATGCGGTCCAGAGCGCCAACTGGGCAAGGCTGATCAGCGGTTGCGCGATCGCGTTGCGGAAAATCTGGTCGTGTTGCGCGAGCACATTACGCAGGTTCAAGCCAAGTTCTGCTTCGCCTGATTTGATGACCTCGGTGGCGGCCGGATGATCCGCAATCAAGTCCAGCATCGCCGGATGCTGCGCACCTTGCCCTGAACACAGGATAGCCAAACTCATCGCAGTTCTGTCTGCAACTGGTGCACGAACCACGCCGCGGCCAGCAGGTCGGCGCAGCCGCCCGGCGACAGATTTCGTAACGAACACTGGCGATGCAGGGATTCCGCACGCCGCTGCCACCCTGCATCGAACACGCTGCCCCGTTCGAGAAAATCTGCGGCCTGCGCCTGAATGAAGCACAATCCTTCATCCCCGCCGCGAAACAGCACGTTGGTGTCCGGCGTCCCGGCCAGCAACACGAAGAAGGTATGCAGCAATGCTTGCTGAGTATCAGCACCGCGAGCCAGCGCGCCGCGCAAGGCCGGCAGCGCGCTTTCGAAAACCGACGGGAAAGCCAGCAGCGCTTCGCCGCGCGCGCCGGAGACGCCGTGGCGTACCGCCATCAGTTGTCCGTGACTTGCCGTCGCCGTCCTTGCAACAGTGATGGCGCGCAAATCACGGTTCCAGTTGGCGGTGACGATCGCGCGCAGGTTTTCATCGGACGGGGGCAGTTTGCGTACCGCCGCGCAGCCTGCCGCAGCGGCGAGTATGCCGTGCGTGAAGATCGCGCCGCGGTGCGTGTTGATGCCGCATGTGGCGCGCAGCATGCGCGTCTCGGCAGCAAGGCCAAGTTGCTGAAGCTCGTTGAATTTTGCTTCACGCATCCCTGCCGTGGCAATCGCGACGAAGTAGCCGCGCAACGAAAACAGGCTGCGCACAAAGGTTGCGGCATTCATGTCACGGTGCGCGCCGTTGTCGCGGAAACTGACCAGCCCAGGCTTGGGATACAGCGCAAGTTCACTATACAGGCTGCGCACCACCAAGCGGGCAATATGGCGCGCGCTACGTCTGAATTCCGGTTCCGCGGCAATGAATGTTTTAATGGACAGTTGGTTCATGCCAGCATTTCCAGCAGTTCGCTGGCATCGACCAGTTCCGCGCTGGATAGTCGTTTCACCAGCACGCGATTATCGTCGCCGGACTTCAATGTAGCCCATTCGCGCCATGACACGGCGCTGCCTGCGCCGAACAGCACTTCACCGTCGGCGCGCAAACCGTGATCCTGCTCCCAGCGCTCCAGCAGCGCAATGCCTTGCTGCAACTGCATGTGCGATAGCGGGTGCCAGAGCAGGTCGATGTCGGATTTCTCGGTCATGTAGTTGAGACCACTCAGCGCCTGCCAGGCCAGCGAACCGAACACGCGCAGCTCAATCTCCATATCCTTTGTCGCAACGTCCAGTTCAACCAGCGCAGACTGCCACTCGGCAGGTGCATGGGCTACCGCATCGGCGAGCCGCAATGGCGGCATGTGCCGGACGATGTCCTGAATAGTCACGACCAGCCCGATGCGACGCTTGCCTTGCGCGGGCGGCAGTGCCAGACCGACTGAAATGCGGTCCGACAGCGTTGCACCGCAAGGCTGACGTGCGACCACCAGCGGCCGGTCCGCTGCCAGCCACACAGCAACGTGCGCGTGCAATTCTCCATCACTTACCTGTGCGGCCACAGCTACGCGGGATTCGGGCCGTATCCACACCAGGTCATGTCGTCCCGGCCATTGACTGTTTAATGGAACAGATTCAGGCACTGGCCAACACACGTTGGACGACCGTCTCGGCAAGCAAGCGGCCGCCGCGCTCAAGTCCGCGAACCCGTCTATGATCGGTTGCATCGGCATGCTCCAGCGCCTTTGTCAGACAAACCGAAAGGTCGCCTTCCCACAATGTATCAAGGCCGCCCATCTTCAGATAATTTTTTGCACCCGGCGCAAACACCGGCGACGAGACGCTGAGTTCGGTCAGTCTTTCCTCGCTGATGCGTGTCACTCTGGCCATCGCCGCGAGACCCATCACCCGTATCTCTGCCTCGGGCAGCGCAGCGCATACGTCAGCCATCATGCCGTTGGCGAGGAATCCGCCGGACAGCGCCTGTTCGTAAACCAGGCTGATGATCGCGTGGCCGCGCCGGCGCGCCATCTCCACGCATTTCGCCAGATGCGCCATGTAGCCGTTCAGGCCGAGCATCTCGTCGCGATGACGCAGGCGCTGCCCGCTGGTGTCGACCAGAAACACGATGGCGCGCCCGGGATGGTCGCGCATCACCGCAAGTACCGCAGCCGCCATCGCGAGCGCCAGTTCGACGCCGACTTCAGTGTGGTTGGTGGTGCCGATCACCGCGACGGTGTGCTTGCCGCAACGGCCCTCACCGGACAGCAGATCGCCGTCCTGCTTGACGTCATGGCCGACGGGGAACATCTGTTCGACAACTTTTTTCCATTCCATAATTAAGCGCCCTCAATAAACCGATGTAGGAGCGGGCCCTGCGTGTGTTGTTGGGGCTTTAGCCCCTCACAACCACGGCGTACTCCTTGCGGGTGCTGCCCGCGAACAAAAAAACAATCGCGGGCATGGCCCGCCCCTACACAATGCTCTTTAATGTTTTTAAGATAAATCATTTTGCCCTGCGTCCCTGCGCAGCCGCGACGAACTCATCGTTGTCCATCATTGCAATCGCATCCGGGTCTGACCAGCCCAGCTTGCTCCAGATGTCGCGGCCATCATTGCACTCGCCGAAACGTTGCACCCGGTCGCTGAGCAGTTGATGTTCGCGTTCCAGAGCCTGCAGCGACCAGTCCTCCCCGATGTTGATGGATGCAACGATCGCCTGCCGGAAAGCGGCCATGCTGTCCGGCACAATCGTGTCGCACTCGCCGAGCAGATAACGGTGCTTGCCGCCGACCGTGCGCCACACCAGCGCACGGTCGCGCGAATCGTATTCTTCCACGCCGCGCACGGTCTCGATCACCTCGGGGCCGGACAGGCCAAGCCGGCCTTCTTCGCTCATGATGATGGTCGTGGCACAACGCGATGCGATGCCCATACCGCCGAAGCACCCGTACTGCCCGCCTATCGCAACGATCACCGGCACACCCGCGGCACGCGCGGACAGAATCGCGCGCATCACTTCCGACACCGCGATCAGCCCGGCGTTGGCTTCCTGCAATCGCACCCCGCCGGTCTCAAGCAGCAATAATACCGCCGCAGGATGCTCGCGCACCGCCCGTTCCAGCATGCCGACAATCTTTGCACCGTGCACCTCGCCCACCGCCCCGCCCATGAAGCCGCCCTCCTGCGCGGCGACGAATATCTGTTTCCCCGCAATTCTGCCCTGCCCGATGATCACGCCATCGTCAAAGGCGGCAGGCTGATCCAGTATCGCCAGATGGGGGCTGGTCACTCTGTCTGCCCCGGGAAGCCATTCATTGAAACTGTCCGCATCCAGCAGACCGGCGATGCGCGCACGCGCGCTGCTCTCGTAATAGCTGCGTGTCATTGCTTGTCTCTCATTTGGCCTTCGCCTTTTGCAGTGTAAGTCTCGATTGCCTGATCGAGGCGCAGACTGACGATGGCCGGCGTAGCGCCCGCATCGTTTACCGAAATGCGTATGTCACCGGCACGATGCCGGGCAAAGAAATCGCCCATAACTGCCTGCCAGATCGTGCCGAAACCATTCGCCGCAGTCGATACCTCGATCTCGCACGCGCCACCGAGCGCGGCCGGTTCCACCATCACTTCGAGATTGCCCGAGCCCAGCACGCCGACGATCGCGGTCGCTCCCTGCGTCGGCTTGCCGCCGTCAAACCTATACTTGAGATTTTCCATGGTCATGTTGTTCGCTCCTTACCAATTCCTGAATCGTACCGGCGGCTGATACAGCCCCCCCGAGGCGCGCACCAGATCCTTTACCGATCTTGCTGCAAGCAGATCGCGCGTCGCGTCGCGCTTGTTGATGCCCAAATCTTCTGCGCGCTTAATCACGCCGCGGTCGCGCAGGTTCTCGACCATGCGCAGGTCGCGGCCCAGGCCCATTTCGGTGTAACCCGCGACACCGCGTATCGCCTGTTCGCGTTCCTCGGCATTGGCGCACAACAGCAGATTGGCGATACCCTCTTCGGTGAGGATGTGGGTGACATCGTCACCGTAGATCATCACCGGCGGAATCGGCATGTTGGCGAATTCTGCGAGCTTCCATGCATCCAGTTCGGGGACGAAGGCGGGATGCATATGTTCGCGGAACGTCTCCACCATCTGCACCACCAGCTTGCGGCCGCGCGGAATGCCGGGGTTTTGGGTTCGTCTTTGCTCACCGGCTTTCAACCACGCGGGACTTGCATGACGCCGCCCTGCGGCATCCGCGCCCATGTTGGGTGCTCCGCCAAAGCCCGAGATGCGATCCAGCGTGGCGGTCGAACTGTTGCCGGCGAGATCGATCTGCAGCGTCGAGCCGATGAACATATCGCAGGCATAGTGGCCTGCCGCCTGTGAAAATGCACGGTTCGAACGCATCGATCCATCCGGCCCGGTGAAGAACACATCGGGGCGCGCGGAGATGTAATCTTCCATGCCCAGCTCGGAACCGAACGAGTGTATGGACTTCACAAAACCGGCCTCGATCGCGGGGATCATCGCGGGATGGGGATTGAGCGCCCAATGGCTGCATATCTTGCCCTTCAGCCCGAGGCTCTCCGCGTAAGTGGGGAGCAGCAATTCGATTGCGGCGGTGTCGAAACCGATGCCGTGGTTGAGGCGCTGCACGCCATACTCGGCGTAGATGCCCTTGATCGCCATCATCGCCATCAGCACCTGTATCTCGGAGATCTGCGCCGGGTCGCGGGTGAACAGCGGCTCGATCAAATGCGGGCGCGGACTATGGATCACGAAGTTCACCCAGTCGCCGGGAATATCCACGCGCGGCACCTTGTCCACCAGCTCGTTGACCTGGGCAATCACGATGCCGTTCTTGAACGCTGTGGCCTCGATGATTGCGGGGGTATCCTCGGTGTTCGGGCCGGTGTACAGATTGCCCTGCGCATCCGCGGATTGCGCAACCACCAGCGAGACATGCGGCGTCAGATCAATAAAATAGCGGCTGAACAATTCGAGGTAGGTGTGAATTGCGCCGATGCGTATCTGCCCCTTGCCCACCATGCGCGCCAGCCGTGCGGCCTGCGGGCCGGAGAACGAGAAGTCCAGTTGCTCCGCGATGCCGAGCTCATACAGATCGAGATGCTCGGGCAGCGCCAGCACCGATTGCAGCATGTGCAATTTATTGACCCGCGCAGGATCGACACGCGTCAGCGCCTGTGCCAGAAAATCCGCCTGCTTCTGGTTATTGCCCTCCAGGCACACGCGGTCACCCGGCTCGATCACGGCCTCGAGCAGTTGAATTGCCAGATCAGCAGGCGCCACCTTGTCGTGCAGCGATGCGCCCAGCGCCGCTGCGGCGCGCTCCAGCTTGCGGTTGCGGCGTTGGCGCTCGTGATCCCAGATTATTTCGGTTGACTTGAACATGTTTATTTTGGCGTCATTGGTTATTCTGGATAGATTGTAGGCGTTAAGCAAAATCAGCCCAACTGAATTTCAATGCGCACCTGCCAAGACTGTTCAGCTTAACGCATTACTGCGCTTACACACCCGGCTGATCAACGTCATGGCACGGCCATTAATTATGGCTTGAAGCCTGAACGAGATATTACCTTAACGAAAAATTCCCGCTTGGGAACGCGAAAATTGTACATTGATTGCTGCGTCTATATGCGGATAATGGAGAAATGGTTCTAAAACCCCGCCTCTTCCTTGCTGTGATGGCCATGTTGTTGATGAACTCCGGCTGTGCGACTTATCAGCCTGCACGGACCGATAATATCTGTTCCATCTTCCGTGGTGATACCAACTGGTATAAGTCTGCCCGCAATGCCAATAAGCGCTGGGGAACGCCGGTGTGGGTAATGATGGCGATTATCGATCAGGAGTCGCGTTTTGTCAGCGATGCACAGCCCGAACGCGACTGGTTTCTTTTTATCCCGTTGCCGCGCCGCTCATCGGCTTATGGCTATGCCCAGGCACAAGATCCGGCGTGGGAAAAGTATATGAGGGATACGGGCAACAGCGGCGATGATCGGAATGATTTTACCAATGCGATCAACTTTGTTGGCTGGTATACCAACATGATGCAGCGCACCCTCGGCATTTCGAAGTGGGATGCCTACCACCAGTACCTCGCCTATCATGAAGGGCAAGGCGGTTATAAGAGTGGTAGCTGGAAGCGCAAGGAGTGGTTGAAGCAGGTGGCCAACAAGGTCAGGAGTAAATCAGCTGCCTATAATGCCCAGTTGAAGAAATGCAAGCCGGAGCTGGATGACAAGGTGAACAGCTGGTTTTGAAACCTTTCATTCCAGGAATGAGGCCATCTGCTAACGCCGTCTATATATCTAAATCTCTAATTAGTTCAAATCTGATCTGAGACAAACTGCCTGATCGCTGCATAACCAGCGGCTTGGCTGCGCAGCTTGGCAACTCAATAGCTAGAGTTGTTTGATTAAACGTTTGCTGTGGAGTTATCCCTCAGCACATGTCTGCAACGACCCGGATGAATAGGCCTTAATTAGCGGAACAGACTGGCAAGCAACCTATTTATTAAACATCCTACTCATTGCCGCAGTCATTTTGTCTATCCAACCCACAAGCAAACATACAAGAAACAGGACTACCCCTATCAGCATTCCTATTCCAAGCGCTGCAGCAGTCGAATTCATAGTTCATCTCCTTAAGGTTTCCTAAAATTAGCAATCGCCTCGCGCTGGTGAACCGGCAGATTTAAATATTCCTAAACAATTGCCGTCAGCGAGCATGATATTAACCAACCGGCCTTTTAACTATGAAACCCGCAAAAGCATACCAAAAACAAGATGGCATATTCCAGATTGATGAATGACAAGAACACACTACAAGAAAAAATATAATGTGCCCTGCCTGCCATCCCGATACTAAGGGTTTAGATATAAAAATGAAAGACACATTTCATTTATTGCAAACATATTTGTATCAAGATGTTTGGAATAAGTTATGGGCGAAGTTTTTTGATATGCTTAATTAGCGAAGAATCGGAACAATCACCAGACGTTGAACGTTCAATCACTGATGAATGTGATCATCAATAATCTCAAGGAGAATTCAACCATGGAAATTACAGGATATTTGAAAGTTATAATTGTTTGTTTCGCAGTGGCCATCCCGGTAACCGTTGTGTTCTTGGTTTATAGAATCGTATTTGCGGGATTGAATTCGATTCCATCTTCACGCAGAGCCGTAAATGCTGATGAAGAAACTGCAGATCCAGAAAATGCGCTGGGCAGCAAACCGACAGAAATTGAAGCCGGGAAATTGAAAACTGATACTGATATGCAATGATCAGCATCACAGCGCAGGTCATTATTGATGTTACCGATATAATCATCGATCCGCCGCAAATTCATTTTTTCAGATGACACTCAACGATTGAATTCATGGCTCCTTTGGTAGATTCTCCAAAGTGACATCCCGGGAATTTATAGCACGCTGTTTCTCAAAAATGACCAGGGCTATCCCGCCGAGAATGGCGAGGGACGCCAATATCAAGCGCAGCGTGATGGGTTCACCGAGCAACAGGACGCCACCCAGGCCGGCAATGACCGGGACGCTGAGCTGTACTGTCGCCGCCTTGGCTGCCTTGAGCGCGGGCAATACGGTGTACCAGATTGAATAGCCGATACCGGATGTCAATGCGCCCGACGCAATCGCGTAACAGAATCCGGCGCTATCAAGAGAAGTGCGCCCGGCCATCAATACGCTCAATACTGCCGCGAATGGAACAGCGCGAATAAAATTTCCCGACGTTACCCTGAGCGGATCTCCCGCCCCCCTGCCGCGCAATGAATATATGCCCCATGCGGCCCCAGCAACCAGCATTAAGATGGAACCGAACATCGGCGGTGCGGATAGTCCCGGCAGCAACAGTCCGACCAGCCCGGCAAGCGCGATAACCAGACCGGCCATTTGCAGTTTCAGCAGGCGCTCGCCCGTCCGGATGCCATGGCCGATCATGGTTACCTGGACCGCGCCAAACAGCAGCAGTGCGCCCGTTGATGCGGGCAGACTGACATAGGCAAAGGAAAAACCGGCCGCGTACACAAATAGCGCAAATGCCGATAGCCAGCTTCCCCGGCCGACCGGTGTACCGCGACCGATGCGCACAATCAGCCACAGCATCATCGCACCGGATATCAAACGTATCGTGGTAAAACTGGCCGCATCAATGCCGGTGTGCATGAGCGCGGCGCGACACAGCAATGAGTTCCCCGCAAACGCAACCATGGTCAGCGAGGTGAGGAAGATTATGCGCGAATATGGCATCGATGATTTCAGGAGTGGTGTTGCGCTTTCTATTCAGGGATCAGGAACATTACAAGCAAGCAGCGGATTAACGCGTTTCGATCCGGCATCCCGCCGTTTTGGCTATACGTTTTGGCTATATCTGGCAGCACGCTGCGTCAATCAACTGCCGTGCAATACTCACCGGCTCGGGCAAAGCGGGCAACGCACTGCGTGAGAACCATTGCGCATCCTCTATTTCCAGCGGATCGGGCTTGATGACGCCACTTGCATAGTCGGCAAAAAACGCCACCATCAAGGAGTCCGGGAAAGGCCAGGACTGGCTTCCGAAATACCTGAGATTTGAGATTTCTATTCCAACCTCCTCCAGTACTTCGCGGCTTGCACATTGCTCCAGCGTTTCGCCGGCTTCTACAAATCCGGCCAGGGCGCTGAATACGCCCGGCCTGAACCGCGGGCTACGCGCCAGCAGCAATTCATCGCCACGGCTGATCAACACCATCACGGCCGGCGAGATTCTCGGGTAGGCCACCAGGCCGCATGCCGGACACAGCATCGCAAACTGCCCCGTTCTGATGGTCGTGAATGCGCCACACCTGCCGCAGTAACGGTGGTTTTTCTGCCAGTCCAGAAGTTGAATCGCACGCCCTGTCAATGAAACAGCCTCAGCGCTGACCAGACTGAAAAGGCTGCGGACCGGCATCAGTTCCCCGGAAATATTTTCAGGAAGCTTGTCCAAATCGGCCGCATAGCAACGAATTCCACGCCATTCACCGACCAGCAATGCGTCCCTGGGATTGCCAAAATCAGATGCCCGCCCACTCGGAAAAATATTTCTGCCAGTCTTGTCAATTGTAGTGAGCAATTGATTTTCACAGCGAAGCAGCCAGTAGCTCAATTCGTTCATGTGCTTTTAAATCATAAAATGAAATTTCTAAATTACTTGCCCCCGTAGCCCCATTTTATACACAAAACAAATCAGGCTCAGCCCCTGATTCACCTGTGGTTCTTTCGGCGCCGACCGAGCAGGTAGACGGCGAGGGTAACAAGGATGATCATGCCAATAATGAGGATGGGTGCCCAGGAACCGAAGACAGCGGCGCGGATATAGAGGTCAAACAATAAATAGGCCCAACCTATGATGGTTACATAGGCACCGGCGAGCACCACCGACAGCGTCAACGATGCGGGGAAACCAAGCAGGTAACCGACAGCGCTGCCCAATACCGGCCCGGTCATCCAGAACGGAAACCAGACGAAGAGAAACAGGCCTGGGACGCCGTAGCGGCGCACCCTGTCATGGTTGCGCTCGGCGGCAACATGTATGCGATCCAGAAAGTACTTCAGTCTTGGAAACTCCACCAGCTTGAGTAAGCTAAAAACAAACACGGGATAAAGCAACAGCACCAACACCGTCTCCACCCACATGACCACCGGTATCACAAGGGCGTGGCCGAATCCATTGGCATAGCCCACGGACATGGACACGATCATGCCAAAAACTATGTCGGTAAAGATCATGGCGCCCATAATGCGCGAGGTTTGCGGCGACCAGAAGGCGGTCAGCCCCATCACGATGAGACCGGCAAGCGCGCTGGCAATACCAAGCAACAGGATGCGCCCTTCTGTCATCTTGAACAGCTGACGCCAAGTTGGCTTGCGCGGATGCTCATCGGTGAAAATCACAGGAGCCTCGGTCGAATTATTTTGCTGCATAATATTTATCACACCAGGCGCCCTTTTATGATCGGGTGCCATTCACATGTTGATTCACAAGCATTACCAGTTCGACACCACCGGGTCTGGCCACGAACCGCAATACCAACAGTAGCTGACCGAATAAATCTAAGCCTCCCGGGGCCCTATTCTGGACCCAATTCAATTATTCGCTAAATGGTTAAATGTTGACAGCAGATACTTTGCTATGTACTTTGCATACCGATCAAAAAATTGAATAAAAAATTCAAATGATCGTTGTAGCTGATTGCCAGTTACTGCCGCCTCACACCTAATAACCAGAGGAGAAACACATGAACGCACGGAGTTTGGTATTGTCCGCTATGGCCGGTATCCTGGCCTTGGGCCTGTCTGCAACCAGTCAGGCTCAGGATGTAAAAATCCTCAAGCTTTCCCATCAGTTTCCCGCATCAAACGGCACCGAAGGGGATTTCCGCGACCAAATGGCACGCAAGTTTGCCAAGGAAGTCGAAGAAAAAACCGGGGGGTCGCTGAAGATTGAAATTTATCCGGGCAGTTCAATGATGAAACCGAAGAGCCAGTTCGATGCACTGCGCAAAGGCATACTGGACATGTCCGTGCTGCCCCTGGCCTATGGTAGCGGCCAAGTACCCGCAGTGGGCCTGACCTTGATGCCTGCACTGGTACAGAGCTATGAGCAGGGACTGCGCTGGAAGACCGCACCCATTGGCGCTGCACTCGATAAAATTCTCGATGACAATGGTATCAAGATCGTGACTTGGCTGTGGTGCGGCGGTGGCATCGTCAGCCGCGGCGCGCCCATCGTCAGTCCTGACGATGTGAAGGGCCTTAAAGTCCGTGGTGGAGACAAGACGATTGACCTGATGCTGCAGGGTGCCGGCGCTTCCTCCCCAAACATACCTTCGAGCGACATCTACAACGCCATGTCTTCAGGCTTGCTTGATGTAGCAGTCACCTCCAGCACTTCGTTGATAAGCTACCGTCTATATGAAGTTTCCAAGTCGGTAACCACGGCGAATGACAAGACCTTCTGGTTCATGTTCGAGCCAATGCTCATCTCCAAGACCACCTATGATTCTCTGACACCCGAACAACAGAAGGTGGTGATGGAAGTCGGCGCATCGCTGGAGCCTTTTGCTATGGCCGGTGCAAAGAAGGATGACAAACGTCTCGGCGAAATTTACGCAAAGGCTGGCGACAAGGTCGTAGACATGGATCAGGCCGCATTTGACAAATGGCTGGCCATTGCAAAGA
>Ga0307375_10004223_pt1 | contig 13819 bp, 9 predicted proteins | sample TR1MG_FD_202531 | JGI IMG/M metagenome (GOLD analysis project Ga0307375, IMG submission 202531) | Soil microbial communities from Risofladan, Vaasa, Finland - TR-1 | ecosystem: Environmental > Terrestrial > Soil > Coastal area > Acid sulfate soil | place: Finland: Risofladan, Vaasa | collected...
AACGTACGTGGCACTCTTTGTTCCTTCCCACCTGCTCCCCTCTCCAGCCCGCAAGTCCATCTAACCCTCAAATTCTCGTGATACCTCGTTTCTGTAGATTGGAACCTCGCCTATTTTCATATCGCCTTCGAACAAAATGTTGCCCCCACATCAGCAGAGCTCGTTCGCCCTCAACAATGGTGATTCTGCTGTGGTCGATGTTGGCTCCACTATTGGTTGGGGAAACTTTGAGTTCTCTACTCAGTTGATGTTGACGCCGGATTTTGATGCCCCTCAGGACAACCCGTTGGGTGCAAGACCGAAAGTCCCAAGTTTCGCCGCTGGTGGCAATGTCAGTGCGAATGAATCGGTATTGGATATCGATACTTCTCTCCATGGCATACCTTACAACCATCTCTCTCGTGCGCGTGGAATGCCTCTGCTTTCGCCTGGAGTGAAGCCTATAGTCGTTGGTGAAAGTTCTTCTCCCTCCCTTGCCTCCGAGCTCAATCCATTGAAGGCACAAGTGAATATTGTGCCACCCAACGAACAACATTTGCGTCTCTCTCCAGAAGGTTCGACGTCGAAGATGAAGGTGGACCCTGGGAGCCCTCCTCCAAAGATCGTCCTGCCGAGCGTGGCGCCTCGTGGTGACCCACTCAAGAGCCAGATTCCATCGCCATTCCACGATCTCTCTCCAGTGTCATCCATTCCAATGCATCAGATGCAGCAGCATCATCAACAACAACAACAACAACTGCAGCAGCAGCAGCAACAACAACAAGTGACTTCTCCAGCCTCGCATCTCTTCACCCCCTCATCTTCTGCCACCTCCATTTCCGCGCTCGATCGCCTCTACTCCGCCTCTCCTGCCCTTCAACGGCTGCAACAGAAGCACGCCCTCGAATTGGAAGCGCTCTTGGCGAAACAGCAACTGGACTTGGCTACGTTGGTGACCGCGCAGCGATTGGAGTGCGATGCCGTACTTCGTGGTGCGCCGCTCATCCCCGTCTCCAATGGCGTGAATTTGGGCATATTGGGCGTATTTGCGAAACTGCAGGCGTTGGCAAGTGTGCCAACGACGACAACGATGATGACGACCCACATGGGAAGGTCAGGTTTGACGAACAGCGAGGAGATTGACATCCTCAGCGTGGACGAGCCGAGCAGTGACGCCGGTGCCTCCTCCTGGAAGAACGCCATGGTGGTCATTCCTTCTCCCGCGCATGCTGGATACCCGATCCAGCATCTTCAGCAGCAGCAGCAGCCATCATCATCATCATCATCATCTCAGGTCAGAGGAAGCAGCAGCAGGAAGTCCACGAAGAAGAAGGACTCCTCCAACCCTTCGGCCTCCTCCTCCCCTGGTGGCGGCAGCACCCCGACCATTTCCCTGCCCCACGCTCATCATCACCACATTCACACGCATAATAGTCACTACCAAAAGAATGCCGAGAGCAGTAGCGAGGATGATTCCCGTCGCACGCATCGCAAGCGCCAACGCAAGCTCGAACCTGACTACTTCGTGGATGATCGTGAAATGGATCAGATTTTGGGCGGTGGAGGTGCGAAGAAGAAGAGAGCTGAATTGCAACATCAACAACAGCAACAACAGGGCCAGTCCAGTCCAGGCAACGCGCCGACATCTTCTGCAGACTTTTTCCCCGTTCCTATACCAGTGACAGTCCCCTCATCTTCCAGCCCTGCTACTTCGACGACGCCGGTGCCATATAAGAAGCCAAAGCCGAGAGATAATGTGGCGATTGCGACCATTTTGGAGATCTACTCTCCGCTAAAAACTCTTCTCCCTCCCTGGAAGCACACTTGTGGCGCAAAGACTCTCATCTTGTATCATACTGATTGTTTGGACCACATTACACCCGATTGGCACTTGGAGTCTCCCAACCGATTGAGAGCAGTGATGGAATCGATCGAGTTCGTCTCCTCCCGCTACGGACAGTTTTGCGAGGTCGTTTCTGACTTCAAACCCGCCGGTTTGGACTTGGTGCGACAATGCCACGAAGAGACATACATCAAGAAGATAATGAACAAGATACCGCTCAATCGTGCGATGCCACCTCTGCACGCGACGCAGGACATTGAACTCTCGCTTAGCATGAGCACCTCTCTCTCCAAGCCCGCCGCAGACCCGGCCTGCGAGCCTCCTAAGGACACATTCGTCTCGTTTGGAAGCTGGAATGCAGCTCTGCTTGCCGCTGGATCGGTGATTGAGGCGATCGACAGACTGATGACCCAAGCCGTCCCCGCGACACCCTCAGCTATGGACCCCTCTTCGCCCGAAAATCATACCCTTCGCAACGTCTTTTGCGGCGTAAGACCGCCAGGCCACCACGCGGGCTCACATGGCCACGACGGCGCTTCGACGAACGGCTACTGTGTTCTCAATTCTGTCGCTATCGGTGCTCAACATGCCTTTAACAAGTACCACTTCTCTCGTATTGCGATCATCGACTTCGATGTTCATCAGGGTAATGGAACGGCGCAGATTGTGGAGAAGGATCCGAGAATCTTGTTCATCTCCCTTCATGCGAGCGAGATCTACCCGTTTACCGAGTCTACGAAGGCCGAAGCCGACAAGTGCACGAATCGCGTGATCAACATTGGATACCCCACCGGAACGAATGGCAAGCAGTTCATGGAGATCTTCCTGACGAGGTGCAAACAGGTGATTGTGGACTTTGACCCTGAGCTCATCCTCCTCTCCTCTGGATTCGACGCACATGTTGACGATCCTACAGGCGCTGCGCAATTGAGGTTCGCGGATTACGTGGCACTCACGAGAACTGTCAAGGAGCTCGCAGACACACCCGCTTGCAAGGGAAGGATCGTATCGGTGTTGGAGGGCGGATACGACATTCGTGCACTCAAACTCTCTGTCACTGCTCACCTGCTCACGCTCATGGAAGGACAATCGTCTCCCATCACAAAGGAGGACTTTTACGGAGATGGAACGTACACACCACCACCACCAAAGTCACTTCCGGCGCTTCCAGCTCCAGCCTCAGCCGCACCAACTTCTTCCGCCTCCTCTTCTGCTGTCGCATCGGCCTCCTCTTCCCTTCCTCTTCGCCACATCTCGTCGTCATCGCCTTCTTCCACGCCATTTGGGGGCTCAGAAACCTTACCAACTCCAAACACATCCGATAGTTCGACCTCCAATCAGCTCCAGGCGGAGATCCTCTCCTCCTCTTCCAACGACGTCTCCTCCTCCTCTCAGACCACTCCCATCACCACCAACACCAACTCAACGATGATCACGAATCCTGTTGCAACTGACACTCAGATATCAAGCATGTCAGGGACGGGTTTCCCATCTTCAGCAACCACGACGCCCCTGACCAGCACCTCCTCCGGCTCTGAAGCGTCAGTGTCAGATTCAATGATAGTCGACACACCCACGCCCACAGGCTCGTCCCACATCCTCCAAAACGGCTCAATCTAACCGCATGATGAGAGATCACTACACTCCACTGTATAATAGACCCCTCCTGTTTGTATGACTGCTGAAAGACTCTAATCCTCCTGACTGAAATTTGACCGCGCCAACTCTCGTGCTCCTTCTCGCTTCCGCACCTTCATATTGGTCAAAATCTCTGGTTTCTGTAATTGCGAGTATTGCCTTTGAACTAAAACGCTCGCATATGGGGAAGGATACCTCATTGACGACCGGAAAGCAGGTTTCGGCCCAGGCTCGAAGGCACACCGGCCCTTCGCGAACCAACCAGACTTGCAACCAGACGAAGAAGGCCGCCGGCCAACGGGCCCCGCACACTCCTCGGTCAACAGGAGGTACATGAAGCTGCACGAGAGCACAGAAGAGAAGCATGTCTCCGATGGAAAGAGGCCGGGAGAGAGCTGCCAGACGAAGTTGACGTATTTAGAGCTGGTCTTGCAGGCGGGCTTGGGTGGGTGGCGCGTATTCGGTTGTTGAGGCAGAACAGGGGGCGAGGCTTTCTCACTCGCTCCCCCCTCTGTGGCCTTGGCGCATCCGTCCTCGTGCTCATAGAGTAGTGGGTCGCATCTTTCGCATTCCCATTGTTTGGCTTTGGCGTCGTGGAAAGGCCCTTGTTGTCCCGTACTCGCTCCTGCCCGCCCTCTTGTCTTGGTCTTGGTCTCTTCGGCCCTGTCCTCCCCTCCGTCGTGCTTGGTTTTGCTCTTTCTTGGTCGTTTGCGAATGCAGGATGCGCTACAGGCGAGTAATACGGTCCAAATTGTCGTGCTGGAGGCATACCAGGCGGAAAATGGACCTCCTCAACCTCAACTCACTTTGCAGGTCGGCGATGGCCTTCAGATGCTCCAACAGTCTGGACGGTGGGCTCAAGGCCAGTTGCGAGATGAGGTAGGTTGGTTTCCTCTCAAAAATGTGATGGTTCTCGCAGGCCCGACCGCACTTTCGAACAGTTCCGACAATCTCGACAAGAAGGACAAGAAGAAGGCGAAAACAGCCCTAGGCACGAAGAAGCCCTCGAAGTCGCCCGCTATTTCCACACCTGTGCCCACATCTTCCAATTCTCACCCTGTACTGGACGGAAAAGCATCGTACGAACAGGACAAAACGAGTCCTCCCTCGCGCTCACCTCCTGCACGCCCATCTCCCGTGCTGCCTTCCTCAACTTCCCACTTTCCGAACGCTGAATACCACGATCAATACCGTTCTGGAACATCGTCCCCGCTCATGTCAAGACAAGGCCGAAGCGCGACGATTGGAGGCCCACCGACTAGTATGCCCCCTCCTGTCCCTCTCTCGCATCACTTACCTCCCCATCCCCCCGCACCTTCATCGTTTTCATCGTTGGCACCCACTGCACCGCCACCTTCGTTACCACCACCCATTCCAACGGCGCACAGCGTCACCTTCGATCTTCCTCCCTCCAACCTGCCTCCGCCTCTGGCCATCCAGTTCACAGTCCCCGATTCCATGCATACATTACCTCAAGCACCGAGATCAGCGCGAGAATCGTTGCCACGATCACTCTCAGATCAAGGAATCCCAAGTTTGCCGCCGCCACCCGTTCCGCCCGCCTCCTCTCCCACCGTCTCTCGCTCTGCCATGAAGAAGAAGAGCAAGTCTGGAGACATTCCTTCTGACATGATATCTGCCGCTCTTCCTCCTCCCTTGGCCGCTGCGCAGGCGCCAAGTTCTGGTCCGACTCTGATGACGAAATACGTGATTCCCTTGGTTGACTTGAAGTCGCCACACACCGCAAACGCACCTCCTCCGCCTCTCTCTCCTTTTTCTTCCGGCGTATCTGCTACATCGAGTTCGTTGACGACGGGAACGATGTCTCACTCCTCCTCCTCCTCTTCTGGCTTCCCTCCGCCTCCGCTCTCTCCCGTCAGCTCTCCTACTCACTCCAATCACAGCAGTGCCACGTCTTCTCCTCGAAGTACCATTCAACAGCATGCCATCACCTCGTCTACGGCGGTTTTCGCGACCGATCAACACTACATCGCTCATCGCTCTCAACTCGAGCAACGCCTCAGCCAACGTCCGCCTCCTGCCGCTGTACACAACGCTGCCAAGGGCAGCAAGGATTCTAACATCCTACAGACGGTGCTGCTGAAGCTGAACTTGAAGAAACGCAAGGATTCGGTGGCCTCGACGTCCACCACCACTTCCGGCCCAGGCGTTGGTTCCTCCTCCTCTTCCTCCCCCTCCTCCGCATCTCCCTCGTCCTCTGGCGTGAATTTGAGCATTCCAAGCGTCGGAGGCTCCGCAGGTGGCTCAGGATCGTCCTCTTCGAGCTCGCCAACTTCTGGCACGACTTCCATGCTCCTTCCTGCGTCTTCCTCCTCATCCTCAACTTCTTCTTCATCGTCGTCCTCCTTTTCATCTACTGCATCGTCTATGTCGAGTACTGGCGCAACGCCATCGAAGAAACAGCAACAACAACAACAACAACACCAACAGCAACACATCGCCGAAATCTCCGCCCCGGTGAGTTTCACTCACAATGTTCACGTGGAAGTGGACCGTAGCAAGGCGAGTGGTTATCTGGTGAATCTTCCGGACGAGTGGGTGCGCAAATTGAAGGAGTCCGGCATTCCCGAGTCCGAGATTAAGGAGAACCCTATGATGATTCTGGACCTGCTGACTGCGTACTTGGCGCCCCCGAAGCGCTACAATCGCATGAAGGACTTGCCTCCGGACGAGAGGAACGTGTGTCTCGATTTGAATGCGCTCGTGAACCCTTCTCAGGATCCGAACGCCTTCTACCGTCTTCTTGGCAGCGACCTTGGCGAGGGAGGCACTGGAGTCGTCAAACTCGGCGAGGACAGGAGAACTGGGACGCTCGTGGCCATCAAGATGGTGCAGGTGAGGCCTCAGGACGTGGACGATCTCGCGGCCGAGATTTACATCATGAAGCACAGTTTCCACGAGAATTTGGTCGCCTTCTACGATTCCTTCCTCGTCGACAACAGACTATGGATTTGCATGGAGTACATGGGAGAAGGATCACTCACAGAGCTCATATTGGGACAAAGAGAGCACGTCAGATTCACAGAGGCTCACATGCGTTACGTGCTCTTCCACATCCTCCACGGACTCTCATACTTGCACTCGAGATACAGAATCCACAGAGACATCAAGAGCGACAACATACTCATTGGAGATAGAGGCACGAAGGTGAAACTCGCAGACTTTGGATTCTCCACGCAACTCACAAGGCAGAACGAGAAGAGGAAGACCTCGCTAGGAACGCCGTACTGGATGGCACCGGAACTCATCGCTGGCAAGAACTACGACGAAAAGGTCGACATATGGAGCGCTGGAATCGTACTTTTAGAAATGATGGAAGGACAACCGCCATACCTCGATCTCCCTGCTCTCAAGGCACTCTTCCTCATCTCGAAAAAGGGCGTACCACCACTCAAGGAAGCCACACATTGGTCACCAGAGCTAGTGGAGGTGTTCTCGGCATGCACCAGGATCAAAGCCTCAAAACGTCCATCCGCGCTGGAACTCCTAGACTTCGCCTTCTTCGCACAATGCAAGGAAGACGATTACCTACCAAGGACTTCTCACATATTGGAGGATCTCATCGACTTTTCGAAGCATCACAACTGAGCAAGAGTTGTTTCAAACTTCAACTCGATCGACTCACTCTCCACACGCTCTCGCATGTACATCTCTGTATTTGAATGAAGAACCAACCAAGAGTTCATCCATACGCACAAATCGAAACGAATGTAGGGGTTCACTTCGCTCTCATCGACAATAGGGGCACGACTTGTACTCCGCTCATCTCATCCCTTCAGCGACCCCCCCCCAATCTCACATATTTAGATAAATTGCTCTGCATTCAAGACTAAGCTACCGTCGTTTCATGTGAACTTGGAGCATGTGAACGAATTGTCTCACATACAAAGCTTGGGAGAGTTTCGTCCGCAGGGTCCAACCTGAAATCGTATTGGAAGTGCAAGAAGAATGTCCCTTGAGGATTTCGGACTGTTCTCTTCACTAACAACGCGCTTCACATGGGCTCTTGTCATCATAATCCAACAGCATACAATGTACATTGTGTGGTCTGAGGAGAACCTTGAGATTCCGAGGATGGTCCAAACGTACACACGAATGGCCCGTGAGCCCGGAGAGAGAAACGGACTTTTCCTCCGACATGTTCACTTCGCTCATTGGGGGTTGATATTTGTAGAAAGCTTAGGCCAATAAGAATATGTTTAGTATACATGTGAGGTTTGCAAAATTTGGGGCCGGAGGCTCTAGATGGAGGGGCCCAATGGACGAAGTTGCTCGGTGTTTCGGTCCATCGTTACTTGTCAGGTCTATTAGAGGGAGGTCTTCTGCTTGGTCCCTTTGCCTTTGATGCAGTGTTGAGGAGGTGGGCGCCCTTGCTAGTTGTGCTGGAGACAGGCAGGCCTGCTTGGTCCTTGATGATGCCCCTGGTGGTATCTGAAGACGTTGCATTCTTGAGGTCGTTTGCTGATACTCCCTTCTGCTGATTGGATGTCGTAGCTGATCCAGGAGCTGGTCCATAGAATCCACCACCACCGCCGCCGCCGGGACCGGGGCGAGAGGAGGGTGCATTCGAAGTGGTCTGTGGTGGAGGCGCTGTCGTGTTTGGGACGGGCCTCGTGACGGGCATGGGAGGAGGACCTGATGATGATGAACTTGGGTTTCCGTAGGCAGGTGAGGCGGGGGCAGCGGCGAATGGTGGTTCTGGAATGCGCGCCACCGGAGGTCCCTTGGCTACAGCGGGCATGGGTGGCGCCGGTCGACCATACTGCGGTTTCTCTTGGAATGCTTGCAAATTGGCAGTGACAGTCGTAGGTGGCGGTGCGGGACGAGTTGAAGGCGGTGCGGGACGAGCGCCGGTTGGTGGTCCTCCTCCTATGTGCATCGAAGGAGCGGGCGCAGCCTGGGCTATTGCGAAGACATCGATGATGCCCGTATCTTGATGTTGCGTTGGAGGTGGACGAGAGGGCGGTGGGCCGGCAGGGGTGGGAGGCGGGCCTGAAGGTGGCGCTGCACTTGGCGGTCCGCTTCTCATCATCGTCGCCGTCGGTGGTGGACCTGTGGGTGGCACTTGCGGAAGGGCAGTCGAAGGTGGACCTGGATTGGGTACGGAGGGCGGACCACGAGGTGGAGGCCCACTCGGAGGCGCGCCCAACGTTCGCGGCGCTCCGCCAGCCACTGGGATCGCTGCTGAGGGCACCGAGGGTGGGGCAACGCTCGGAGCCATCGCAATCGTAGTAGAAGTAGTAGCAATAGAAGAGGTCGTGGGAAGGCTAGCCACAGGCATCGGTGGTGCAGCGGAAGGAAGCGCCAATAGACCACTGCCAAACGCAGCAGGTGCCTTCGCCAATGACGCGATACTCACGGGATTGTTCACTAAAGGGGATAGTCCAACCGAAGGCATAGGTGCGACCGAAGTAGGGGCAATAGGAGCTCCCAACAAGGGCGACGGAACGGCCGCGGCCGGAACTTTTGCAAACGGTATCTTGCCACTCGTCGGGGGGGTCTTGGCAGGTGCACCCACTTTGGGTGTCGCTCGCGTAATTGCAAATACGTCAATCACATCGTCGTCAGCAGGAGCCGGTACAGGAGTGGTAACCGTCGGCGGTGGTCCGGGCGGCTTTTTCGCCGGCGCCATGACGCTTGGTGGTGGCTGTTGTGGCGGCTGTTGTCGTTGAACAGGTTGTGGCGGAGTTGCTACGGCAGTGACGCCGAGTGGGGTCGGAACAGAGGTCATTGGAGGGAAGGGCGAGGAAGTGGTCGCGGCGATCGTTGGCGTCGCCTGTGCTTGTACGGCGTTCGGTGGTGGCGACCTTCCCATTTTCAGTGGTCCAGATGGTGTCTTCACTGAGGGCGTTGTTAGGGGAGAATTGGCTAGTGGTGCTTGCTTGACCGGCGCGGCGACCATCTGCAGTTGTTGTTGTTGCTGCATTGCCATCTGTTGCTGTTCTTGCTGCACCCTCAGCATCTCTTGTTGTTGCAGTTCCATTTTTCGGCGTTGCTCTTCGAGTTGCTTCCTTTCCATGTCCAAACGCAGGCGTTCTTGTTCGATCGCGGACTGCGTTATTCTCTCCTGCTCCTGTCTCGCTGCTTCTGCTGCCATTCGCTGTCTCTCCATCTCTTGCGCTATGCGCGCCCTCTCTTGTTCCAATATGAGCGCCTTGTGCGCCTCTTGCTCAGCAACCAAGCGCATGCGATCCCTCTCAAATTGCTCCTGCTGTCGGCGCATCTCGTCCTGCTGCTGTCGCTGTAGCATCTCGTGCTGCCTCGCCAACTCCTGTTGTTGCATCAACATGGCCTCCTGCTGCTTGCGCATCATCTCCTCCAGGCGCAGCTTCTCCAGACGCACAGCCTCAGCCTGCAAACGCATCATCTCCTCTTGTTGTCGCCTCGCCGCCTCCTGCTCCTGCATTCTGCGCTCTGCCTCCTCTCTTCGTCTCCTCTCCTCCTCCTCTTGCTGTTGTTGCAAGCGCAGACGCTCAGCTGCCTCTCTCTCGGCACGCTCACGCGCCTCTCTCTCCGCGCGCTTCTTCTCCATCTCCACCCTCCTCCTCTCCATCTCCGCGCGCCTCCTCTCAATATCTTGCACTCGCTGCGCCTGCATCTGCTGTCGAATGGCCTCGCAACGCAACGCGTGCTGACGCTCAACCTCGCGCCTCTTCGCTTCAAACTCCTCCACGTCCAATTGGCGCCGCAACAACACCCTCTGCTGCAACGCACTCGCCTCCGCCTCTTGTTGCGTTTTCAAATCAATCTTCTGCTGATTATGACCAAGGAGCACCTGCTTGAAGGATTCTTGCCGCAACTTCTGTTCCATCTGTTGGTCGCCAATCATCTTCTGCTGCGCCGCCTGCTGTAGTTGCAGTAACGGCGCTTGACGATCTGTCAAATCCTTCATGCGAACTTGAAGCGCCGCCATCCTGGACGTATCGGCTTGCAATTCCGGCGGAAGCGCCATAAACACCCTCTCCTCCTCCATCAATGCCATCTGCTCTTGTTGCAATTGCGTAACCTCATCTTGTTGTTGGCGAAGAAGATCGTATTGGGCTGCCTGATGTGTTTGAAGAAGCTGTTGGTAATCCTGCTGACAATGTGCGATCTCCACTTGATGCGCCGCTAACATCTCCTCTTGCTGTGTCGATTGAATGGAAGGTAGCAACACGAGTTGAGACTCCAAAGAAGAGGTTTCGGCACTCGGAGATGGGGAATCAGAGCCGCAACCGGGGGGATACTGAAGCGCGGGGAAGGAGGCCAGGATCTGCTTCTCAAACGTCGCGTCGTCCACCAATACCTCCAAATCATGAGCGCCATCTTCATTGCCATAGTAGTCGTCACCGTCATAGTACTCGTAGCCTCCATCCTCAAGCTGACCAGACGAATGAGCGGAACCGGAGCCAAGTTTCGACAAGTAGGCATCGCCTGGGGCAGATCTTTGAGATTGAGAAGCACGGAGTGGTGCAATGCGCCTGCTAAGGGAAGAGGGAAGAGAGTCGTGACCTCGTGAGGAGGAAGAGGGCGAAGAAATTGATCCAGCAGAACCGAACCCATTGATCGCTGGAGAGGTCGAAGAAGAGGATGAATAGGGAGCCAAAGGACTAATGCCAATAATGCCGCCAGCGAGACCAACGCCAGTGACGTCAGGAGACGGGGAATCGCCGGGTTTCGATCTCACCCAGAGACTGGACCTCTGTCCTGTTGCCGATGCTTGAGAAGCTTGAGACGCTGTAGTAGATGGGAGAACGATGCTGCCAGGAAGAGATTGAGGTTGGTAGGGAAGCTTGGCAGAGGAGGGGGGCGATCTGACGATGGCTCCGCCCTCGAAAGTGTCAGAGAACGGGCTTGTGATGGTTGTATTCGAAGATGACGAAGAGGAGGATGGGATAGATGCAGTGGAACCAGGTGGAGAGGAGAGGCTGTTGTTGGAGGATGGGGAGGGGGGAATCTCTTCGAAGGGCGACGCGCCAAACGTATCTCCCGCGTCCGCAAACTGTCCGTATCGCTTCATGTTCTCTTCCGCCACAATGGTTTTGATCATCTCATCCTCATCCAATTCGTGACCGTATTGCAGCGAGAGCTTCAGAGAACCACCACCAGAGGAGGAAGAAGTTGAAGAGCCAAGCACCTCGCCTGAACCTCGCGCTCCATCACTCTCTCCATCGTCCAGGAAGCTCAGAGACGCGGGTTGGAAACTACCAGAATGGGTGTCCTCCTTTTTCCGCATAAAACGAGACAAGAAGCCGCCAGAAGACTTCTGCTTCGTGATCATCTTGTCGATGCACAAAGTCTTCAGGGCTAGAGCAGACCTATGGAAGGATTTCGACGCCAACAGAGATCCAACTTCACCAAGAGCCAAACGTTCATCACCCAACTTGAAATGACCGAGAGCAAGATGGTAGAGCGCACAGAGGCCAACCTCCTTCTCCAACGCCGAGGTCTCGCGCAACAGCTCAGTAAGTTTGAATACACCACGCTCCACATAGGCATTCGATTTAGCAGTGACCAACAAGATGCAAAGATTCACAATAGTAGCCGAAGTCACAGTTCCAGTCCTTGTACGCTCCAAAATGTCCATTTCGGAGGCCTTTCAGACACCCGCGCACACACCGACACACGGTTAGTCCTCCTGCTCTTCAAAGTGAACCAATCAGGCACAAGAATGCAACAAACCATGAAAGCACAAACCGCTACAGCGGGTAGTTTGCAAATTCCCACCGTTTATCAGAACGAGAAGGCGGACAAGTCGCGCAAATCGTTGAGGGCAGAAGAAAGGTAGGCGTTACGTACGTTGATGGCCGCATCTTGGTCTTCTGCATCTTCAATAAGTTGCTTGAGCCTAGAAGGAGTCACGTCGGCCTTAGCTGAGAGATCCACGAATCCGCTAGACATGGGAAGCGGTCGGAATTGCGGTTTGCGCCAACTTGCGGACGGGTTCGTGAACGTGAGACGAAGTCGATACTGATGAGACCCAACTCACGCGATAATAGACACTGCGGGTAAAGGAAGAAGGCCAAGTCTAGCACCACGACATTGAGGGATAGAGGAGGGAATAGGAACACGAGGATGGAAACTCTCGACCCTCCCGCAGAGCGCGCACCGCCAGAGAGGCGAAGAGAGTGAGTAGCCAGCAGAGGCACGAAGAGAGAGCTGTGTTGCGCGCGCCCTGTCTCAAGAGCGCGAATTCGTGCCTTCTCCTCCTAGTCGCACTAACTGCCTGCATTGAGATGGCTGCCCACTCTCTACCCACACATTGTCTTCGCTTTGATTCTATGATCCATTTACAAGTAGTACTAGGTTTACAACGCAGGGTTAGAGGAGGATATCGGCGGTGCAAGGAACGCTCCGCAGAAGCGCGCGCGTTGGTATATCCAGGGTCATTCCGTTCAGTCTCAAGTCAATCGTTTGAATAGTGCAATTCGTGCTGATGCAATTGGACCAGAAGGGGAGACATTCTGGGCTAACGAGATTCTTACGGAGAGAGATGTGTTCCAGCGAGTGGTTCTCAGAGATCGCATTGGATAGCTCCTCAATAGCAGGGTCAGATAGCATGTTACCATCGAGATTCAAAGAAACAAGAGACGAGTTACCTTTGAGAGCGCGGGCGAGAGAGTTGGAACACGAATTGTCGAGTTTGCACGAACTCATGTCCAGATCAGTAAGAGAAGCAGACTTGGAGATGATATCGCAGAAAGTGCCGAGATCCTTCTTCCCAAACGTTGCGCCTTTCATAACCAGTGTGTTGACGAAGCACTGCTGATGAGAGAGGATGTCTGCGAGGCATGAGAGGGCTTGAGACGAGAGAACGCAGTTTTGGAATTGCATGTGCGACAATCGACTGGAGATGTCTCTTGCGAATACTCTGAGTCCATTCCAACCATTCTTATCCATTCCTTGGGTTGCATCGAAGCGGAAAACATCACTCTGCCTGGCAAGCCCGGAGAAAATTTCCAACCAACCTCTCTTCCCGAAATCGGAGTCTCCAATATCCAAAATGAGAAGACGTGCGTCATCTTTGAGGGCGTCTGCAAGGGCAGAAGAGGAGCTCAAGCCGTTGCCAGCGAGGCGAAGCACACGCACGGACTTGTCGCGCTTGATGAGGCTCGCAAACGCAGCTATTGCCTTTGATGCGACCCCCGTGTAACGGAAGTCAAAGTTATAACCAGTGGGCAATGGAGAGTGGGGTCCAACGAAGTGGGAAGAGACGGAGGCGTTCGAAGAGGAGGCAGAGCGTGGCGAAGAGTTTACGCTTCCGTTTGCAGACACCCCTCCAGACAGAGCGGTGGCTGTAGTTGCAGTGGTAGCAACAGGATGAGTATTAGTAGTAGCAGTAGTAGTAGTAGTGGTATT
>Ga0307375_10004225_pt1 | contig 13816 bp, 11 predicted proteins | sample TR1MG_FD_202531 | JGI IMG/M metagenome (GOLD analysis project Ga0307375, IMG submission 202531) | Soil microbial communities from Risofladan, Vaasa, Finland - TR-1 | ecosystem: Environmental > Terrestrial > Soil > Coastal area > Acid sulfate soil | place: Finland: Risofladan, Vaasa | collected...
GATTGGGTAAGCCGTCATGCTAATATTTTCGCAATGATTGGTGAACCAGAATATTGGGGGAAGGGTATAGTCGGTGAAGCCGCTCAATTAGTACTCAAATATGCATTTACAGAATTAAACTTGCACAAGATAAAAGCGGGTGTATTTACACCAAATGAAAGATCTCTTCGTGCAGCTGAAAAGCTGGGGTTAAATAAAGAAGCGGTAGTGAAAGAGGCGATATATGTCGACGGAAAATACCATGATATTCATAAATGGGGCTTAACAAAAGACGAATGGCTAAAAAAAAATTAATTTTAACTACATAATGGTTAATCACGACTAAATCCATAATTTTACACTTGTCCAAGGAATTATAATCAATTTAATATCCTTTTAAAGATGATTGGTTAAAGCTAGAGAAAGAAAAATAGTTTACATAAAGAAAAAAAAAAAATTTTTAAATTTTTAAATTTACATTATCCTCCTGCCAATGGGGGGAAAATTGCTACAATATCATCATCCTTAATTAGCGTTTCTCTCTTTTGGTGCGGGGAACCATTAATTAGAATTATCAATTTAGTATCTCTTGAAATTGTAAATAAATCTAATATTGTACCTACTGTACTTCCTAACGGTAATGAAACAATTTTTTTCGGTGGGGCTATACTCCTTAAATTAGCGAAAAATTTTACAGTTGCGGTGATGTTCTTTTTATCATTCATCTTCATTTCTTGTAAAGTACCATTTGTATAATAGAGCCATCTTCTTAGGAAATAAGCCGACTCTATCGCCGTCTTTTAATTTTTTATTAAATCCCGAATATGTTCCATTAACAAATAGGTGACTAGTTTCCTCTTTTTCGATTGCATATTTATTTAATATATCGGCAATAGTATTAATTCCATCGCTTTCAATTTGCAAATTTAATGGCAAAGATCCAGAAATATTAAATCCTTCAATTTTTTTCCGTAAATCTCCAAAAATTTTCACTAAGATAGTCATTTTTAAAAGCTATGCGCCCCAAACTTTGTCTAGTTCTTCATCAGGTACGTTGAAAACTTCATTATGTGGTGGTAATTGCTCTTTTAAGAAAAATTCTGGTAGTCTATCGTGTTTGTCTGTAAACCCTGCGGCTTTATTGAACTCTCTTTCAGTTTTTATGATTTGCAACCCATAACCAGGAACATCATTTACAGTAAGACTCGTTCCTAATACACCATTTAAGGTATCAACAACACCCTCTAATCCTTCAGGAATATCTAATACTGCAAAGGCAATAAAAAGACAATACCCGGTTGCATCAACGGCAGCAGTAGCAATTTGTAAATTACGCGATAATTCCGCTTTTTTAATATCCCTAGGTTCTGCTGTCCCACCGACTCCCATGATTTCAGTGGCAATCGCATATCCAGCTGTATGATCTGCTCCCATAGGTGTAGTTGCATAAGTTACACCGATTCCTTTAATTGCTCGGGGATCGTATGCAGGTAAGCTCTGACCTTTTACAACAGGAACTCTGGTCACACCTAATGCTTGTGCTGTAAAAGCTGTACCGTTAGCTAGGATTCTCCCAGTTGGAGTCTTATTCTTAATTTCGTCTAATAACTTTAAAGCACCTTTTCCATTTCCAAATTCAGTTAAACCACCCTCCATTGCTACTCCAAGTAAACCCCCTGTTTCAATTGTATCCAATCCTAAATCGTTACAGGCTCTATTTAATTCTCCAATATCATCTAAATTGTAAATACTACAATTAGGACCTAGTGCCCATACGCTTTCATACTCTAATACTCCAACGGGATCTTTTCCACCAGGTTTTGTCCACACTTCAGAACATTGGATAATGCATCCAGGACTGCAGAAATGAGGACGAACGCCTCCTCGCTTCTGTATTTCCTCAGCTTTTACCTCTCCAGATACTTTTTCAGATCTGTCGTCTTGACCAGATGAAAAATTACGCTGTGGTAAACCTCCAGCTTCGTTTATAATATTCACTAGTACACTTGTACCAAACGAATTAAGTGCTCCACCAGGTTTAGTTACATCGTGGCTGGTTAAAGCTTTCGCCAATTTTTTGATACCCATATTAAAAGCTTCTTCGTTTAGAATTTCTACTCCTGGTGCACCAGTTTCATCAACTATCACGAACTTTAGCCCTTTTGAGGCCATGACAGCACCAAGCCCACCTCGTCCTGCGTATCTGCTGGGTAATCCTTCAGGATCGTTAAAACAGATTCCAGAAGCGGCCCCCATTATTTCGGCTGCAATGCCAACACCACAAATACCTACCTTATCACCAAATTCCTTATATAATTCTTTATAAGTGCCATAGAGTCCTTTATTTGACCACTTATTTGCTTTTATAAATTCAGCGCTATTATTTGTAATTTTCAGTAGATAATAATCTTCACCCTTATGCTTACCCTCAACTACAACTGCTGCGATTCTCATTCTTCCTAATTTCTGAGCAAAATTTGTGCCTGCATTTGCTTCTTTAATCCCCCCTGTTAATGGAGATTTTCCCCCAACAGATATTCGACCAGATGTTGGAGCGATTGATCCTGTAACCAGTCCTGGAGCAAATACAAGCTTATTGTTTGCTCCTAATGGATGGCAAAGTGGATCAACTTCTTTCGCGACAATTGTGGAAGTAAGAGCTCGTCCACCTAAAGCTACAAAATCTGCTGGTACATCCTCAAATTTGGCTTCAAGCTTTGTCATATCTACTCTTAATATTCTTTTTGACATGATATTTCACCTCATTTTTTAGGCATTTAATATATGTGATAGATGGTTATATAAATTTACGTTATGTAAAGATAAACCAGACGATTAAAATATGCTAAGCTAAAAAAAAGCAGGCCCGGGGGGATTTGTTCAAGAAGCGTGAACTACGTATCTCATTGAACCCCCGCCCTTCTGCTTTCTCTATAGAGATTATGTAGGAGGCAGCTGCGATATCCATGCTTCGCTACGGGCCTATTTTAAAAAATAATAAGTGTTATGATCTAAAAATAACTATAAAATAAAAAAGTAGAGATAATATTGTGATCTTTTTAACCTTAAAAGGAAACATAAATCAAAAGGTTTTAATTTTTAAATTTAATTTTACATATTATAATAGATTATTTTGAAATATTTTTTTCTTAGAGCTAATTAAAATGGAAAAAAGAAATTTTCAACAAGCTAAACCAAATAGACCCATTGATTATTTGAAGAATTCTGTTGATAAGGTTATATTGATAAAAGTTAAGAGAAACCGTCTCTTCAGAGCCATATTACGCTCGTTTGATGAACATCTTAATCTTTACATTGAAGATGCAACACAGCTGTTCGAATATATGGATGAAGATGGAAATATTAAAGAAGAACATGAAACTCTTGGCAATATCGTGTTACGTGGGGACAATGTTATCTTTTTGAATCTTGCAAATTAGTTTAAAAAGATTCTAATCCTTGTTCCATTGGGTTTTCGTATTGTAATTAAAAATCATAAATGATCTTTACTTTCATTTAGATTAGGTAAAAAACATATAAAAGTTAAAGTCTTTTTCAATAAGTGAGAAACCTAATATTAAATTTGATTGATTTATTTTAATAAAAAGAGATCCTAACAATTGATTGATCCAGAATATATCAAACTCCGAAATTCATTGGTAATTAGCCCTAATTTAGGTCATCCTCTATTTATCGGCATGGATCGTGAATTAAAGCAGATTGAATTTGAAGTAAATCTTCTAGTTGCGAGTAATATTACGGATTCATCAAATTTTGAGGGTTTTCTAAGGAATAACCTAAAGCTTGTTCCAATTCTAGAATACAAGTGGAAGTTAGCGAAATTATTTGAAAGAAAAAAAAAAAAGGGGATTTGGGCTAAAATTAAAAGTTTTTTTTCCAGAGACAAGAAACGCAGAAAACAGGAGACTCAAGTAATTAAGGAATTCACTGACTCAATGGGTAATACTTTTGTTATGGTCCAAAGGGAGAAGATAGAAAAGTTAAAGCCGCGGGCTTTTCGAGGGGATATAATAGACTGTATAGTTTTAAATATTCAGAGTGTAAATGAGTGTGAGATAGATAATCCAGAATACGACGATTATCTTAGTCCTCAAAATTATTTAGTCAAACAAGAAATTTTTGGGAGTTTAAATAAATACTACTCAGCAACAATTTATTTTAAACTAACAGATGAGGTTATTGAGTTTTTAAAGAGTTTTAACTTCGTAATGTTTGATATTCTCCAGCAAAACCCGAATAAGGGTGATCGAATTAACTATCACTCGATTGTAATTTCAAAAAATGATTGGGCTAATTTCAAATTTTTACATGCCACAGACTTACATTTAGCAGAAAGAAACGATAGAATCTATGAGATAGTTAAAAAATGGCAAAAATTAGTTAGAAAATCAGAAATTAGCGAAATTATAGCTCAAAGTGTTAAAGCAGTCTCCTATTTTCAGAGATTGTTAATAAAAAAACCAGAGGATAAAGTTGAAACAATTAAACCACTGCACAAACGTTTTATTAATCCCAATAATAATTTTAGAAACTTTATCAAGCAAGCAAATAAGAGTGTGAATCAGAACGATTTAGATTTTATAGTGTTAACGGGAGATATCGTCGATTTTTCTATTCTTTCAAAAATAGATAAAGAAAAGAGGAAGACTTTAGACTTTAATTACGAATTTAGTAATTGGCGGACTTTTAAAGACATTTTATTAAACCACCCTCAAGAGAAGAGAAGGGGGATGGTTTCTGGAGAAGAATTACTCTGTCCAATTTTTACAATCCCGGGAAACCATGATTTTCGTCCATATCATTACGATCTTCGTTGGGGTAATTTGTACAAAAAAATAGGATTGAATAGTAGTGAAGCGATTGCTTTAAACGACGAGTTAATGGCAAATCCCATTAGCTCTATTACGAAAAGTTTCAGGGCTTTAAAAGCCTATTTAATAGAAATCAATTCGTCATTAGATTTTTCTCTCAAACTTGGAGATAATTTTTTCATTTTTCTAAACACCGGTTCCGATTCTTTTAAAAATATTATGGATTTTGTTAGTGGGCACCCCTCCGTAACTGGAGTTACTAACAAACAAATAAGGTTTTTAGAGAACTTAATAAATAAAACCAAAAAATTAGGAAACAATACATTTCTTATGGTTCATGGACCTCCAATTAATCCTAAAAAAGCCATGAGTACCTTTAAACGATTTTCTCTTTCAAGATCTTCAAAAGATAAAATGCCCTCTCTTGAAGAGTTTAAAGAATCTATTATGGAAAAATTGGGAAAGCGTCCTTCCTCAGTTCGAATCGACGATAAGTTTGACTTAAAATTTGGAACCATTTCTTCAAATTGGGCAAAAATCATTAAATTTTGCCTCGATTATTGTGTTCTTACTCTTTCAGGACATACTCATCAATTAAAAGAGTTTAGGTTGAGTAATCCTCAACAAAAATCTAGTAATCCTAATCCCACGATCCCTTTTATTCTAGAAAAATTAGAAAACCCAGCAGCTGTATACTACGATTATTATTCTGAAAGACTTAATAATCAAGATGAAGTTGAAATAAACGCTCCTTATGTTGTTCAAACTCCAGCTCTAGGATTAGGGAGTTATTTTAAACCTAATTTAGCTGGAGCTTATCGAGAGATTATAATCGAAAAAGGAAAATTAACTTCTTTTCAAGTTAAGTATGTAGAACGATAACAAGTTGAAATTTGAATAAATTAGTCGTTTAAATGTATAGGTCTTCCTTTTTTATGAATTGCCATGACAGAAACATCTTCCATCCCTCCTAAAACCATCTCTGAAATTGTTGGATGGTTATATATTGTACTAGCAACATCGTGAACGGTTAATCCGTGTTGTTAGCTAAAGAAATCTCAGATATTAATTCGAATACTTATCTTAATAAGATAAGTTATACATAAAATATTAGTTTTAATTAAATATCTCGAGAAGTACAATTAATTTTTTTCCTTAATATTGTTGATGTAAATGTATATACAAAATTATTCCCAATTAATTTCAGAGAGCCTAAATAGAGATTCCTTAGAGTTAAGAAAAATAGGGCTGAAGTCATTAGAAATAGCAATCAGATCGGTCGAGCCTAGAAAATTAATTAGAAATGCTATAAAGATTTATGATGATAACCTTATAATCGAGGAGGATAAATACGATCTTAAGAAATTTAAGAGAATTTTAATTATTGGGGGCGGAAAGGCAACTGCTCAAATGGCTATTGCATTAGATGAATTACTAAATACCTACTCCAAAATTGTATATGAGGGATTTGTGAACATCCCTGACGATCAAGAATTAAAATTTCTTAGCTCGACAAAGAACATTAAAATGAATTTAGCATCTCATCCTATACCAAATGAAGCTGGGTTAAACGGTGTTAATAAGATGTTAGAACTTGTTGAAGGTACTAATAAAGAGGATTTAATAATTTGTTTATTTTCTGGTGGTGGTTCTGCTTTACTACCACTGCCAAAAAAAAATATAACTCTCACAGACATTCAAAAAACCAATTCGCTGTTATTAGCCTCGGGTGCGTCAATTCACGAAATTAACACGATACGAAAACATATCTCTGACTTTAAGGGAGGTAACCTCGCGAAAAGAATCTATGAGAGAAGTAAGGCAACTACACTGACAATTATGATTTCTGATGTTGTAGGGAATAAATTGGATTCAATTGCGTCTGGTCCTACCATTCCTGACTTAACATCTTTCAGCGATGCATATCAAGTTTTGTTGAAATATAAATTACTTGATAGGATTCCTATACCTGTTAAAGAGGTTATTATGGAAGGTGCAAAAAATCCACAATTAGAAAACCCATCTAAGAACGATCCCATTTTCGAAAATGTCTATACATATCTAATTGGAAGCGTCGAAATAAGCGCGAAAGAGGTGTCTAATTATCTAAGGAATTATAACTTTGAGATTGATTATTTTTCAAACGAAATTTCAGGAGAAGCAGCAGACTTTGGAAAACATCTTTACTATTTAATAACAGAAAAACTTAGGGAATACCCAAAAGGACCTAAAAAATCAAGGATAGCAATGATCGGAACTGGAGAACTTACTGTAACATTACGAGGGAAAGGAATTGGTGGAAGGAACCAAGAAATGCTTTTAAATTTCCTCAATACAATAAAAAGCAAAAAAATTGATTATAATTTCTTTATATTAGGATGTAATCTTGACGGGATTGAAGGAAATAGTAAGGCTATGGGTGCCATCGTAGATAATAGTTTATTAATGGAAACTATTAAGAATAATGTTAACATCGAAGGTTATTTAAAAAACAATAACTCTAATTCCTTTTTTAACCTTCTAAATGGAGAGATTATCACAGGTCCTACCGGTATAAATGTAAACGACTTTATATTGATCTTGGTCGAACCTAATGTTTAATGTAGAAAAAAAATAGTTATATACTATAACAGATACAATGATAGTGATGAACATAGACTTTAACTTTATTATAACATGCCCTGCGTGCGGTTATTCATTCAAAAAACCAAATATAATGCCAAAGGAAAAGAGATTTATATGCCCTATGTGTAGATATATTTTTAAAAGCCATAACGACATGTCTTCTAAGTTTGACGATTTCACTATCTAAAACTATCATGAAAAAAAAGTTGAGCAAGTAATATTTTTTTCAAATCTAAGTTTTAGTTAATAAATCTTTTTTAACTATCAAGATTACATAATTATTAATCCATAGATAGTTATGGAATATTTACGAAAATGTAAAAAATGGTAATCAAACATGGCACGTATGAAAAAAGCGAAAGAACCTAGTAGGTCAAGAGAACAAACTAAACCAAGTTATGGTTGGGCTGCTGAAGAAGCTGCTGAAGAAAAATTAGCTGAAGGTCTAAAGAGATCCGATCTAGATGAACGTAAAGTGACTTTAGTCGATAGAGATATTTCTACACCTGTAATCGAGACATATGATGCAAAAACTGGTGAATTAGAAGGATCAATTTTACTAAAAGATGGCAATAGAGAAGGAGTAACGGGAATGGTGAAAATTATTGAAAATGTTGATGTAGCGTTAGATCACGACTCTAACATAGAATCCATTAACTTTAAAGGCAAGTTAAGCGTGGAAAATCAATCAAAAAAAGACAGGTTATGGGATATTGATCTTTCTCTCAAAAATATTGAACGTACTAACTTAAAATCAAAAGATATTAAAATTAGAGAGCTCGGAACGGATAAAGATACAAACGCTTATACTGAAAATTTTATTATTAAGGAAGAAATCAAAAATTTGCTTCTGATTCAAGAGTATGTTAACACTCTTCCTTCAGCCGATAATGTTCTAAATCTAAGGGATATTGAATCTAACTTACTCAAAGCGAAAGATAAAACCAGTAAGGCAGGAGCTAAGGTAAAAGAAAGAATGGCTCCTGTTGAAGAATACGATGAAGAAGAGGAGGAAGAGGAGGATGAATCCCTTGAAGATGGAGGAACTGCCTCAGATGGATATTCTCTACAGGCTTTTGGAATTTCAATAGACAAAGAAAATACTGTTACATTCGCTATTGCAATGAGAAATTTATTCGCAAAAGCAATTAAAAATGTAAAAGTAGTGAAAATTATTCCTGGGGATTTTAGCAATCCAGTTGTAAAAGACACAACAGAAGGACGAGCAGAGGTTGTAGGTAATAAGATTGTCTGGAACATTGAGAAATTAATGCCTGAAACAACCGTTCTCATGAAATTTACCTGCAATATCTTAGTAACAGACATTACTAAGAGGAAAACAGGTAAAATCGATGTAACATATGAAGCATCATCTTCCTTTGCAGAAGGTCTTGACATCGATAAATACGACGCTTATACTAGAAACAAATTTTATGTAGATACGGTAGAACGCGATGAAGAACCAGGCGTTTGGGATTGCAAGCTCGTTTTTGAAAATCCTTCAGAATTTATAATTCAACTGTTTAATGCAGATGTTTATTCTCCAGAGAATAAATCTGTGAAATATGTCGATATAGATCCCAAAGATGTTCCATTATTACCAGCTGGTGCTCAATGGCATTCTAAGATGTGGAAATTTGAATCTGAAGAATATCCTGCTTTTAGGAAGAAGCTCGAATTTCGAGTTATGCCTGATTTTCAAACTATCGTCAATGGAACTGCTTCTATTTCTGATGTTATATTAGAAATCGCAAGCATAACAGGTGACATGTCTTACGATATAGAACAAGTTCCTACGTACAAAGAGAAAGATGTTATTGCTACATTGAAAATGATTAATAATGGTTCAGCCCCATTAAACGAAATTACAGTTGTTCAGCAATATTTCAATAACGAATATCAACCACCTAAAGCTAAGGAGATAAAGTTATTATGGAACAATAACGAAATTGAGCTTGATTCGGGATCTGTTAATTTTGATGGAAATGTCTTTAAGATTACGTTGAAGAATCTCAGAAACTCGAGTAATGGTTTGTTTATGCCGGAATCATCTTTAAAGTTTCAATACCCTATTCATTGTATCAATCCAGCTCAAGATTCAAAGTTTGAATCAGAGATAATTTACTACACTAATACATTCCCAGTTTCTCAAGAATTAGAGTTTAAGCCAGAAGTACCCGTTATAGAAGCCTTACACCTGAGAAGAAGATTTAGAATTGGAAAGGAAGTCCTTCCAATTGGTGATTTGGGCAACTATGAGATAATCTTAACTGTTGAAAATATTGGTACAGCACCTTTACAAAAGATAGTTCTCATGGACAAGGTTCCCGATAGCTTTGAGTATTCGGATTATTCTATGAAACCCGAAATTACTGATGAAGTTGGTCAGGATACACTTAAGTGGACTATTGATAAACTAGTTGCTGAAGAGAAAATAGAAATAACTTATAAAATTAGCGGCACTGGAGCTTACTCTCCAAGCGATGCACAACTTGGACTATAATTATTATTTATTCTTAACATTTTTTTTTTTATTATTTTTAAATTATCATATTCATTTAATAAGTTTGAAAGAACTTCTATATGTATAATTAAAGAATATGCATTCTGCTATTATTATTAAAGAATCATAATATATAGTATCTCGTGTAATGAAACATGTCAAAACTCAAAAAACACTTTAATTTGAATTGGATGTTTGAATGTCCTGATGCGATTCTTACTTGTTCAACTCTTAAGTGTGGAGAAAAAACTTATATCGTTTTTGGGGGACACGACAAAACATTATATCTAATGGACGAAGATTTAAACATTCTTGATAATATTACTTTCGATGGCTGGGTCCGAACTACTTATCCTATAGATATAACTAAAGACGGCTGTGAGGAGATTCTGGTGGGTGCTGGTGACGGTAATTTCTTAGTTGTTAAATTAGTCAAAGGCATCAACAAGTTAGCTGGTATTATGAATTATAAGTCAAAGGGTAAAGTACTAAGCGTTATTGCCGGAGATTTTACTAGAGATAAAAATATAGAGCTGATTTATGGAAGCGAAGATAAAACTCTTAAAATTTTCGAAAATATTGATTCCACTCAGCCCAAATTCATGTTATATTATGATTCATGGGTGACAGCAGTTTCCCTTGGTTATTTAAAGCTTTCAGATGTTGATATACCAATTTACGGCTTACTCGCAGGGACTAAAAATGGATTGCTTCAATTGCTTCAATTTAAGGAAAATAAACCCGATATAGTATGGCAAATATACCTTGAATCGCAAATCAATACGATAGAGGTAGGAGATGTCACAAACGATGGATTTTATGAAATCGTAGTTGGAACTGACGATTCATTTGTAAAAATATTTAATAGCGAAGGAGAAGAGTTAAAAGCTATAAAGATCGAAGAAAGTCGGCCTATTTCTTTAAAAATACTTGATATCGATGCAGATAATGCTAAAGAGATAATAGTTGGATGCGCTGATGGTTCGCTTTATGTATATCATAATCCTAACTTGGATTCATTAGATATTGAGTTGAAATGGAAAACTTCAGCATCGAACTCTATTAAGATTGTTTCATCCATTGTAAATCATGAGGATGCTAAAACAAACATTTTAATTGGTGGGTATGATAGAAGTATTAGGTGTATCAGTGATTTTGAATGCGGTGAGAAATCTCCTTTAGAGATTCCTTATAATATAAAAATTCCAGAATCTCAACCTACAGAAATGGAGACAAAAGGCGCGAAACCCATTATATTCGAAACAGTTCCAACTAACATTAGAGAATATATTTTCAAATATTTAATAGATAATAGGATTATTGAGGGAATTGGTGCAGAATTAGAGAAAAAAGGATACCTCACTGATAGTGTTGTAGAAGAATTTCAGCGAATGATTTCTGAAAAATCTGATTCCTACAATAAGATAACATATTCAGTGTGGACTCTGCCAGAAGATAAAATAGGTTTAGGTGGTACGACTGGAGCTCCCGTTATAAAGGGAAAAAAGATAAAACCAATTGTAGTAGAGCAAGAGATTACTCCTCAAAAAGGAGAGGCGTTAATCGATGCTTTGAAGCAGGAGGGTAAAAAAGGAAACGCTATAAAAAGTACACCTTCTACAGAAACAGTAGCTGAAATAAATTTAAAAACTATTATTATCACTCACATAGAAAAATTCAAATTGATCCCCTCTAAAAACAAATTAATCGAAGATATTGTGATTTTGGGATATGATAGGGATGTTGTGGAAAAACAGATCGATAAATTGAGAATGGAGGGAGTCCTCATTTATTCGCGTTCAGAGCCTAAAGGATGGAGTCTGGGGACTTATTAATTCCTTCAATTCAAGATAAAAGCTTTAATCTCGTTCTGAAATGGTTTAAATTGATTAAATTCTGTTAGGTCCTTATTACTATATCTCGTTATAAAAAGGTTCAAGATGGGGTCAATTTTTTCAAGGAATTTTTTAACAAACTTATCGGTATCTTTCTTTTTTTTGTCTACTAAACCATATAAAATGACTGGTTCCTTTAAATCGCAATTTTCAGCTAGCATTTCAAGGGCTTTAAAAATAAATAGGATGTTCCCTGATTCTAAATATTCTAATGAAAGATTGTTAAAAGCGGTTTTGGTAAATATATTTATTGCTGAAATAAATCCCCCTCTCAAATCCATGCTTACTTTGCAAAGATTATCTTTTTTTTCAATTTTCTTAAACTCGTAGTTTACTAGAATAAATCCTCGGAAAACGATACCTATTTCGTAAAGTTCTTTCATTATTAATTATTACTTCCCTGCTAGAACAAGTTCAATACTATGCCTATATATTTAATAAAAATATTTGTATTTATTTTTGCTCTATTATTTCAAAAAATTAAATTAAAAAACATTTAGAATTTAGATTTTTTTCTTAATATTATGGCTTTTTCTGGACATTTGGACACACATAACCCACAACCAAAGCAATAATCTGGGAGAAATATTAATTTTTCGTTATTAAAAATTCTTGCACCAAAATTACAGTATTCTACGCAAAATCCACAATTATTACATTTTCCTAAATCCGTAAAAGCGATAAAATCAGATTTTATCATCTGAGGAGAACCGCTTGTTAAGAATTTATTCATAATAACACAACAGCATGGACAACAATTACAAACAACATAATAGAACATAGGATTAGGAAAATAAATAATCTGGTGGACTAAACCCCGTCTGTCACTTTCTTCCAAAAGCTGTTTTATATCTCTCTTTGAAACTTTTATTAAATTTTCCGATTTATAGGGAATTTCACGTAATGATTTTCCAAACCCTATATGAATGCAGGTTTTAATAGGGTGATCACAATTTGGCGTATCTGAATGCTTTCTTTGCGTTTCTCTACAATAACAATTAGAAATTCCAGTAACCTTCGATCTACTTAACAGCGACAGAATCTCTTGGGAAGGAAGAAACTTGGTTTCAAGGTCTAAGTTTACATTCAATGGAATAACCTTTCCTCCCCACCTACTCTTAATAATGTACCGGTTCACTATTTTAATCGTGTTAATGTTTAACTTAATGTCAAGAAACCTAAAAGCTTCGAGTATTAAATATTCGAATGCTCCGAATACAAACGACAGAATCTTACCAATAGTGGGCACTCTGTCCAAAAGAATATCAATTTTTGCGTGAAAAAGTCTGTAAGGAAAAGTTGCCATAACATTGAATCGAGACTACTTTTAAATTAAGGGAGAGAATTATGTAATCAATTTAATTATTATTCTTTATTGATTTATACTAATCATAATAAATGTGATAAAATCAATAGAATAGTTGAATATTATGAGTAATACAGATAAAGAAGTTTTAGAAAAAGCGTTTGCGTTAGGGAAAAAATACGAACAAGAATGCACTGGATGCGCTCAAACAACAATTGCAGCGATATTTGAGGCTTTAGGAATATGGAATGACGATATTTTTAAAGCAGGGAGTGGTCTAGCAGATGGGTTAGGTTTAACAGGCGATGGTTCTTGTGGGGCGTTAGTGGGAGCATCTATGGTAATAGGATATCTCTTTGGAAGAACTCGTGAAGATTTTAAAGATATGTATAAACCTATGAAATCTTATACACTAGTAAAAAAATTGCATGATCAATATGTCAAACAATATGGTTCTTGCCGTTGTTACGATGTTCAAGAAAAATCGATGGGTAGAACGTTTAATTTATGGAATGCCGATGAAATGAAAGAAGCCTTCAAGTCGGGAATGATGGAACATTGTTCTACCCTTGTAGGGAATGTTGCTAAAATTGCTACTAAAATTATCTTGCGTAATGGATTTAAACCGAAATAGATAACGGCGATTTCTGAAATTAAAACAATAACGCGAAAAGAA
>Ga0307375_10004229_pt1 | contig 13800 bp, 19 predicted proteins | sample TR1MG_FD_202531 | JGI IMG/M metagenome (GOLD analysis project Ga0307375, IMG submission 202531) | Soil microbial communities from Risofladan, Vaasa, Finland - TR-1 | ecosystem: Environmental > Terrestrial > Soil > Coastal area > Acid sulfate soil | place: Finland: Risofladan, Vaasa | collected...
CGCCAAAGCCATCAATGCAGATAGCATATATTCTTGATCTAACTAATGGCAATAGAACAGCTCATGTATTTGAAGAACGTGACGGTAAACGCATTTATTACGATCATGCAAATGCTGTTGATCTAACTCGTGAGCCGTGGTTATTTGTGGACTTACCAGCAACACTCTAAACTGAAGGAGAGATGAGATGAGCATGAACAGAGAGCAAGAATTACAGCATAGAAACGACGAGCTGCTTATGAAGTTGACAAACGTAGTGGCTGGATACAAACAACTCCAAGCCACAATCGAGCAGCAAGCCGCGAAGATAGCGGAGTTGCGGGAGGCTTTGAAATTTTACGCGGATAGCAGTCACTTTATTCAGCATCAAGATGTATGGGAAAGTGTCAGCGGTGAGCCGATGAACTTTCTTGAAGATGAAAATTCTACAGCCACAGTCGAAGACGGTTCTATTGCAAAGCATGTCCTCGCCTCCACCGACTCCACATGGCTGGCCGAGCATGACAAGGAAGTTCGTAGGAAGGTGCTGAATGAAGCATACAAAGAAGTGAATTGTGGAATTACGCATGTGAGGTGGGCCTTGGAAATAATCCACCGCATGGCCGAACAACCAGAAAGCAAATCATGATCGACTCAAAGACATTCGACACCGTTAGCCAGTCGGCGCACGTATTCTTCGCGGCCTTCGTTGTGCTGGCCTTTGCTCATTATGGGCTGGTGATCCTGGGCGGCGTATTCACATTCATGTTCTCCGCGCTCAAGGAATTCTGGTACGACTATCATTTTGAGAGTGTGGCAGTCCGGGGATCGAGTGCGCGAGACTTTGCTTTCTACTTGGTTGGGATTGCACTGGCTGTGCTGGTTTTGCTGTGATGTATTAAGCTACGATCGTTACCAGAAAGGCTACGATTGCGTAGAGTGGGTAGAGGATGGATTTCATTGCTCTTATTCTTTAGCTGGTGGACATTGCCAAAGCATACCCATAACGTGATGGCGAATAGGGCTTTGCGAAGGTGGCGCATGTAGTGGTGACCGGCCCAAACTATTGGGCGCGGTGGTGATGAGGATTTATTTAGGAGAATAAAATGACTCGCAAAAAAGACATGGTTTTTTATTTCATTATTGGCCTGATTACTGTCGTATTGATGGCAATTATCAGCTTCTTCGTCAAACCGGCACACGCTGCAACACTCTATGTTATGGGTGGTCGAGCAGTGTCAAACTCAATCACTGACGTTCACAGTGGCGCATGGGGTGTTGAACAAGAAACGCCGACGGCGCATGGAACATGGGGATTCGGCTACATGAACGAAGGCCATCAGCGCGGCGACAAGCGAGACGGAATTTACGCGATGCGTGAGTTCAATTATCAGTTCGCAAAGAATGTTGAAACCTCTTTCGCAATCGGCCCGTATTTCACAGCGACAACGCAAACAGCGGCAAACGGCGTTGACTATCAGGATCACTATAGTTGGGCGGCCTTGGCCGGAGCATCGGCAAAATATTATGTTGACGGTCATTGGTCGTTAATGGCTCGGTGGAATCATGTTTTGTATGCCGCTCACAACAAGGACGCCGACGTGTTTCTGATTGGAGTCGGCTATTCGCCAACGAGCTGGTGATGCCTAACGCCGAAGTAAGCGGCAGGCTGCAATGGTTTTAGCGGTGGGAGACTTCATCCGATTGCGCGAGAAACCTCGGCCTTTAGGCCGGGGAGGGATAGCGCGGCGTGCGCAGCACGCCCCTGTTCCCGCTTCTCCTTTCTTTTGTTTGCTATCTTACATGAATGTGTTAATATGTGTATATGGAAATCAAGCGGGCCTACAAATTTAGGTTTTACCCAACGCCAGAGCAGGAGCAAAATCTTGCCCGGACGTTCGGCTGCACACGCTTTGCCTACAATCACATGCTGCGGCTTCGTACCGATGCTTGGTACAAAGAGCAGAAGCGAGTTGGCTACCATGACACTTCCGCCTTGTTGACAGAGTTGAAAAAACAACCTGAAACGATCTGGCTGAACGAGGTTAGTTCCGTTCCTGTGCAGCAATCCTTACGCCACCTGCAAACCGCATTCAGCAATTTCTTTGCAAAACGCACCAAGTACCCAACATTCAAAAGCAAACACGATAAGCAGGCCGCTGAATACACGGCCAGTGCCTTCAAGTGGGACGGCAAGGCGTTGAAGCTGGCAAAGATGGATGCGCCGCTGAACATCCGCTGGTCACGCACGTTGCCCAAGGCTGCGAAGCTGACCACGGCCACCGTGTCGAAGGATGCATCAGGACGGTATTTCGTCTCGATGCTCTGCGACGACACCGTGCAAGCCAAGCCGGAAGTGACTGGTAAAGTTGGCATCGACCTGGGTCTTACCCACTTCGCCATCCTTTCGAGCGGTGAGAAGATCGCCGCACCGAACGCATTCCGCAAGAACGAAGCCAAGCTCGCCAAGTTGCAGCGGCGGCTTGCCAAGAAACAGAAAGGCTCGGCCAACCGATTCAAGGCCAAGCTCAAAGTAGCAAGACTACATGCCAAGACGGCAGATACCCGCAGGGACTTCCTGCACAAACTTTCGACACGGTTGGTCAACGAAAACCAAGTGATCGCCGTCGAGAGCCTTGCCGTCAGCAACATGCAGAAGAACCACTGCCTAGCGAAATCAATCAGCGATGCAGGCTGGTCAGAATTTGTCAGGCAGCTTGAATACAAGTCGCTGTGGTACGGGCGCACCTTGGTCGGCATTGACCGCTGGTACCCATCCAGCAAGCGATGCAGTGACTGTGGGCATACTGTACCGAAAATGTCGCTTAAAGTGCGTGAGTGGATATGCCCAGAATGCGGCAGCATCCACGACCGTGACATAAATGCAGCGCGTAATGTTTTAACCGCCGGGCTGGCGGGGTTAGCCCTTGGAGAGTCTGTAAATCCTGTTTGCATTTAGGTGCTTTCGGGTTGGATTCTGTGAATTGGGAATCCCCTTCCTTTAGGGAGGGGAGGATGTCAATGGGCAACTAGACACTACTCACCTGCTCCCAATTGGGTGCGTGAGGTGGCGCATAGCACATATTAGCTTGACAAGCTATGAATCGTTACATCCTTTAGCTTGCTGCCGGGGCTTGAACCATAGTAATAATGAACCATCCCCGCCCATGCTGTACCGAGTGATCCAACCAATATCAGCAGTACATCGTGACCGGAAGCTGGGATATTTCCGACCAGCAGGAATGTCAGCACACCGAAGAATCCAATGGTGAGCAGATAGGCTAGATTGCGCGGGGTGCTGTCCTTGATGGCTATTTCACGCGCTCTTGCACTTTCTACATCGCTTACTTCGAGTTGTGATAATTGAATATTGTTATCCGCCAAATGAGTCTGCAATTGCAATTCAGCCTGTTTCAGCGCGAGGATTTGATCTCCAGTCATTTGCCCTTGCGTTAATACTTGTTGAATCTTGGTCAGTCTGCTTGACAAAGTCGGGGTTGTTCCATCTGGCGGCGTTGTTCCTAGTGCAGTTTCTACGGCTTTAACCGCCAGTCCTGCAAATGGGCCACCAAGCAAAGTTGCGGCAGTTGGTGCGATTTGCCCTAATACTGATTTCCAATCGAATGACATGATGCACTCCTTATCGGTAAAGGTCTTGCGCTGCGAAGCGAAGATTAGCTGCGGAACGTCCTGTCCATCCAGCGCCAAATGTATTCCAAGCTGGAAGATGTCGCCAAAAGTCCAGACGCTCTGCGGCCAGAGTCATAAGCAACGCGGGAAGGCTTTGCGTAGTGAGCGCGGCCAATGTCTGCGGCCCAATTATTCCATCTACGGTTACGCCAGCCGCCTGTTGCAGTAACTTTACGGCCTCAGGGATTCCTGAATTAACCGCAATGTCGAAAGCCTGAAATCCGAGCGCGAAGGGAAGTTGCTCAAAGTTTCCCTTGTTCCAAAAATCGGTCAGATAGATTTGCTTCGCGTCATCGCGGGTTAATGAGGCAATGTCCAGATTCGGGTAGCTCCGTTTTGATATCCCCCAATTCGTTTCGCCGCCAGGATCAGCAGGATTATTGACATATCCGCCTTCATTGCCTATCAGTCGGTCAAATGCTAAATCAAAATTTGCGCTCATATTCTTCCTCCATCTATGCAGAATCTCACGCTCAACCTGGGCGGATTCGATCTGCTGTTTTAAAAATTCGGTATCACGCATCACTAATTGCTGATGGTTATTTTTCCGTCTTTTGCGAGCCAAGCAAACACTGCAAGGAGAACAATCCCACCGACCCATAGAACTTTTTTAATGACGCTTTTTCCGATGTCGGCGTAGATCGAGTCGAGGAGCTGTTTTTTAATTTCTTCGATTTCCTGATCCGAGAGCCGTCTTCGTGATTCGGGAGTGTCGTTATCATCCATTGCCTGCCTTTCGGACGTTAAAAAACCGCCGGAGCGGTGGTGGTTCATTCAGAAGTAATTAGTACTTAACGCATTTCAGAACACGAACACCGGCTGGTAAGTTGGCTGCTCCGCCTGTTGATCCTGTATCGCTCGCATAACCAACTGTAGTATTATAACCAGATGAGGTAGCTGCAACGTATCCAGGCCATTGCGAAGTTGGATTAGCGGTCATCCCGTTAGGATGTGCATGTGCTATCACCACGCCAACCGTATCCGTACCCACGTTTCCATTAGCCTGAACCGATGCATAATCAGCCGGAAACCACGGAATGCCGAAAGTGGTTGAGCCATCGCCTGCGCCCCAAGGATAACCGTCTGCGGCGTAGACCGCATTCAAAGCGGCATAGGTAACTCTTGAAACTAACTGCGCACCTCCTGCCGCTGTAGGACATGTAAGATAACCAGAAGGAGGTGTGATTGACGACCACTCTATAAGTGTTCCGACAGGCGTTCCAACCTGTATCCATCCTGACCAAGTTCCACCAACACAAGTATTCGTATACATTAATCCTACTACATTCAGGCCTTTTGCAGTAATGACATGGTATAAGTTTCCAGCAACGTCACCTGAATAACGCTGCAACTCAAGATGCCAAAAAGCAGCAGGTAAGTTTCCCTGCGCCACTGAAAAATAAGCATCATACATCCCGCATCTTGGTAGACTATCAGCCCAAGTCTCAAGATTTATATCTAGACCTAAAGATACGTTCTTGCCTGCGACTGCATAGTGGGCGTTGGTTGCGTCATTCACCGTAATCGCTGGAACCTGCCCGAGATTGACCGCCTCATTCGAGGCAACCGCATTCGCAACCTGAAAAACATTTAAGCCATTTCCGTTTACCGGCGCGACAGACAATGCCGTAGGCGCACAATAAGCCCGATCCCCAACCAACCAGTTCTGCGCTGCCGTGCCCTCTTGAGCGCGTGTCACTGTCAAGGTTGCGCCGGTTATCGCCGTTGCGTAGCAGATTTCATAGACGAGTCCGGTTGCCGCATCATTGATGGTAATGGGTAAAACCTGCCCTGCGGATAAAGTAGGGAGTCCGACAGATGAGGCCAACGTAAGCGAAGTCGCCACGTTTGAAAATGCGCTCGCAACCGTTGTTTTGATGTTATTCGCAAACACAAAATTTGCCATATTAAGTCACCACAGTGAATGTAAGTTGAAAGGGGAGCGGCAGGATATTTTGCGCTATTAGGTTTTGTAGTGCAGTCGAGCTGGACGACAATGGGACGGTGATCGTTACCGCGCCGGATGCCATCGTGATATTGACGTTCTGAATCAGGCCAATGTCAATGTCCGATCCGTTCGCGCCATAGACGAACCGGGCCACTCTACGACGAAGCCATTGAACGGTCATTTGCTTGCCGTCACCACGGTACAATATCCACGTCAGAACGCGTTTGTAAATATCATCATCGGCAATCGCGGCTGTCCCGCTGGCTGTTACGTTAAAGCCGTTCCATGAGATTGTGTTGTATGGGTCAGCATCCCATCCGCCGTCTGTTGTAATGGATGAGGTCGCCAGAACTGGTCGTGCTATTCCATATATCCCGCTCGCTGTCCAATCGAGCAATGATCCGGATATGGCGACTGATGTGTAAAGCCCAAGAAAGGTTGAGTTGTACCAATCAAGATAGCCCTGAGCCAGTGAATTATAAGCCGCAAAAAAGGCTTGAATATCCGCATCGTCTGCATATTGCTGATATGGGTAGGCGGGAATAATGTCCGGTATCGTTCCGGTACTGGGCGGCACAGGGAAGGATTCGATTATCATTGTGTGACCGTCACAGCGTTAGCAGCGCATGAGAAATAGCTTTCTGTATCGCCCGGAATAATGCTTGTTCCAGCGCTGGGAGCAGTTATTGTTCCGTTGATCGTGACCACGAATGTCAGCGTAGTCAGGTATTGAGCAGGCAGAACGCTGGCTACGGATTCCTGAAACACATAGGCCATTTCCAGTTCATTGATCGGCTGGCCTACCGTGATGGAATTGACATAAGCGGCCAAGGCAGGAGCGGCGAGCGCATTCACCTGTGCGCCAGAACTGAAGGTCGTCAGCGTCGTGTTCCACGTCGCCGCAATGGTAACAACTTGATTCGGCGGATTGACAAAGACGATGTTGTAGGTATTGGGGTAATCGGTGATCGTGGTCGTGATGTTCCGCGCCGTGGTGACAGAACCGACGATCGAGGATAAATCCAGCACCCCGAGATAAATCGCCCCGGCTACTTCGTAAGGGTCACCCCCTCCACAAATAACTTCCCATCCGCCAGATACTTGCAGGACGGATACAAGCCTGGGCGTAACGCCGGGAACGGCAGATACAAGCGTCCTGATGAAAGCTGCCGTGCCTTGTGCGGTGACTTGTCCGGCTGTCAAGACTCTGGAGCGATACGACTCGACAGGTTCAGCGGCGCCGCCGGGAATGCCGGCCAGTGGATTGGTACACGTCAACGTATAACCGGATGGCACGGAAGTAAGAACTGTCGTCACGGATCCTGCGGGCACAGCCCATGAACCGCTGGAACTGGATACACAATAAACCGGCGCAGTCGTAAGTCCTGTCGGGATAATCGCACTCGCCTGAGTCGTGTATTGATTCGTGCCATCACTGACGATCGTACCCGCTGCAACCACATATCCCGCTTGGCCGGTGAATGTGATATAGACACTCGTATTGTACGGCTGACCTTGAGGAATTCCGGCTTGTGCGCCTAATTGCGACAGCACATAAGGATTGGCACCATAAGGCGTGACATTGTTGACCGCATCTATCCTGGCTTGGTCGATGGTATAAAGCGCACCTGTAGCAGTTGAGGATAAGTCCTCGATCAGGCTACCGGGCAGATTCGCGGTGTAATCTGGATTGGTTGCTGAGACCGCCTGAATCAATGCCGTATTCAGGCTCACCATAGAGGTCGGTACAGGCCCGGTCTGGCTCATTACGAGTGGGATGCTCATGTCGGTATTGTTGCCTCCAGCACAGACCCGTTATGGGTCACGGCTTGCACGTTATAGGTTGGCTCTTGTGTTCCGATTACTCGCGATATGACAAGAGACGCGAAGTAGGGCATGAATTGCGCCTGCGCCTTCATCACATAAAAGTCAGGGAAAATCTGCGTTACGATGGTTTGAAATGCGGGCAGTCCGTAATTGGCATAGAACGGAGACTCGCCGAGATTCAGCTTTAAGGTCTGCGCCAGTGTGGTGAGATACACCGCGTCATTGTTGCCGGCCACATCACTGGATACTTCTACCCAGCTAGTCGGGTTACCGTTTGCATCGAAATTGCGCCCGTAGGTTCTCAAGCTATCCTCCTGCAAACAATCTGCCCAGTCCATGCGATGGGTTGGATGACAGTTCCGAGGGATGACCAGACTGTTGTGGTGTCGTTCCAAACTGAAGTTATAGTTATTACTGCACGAGAAGTGCTAGTTGAGGATGCTGAAACAGCAATTATTTTTTTGTTTAAAGTTGATGTAAAGACAGTTGCTTTGCAACTTATAATACTGGCACCTACTGCCTCTAATCTGAATCCCCCTGTACCAGCAGCAGAAGCATCTGTACCTGAAACTGTCACCCCAATGGACTGGATAGTGTTCAAATCAAAACTATTTGTAGCTGGTCCAGTATTATTTGGCTGTAGTATGCTAAGAGAAGATGCTGCCGCTGGTGTATATCTACCAGCAATCTCAATCTCATAAATCTGCCCATCACCACAAGCTATGTGCAGCGGCATGGAAGTTGCGGAGGTGAATGAGTCCGAGGTGAATTGCCCGACATCTAAAATTCGGTCATTCGTACCATCCCATGCAACTGGGGAATTTTGTTCCGAAATAATAGCGGTACACATCGCCTGTCCAACTGCTGCGCGGTAAGCGGCAGAGGCTACAGGGTCACTGCCTTGATATGGAGTAACAGCAGCGATAGCCGCTTGCATTGCAGTCCACATTGATGCAGCGCTCATTTGGTTCCTTTAATTGTGGTGGAAATCATCGCGTGAGGCTGACCCGTAAATGCGCATAAACAGTCGCCCTGAACGATGCCTTTCGGCGTTCCACTTGATCCAGTTAATGCCACGCCAGCACTTGATACCTTGACTGAATTTGCGCCATCCGAGGTCTGCGCAATAACGCCATTCGGACCCTCAATCTGAGCCGCGTTCGGATCGATCGGCGGCGAGTTCTTGTTGCTCACCGGCATGAACATCAAGGCAGAAAGATTCGCCGCCGGATTCATGTTCGCCGTGCCACCGCCAAGCCCTGAAATACCGCCAAGATACACATCGCATGGGATGGTGATACCCAAATCGCCAATCTGGGTTGGCATCCTGAAATAAGGGCTTTCTGCCTTTGGGATGGTGATTTGCGGAAGCGTCCATGGAGTCGAATCAACCTCGAATTCAACCGTGACAATCGAACCGGAAACAGCCGTGACTTTACACGGCAAAGCTCTCCCTGTCCGTTGGATAGCCTCAGACGCCCTGCGGATTGCGTTTTGGTTTAGATTCTGCTGAATCCATAATTTTGAGAAGTCATCACTCATAAAGGCACACACTGAAGGACTGTTACCCACGCCGCACCGTCGGCAGACCGATAGTTGCCGATATGCCGAACTGCGTTGACTCGAAACACGCCATTGAACAGCGTCTTGTATTTCATGTTTGAGGGATACGCCTCAGCCGAGGTTAAAGCCATTCCCGGCGCGTTTTGCATCTTCGCGGGGAGTTGAACCAGCGAGCCGAGGGATATGTCACCTCGCATAACCAGTTTGAAAATAATCGTCTTTGAAGCTATCCAGGTAGGTTGCCCGACCAAATCTCTAAAATGCAATTGAATGACTTTCGGCTTGTAGGTCGAGTCATAAACATTCAGTAATCCATTCTGCAATGCAATCATCACGCCCGGATCGTTGGGGCTCAGTTTACCTTCTGTCTGGGTTTGAACCGTTTGAGCAAGATCCTCAAGCGATGCTGATTTGTGCACAACATCTGCCGTAGCGACGAAGGTCGGGCTGATATTGATGCTTAACGGGTAATCTTTTGCCGGATAGGGGATGGATAGCGCATTCCGCAAGGCGGATTCTAATGTCGTCCCATTCTTCCAGTGCAGTACGATATTACCGGGATTGTCATAGCTGTAGACCGATGGAACAATGACGAGATTGAGCGCCATTTCCGTTCCCTGCCAGTTGCCAAAAGACTGGAATATCGTGCCTCGGGTGATCCGGCCTATCTGTAATGGGTTCGCCAGCGGCAAGCCTTTCTGCATCCCGGCCATCAATGTAAAGGTCTTTTGCTTGGATGGATCAAGCGCGCCCGTATTCTCGTATTGAGGCGCGAATTCGCTCGCGTTTCCCAGATCGGTTAATGCCACACCCTCGATTTCAAATGACTGCGCCCCAGACGGGGTGCTGTACAGCGTGGTGATAATATCGAATTCGACATTTTGCGCTGCAGGATCAAATACGCCTTTCGTATGCGATGCCCAGCGCCGGAATATGGAACCGTCTGGATTCGTGATCGTGCAGTCGTAATATCTCACGGCGTAACCTCGAAGTTACCTGTTGCCGATCGATACAGCAGCGTCGAGGTTTGAAACATGCCTGGCGCCAGATAATTATCTGCATTCTGCGGTGATCCGATCAAGGGCTGATTGATAATCAGGTTCCCGAACTGGTCGTATAGCGTGATATACCACCGCTGCCCCGCAAAGTTCCATGTCACCGTGCCGTTGTAGCCCTGACCATCCAGCGTAAAGGCGGATTGAAAAGGCGGTGATGCCTGACTGAAAATCAGCGGAATATAGGTTGTCATAACGGTGACGACTTGAAGTTATTGACCGAGCCAGACAACCCAGCTCCTCCGGTTTGACCAGGTTGGCCCACTACCGCATTCGCCCCAGACCATTTCGACGATGTGATTTGTCCACCGCCGGCTATCTTGCTTGCCAGGCCATTGAGCGCAATTGCCGCATCCGGCAACGAAATCAGCGGCTTCACAAAGTCGATCTGCCACTGGACTTGTTGTTGTTTCGTGTCTGCCGTGGTCACGTCCGTCATGGAGACCATCACGCAATCCGTGTATAGGTATGAAGGCGTTGCAATGATGTAAGTGCCGCCTGCGTTGTTGTGATTCGTGAAAGCGGTGATGAGCGAGGTGAAGAGCAACAATTTGGTCAAGTATCCGCCAGTATCTTTCACCGGGGCAATCATCAACAAGGATATGTTCGTCGGTTGCTGAATGACGGCATTGGCCGCTACTTGCTGGTTTGCGAATGGGTAAGTCCCAATCGCGTTATTGATGACCGTTCCGCCCGGTATCGGCACATAGCGAATCGGGAAATCGTTAAGGCTTGCTGACCCGCTGGAAAGCGCACCATGTAGAAATCCGACCATCTGCCCGGCCAGCCCGATAATCGGTAGCATACCTAGTGGCATGGATGAGGCAATCCCATCCTTGAGAATGATAGGCGAGACTTGAAAAGACAGGTCGTAAGCGTCCCGCAGGGCAGTAGAAATGTTCACCGCATCAAGCCCATTGAATTGATCGAAGTTGCCACGCGCGCTGAGGTATTATTGTGCACCGTTACCGTGACAGGCGGCTTGTGTTTCGCCAGCGCGTTGACAATCCGAGTAATGCCGTGATCGTCTTTTTTTGCCTTAGACGCTTCGTATACCGCATGAGCCTGTGCGCTTGATTTATCCCAATCACTCTTTACGCTACGGGCTGTCACCAATGGAGTGAAGCCTTTTGCCATCGTAGACTTGCGCGTGCTTGATATTGGGGCGGATATCGTAGACTTGCGCGCGCTTGATATTGGGGCGGATGTGGTGGAAGGCGTAGAATCCGAATTGTCCAGGCCGGTCCACTTCGCCACAGCAACCACAATGCTTGCGAAATCCCCGATTGCCTGCCCGAGCTGGGCAAGGTTCTTCTGAAAGTCGCCTTTTGCCATGTAATCAGAGACGGACTGGATAATATCGCTGAACTTTTTGATATTTTCCTTTGTCGCCACCGTAATGATTAAATCCGCCAAGCTATTAGCGACAACCCGCGCAAGATGGCCGAGTTTAGGCCCAAGCGGGGCGAGTTTGTTTATCAAAACGGTATCAATTGTTACCCCTGCGCGCTCCAAGGATTTGCGAAGGCTGACCCATTGCGCTGCGGTCTTGTCCCCGAATTGCATCGTGCGCGCATCCCGAACCGTGGCTTTTTGCGCTGCAACCAATTCAGACCGTGGCGTATTCTTGAGCCGAATTGCGTCCTCAAGTGTAAAGCCCAGCTTATCAAATCCACTTGCAGGGAAATTCTGCGCCATCATTGCACCGTGATTCGGCAAGGATGCAGCCCAATCATGCAGGGCTAAAGTGGACTTCATCGCCAAGGTAACCGCGTCCGTCTTCATCACTTGGTTTAAACTGAGGCCAGTGCGTTGGCTCAGCCAGTTCTGCCCGAGCCCGTCCGTCTTGGCTAACGCGATGTTTTGCAATGTGGAGGCAGGATTCAGGAAGTTCTGAAAGTTCAGGTCGAATGCCTTGACTTGCCCGGTGCTCGCGCCCACTCCCCGGGCCGCGCTTTGCGTATTCATCGCGCCAGCGGCCAATTTACCCAAGCCGAATAGCGAACCGCCGAATATACCGGTACTCAATGCCGCCGTCTTGATGAGGAACTTGCTGATCCCGAAGATGTTGTGCCCCAGCTTGGCCGATGAATGAACCAGCTTGTCCATCGCCGATCCGCTACGTTGTGTCGTTCCGTGAAACTCTTTTTGCGCCTTGATCGCTTCTTTCAGCCCCGTCGCCAATACAGCGGATTGCATCGCTGCCGCTTTCATGGATTCAGACGTGCCCCCGGCTACCTTCTGAAAGTCAGTCGCGGTCGCATTGATCGCGCCCCCGATCTCCTTCCAGTTGTCGGGCATGCTGGCAAGGGATGCTTCATATTCTTTGTACAGAGCATGAAATTTCATGAACTGTGTATCGTCCACATCTATCGAAATTATGCTCTTGATAGTCACTTATTCACCCCTTAGCGCATCTAATATGTAACGCTCCCTGAACTCCCTGGCAGAGCGAAACGGCAATTTGTACTTTTCCGCGAAATCCATGAATCCCAGATTCGCGCAATAATTCAGGATGGAACCGACGATGCCGCCTTCGAAATCTTTTTCTCGATCGACTTCGGCAAGGAATTGGCGAATTCCGTAAGATTCAAGGATGTGTTCGACCCCTTCAGGATGGTAGTAATCGCGTCTGCGGCCACCTTTCGCTGTGACTTTTTCACCATCGCATAATGGCAGGTAAAAAAAACGAGGGCCGATTCCCCTTCCCTCCAGTCATCCGCATCAAGTAGCCCTTGCGCGATTGCGGTATCGACAGGGAGCATTTCCCAGCCCTTGTCCGTGGCGACCAGAACCGTAGTCAAACGCTTGATCTCAGCCAGCAGAGCCAAAGCCCCCCCGTCATGGGGGGTTCCTGAGTCATCCACATCACCGACCGATAGCGCGTCCTTTTTACCTTCATCCTTCAGTGCAAGCGAAGCAATGCGCGGCCCGCTGTCCATCTGGTAAAACGTACCCTTGCTGGCAAGTTCAGCCTTCGTCGCAGCGATGATCCGATAATTCGCTTCGAACACTTCACGCGATATGGGGATGTGATAACCGTGGACGGTCGTGTGACCTTTTTCGTCAGCCCGTAATGGGACGACAATTTGCAAGGCTTCGTTGATGTGCATTACAGTTTCCACAAGTTATTGTTGATGTAGAACACGCCGCGCAGCACCAGTTTGGACACGGGATCGACACCATCGAATGCGCCCGGGTCGAAAGACTTGATAACCACGTTCGTCAGCGGGATAGCCGAGAATGAGGCCGTGTCGCTGTGAATGGTCACGTCACCAATGACACCCGTACTTTGTGCCTGTGTCATCCATGATTGCGCGAGGCTTTGAGTGCGGAGAATGCCAACATTGATCGTCGCCATGACATAAGGCTCTGGAGACGAAACCGTGCCGGTAGCAGTCTGGATTTGATCCACCCAAGGGGACTCGTCGAAGGTGATGGTCGCCATCGACTTGCCCATATAGGCAGCGGTGATATTGAGATTTGAAAAGCTGGGCACAACGATAGAGCAACGGACTCTATTCAGCGTCCCTTGCGGTACTTGAGGATTCATTTGTCATGCTCCTTAAATTACGAATTGGACTGCGGCGAGGTCGAAGGTGATGGTGAGGAATCCATTTTGCCCAACAACCGTTGCCGACAGACCGTTATATATCCCCGCGTTGTAGTCCAGCGGATTGGCCGTTGTATAGTCAGTGAAAGCCGTTGCGGATACCGTGGCGGACAGCGCGCAACCGA
>Ga0307375_10004231_pt1 | contig 13799 bp, 14 predicted proteins | sample TR1MG_FD_202531 | JGI IMG/M metagenome (GOLD analysis project Ga0307375, IMG submission 202531) | Soil microbial communities from Risofladan, Vaasa, Finland - TR-1 | ecosystem: Environmental > Terrestrial > Soil > Coastal area > Acid sulfate soil | place: Finland: Risofladan, Vaasa | collected...
CAGGGGGTAAATACAAGAAGCACCAGTTCCAATGTCCAAACCAACGACTTCTTCGCCGGAACAATACTTCGTCAATTTCTCGATCCAACGGATGTATCTCGTCCTTGAAAGGGCCGTGGGGCACAGATGGTTCTGAGGAAGATCGATAAAGATGCCAAACCATTCGTTCAGGAGAGCGCGGTTGTATTGGCGGACCGCTTCAGGGTTCAGGAAGTCGAACCTCGGATTTCCACCTTCTTTGTTCGTCACCAAGTACTTTGAGAGTTCCACATGCTTTTGAGCCAATGCTAAAATGTCGACATCAGAGTCTTCGATCAGAGTAAGGGCTTTCAGGTCAGGAGGGCATCGAGTTTCGTGCGGCCTCAACGTATCGCTTCCATCATCTTCACTCTTCCTTCTCTTGGCGCACGGTATCTCGTCTTCAGTCATGGATGGAAAATCATTCGCAAAGTGCCGATAATCGCTCTCCGAAATCAAACGTCAAAGGACGAATGGGCTAACATTCTGCGGCGGCCATCCGCAGAGTTCTTCGAAATGCTCGCTCCTTAAGAAGCAGTCACTCACGCGTTTCTCTGGTCTATACATCCCATTCTTTGGCGTTGAAGTCTTCGTGTTGATTCTTGTTGCTCCCATTGCTATCTGTTCTGTTGGATACGCTGAAGTAGAGGCGATTTTGCGAGATTTGGCGAACCGGTCCGATTCCGACCCCATGGCTGATCAAGGCTCCCCCCATTTGACCCAAGAATCCTCTTCACAGAAGCGCAGGCGCCACATGAGTCACATTCAAGCTGAATTGGAACTGTATGATGAAAACGAACTGCTACAACACGATCCTCTGCCCGAGCCCGATTCTAAGCGCCCCAAACTCGCTGAGGTGGACTCCTCTGGGCTCCACTCTTCTCTCTTACCTCCTACATCATCTGATACTGTAGTCCTTTCCTCCAACATCCCCAATTCAAGCCACTCAGGACCTGATGGTGCGAGTTTGAAGTATCCAGCGCACGTCGAATCCATTGGACCCGAAAACCAACACCCTTCTCCTTCCACTTCTGACGCAACTGCATTTCTACACACTAATGTCGATCTTCATTTGATGGCGGAGGACAAGAGTCTTGTAGAACCCGATGTGGATCCGGAAAAGGTGTCGCATTACATGGAGCGTTTGATCACTTCCAGCGGTCATCCCTTCTGTACGCACTTGTCTTCGAAAACATTTTTCCCCTCTTCTTCCTCCTCTTCTCTGGATGATTCTGCCACTTCTGTGGCATCTTCTTCAAGTGGCGTTGGTGGCGTAGGTAAGGACGATGGCGTTGATAGCGGCGTTTTGCCTGGTTACGTGGTCACTCGAGTTCATGCTTCGAAGACTGCCTCCGATTTCTCTCGTTTGTTGTCTAGTTTGGAGAATTGTCAGGAGATGTTGGTCATTGGCTATCGAACGAATGGCGATTCAGCGAAGGAATTCTCCTCAACTCGGGGCTCCAAGGACTTACCCCTCTTAGTGATGGTCCCTGCGATGAACCTCAAAGAGCAAATTCAAGTGGTTGCGTTGCGAGTGGACAATGCGATGGAGGTGTTCGAGATGGAATTGGCGCCACAGACGTCGAATGCGTTCGCATTGATTGGAGGCGCTCGGAAGAGCGGAAAGCATCAGCAGGACACTTACAACGAGAAGCACTTCGACCTCCTCGTCAATATCATTAAGCGCAAGATTATCTCTCCTACCGTTCAACTCGTCATCTACAACACGCAGAGGCTACTGAGACTACTACAGATGTTCAGACCAAAGTTCTTGTTCCACAGCTTCGAAGAGCCTCCGCTCGACCCATTCGTCGCAGGTTTCGTTCTGGATCCGGAAATGGGCGTCGACGCAGATTCAGAGAGATCCGCTCTATCGATGAGATCATATGAGTTCGTACCAATGATGAAGGCCTACTGCGCAACACACGCGATGATTCCAACGAGGACCAAAAACGAGCTTGCTTCGGATACCTTCCTTACACGCGACCTCGCCCTCTCACTCTGGGACAAGCTCGAGAAGAAGGATCTCGTCGATTCATTCATGTTTGAAATGAGGATCACCGTCATACTCGCGAAGATGGAAGTCCCTGGCATGATGGTGGATTTGAAGATGCTGCAGGAGCCGAAAAGGGCCATCCACACCAAACTCAAGGAACTCACGCTTCTCGCATCGCAAGTACTAGGACACGACATTCTATTGAGCTCACCGTCCCAGGTCGCAGAGGCCATCTACACAGGTTTGGAGGACTACATCGCGGGCGAGAAGTCGAAGAATTCCGCACTCAAACGCACTTCTGCTGGCAAGCATCAGTCTACTAAGGAGGCTGCCCTATTGGAACTCAAGAAGCGCATGAAGGGAGATGGAATGACGAACATGAGGCAGTACAAGCTGGTGGAAATCGTTTTGGAGCACCGTCCGATTCACAAACTCCTCTCCTTCTTGGATGCCGTGGAGATAACTGCTGAAAAGTCTAAGGACCCGCGTTTTAGAATAGTGTATCCGAAATGGCTACAATGCAACACTGGCACGGGACGAATCACTGGGGCGTCTCCGAACATGCAAACACAGCCCACTACGGACGAGATTCGACTTCTTGCGTATGACACGGCGACTAACGAGATTGGTGGTGGTGGTGGCGTTGGCGGTTCCTCGCACATGATCTTGCCAACGATGAGAATCGGCTCTTCTCTCGAAACTTCCGCTTCCTCTTCTTCTTCTTCCCCTCCTCCTAATGATGCCCTTCTCGGTACCATCGAAAGCTTCAAGATCAACATTCGGTCTGCGTACGTTTCACGGCCTGGATATACTCTCGTTGGCGCAGATTACTCGCAGATCGAGATGCGCATTCTTGCTCAAGTTTCGAATGATGAGCAGTTGATTCACTTGTTCAAAACTGGTATGGACATTCACCGTCAAGTCGCTAGCCGAGTGTTCAAGGTCCCTGTCGAAGCCGTCTCCAGTCAGCAGCGCGAGTGGTGCAAGCGCATCGTCTACGGAATCGTCTACGGCATGGGTGTTCAGGCGCTCTCCAAGTCATTGGATATCTCGAACACGAGAGGTAAGGAGTTTTACGACACGTTCATGGGATCGTTTCCGAAGGTGCAGGAGTGGATTCACACGGCGAGAGTGGACGTCACTCAGAGGCACATGGTCCGCACCATGCTGAAGCGCATCCGAGAATTTGAGCCTGGTGCTACTACCGATGCTGGAAAGTACAAGAGACAAGGCGTCAACACCATCATCCAAGGATCTGCTGCTGACATTGTGAAGCTTGCAATGGTGGGAATCGACACGCAAGTTGAGGAGGCTGAGATCGGTGCCAAGCTACTGCTACAGATCCACGACGAGCTCATCTACGAAGTACTCGACGCGCACATTGGGCCATTCAAAGTCATCATGAGAAGATGCATGGAGGGAGCTGCACCACACTTCCAAGTTCCACTCACAGTCAACGTCGAAACCGGCCAATCTTGGGGACTCATGAAGCCCTAATCTCTCTAGAATAGAAGAAACACTCGATTTGTAAATGTAACACTGTAGGAGTTCTGAAGTACTCGGACAGTGAAGCGCGGATGCTATCTGCAAAATGAGAGTGGTTGAAATCGCTGGAGCCAGTTGTGAAGAAAGCCCCCGATGTATTTTCACACTCAGGCTGACATGCAATTCAGCTGTTTGTTCATTGGATGTTACAAAAGGGGTCTGCAGGAGAACCAGAGGGCTATTCTGTGAGAACATGGGCTCTTCCAGATGCAGGATGGGTACGTGCCAGTCGAGCTCGATCCATCTCAACGTCTGTTCGCTCTAAGTCGAGCCCTCACCCGAATCATGGCCATCCGTCCATTGAATCTGTCCAATGTATCCAACGGTGGTCCCATGCAGGAAGTAGTAGTAGTCCTAGGGTGACTGCTTCGATCACTTCCATGCCTCCGAATCCGATTCGTTGTCTGAGTCTCCTGCTGCTGCAGCCGCTTGTTGGTCCTCGTTATCGTCATCCTCTGTCAATGTCACGAGGTATCTATAATGAGAAAGGAGTCTTTGGTTGAGGATGTCGTTCTGATGAGTTGCGCTGGAGGAGTCCGACGAAGAGTGTCGCATCTCGAAGATCTCCGTCTGTAGCCTCGAGGAGAGGGATGACAACTGATTGCATTGCTCTTGAGAGGTAGCTAATCCATCATTGAGCGATTCTATTTGCATTAGAAGCTGCGACTCGACGTTCTTGTGTTCCAACTCGCGACGTTTCAGTGTTTCACGCATTTCTGCCTTCTCCTTCTCTGCTTCCTCTAGACGCCTCAGTGCAGATTCCACGTCTCTTGCAGGATCATGAGGTTGGTGTACAGTGATGATGGATTCAAGTTGATGGAGGCGGGAGGTCGTTTCAACCAGCCTTCGCTCTAATGCAGAATGTGCGCTCTGTGCAGCAGTTAAAGACTCATCAGACACCAAAAGTTGAGAACAGAGTCTCTTGTTCTCGCTTTCCAAACGTTTGCACTCCTCCTCAGCCCGAAATTGTGACGCAATCTGTCGTTGAAGTTTCGCAGTCAGCTCGCTCCGACTTTTCTCCGCTTCTCGCTGTACTTCCTTGAGTTTCTTCTGTTCAGCCAGCAATCTCTTTTCCACAGCCTCGAAGCGTTCTTCCAAGAGCACCATTTGGCTTGCTAAGTCACGACCACGCTCAAGAAGCACATCAGTTTCGCGCCGGTTCTCAACACCCATTTTCACCGCTCTATGAAGACCTTTCATGAGACTCTCAATCTTTTCGGCTAAAGAACAGTAGGAGGCGACTGATTAGGATGTAATAGACGACAGAGAAGATCAAGAGAGGGAGAAATGACAGACATTTGGGGCGGCGAACCAAGACCAGCTCAGAACAGTGTTCAACAGCGTGTTACCAGACATACCTTGATCTTGAATAATACTCACTACATCTTTCGATGATTCAGCCACTGAACTCTCGATGCAGAAGTCGGTACATGCCTCGAAAACAGCTTCCGTTGGAAGATTGAACAGACCGGCGACAAGTCCTTTCTATGAACGGATTGGGTCGGGATGTGAGTTAGAATTCGACAGAGAGGACAAATGTGTCTGAGAAAAGGGGTAGAGACTCAAGAATGGGACATACCTTCCAGAGCAATTGGACTGCTTCTCTCGGCACCGGTGCTTTGCTGGAAAGCGTCCTCAGATAGATGGGTCTGTCGCTTAACGCAGCAGGGTTGGCGGATCCAGGCATATGCGAAGATTGGGAAGAGCTTTCAGCCATGAGCTAGAGTGCTGGTCCCAAGGTGGTCGTCTCGGCGAGGGCCAAGAACATTCGTGCCGATCGACGGTTTGGAGTCGAGTAGAGCGCCGACTTTCGGCCTGCAATTTCATTCACTGGCGACGCTAGCCCCAAGTGTCCGCGGAGGGCAACATATAGAGAAATTCAGTCAGACCTCTTTTTGAGCAAGCTCCCCACCCGCATTGAATTCTATGCGATGCACCGGAGAGATATGTCTGTTGTTCATTGAATTACAACAAAGACATTTCTGAAACGCTGAAACACTCGTGTTGAAACCGTCCCCCCGATGCCAAACTTCAAAGAATTTATTGGTGCTAAATATGCACCGTTTCATTTGAAATGGAAGAATCCTATTGTATATTACGTAAAGAAGGGACTGAAGATGGAAAAAGTACAGGAGAGTAGCAGCAGTGTAGCATCGGGCGATGTCGATGGTTGCCGGATTGAGGGCATCACTGGGCTATTGAGATGATGATGAGTACGGAGATTGAGATAGGATTGAGGAGAGAGAGAGAGAGAGAGATTCGGAGAGAGAGAGAGAGAAGACTGGCTACTGACTGTCGATGGGGAGGAGGGCCTGCTGGGTCATCGGGTTGCTTGCCCTCACGTATCCATTGGAGATGCAGAACTTCTGGAGCTTCTTGATAATTTGAATGACGACGGGGTTCTTGCGATCCTTGATGCGCATGACGAAGAGTGCGTCGCGTTTGCGTTTGGTGGGGATGCCTTCGAACCAGCGCTTGAGTGCCTTGATGCGCGCCTCCTCGTTGGCCGTTTGCGACTTCTTCGGACAGAACTGATGAATACCATTCAAGAACTTTTGGAAATTGGTGATTGTGATGGAGCCTTCGAGCTCGTCGTCGCCGGTTTGGTACGCGCCAAGGCGCATGACGACACAGAAGGCGAGCGCGTCGAGGCAGGGCGTTTTGGAGGCGTTCAACGTGACTTTGGTCGGTGACATGAGAGAGAAGAAGGGAATGCCACCGCGAGGAGGAAGCAATCGCACGCACATCACACAAGAGAGAAAGAGGGCGTGTCGCAAAGATAGGCAATGGCACACACAAACAAACAGAGGGGCGGAGAAGTCAGCGGCAGCGCGGAAGGAAGAGAGCGAAGGAAGAGAGCAAAGGGCTAGTGTGTGGGTGTGTGGGTAGGTGTGTCGGTGTATGCATCGCGCCTGTGTGTCTGTGTGTGCGCCAAAACGGCGGGCGCGTGTTTCCGTGCTTGGCTGTGATCCATTCGTGCCGAAGTCTGTTTCCAGTGGGAAAATTGGATTCCTTGCCGTGTAATGAAGAGTTTTCGAGGGGAGAAGCCGGAGGTGTGCGAAAGAGGGGTGTAGAAGCGAGTTTTGGAAAAGGGGAGGAAGGTTCGATGCCGCGTGTCGCGAATTGGTGGAATTTGCGTACCAGGGAAGTCCTCTACTTCAAGTGGTGATTCGATCGCACCGCGTAGGAATGAGTAGTCCACGGTAGTGTCGAGATCTTCGGCGTAGGCGTCGTCCCAGATGGCTTCTGAGGCCTCGTCGTAGGTGGTCTCCTCTTCAGCGTCCTCGTCGTCTCCAGCGGTGGTGGTGGTGCTCGGTTCGTCCATGTCCATTTCGAAGACGTTGGCTTGTGTGTGATGCGAGGAGGAGGTGTGGTGAAGGTAGGAGCCAGAGTCAGGAGAGCGGGCGGAGACGGTTTCGTCCTCAGAATCAGAAATGGAGCCCTGCGAGCGCGCGGAGAAGGAGGGGACGTGTACGAAGGCGCCAAAGTGCGGGGTGAAGTTGTTTTGAAGCAGGACAGGAGAAAGATAGATGGGTTGATCGTCCATGGGCGAAATCCAGCCACCGTGGTCGGCGTCGGCACCGGGGGGAGAGCAGCAGCTCGTGGAGTGCGGCGAGGAGGCCACGTTCGCCACCGGATGCTCGCCTTGCCATGCTGGGCCGAAACCTCTCGATACCAAATTACCAAAGTCCTCATTGCGCACCGTACTAGGCGCCCAACCAGAGTTCACAGGTCGCACAGGCAGCTGCGCTGAGCGCGGTCCAGGGTACGAGTAAGGCCCACCAGCGCAAACACCACCACTGCCATCCATCCAAGGCACATTTCTCGCCCCACTCGGCCTCACCGGCATCGCACCTTGCGTATTCCAACCATACTGACTTTGCATCGCGCAAATGTTCCAATATTCACAGGCCTATCTACAAGTTTACAGCAAAGACAGCGATCGTAAAGTCGGATTCGACGGCACGTCTTCCGAAGGACTTTTCAGAGTTTACACAGGGTACTATGACACAAATATGATACAGAAAGCAACGCCCCAAGGGTGCTCGCAACAATTCCAATGCTCGTTCTCTTCGGGAATGGGGAGGGGGGGTTGAGGCTCTCTGTCGTCGGTAGGTCAAGTCGTGAGTGAGGCAGCTGCATGAGTACGTATTTGTGCGAAGCCAGAACTCTCAAAATAGGCTGAACTCAGACGTAAACACGTGGGAAATTGGCCAACATATGGGGAAATGAGCTGCAATGACGGCACAGGGATCACAATCGCCCCTCGAATGGAATATCCACGAGACAATAGGACATCGAACGTGTTCCAATGACAAGCAGGGCCAACCGAGCTACCAATCGAGCCACAGGGGGTGCGGAAACTCTTCAAGCATTCGGAATGTTCAATCTCAATGAGAGAGGGTTGGCCGCTGCAATGGAACGGAGAATGGAGATGAGGTCATAACTAGTACAAGACTAAGAGCAGGCATGTGCGTATAGGTCACTGTGGCGAACGAGAACTCTAGCTTTCGGGTGGAATTGCAAGACGACCATTATCGGGTTGTGCACTGACTGAATGTCATGGGGCCATACCAAAAGCGACGCCAAGTGATGTAGATCACACAAAGCCGACAATCGAGAGTGGTTGCAGCAGAGGGCCACAGAGGAGATTGACTTGGCAGAAGAAGGGCGAGCAAAGCAGAGATCGGGCATCCGCACATGCAATCCGGGTATAATGGTCGGTAGACGTCAAGAAAGGGTTCTCTCCGCTGCTTTTCAAGCCTAAAGTACATATTACAATAGAATGGCAATCGCTCGGCCCAATGAGTGACGTGGTGTGCTGGGACAGAAGCCGGGTTGGGAGTCTCCAGTTTCAAGGACAGTCTCTGATGTTTCGGTTGACGTGTATGGTTGATATACTGACAGTGTCTGTTTGGCGAAGTGGCTGTGAAGACCAGCCAGCGACAGGAGGGAATAGAGTGGGGTAGTTGCCCAGCGGGATGGTGAGGAATTCTCCCTCCGGTTTGGACCAGACTTTGATGTGCTCAGGATTGAACATTGGCTCGTTTCTGATGTCTCGCTTGGTTTCCACGCGATCGAAAGTGCTGCGATGAAGTAGTTGGGTGACAATTTGAGTGACTTCTTGCATGACGTCGTCCGGGGGATAGGTTCTCTCCACTTTCTTCGGCGTCAACGTAGGCTTTCTTGCCAAGAGTGCTTCCTTCCTTGGGTCCAAAACGACGGCTGTGGGTACATTTCTAGTTCCAGTCAGCGCGAGATGTTCTGATTCGTGCTCACCCAACAGAGCCCTCTGACGAAGTGTCTTCTTCAACGGCGCCCTCGTCCTTCTCACTCCTACAAACTCCACATCAGAAAACTCCACATCGGAACTGCTAACATCACCACTACTATCCACAACCACTATCGAAGCATCATCAGCCTCAGCGAGATCCACACGAGAGGATTTTGGTTGCGCCGAGGATTTCGACACTCCTCCTCCTCCAGACGCTCCGTTACTGCCTTTAGAAGAAGACCCCTTCTGCATTCTACCACCACTCTTGCTAGATTTTGAAGGTCGAGGCTTGTTGGACGCCTTGGAGCTAGCACGAGCCTTTGGCTTACGGGTAGAACCAAACTCCTCATCATCATCTTCTTCGGCCACCATACCATCCAACGACTCCTTCTCATCATCAACAAACGAATCCTCGTCGTAATCATCGGATAGAACATCATCAGAATCACCAACATCACTGTCATCATCGTCGCTGTAGAAACGCTTCTCAACCTTCTTGTCAGAGCCATTTTTGGGTTGTTTCTTAGTGGTAGCACTAGATTTGTTGGGAGGAGGGAGCTTGCGGCGCTTAGCAGAAGGCGCATCCATGAATTCGTCGTCGGAGAGAAGAACGTGATCGTTGACAGGCACAGGAGGAGGTTTCGACGCAATGGTGATCATATGCACTGAAGAAGGTGGCTTAGGGGCTGAAGATGCAGTTGTGGGCGGATGAGACACATGAGAGGGCACAAAAGGGGACTCATTATCGTCCTCCTCTACAATTCGTCGCTTCGGCGCAACTGCGACTTTGGTGACTGTAGCACGTGGTGCTCCATCCATGTAAGGGGCTGAAGAACGAGAATATTGGTACGCATGAACTGCAGCTTTACGGGGATGTTGGTAATCGTCGCTCTCGGATGAGCTATCAGCTATTCGACCTCCAGATCCATGATACTCCTCCTCGTCATCACTTTCAGTAATTCTCGGCATGATTGCGACCTCACCGTTTGTGAGATCGGGAATGCGGACCACATGAGGGAACTAGCTTGAGACGGAAAGTCTGGCCGAAACCTGACCGAAATTTCACCAAACTCACCCGGATTTCCGAAGCAGCATTGCCGCACTGTGTGAGGAAGATTCAGGAATGATCTGAGGAATGTGCTCATTTCTTCCAACTATTATCTCCACATCAGCTTGGGAGGATAACGCACGTTTTGCAAAACGTGCGTAGGATATGAAGGGGAACAGCAGAAAGTCTGGTCTGGACTGGAGGAAGAATGAGACGTGTTTTTCTACAACAGTGCAACGATGGATCGGCCTCCTGTATGTTCCCCGCAACTATTGGAGTGCTATGGAAATGTACCGCGACAAGAGAAGAGCTGAGTGGAATGAGAGACCTCGGAACGACGGTTGGCGTCGTTTCTAAGTTCAGAGTGTCGTCCCATCGCCTGAGGGAAATTTGATGAGTCTCCAAGCATCTGATCTGATGTTTAACAGAGACTACTGTTTGAATATGGATATGACAGTCTGTTTGGATGAGAGAAACGTTTGCGATCGATGGAGCTAACTTCGGAAGATGTGTTCATGCCTTGTCACAACGTTTTCAGGAGTGTTCCAACGTTTTCAGCCTCGATTCCATAGATGTACGAAGTCCTTGTTCCATAAATGCCTATGTGTAGCCAAGGTGAGACCAGAATGTCTATTGAAGTCAACGGGAGATTGGGGAGAAGAAGGAGATCGAGACAGTTGAGGTGCAGCCCTTCAGCAGCTTTGGGGAGGAAAGTTCCTGCGATAATGTGATGCATGAAGAGCGTTCTTTGTGTCTCGTATGTAAAGGGAGGGAAAGACTTCCCGACTGAAGTGACATTCGCACGCGTGGCGAGGAGTGAGGCGCCTCCTTTAAGGTACTGCCCGATGGGGACTATCTCACCATATGTCGCAAACCACCGTCGAAGTAGAGACCGGACTATGTTGTTGGAGGAATCCTGCAGGGAAGAGAAACTGGGAGGACTTGAGAGCTGATTGCAGTGTGGGTCGGAGGGAAGTCGAAGGCCGCTCAGTTCAATTTGCACTGCTGTCGAAGCTACGCCTCGTCTTCCCTTTCCCTATCGATAGTTGTTTTTGCATCCATCATGCCTAAGTGTCCGAAGTGCAGACACAAGAATCCAGACAACTACAACTTCTGCAGCCATTGCGGCGCGAAAAACGATGATACCCGTACTTCCTGCACGTACCACTTCGTCGTTATGGGCAGCGGAGGTGTAGGTAAGAGTGCCATCACTATTCGTTTCGTTAACCGCCACTTTGAAGCCAAGGTATGTACCAAATCGCCGTGTAACGGTATCCCCATGTCCCTTCTGCCCCCGAAGTGTGGAATCCGGCTCTGGCACCGCCGAAACTGGTCGTATTGGGCGTGATTAGATGCATTGCAATTATGCCTATCTGGTTCGGACGACCAATTCTTGATGGATTCGCAGGCAGCTCCTGAACAGGTAAAATGGTGACATCCGCCGTCTTTGGCGCGCCGCATTGGGTTCTTTTGCGCTGGAACGCTCCTATCCCTCTCGCAACTCTTGCTCATGCTTTACATGAAGCTTACACGATGGATCTTAGCGACTGGCGCTCTATCAGGAGCCATGCAGAACTCTCAACTTGAAGTGGAACGGTCGCTCCTCCATACACAAACACACCCTCCTCCTTCTTCACTTGCTGACCCCCTTTTGTCCTATTGTTGCGTTTTAGTATGACCCCACCATCGAAGACAGATACCAAAAGGTTATTGACTACCAAGGAGTGCCATGCGTCCTCGAAATTCTCGACACAGCCGGTCAAGTGCGTTTCTCGCAAGCTCTGTTCCCTGTTTAACTCTGGATGTCTCTTTTGTGCCCCCTTTCTAACGTGTGTGATGATATTGTTGCCCTTTGTAGGAGACATTCTCAGCTATGAGAGAGTTGTACATGAAGAACGGAGAAGTACGTCGTTTGTGGCGGATACCGCAGGTTTTATCCCCTGATGACTTGCTGTGGCTGGGATTCTTACCCTATCGGTGGCATTTGTTGGGTTTTGTAGGGATTTGTGCTTGTCTACAGCATTACTTCGCAGCGAAGCTTGGAAGACCTGGACCCAATCCGTCAGGGAATCATCCGCCACAAGAACAGCTCAAACGTGCCTATGGTCTTGGTTGGTAACAAGTGTGATTTGGACAAGAAGCGTGAAGTCGATACGAAGGAAGGCAAGGAGCTGGCAAGAAGCTACGGCTGCCCATTCATGGAGAGTTCTGCCAAGTCGGACGTGAACATCAACGAGATCTTCAACTCCTTGATCGATCAGATTTGGAACAAGAACGGTGGACCCCCCTCGGACAAGAAGAAGAAGTCTGGTTGCACCATCCTCTAAACCACTTGCACTCAACAGACCCTGGCTGGAAGGCGAAGGGCACCGGCTTCAAAACTGCTGGCCCACCCTCTCCTCCGCCCCCTCCGACCGGTAGCTCCATCCTCTCCATCTCTCTGTTGCCAACACAAAAAAGGTAGCTCTCTACATAGATTGAGTAGGGTAGTGGTTGGCTTGCTCTTCCTCTTATCACAACATGTCTAAGGCAAAGCCACTCACCGGCTCCTCTTCTTCGAGGTCCCACTTGCTCTCCCCTGTACATTTCCAACCCATTGTCCCCCATATAAAGAAGTGCGAAGCACAGAATGCATACTTATACATCCTCCGTTCTACATACAATGCTTCCATAATTCTCCCGGGGCCGGAGATCTGGTGCATGCAGAGCAGAGAATGACGTCAATCCAATCCATTCAGGCAAAAAACTGCTTCCTGTGAAAATACGGTTGCCCAGGGAGTCCCTATGAGTTCCACATCCCGAATCATGGACCATCCTGGAGGTCCGCTTGAAGCGCGCTCTTTTGCCAAATACAGATGTTATCACGTAATCCACACTCAAGAGGTCAGAACAATCGAATATGCGACCCATTAGAGATCATAGGAGGGTGAATAAAGGGCGCCGATATCGCTCTGCGACTCCGGCCATGTAGACAGGTCCAGAGGTGATCTTATGTTCAAAATTGGCAATTTTTTGGAATTTTCAGTCATAGAGGGGCATATGCTCCAAAATCAGAGGATGAGACGCGTTCAAAGATAGAAGACGGGAAGCAAAGTGGAGATTGACTGTTTCAGACGGATTCCGCCGCAACAGATAGAGTGTACGGTCCGCATGGATGGTGAGGGTGTAGACTATCACGTTGTGTCACAAGTCAGGGGTAGGTCGAGTGTGCAGAGGAGGTCAGAAGAGCACTAGTGAGGGGGATCGGCGCCTGCCTACCAGGGCGTCGTGACTGCCGACCGGCACTTTGGCCCTCCATCGCAGTTCTTCGCTCACGCCAAACGGGTGAACCTGTTGCCATTCCGCACACAGCAGTGTTTTCTCTGTTCTTCTGCTTCTTTTAACGCTGTTCGATACCCACGGAGCGCGCAGCGCGATAGAAACGTTCTCGACCTGGTCCATCTCCACTCCTCTTGGCTTTCTGTTCAGTTTGTGGTTCTATTCGTTGTAAGGAGATTCCATAATGCCAGATGCGAGTATCAGGTACGTGCGTCGTGAGGGTCTGCGTCTCTGTTTTGCGAGTGGCCGCTGTTCTTCTTGAAATGGTGTTTTCCGGTCTTTGATGCCGTTGGAAGGCTGTATACTTGTGGTCTAGCGATGTGTGTTGTAGTATTCTATAGGTTGCGCGTTGTGGTGTCGCAGTTGGATCTTGCTAAGTGGCGAAAATCGCTGTGCACTTTTTCCGTTCGTGTGTTTGAGGATCTCTCGGTAGTGGACGTACACACGCGTTTGAGTAGTTTCCTTGCCTTTGCCCCCCACTGATGCCTCTTTTCGTCTTGTTGTGCCTCTGAATAGAGTGATCTGTCGCTTTAGACCCGTGAATGAGCGAGAAAGGAAGGAAGGTGAGTCGAGGAAGGATGCACCGTCGTTGGAATTTC
>Ga0307375_10004232_pt1 | contig 13796 bp, 20 predicted proteins | sample TR1MG_FD_202531 | JGI IMG/M metagenome (GOLD analysis project Ga0307375, IMG submission 202531) | Soil microbial communities from Risofladan, Vaasa, Finland - TR-1 | ecosystem: Environmental > Terrestrial > Soil > Coastal area > Acid sulfate soil | place: Finland: Risofladan, Vaasa | collected...
TTCATCGCGAGCCCAAACTTTGGACTCCTGAAGAACTGCTCAAACGAATGGACATTCATGATTGGCCCCTGCTTACGTCTGTTCACCATCAGGAACCACTGAGACACGTGAACGTCTATGGGATTCCGTATGCAGAGGACTACCCTCTTGTTCTTCCACCGAATAGACTTATCGGATATCCACCTCTGCTCTTTCTGTATCTGGAGTTTCGTCGCAGCGCGTACGCCGGATCCGTCATGACTGCGCTTTACCATACAATCATGGCCAGTGATGCCATTCTTAAGCATGATGTAATTCAGCATGTGAAGGATGCGCGTACTCGAACTCCTCGGGATAGCTACAAGCACAGAATCAGGCAAGTACGGAGGCGTCTTCTTGTACTTAGACAGCTCGCTTTTCAGGTGCTTGATTTCTTCAGTTTCGAAAGACATTGATCCAATGGGACTTTCTGCCAGGCGTCAATTGGTGACAACATAGACATGCTGTAGATGCCCCTTCCAGGCCACTCACTTGGGTATGGATTCTTCTGATTCTTGAAAAACCCATGCAGTTCCCGCATCTGCTTTATCCACTCATCGTGACGGTCCTGGATAACCATAGTGAAGCCATCCATATCCTTGGACCGTTGCTTCCTCTTCTCCTTGCCCTTTGACTTACCGTCGTAGTAGTAGACTTCGGACCCGTCTTTGTTGGCCCGCTTGTACCCGTCTACACCAAAGAGAAAGATCCTCTTCGCGCCCATCTTCCACGCAAGCAAGATTCCACCAGTAGCGACTGTCCTGTGAATAAACAGGTTGTCATCGCCAGCCGTCACGTTGTTCAAAACTGGCATCAGATTAAACTGGTACACCCTCTCCTTGAGGCTATCAGGGTGATACTTGGGATTGAGAAAGTTTGTACGCACATGCTTCTGGCAGACAACCATAGTCTTATCTGCATACTCGAACTTCTCATAGCCACCATGAATGATCGGCCCACGTTTAGGCAGGAAAAATAAGTTAGTGTCACTGAACAGGTGAATGGTAGGTGCGAAACCTGGGACCTTGACGGCATCGTTAAGAGCAACCGTCACGCAGTCATTCAGTTGCGTCCAATCAAACCCCATCAAGCTTGATCCAGTACCGCAGATAACCACATCCCTACCCACGAACTTGCCCTTCAAGCGATTGATATGATTCTTGTTGTCAGCGCTCATTGTAAAGCAACGCCATCTCAGCCTTCCGGAAGTCATCCTGGTTACCCACGTCAAAGGCCTCGCCCTTATACGGCAACCACGTATGAATAGGCTCGATTGGAGCTAACCAAGAGAAAAAGTCACCCAAGTTGTCCCCCTTGTTCTTCTCATAGAACTCAAAGAACACGTCTATCAAAGAAGCAGGAAAGTATGCAGGTCCCATCCAAACACTGGGCGCAGACTCGTCAGCTTTCTCCTTGAACTGGTACACAGTCCCATCTGGATCCACTTCCACCGATCCATATCTGGACGCGTCTACACCGTCCCTCACCCTCTTCAAAGCAATGATCGCACTACCGCTACCCATTGACCACTTCACAAAATCTGACACTGGATAGGTACAAACCGTGTCCGCGCACATAAGGAAGAAGTCCCTACGTTCCTTCAGACGCTGAAGGACGAAATAAAGCGACCCCAACGCACCATTCGCTTTCTCTGGCGACGGTGCCTGGTCATTGTGAAGCTTGATATAAGGCAGGGTGTTCTGACCTGGGTCGCTATTCTGTAGCCCGGCCTTCCATTGCCTGAACAACTTTGCCCACTTTGCATTGTGGACAATGTGAATCCCAGTGACCCTCTTGTCCATGAACCCCTCAATCGCCCTGTTAAGCAACTGCTTCTTGTTGATTGCCAAGAGCGGCTTGCACACTCCGTCCTTCCGCCCGAATCGAGTTCCAAATCCAGCAGCAAGTATTATCGCGTTCATTTATGATGCCAATATTCTGGGTTTACCAATGCTATCGAAGAGACGATCTTCGCTCTATCGTCCACACCAAGAAACGCGGCTAAGCGCATCACGTGCATTACGGGGTTCTCTATCAACTTCTCCATAGTTATGGGCAGTACTGTTTTCCCTTTCTCTTCGCACTGCGTTATGAACCTCTCCACTTTCAGTCGCGCAGACTTGAATCTCCTTCCAGCAAACACTCTGGCCTTCTCTCTTGAGAACGCCTTATTCTCTACCATTCGTTTCTGAGTTAAACTCCTCAGAACATTCTCTGTTTTTCTGTTTGTCAACACCACCTTAAAGTCATAATTGCCTATGATATAGTCCTCCATGTACCTTCTATCGAAGCCATGGATCTTTATCCCCATAGACTTGTATCGCCGAAAATAGACCCTGGCACGCTTGTCCGTGAACAGAGGCGCACTGACTATCTGCTTGACGTCAACACCACCCCACTGTCCCCCAGGCTCAGACTCAGTAGCCCCCCTGTGTTCTATCGTGAATCCAAGCTCATTAACGATAGATGCGACCAGACTCGTCCCCGACCTGGGGGCACCAATAACTATCACTTTCAGCATAAAAAAACACCCAGCCATTTCTGACCGGGTGCTCTTCAAGGACCTCATTACCTACGGGTTGATGATCTTCGCCAGGTTCGCATCGAGGAGTTGCGTTCCGTAAAGAACGTCGAAGCTCATCGTTACTCCCTTGTAACGAATATCATACGCACTCGTTACGCGCATACTAATGTCGTCCAGAGACTGGTAGGCACTAATAGCACCCAACGAACTCGGGACAGCCAAGAGAGGCCTGTTGACAAGAGCAATCGCGTTACGGTGGAACGCCAACGACTGAACAGTGTTGTCGGTATCCGGAGCCGTAGTCACGTTTTGCGACATGTAAATGTCGAAACCAAACTTCCGTCCCAGCCGACCATTGACAAGCGCCTCAGTCGAACCGGACTGATCAGCCTGAACAAAGAGGTTGGAACGAAGCAGGTCGGCCTCATGCTTGGTGCATACGACCAGAACGCGGCCACTCGTCGGACACTGAGCAGTGTTCAGTTCCTCACGAGCATCGATGATGTCATCCTCAGTCATCGCAGCTCCGAGCCCAGCGGTGCCGAAGGCAATACGGCTAACCGCATCGCCAGCGACGTCCGTGGACGCTTCACTGGTAAACTCAGTCATGATGTCATCATCGATTCTTTGAGCGATGGGATCCATAGCCGGAACAAGAAATTCCGCCCGCAGATCCTTAATCGATGTTGCTTCATCACGATCCTCGACCAGGAACGCCGTGTAGACCAGCGTATCCAGAGCAATCGAAAGATCGCGTGCGTTGAGGTTGTCGACTTCAATCTGGCTGTCTGCGTCAGAACCAGACTGGCCAGCCCATGTGCGAGCGGTGAGCTTAGTGGGCTTACGGGTGTGGATCACGTCTCCACGATTGGCCACCTCAGGCTCGAAGTCCCGGTGAACCAAACGAGCCATGACCAGCTCATCCCGCAGAACCAAAAGCGATTCCATCGCCCATACTTCTGGCGGGTAGACAGTAGAAACTAGCGCCATGAGTCTAGAGTTTCTCTCAGACCGAGATTAGGCTTTTTGATGATCGAGCTTCACCTGCTTCGCTTCGAGCGCGGCTCGAACCGCCTCCAGGTTCTTCTCGTAAAAATCGGAGTTCTTGAGCTGGTCGATGGTGAACTTGTGGCCCCCTTCTCCGAGTCCTTCGTCGCCTCCAGCAGCGCTTCCGGGCCGCATCTTGCCTTTGAATAGTTGTGGAACTATCTTCTTGGCAACCACGGACTTGACATACTCGTCGAGGGTCAGATCCCTAATACCGAATTCGGTCTCTTCGGTAGCAGTAATCTTGCCATTTTCCTCATCAACTTTCAGCTTGGCGCGGATTGCCGGAAAGACAATGTCAGGAGATACGCACTCGTGGCGGATGAGCGCATCCTTGACGGTAGTCTCGAACCGGTACTCCTTTTCCTTCTTGTCGGCAGTCTCTGCTCGGAGGGTGGCCTTCGAGATTGCATCCTCCAGCTCTTTTACGTGCTTGCGGAGGCCGACAATTTCAGAAGATTCGGCAGCTGAGGCGTCCTTGCCACCAGGGGGTGACGTAGGCTTGGCCTCTTTGAGCGCTGCAAGATCAGCATGCAGCGTCTTCAGCCCTTCTTCATAAGAGCTAACAGTCTTGCCGAGCTTCTCCTCATAGGTTTTCAGCTGGCGTTCCAGCACGCCTTTTAGGATGTCCGGAGTGACAAACTGAGTCGAAGGATCGGAGGGCTTAGTACCTTCACCTTCCTTCGGCGGATTGTCACCTCCCTGCGGGGTCTTTAGCTCCCCCGGCTGAGCTTTCGGATCATCAGACATAAAAAGCTCCTGTATTAGTAAAGCTTATTTACGATTATTTGTAGTACAGCCAAACTTGTCAAGGCTTAGCGTTCGGAGTATTCCCAAACGACCCATCTCTTTGCCCCTGTTTGCTCACCTTGAAGTCCGGCTCTACAATTCCACCTAAGTCTGGAATACGCAAGGCGTTAGCGTCCTCGTTGCCCACCTGCGTATTGATCAGATCGTTATCTTCGATTTCCTTATTAACTTCTCGTACAGTTTTCGGAGATGCGTCCCCAATCTTGCTCGCTGCAATCCTCTTGTGCAGAGTTCGCAGCAGGGTCGGAGAGTTGATCATCTGCGAAATCATCTCCGTCTCCTCGATCAAGCTCGCCGTAGAAGACAGATCAAATTCCTCAGGGTATGTCACGTCCCCCTTGAAGAGCTTCTCACCAGGGAAAGCCGTCTTGTCAGACAACCTCAGGATCCCCTCATAGAGGTCACGCTCGATCTGAGCAGCAGTGTCAGCAATATCACTGAGGATCCGAGCCTCACTGGTGCCAAAAGACCACGCACGAGCCACTCCAGACGCCTGGAAGATTCTCGCCCCGGGCTCCATGACTCCCAGCGGGTCCGTGTTAGCGTGCCGCTCGATAGTCTCCTGCTTCTGCTTGATCAGGTTCTCAAGCGCATTGAACGCACTCGTGGGAGCCTCGACGTAGCTCACGTCCTCCTTATTCTGGCCAGCCCCACCTGGGTGCAGCTTCAGGTAGCTCCCCGTCCCTACACCGACCTCCCCAAGCTCCTCCTGGGTGTGGATCTTCAGTGTCGGGTGCGCATGGAGATACGCATCAAACACCTGATCAGACTCACACCGGAACTTCTGAATATCAGCCTTAGCCATCCACCGGATGTACCCAGATCCGACCATCGACTTGATCTTGCTCGGCCAGTAAGCAACGATCATCGGCACAAAGCCCAGATCGTGGTCCACCACATGGTCAGTGCCAAGCTGGACAGCCTTGCCCTTGTCATCCACAAACTCCCACCATACGGCCTTGGACCGGTCATAATGAATAAACCGGGTGACCTTGATAGCAGGGGAAAGAGGATTGTTCGGATCCATCTTCCGATGCGTCTCCTCCTTGATTCGGATCATAGTCAGCTTGTTGTAGCCATCCACGTCCCAATCAATAATATTCAGAGGAGAGTAGGAAATAGCGTACGGGCGTACGCCAAGAGCCTGCTCGTCTGCACGGGACAGGTCAGGAGGAAGAAGGATGTCCTCCTTTCCACGGACATTCAAGAGGATCCTCAATGTCCCATAGCCAAGAAGCTTGGCTATGACTCGCTCCATGAACGAGTTAATGTTCTGCCCCTCAAGGTCCACGTCCTCGATAAACTTGTCAAGCTCCGCGTCCTTTAGCTCCCTCTTAGGCTTCTCCTTATAGAGAGCGCCCACCAAGCGAGCAATAGCCCGAGGCGTCTCAGGTATGAATTCAGACATAGCCACTCTGAATGCATACTGATCTTCCGGCTCTAGCTTATTCCTCTGCAGGTAGAAGCTTTTATCTGCCTCGTCGTCACCGATAACGTCCCGGTACGTCGACCAGATAGGTGCCCACTTTTTGTACAACGCGTGCGTTCCATTTAGCGACTCGTACAGATCGGCCTTGTCAGGCATCACATACTCCCTATTAAGTCTGTCAACTTAAGATATGACAGAACTTAAGGGGTATGCAATTATTTTCCCTTGATAGTCCCAGATCTAATTAAGGCACCTGACGGATTATCTGGGGCACCAATGGGGACTATCGGGGCTGCCATAGTGCCCCTCGCAGTGGCAGGATCAGTGGCTTTTGGAGCCACCGGGCGGGTGTATGCTTCGACCTTATCTATCAGGTCCTGCAACGAGTTAGCGTATTCAAGACTCAGGATCTCAGCGATTTTCCGGATACTGTCAAACTGGCCCTCAAGAGGCCGGTACTTCTCCATCAACCAGTACTTGGCCTTACTGTTCTTCCTAGCCTGCTCTACCTGGATGAAAAAGTTCATTCGAATTCAAGCGCCCCAGTCACGAACTGCTCGATGAACGCATTTAGCACCTCGTGCATCGTCAGTCCCTGGTCAAGGCACTTCTTGTGAAACTTGACCTTCAGATCCTGAGGGACCTGAAAATTCATCTGAACATTTGCTTTCTTTTCCATAATTCGCATGATTTTACTCGAATAGGATTATAGGTCAAGCCCCGAGTACAGCCGCACTACGGCGCTGAGACAAGCGTTCCCGTTACTGGTTACAACTTACGACGCAATACCTCAGGGCTTGACGTAATTCTCATAAAACGAATCCAAGGTGTCAGTTAAGTAGTCTCTTCCCCATTCGATATCATCCTGCTTCAACTCATCCATAAATCCATATGGCAGCCCCTTCCGTGCAAATAGAGCATTTGGTGTGGACCTCAGCACCTCCAAAGAAACCCTCTTCCCCTCCTGCATCCGGATCTCCTGCTGGACCTCCACCATCCTCCGCTCAGCATCGTACTCCTGCACCGCCCCAAACGAACACAACCTCAACGCCTCGTCTATCAGCCTGTCCTCCACCTCCACACCAGCGAATTCGAATATCCGCTGCAGATTCTCCCTGGGATCATGCTCATACAAGACAAAAAGCATTCCCCTCGTTTGTGCCCCTCTGTAAGCCCTCACCCAGTCATTCATGAACTCTACGATATACGGAAGCCCTCTCGACTCGCTCCTGATATACCCAGAAAGCCCAATCTTCCTCAACCGACCCTGCTGCAATCTGGTCCACAGATAGTGGTACCCACTGATAGCCACATCCAAAGGATGCCGCACCAGAAGGATCACCTTCTTCTTACCCCATATCCTCTTCTTACTCTTCTCATACCGCTTCCGTGTATCCGAAGTATGGATCGATGTGCTTCCATGCCCGAAGTAAAACAGGTTATGGTGACTCTTCAAACCAAGCTCCAAAGCTACCGTCTGAACCATGTACATGTACCACGTCCTACCAGACCGTGGGAAGCTGACAAACTTCACGTCAGGCAAGTAAGACGGCTGCTTGCACGTCCTCCAGTGAGCTTCGAGCTTCTCGATGTGAGTCATTGTTAGCTACTTGTAAATAGGTGTCAGCCCTACCACAAACTCAGCCACCTCTTCCAACCCGCGCATTCGCTCTTCAAATTCTATAACCGTGCACTGATATTGCCTGAGTATATAGTTGTCGACACCATTTTCGTCCATAGTAGGGCACACTGATGTGACGATGTAACCTACAGGTGCTGGGTGCCGCCAGATACTCATCGCTAATAAGACCCTACCAGACTCACAGTCATCATCATCTGGACGGTTCCTCTCCAATTCCTCCTCCACCATCCTCTTGCCAATAGACATTAACCATGCTCCTTAGTTAAAAGGGCCCCCGGACCATAGGCCCGGAGGACCCATGAGGTGGGGAAGAATTCTACGGAGTCCCTGAAACGACAACCTGGATCACCTGTCCCTCAGGAACAGTCTCAGTCTGCTCAAATCGCACCGTAACCGGCCTGATCTCACCAGCATCCATAAAGAACGCCGTCTCAGATACCGAAACCCGAACCTTGTCCGAATACTCACTCGGTACCTTCGTCGCGCTTGCTGCCACGTAGCACCTGCCCGCCGCCCTGTTTATCAAGTTCAAAAGGATCTCGGCGGCCCCCTCCGAATCGAAGGTCGCCCTTGCCCCGTTTGGGGCTGAGACTTCAATCGTCCTGGCTTCCGCACCAGAACCTACAACCTCAAGCGTAATCTCAAATGGCATCACTTAACCTCCTTCAACGTCGGCTTCTCAACATGGTATACAAACTTACTAAGCACAGGTGGCTTGGCACCGGCACAGTCCACCTTCACAAAGCCACCATTCACCTCAAGGAACTTCTTTATCCCTGGCGTAATCCCAAGGAGCTTTTCCATCTGCTTAGCAATAGCAGGCGGGATGATGCACACGCTCTTCTCCTCACACTCGAAGAACACATCATCGTCATCCCACTCAACACTCGGACGAACAGTTGACAATATATACGTCCCAAGATCATTGAAGTTCTCGCACTCAGAACGCTCCTTGCCCCAACTCAGAATATAGAATGCCATGTCAGCTCCTCTCACGCAATCCAACTGGGCCACGGCTTCAGCCTCTTCGCACCCTTAGGTGCCAATACCACGTCGCCATGCTGGTACCAGTCCTGACCGTCCTCAGCAAACTCCACGTTCTCAAACCCATTGCGGAACACAATCGCGTCCCGTACCGTCCTGCACTCACTGTCCACCCGCTCCACATGGATAATCCCCTCCAAACTGGGGTTCTCCATCTCCAAGTACCGCAGCATGTCCTCCCCAATCTCCATCTCCAACAACCGATACCTAATCGCCTGCCCATCAATCACCGGAGTCTCAGTCGCTACCTCCCTGGCCTTCAACGCCCTACACAAACGCTCAATCCCCACCTTCCTGACAAACTCACGCCGAACCTCAACGTTGTCGATGTCCTTGATCCTCGCCGGGTCCAACTGAGCATCCGTACTCTCAGATAACCACTGAGGTACCCTCACACCGTTCAATACCCACAAGGCAGCGTTGTCCCTGAACTGTATCGCCGGACCACCGTCCTTATGCACCACCTTGTTAGTAACCACACCCTCAGACCAATGCAACGCGTTCGGACGGTCACACACCACGCACAACCCCACATAAGGCCAAACCCAAAACGCACTCTCAGCCAATGCAATGTGATGCGCCAACTTCCGGGCGTCCTCAGGCTTGTACTTGATCAAGGTCCCCATGAAGTCATAGAACCCCACCCAGTACGCACCATTGCTGCCAAACCACGTCAATGCGTCGTTCAACGCCACCCGCACAGGGTCCTTCAGATGGCTTATCTCCTGAACCTCATCGTACGGAAGACCCAGAAGTTCCATCAGCCCCTTGTACGACTCAACGAACCACTCCACATTGGACATCAGCTTCTTCGCCGTGTAAGAAGCGTCACTCGGCGCATCCCACGACTCAGTAGACGCCCACTGCGCTTGCTCCAACGTGATGATGTCCAATCGCAAGCACGCTATGAACAGTACCGCCTCCCTGGGAGATCGCGCCCACAAGAAAACCGGACGCTTCTGATCAATCTCCTTGTACATCCCACAGACCGCACTCTCTGCCCTCTCCTTGTCCGCCCGCTCAGTGCTCTTCCCCACCTCGTGCCACTTAATCCGATACTCCTCCATCTCCTTCTCTTGAGCTGGAGTCAGCTTGTCCACCCTCGCCATGGTCTTCCCTCCACATACTATAAATAGACTCGTTATATAAGTGCTGGGCACCCCACGAAAAATTCCTGATCAACCTACTACTGATAGAAAAAGTCACCCCCCCGAGAGTGTCAATCCAGATATTGTTCTGGAGCTTCTCCATATGAAGCTCGTCCATCTCTTCCCTCAGGCTCTTCACTTCCATTTGTATAAATGGCCCCGGAGCATATGCCCCGAGGCCACCACCACAGTCAGTCGACGACTTCTCTCTTGTCCCCAGAAGGATCCAACTCCACCACCCGCCGAATCTCGAAATCACCCTTCGGGATGGTGCGAGTCGAGTGCTCCTCATGAGTCAAAACCGCAGACTCAGGGACAGTCAGACGCTCATCGGTGAACGTCAAACCAGGACCCATCGCTACGTGCGCGTGACCAGTCGCCTCTCCCTCTGCGAGCACAACTCGCTTGTCAACCATCATATCCTCCTTGAAAAAGAATGGTGTTATAGGGGGAGGGCCTTTGGCCCTTCCCCTCCAGCAGCAGTCTACTTGATCTCACCCTTCGCTTCAACCTATATCTATATGTCGAAAAAGCGGTATTCCGTAGCAAAATTCCACCGCCACGGGATCACCTGTAGGATTGCAAGAAACATGTGCTCAAAGCTATGCACAACTGAGGATTGAGACTGGTCAGGGTCATGTCAGGAGCCCTTCTTCTTCGAAGGCTTCTTCTCAGGCTTCAACAGCCGCAGCTTAGGCACGCCAATCGAATCCAAACTCGGAGGTGGGGGCGCTATGTAATGAGCATGCCCCAAGATCCCATTCACATAAGGCGCTGGTGGGTCCTTCTTAAACTTCTCAACATACGCCAGCCAATGCCAATGGTGAAGAAATATCTTCACGGCATGACGCCTTGCCTGATAGTCCAATCTGCCAGGAGGGATCTTCCCATCCTTATAGATCTTCTTATCACGAGCGTTCATCCTGGGACGCTCTTCCAGCGTCTTGTCAGCCAACTCCTTGAAACCACCAGACAGGTTCCTCTTAATCAGCAGCATCTTATGACGCTGATAAATGGCACCATAAAAACACCGATCACCCTTGGTGTGGTTCCTCACAAACTGGTCACCCAGTTTCCAACACGCCGTCTTCAACCGCGCATTCCAAGGCCTCTGACTGATCCCCTTAATCACATTCGCCTCAGTCGGGACCTTTGCCTTAGCATCCTCAAACTTCTCATAGAACATTGCCGACCCAAACAAACGGTCCGGCTTCCGGTTAACCCTGATCGAACACGCGGCAATCAGAACCTCGATGTCTTCTGCAGCTTCAGGATGCTCCTCCTTCACCTCCTTCACCATCGCCTTCGCCTCTTCAGACTTCACCCACCTGTTCGTTGGGTCCAAACCTGCAAACCGAAGGATGTGCCCAGCAGTAGGAGCCCGATTCAAGTCAATGTACGCCCTGAACGGAGCCGCCAAAGTAGCCTGGACACCAAGCTGCGCCATAGCCCACTGCGATGTCTTGTCATGCTTCAACAACGCTGGCAATGTCCGCTGAACCACCTCCTCTAACTCATCAATCTCCTTGAACAAGGTCCTCGTCAATACCAGACTCTCCCCACGCTCAAGACGCTCTATAGCCTTAATCTGGTTCCCCATCTTGATCCGTACCTTCTGCAAATTGAAGTACAGATCCACCAGGAATCGAAGGTCCCTACGCATGGACTCAGGCTTCATGTCCTTAGCCATCCGTAGCAAATCGACCTTCAGCAAGTTCGACTTGTCACTCAACGTTGTCATTTCTTTAGCCACCTCTTCAGCGCCACAAACAACTGGTCCATCGCACGCATTTCACCCTTGTTATTATAATTAAGCATCTTGAGGTTAATCGAATCTCTAAGCAGGTTGGCGTAATAACTCAAAGGCATACCAATTGCCTTCTTGTTCACCTCCAACTGTGCCTCAGACATCACCTTGCCCGCCAAGTGCTTATACGGCACCTTTGGAGAGACCAACTTCTCAGTCTCAGTCGCACCCTCATCACCAACCAATACCGCCCTCTGCATGTAAGACTGACTGATCTGATCCTCAAAGTCCTGCTGACTAATCCCAAACATGGCGCTGAAACGCTTGTCCGAAATCCCCATGTCACGAGCCACAGTCATGCAACGCTGGATGTCCGAAGAGTTCAGCGGTTCTCCATGCCGCTCGTTAATCTCCTTAGACTCCTCCAACATCGCAATCTGGTCCTTATAATCATGGTACTCCACCTTGATCTTAGCCTCAGGACCAAACTGCTCCTTCTTCGCGGTAACTCTGTGGAACCCATCCACCACCATGTTGGTCTTACGGTCTACAATGACCGCTGGGAACGTGTCACCAGCCGCCATTGCCTTCTTGTATTTGCGCACCACTGTGCGATGTACGCCATTGTTCCCATCATACTGCCACCTGGGGTAAATCTTGAAGTTCAAGATCAACAGCCCCACCGCTACCATTGTTACCTTAGGCATATCATTCGTCCTATCAAGGGCCAAGACTTCAGGCTTGGCGGTCCTACTCGTTCTTTTGTATCGTCCTATCTATCGTCACTACTCGTTCTGTTGGTACGTCCTATCGAGGGTCATTACTCGTTCTTGGTACTCGTCCTATCCGACACGTCTACTCGTTCTTTTTTGACGTCCTATCTAGGGGCGCTACTCGTTCTTTCCTTGTGTCCTATCACAAGTGACTACTCGTTCAGATTTTTCGTCCTATCCCACAATACTACTCGTTCCACTTCGACGTCCTATCGAAGAGAGCTACTCGTTCATATTTTCTGTCCTATCTCACAATACTACTCGTTCTCCTTTATCGTCCTATCAGAAGCCCCTACTCGTTCTACATTTGCGTCCTATCCGTCTCAACTACTCGTTCAAGTCCAACGTCCTATCAGCTTGGACTACTCGTTCTCGTTTAACGTCCTATCTATCGTCCCTACTCGTTCTCTCTATTCGTCCTATCTACTTGCGCTACTCGTTCCTCTATCCCGTCCTATTATCTTGAACTACTCGTTCATGGACGTCGTCCTATCCGCTTGCACTACTCGTTCTTTTGTGTCGTCCTATCTTCGCTGTCTACTCGTTCTTCTTTTCTGTCCTATCGAGCTGGGCTACTCGTTCATGAATGACGTCCTATCGTCTTGGGCTACTCGTTCATCTCCTCGTCCTAAGGGTCTTCGGTGATAAGGACCGCCACGCCCGCCGCATGCATCCGCCATCCAGGCTCCACCATGCACTCGTCCACAGCCCTCGTCTTAAGCGAATCCACACCGTATACCTTGAACATCGCTCCCATCGCGTGCAATCGCGTCACGTGCAAAGCGATAAACGTGTCGTATGGATCCAAACTGATCGAATCAAGACGCATTTCTCAAGTACTTCTTAATCTTCACCACCGTGTCCATTACCTTGAACAACAACTTGTCCAACTCCTCGTGGTCCGGAGCAGTGTCAGCATCCCACTCATCAATCTTCTTGCTGACCTTCTGCACCACACTGACCAAAGAATCCCTGTACGATATAAGTATGAATGGATTTTGTGACATCTAAAGTACCTCCGTTACGAGTAATTCCTGCACAGAAACCCACAGACCTCTCAACTCCTCCTGAAATAACCGGTGCGGCTTGAATATCACCAACTCCTCTATCTGCTTGTCATAGTCAGAATGGCAAAGGGCATTCCACTGGTCCCACTCCAATGCTGCCGGGCGGATCGGTGAACTGTACAGAGTCGCTGCTTCAATTATCAGAGACGTTAACGTCATATTCCTTCTCCACAGTCCCAAACCGCTCGTCACCACGGACATGCGGAGACCACCAGTACACCCCCTTATATCTACCAAACAATCCCTTCTCCCGAAAGTCCTTGAAGTGCCCACGACAAATGTGAGACGAGAAACACCCCTTCCCACCACCACAACTACCGCCAGACGACCTCGTAGCACCCGGAACCTCAACCTTCAGCACATGGAACTTGAACCGCGCCCTGCGGTCCTTCCTGCTGCCTGCATCACGCCGGGTAAAGGGTGCCTCCTCCACCCGCACATTCTTGCAGTGCATCATCCCAATCGCCCAGAACATCACCGTTTCAAAGAACGGAAATACTTCACTCCCAGGCACCGGAGGTAGAACGATCATCCCCGCATACCGATA
>Ga0307375_10004234_pt1 | contig 13792 bp, 16 predicted proteins | sample TR1MG_FD_202531 | JGI IMG/M metagenome (GOLD analysis project Ga0307375, IMG submission 202531) | Soil microbial communities from Risofladan, Vaasa, Finland - TR-1 | ecosystem: Environmental > Terrestrial > Soil > Coastal area > Acid sulfate soil | place: Finland: Risofladan, Vaasa | collected...
ATGCGTGGAGTCGACGAGGATGTCGTAGTTCATGCCTTCGTGGACGACGGCTGAAGAGCCTGACGCAAGGCCGATGTAGCGGTCTCCTCGAGTTGATTCCCGTCGCAGCAGCTCCTCGATGTCGCAGTTGACTCCGACGTAGAAGGCCTCGGGAAACAGCTCAAGTGTTGCTTCCCGGAATTCTCCTGGAGCTAGCACGTGAAGGTGTCGACACCCCATACGAACTCGCCGTTACTGGCCATTGCGGCGTTCACCGTCCCCAGGCGGATCCGCGACAAGCGCAACACCGTGCGAAGGGAGATCCTGGTGACCATCGACGAGCTGTGTTGCGTCAGTGGCGCAGAGTTTCGCCTGGACGCCCTGTTGAACATTCTGAACCACGAGGATGACCTCCAGCGGCGCTGGGCCGTTCAGAGGGCCGTCTCACGAATGCACCGTGGCGACAACGGCTGGCCGCCTGAGCTCACACGAGTGCGTCCGGGCGTGTACCGCCGAATCTGAATCCAGCAAGAGGTAGAACCGTCACCGATCGCCGCGCACAGTTACGACTCAGTTGGATCTTCACCAGCCTCCTCGATGGCCTCTGCGGCGAACGACGCCAGATCCTCCGGCGACGGCAGAACCTCTTGCATCTCCGGCGACAGGTCTGTGAAGGTGTACTCCGCCACAGCCAGTGGTGATCCAACACCGCGCAGGGCGTAGTCGACAACAACACGCGACTTCGATGCGCAAAGCAGGATCCCAATTGTTGAGGTGTCATGTCCGTCTTCGTGGCGCACCTGGTCGTCAACGATGTTGCAGTACAGGTTCAGCTTGCCGACGTACTCGGCCTTGAACTCGTCAATCTTCAGTTCGAACACGACGAACCGACGAAGGAGGTAGTGGTAGAAGAGAAGATCGAGGTAAAACTCGTGTTCCGTCGCGTCGTCGTCGGTCAGCACCAAACGATGCTGGCGCCCGGCGTAGTAGAAGCCGACTCCGAGCTCCTGGAGCGTCTTGGCGAGGTTGGCCACGAGCCCGGTCTCGACATCGCGCTCGGCCGCGTTCGCCGCCAGCGTCAGAAACTCGAAGTTGTAGGGGTCCTTGACCATCTGCTGCACCAGCTCCGACTCCGACGGTGGCAGGACGAGCGCGAAGTTCGACGGCGCCGCGCCGGCCCGTAGGTGGAGCTTGCTCTTGATCTGGTTCAGCAGTACGGCGCGGCTCCAGCCCTCCTTGACCGCGCTGGAAGCGTAAAAAGTCCTGGTCGAAAGGTCTCCGTCGAAATCCAACAAGGTCCTTACGTGACCCCAAGGCAATTGCGCCACAGGCTGTGGCGCAATTGGCCCGGGGAACTCTGACGCGAATTGTTGCATGTACTGCAGGTTCCGCGGCGAAAGGCCAGTCATAAGCGGGAACTCTCGCCGCAGATCGCCTGAGAGGCGAGCAACGACCTTGGTACCCCAACCCTCCTCCGACTGGCGTTCCAGGATGATGCGCCCAATCGACCAGTAGAGGTTGATCAGTTCAGCGTTGACCTTCAGCGTCGCGCGAACGTTCGCCGAGCGGACCTCGGTAGCTAGCCGGTCGAGGGTCTCGGAGTAGTCGGCCGGAAGACTGTCTCTGCGTGCGGGAGTGCTACTGGTTGACATGGTTGCTCCTGTGTGTACGCACAACAGTGCCGTCCGCCAACCGTATTGCACTCGACAATTGAAGAAGCCCCTACTTTCGTAGGGGCTTCGACCTGGTGGTCAATGACGAGGTCGAATCCCGCGTCCGCCAGACCTCTCCAAGCTCGTGCCATCTGTAGGCCCAGACTTGTGATCCCGTCCCCCCACTCGAAGAACCACGATGGTGGAGGACCTTGACCCGGGACCACTCTGATCCCGATCGTCTGCTCGCTCGGAGCGCCGTCTGGTCCGATATCGCGGTCCCAGGAAGTTGGCCATGCAGAGACCACGTCATCGAAGGCCACAACGATCAAGGGGCGTGGCCATCCGCCCTGGAGGGTTGTCGCGAGGCTGGACTTCCCGACACTGCTCGGTCCGTTAAGGATGATGGTGCACTGTGACACCTCACAATATTGCTCGGTTTGGACCCCGCCATGAGCGATTGATGAGCTGAGCCAGCGGCGTTGGCGCTATCCCACGGCACCTCGCAGGCGATCGATCGAAGATCACCATCCCCCTGGATTGACTCGCACTGCGGGACCAGTTGGCGTAGCAGAAGTGCCGGCCCGGGGCAGGCAACTCCCGCAAGTCACCGACGGTGCTGAGTTCTTCGGACCCCGCTCATTTCCGAAGACCCGGTTATCCCGTGCATCGAGGGATACGAGCGACCGGTGGACATCGCCGCGGCATTCGAGGGGGTGGTCCGAGCGCGCATTCTCAGGGGCAAGTTGTGCGCGGGACGGGTTGGGCATTTTCGTCGACGTATGGCCAAGCCGGGGGTTATGCCGACACCGGCCGGGGGTTATGCCGACTGACTTGCGCCATTTATGCCGAATACTCCTTGGAGCGGGCGACGAGAATCGAACTCGCGTTCTCAGCTTGGGAAGCTGTAACTCGTAAAGCGTCCTCGAGTGTAAAAGCACTGATCAACCGGTATTTTGGAGTGGAATAAGTCAGTTCATGCTCGGCGCGGGCACTCCATGGGCGCTAAGGCGATGAGTATCTCGCACAGTGGGCTCAACTGCTCCGTGCCGTAGGTGCATCTAGAGGATGCGCGGGTCCGTGCGCCAAGACGCATTGGCGTAAATTGCTACGCCCGACCGATTGGCCAGCATCTTCGAGTGTGAGAAGCAAGATCATGTGGATGCAAGGAGGACAAAGTTGGAATGTCGGGTATCCCTCAGTTTTGTGGAGGACTGGTTGCGGGCTTGCGTCCGAACGATGGTGTTGAGTTGGACCCTTTTCGGCCCAGGTCCATTGCAACCGCGTGGGCTCCCAAGATCTTCTGAACCCGTCGGCGGTAGCGACCGTTGTGAATCATGCAAACCCAGCAAGAGCGCCTGTACATTACGAGTCGAATCGTTGAGGGAGTAGCTGACTGTCTTGTGGACTACGCCAGTTGCGACCAACCCATAGAGTTGTTCGATCTTCTAGAACTTGTGGGTCGCTTAGATCTAGTAGTTGCCGCGATCCGCGACGTAAATGGTGCTTAGTGCTGATACTCAATATGGCCAGTCCGTAGGTTCACCAAAAGTGTCTGATGAATCGAGATCGATTGTCCAATTTGAGAACGCGAGTTCGATTCTTGTCGCCCGCTCCAAGGATTTCGGCCTAAAATCGAATGATTGAATGGGTTTTGAATTGATCATTAGAGACCACGGTTGCCCAGAGTCATGTGCCCGCAGCATGTCCAAAGAACTGCCATGAACTGAAGTGGACTCCAAACCTTGGACAATCAGGGTAGTGATTCGATTTGGTGATAGCGCCTTAAACCTGGAGGTCGCGAGGCTTGCAATCCTTATCGGTCGCACCCGCCATCGCCTTGAGATGAAAATCTCTCGAACGAATGAATTCTCGCAGTGAAGATCCGGTGTCGCACCATTCCAGTAAGCTCAGACTGTGGCGAAGAGACCAGACTTCACATTCATCGATCTGTTCGCGGGCATAGGAGGATTTCATGCCGCATTAGGCGGACTTGGTGGTAAATGCGTATACGCCTCCGAAATCGACAAGAAGGCGGCGGCAATCTACGAACTCAATTGGGGCCAGAATCCGTTGAGTGATATTACACAAGATGCAAACGACGAGCACGTCGTAGTAGGTGATCACGACGTTCTGGTGGCGGGTTTCCCCTGTCAGCCATTTTCCAAATCAGGCGCGCAGCGTGGCATGGACGAGACGCGCGGAACGCTTTACTGGAATATCTTGAAGATTATTGAGGCTCGTCGTCCAGCTTTGATTCTTCTGGAAAACGTTCGAAATCTCGCTGGTCCGAGGCACTCGCATGAATGGCAAGTGATTATCGAGACTCTGCGTGAAGCCAACTACAGAGTTTGTGAGACACCGGCGATATTTTCTCCGCATTTGTTGCCGCCCGAACGGGGTGGGCGCCCGCAGGTACGTGAACGGGTATTTCTGACTGCCGTTCGAGTTGATGACAAAGAATTAGTGATCGCCGACGATGCTCCATTTTCTCATCAGCCAGTAGATGGATGGGATCCGCAGTATTGGGACTTGAAATCAGATCTGCCGCTTGAGGTCAGGACCAATGAGGCTTCAACCTCACTGACCGAGAATGAAGTGCTGTGGATTGAAGCTTGGAATGAGTTTGTTGAACTGATGTGGGAGGAACGTCAAGGTCGAAGGCTTCCCGGTTTTCCACTCTGGGGTGACGCTTGGATTGATGTAAAGGATCTTGAGATTGAACCCGGTACTCCGGCATGGAAGGCTGACTTCCTACGAAAGAATGCTGAGTTCTATACAGAACACAAGAAGACGATCAATCGATGGGCCAAAAAGTGGAAATTCTATGGACCCCGGTTTCCCGCAAGCAGGCGAAAACTTGAGTGGCAGGCGCAAGATGCTCCAAATCTGTGGAGTACCGTGATGCACTTTCGACCTTCAGGGATTCGGGCCAAACGACCGACGTATCTTCCAGCGCTCGTCGCGATCAGCCAGACATCGATACTTGGATCGGAACGCAGACGTCTTTCAACAAAGGAAGCGGCGAGACTTCAAGGTCTTCCAGAATGGTTCACTTTCGGTTCACAAGATAATTCGAGCACCTACCGACAACTGGGTAACGGAGTCTCAGTGGGAGCAGTCTGGTACGTGATGAAAATGGTGGTACGGCAAAACGAGGAGATTCTTAAGAAGACCTGCCCCGGCCTTGTACGGGCCGTCAATAGAGCACCGAATAATCCTGATGATGTGCTCAAAATGGACATTGCAAAGAAGCGGTGAATGTCCTAAGTCTGTCTTGTGTAAGCGGAGAACAATTGGTCGTAGTCCGCCTTCTGGGCAAGGTAGAGGTCTGGGGGATTGAGCCCGGCATAGATGCTGAACCAGGTAGTCGACGGGACATACAACCCGCGTTGCAGTGACTCGTGCATAAGAGCGGTGACAAACACCTTGGGAATGAGAATCGCTCGATTGTTATGAGCAACAGGGATATTCATGAGACTCTCTTGGCCAAAGAGGTAGGTTCCGGGGCGGAAGCATTCATCGGCTACGACGAAGACATCACCTTCATCGAAGAAGCTCCTACGTGCGTTCCGAACTACGAAGATTTCAAGCTGATTGGCCCTCACATTGCGTGATGTTTCAATTGCCACCTCCTTCCACAAGTCTCGAAAGGGCAACTGAGATGTAAGGGAGTCAGATGAATTCGACTCCCACATTCGGACAATTTGGAGTTTGTAGTTCGACATCCACTTGACGAGGACAATTGAAGTGCCTTCAACCAATTCTTGATTTAGATTTGCAGGACGCAACTCCAACTTGCTCTCGTCTTGACTATGAACTGCTTTCAATGATTTCTTCGAATAACCGCTTGAAGTAAAGCTGATGGGGAAGTCAAATGTCCACTCGAGTACGTCTAATCGCGTCGCGTCCCATAGCGCCGCAATCTCAATCGGACCAGCTTTAGAGACCTTGTGGCTCAATTTCAATCCGTTGAACTCGTAGTCGTAACCTTTTTCCCCTCGTGGCGGCCGCACCAAGCTGTACGTGGGTTGGGACCTTCTCAGGTAACCACTAAAGGCATCAAAGAAGAGATCCTCGAGCATGGCAGCGCCCGCCAAGCCGTAGTAACGCTCTCTGTACTGATATTGCGCAGCAACTATCGGGAAGTGATATTCCGGCTCTTCAAACATGCCGGTAAGCGAAGCATGAAAGTCAGTGATCCGGGCGTCCGCAGTCATTGGAAGGAACTTTAGACGTGAAATGAAGTCGATTTCGGCGTTGCTAAAGCTTTGGGCCACATCTGGAACCGTCCGTCTCAGTGACCGCATTCATTAGTCTGGCCAATACCAACGGTCCCCAACGTGTTAGAACAGGCCCCAATGGATACATGGACTCAAGAGAAGCGAAGCGCGGTGATGTCGAGGACTAGGAGTACCGGCACGCATCCGGAGCTCGCGCTCCAGGAGATGATGATGAGGGCGCTTCCAAGACGCAAGATCGAGAGAAATGCGGATTTCATTGCCGGTCGACCCGACGTTTACATTCCGTCATTGAAGCTCGCGGTATTCGCACACGGATGTTTCTGGCATTCTTGTCGGCTACATGGGTCAATGCCGAAGACGAATGGCGGCTACTGGGGACCAAAACTTGAACGAAATGCAGTTCGTGACCTTCAGATTCAACGCAAGCTTCGCCGTAGCGGGATTGGCGTATGGAGTGTTTGGGAACATGACTTGAGGGGCAAGCGCCTTGCCGAAACAGAAGAGAGGCTTGCCATTCGACTCAAGAAGAGAGTGATTTCGATGAAAGCAAGAGGATCGTGAAGGGAAGTTCGGTGATGCGTGTGCAGGACTTGGACGTGCTGGCAAGCCTTGGCACTAGAAGTGATGCCTCTTGATCATCTGTCGAGGAAATGCTGATGCGCTTCGACGAAAATGAAGAATTTCTGGGCTTTCCAATTTTATTTGCGAAGCAGATAGTTTGCTTGGTCGATGATTGGCCGATGGCAAGTGAAGGATGGCTTGCAGCCAAACTTGGCGTTGAACTTGAGATTCTTCAGATTCTTGCCCGAAGGTTGGAGGCTGAGATGTTCTTAGTTGAAAGCGGCTGGCCGCCGGAGTCGCACGACTGTCGCATTCTGCCAACTGAGAGCCCAAGTCGAGATAAAACTCGCTTTTGGCACTTAGGCGATAGTTGGAAACGACTAGTAAAGGCTGTCTTGGGCCCCCACTTGATAGAGATGCTGCGAATGCCTTCCTCGAAGAAGCACTAATTCGCGTTGCGGATGTGATGGGTCATCCTGCGGGGTCCCCTTTGAAATGATCCAGTGCAACTAAGAGTCCCGATGCTCCAGAATGGAGCCAGGAGGACAGCAATGAAACAGAGGCACCACAGCCCCGAGCAGATCATCCGCAAGCTCGCCGAGGGCGACAAGATGCTGAACGAAGGCCACGACATCGCCGAGGTCTGTCGGCATCTCGCGATTGCCGAGTCGACGTGGCACCGATGGAAGGCCCAATACGGTGGCATGAAGTCCAACGACGCGAAGCGCTTGAAGGAGCTCGAAACCGAGAACGGACGACTCAAGAGGATCGTCGCCGATCTCACCCTCGACAACGCGATGCTCAAAGAGGTCGCCAAGGGAAACTTCTAACCCCGAACGCCCGCCGTCGAGCAGTCAACATGCTCGAGGAATCGTTCGGGGTGAAAGAACGCAGAGCGTGCCGCGTCGTGGGTCAACACCGCTCCACCCAGCGCCTCGAGGCACCCCTACCCACCGACGACGAGAAGGAACTGCGCCGTTGGCTCGTTCAATTCGCCAAGGACCACCCCCGCTGGGGTTGGAAGCGGGCATATCAGCACCGTCGCCGCGAAGGACACCGGGTGAACAAGAAGCGAGTCCAACGCCTGTGGCGCTTAGAGGGCTTGAAAGTTCCCTATCGCAAACGCAAGAAGCCGCTGCGCGGACTCGGCGTGCACGTCGGGGCCATGTCACCCATCAGACCCAACGCCATCTGGGCCATGGACTTCCAGTTCGACGAGACGAGAGACGGACGTCAACTCAAGCTGCTCAATATCCAAGACATCTTCACGCGCGAATGCCTGGCGGTGCACGTGCGCAGATCTATCACCGCTGATGATCTGATGAACGTGCTCGACGAGCTCGTCGCCGAACGCGGGGCGCCAACGTTCCTGCGCTGTGACAACGGGCCCGAGTTCGCGGCCTTCGCCATTGCCGACTGGTGCAAGTTCAACAACGCGTCAACGACGTTCATCGACCCCGGCTCACCGTGGCAGAACGGCCACATCGAGTCGTTCAACTCGCGCATCCGCGACGAGTACTTGAACGGTCACCTCTTCGAATCATTGCTCGAAGCCCAGGTTCTCCTCGAGGACTGGCGACACGAATACAATCAAGAGCGTCTTCACAGTTCACTTTGCTACCTGACTCCGGTCGAGTTCAAGGAGCTGTGGCAGAAGCAACACCAACAACGACTCCTAGTCGCATTGGACCACTAACAGGGGTCCCCGCAATCCCAAGCCGATTGCGAAAATCAAGCGAGCCTACCTATGCGGGAGCCTCCTCAATCCTAACAAGAGTCATTTCGGAGACGTCGACATCGTAATTAAGGTGCTCAAGGATACTCCAGAGAGTGTCGCGGTTGAACTTGAAGAATTAATTCGGGCCGACTGCGAGAGGCTCGACATTATGGTTTATGACGGGGCAAATAGGATACTGCCCATTCCGAGCACTGAATTAGTGAGGCAACTCCTTCCCTCTATCTAGGGCAATTGTTTCCGTGGGAATTTGAACCCATCCGTACACATTCCAACCATTGCGGTGACGTCCCTTGAAAGCGAGAACGTCTATGAGTTCCGAGTCAAATGGTCGAGAGCGTTGCCAATTGCCTGGCCTACCTATCGAGCGGCTCAGTCTAAAACGAATATTTTGATAATGCGGAGTTCATTTGATGCTTCGACGTTGCAGTCGGTGTAATCAGACCATTCAACCGAGCGTTTGATTTAATTTGGGATCCATGGGCGGTGAGTCGTATCTTCGAAACCAAGATCGGCATTCCTACGCCGTAAGCCGTTGATCGGTGGCTTCAACTGTCGGCCTCGCCCCGAAATACTTCGCGGCTTCTCTTGGCGAGAGGCTCAGGAGATTTGGATCACCTAGCTTGATCATTCTTGTCGGCCGCAATGGACTGTACCCGAGCGAGCCAAGAAGCTTAGAGGCAACTGCTCTGCCAACACGTGGTGCTACCGCATTGCCAACTTGGCGAAAGCCGTGCCACTTGGTCTCATGGAATCTAAACCAGTCGGGGAAGGAGTGCAATCTCGCTCCTTCGCGAACCGTTATGACTCTAGGAATGAAGGGATGAATTGGTCGTGGCGAGGTGTATGCGCCGTGCTTCCCGTCGGTGCCTGCGCGCAAGGTATTGCTAAAGCCGGAGGGATCGAGTCGGAGATAACGGCTAACTGGTTCGATCTCTCCAGGTCTTGTGGCATCGAACCGTTGGACTGATTTGGGTGAATGTACCGTTCGCATGCTTGCCGTCAAGATCTCGGAACTAACTCTACGCCTATGGGAGAAGTCCGCCACGTCTGTGGTTTCTCTTCGAAGTACCGCCGCGTATTCACTTGGGTCGTAGAAGTCCGCTTTCACCCAATCGCGAGTCAGAAGTTCTGGGTATTCCTCAATCATGGGCAAGTCGCCAATGGCGTCCCACACCGTCGAGCGAGTAGTCGTCACCTCGAAATTCGGATCCGGTAGTTCTTCGCCAATGCGGGTCCCAATGAGAAAGAGGCGCTTCCGCCTTTGCGGCACCCCAAAAGAAGTGGCGGTAACTAGGAAGTAAGGCAAACATTGGTAGCCATCACGAATGAAGCGATCAGTCACCTCCCGGAGTACATCTTCTTGCGAGCCAAGGGCCATTCCGGGCACATTTTCCATAAGGAAAGAGCGTGCGCGCAACTCCACGACCAGTCTCTGGAAATCCATTACTAAATCATTTCTGGTGTCCTGGAGATCACGTTTCCCGATGAGCGAGAATCCTTGACATGGCGGCCCGCCGGCCACCAAGTCGATTGTTTCGCTCCCGATACCGGAACGTTCACGGATTGTATCTCCATCTAGTTCCGTTACGCTTGCGCAAATCGTTGCGCACTCGGGAAAGTTGAACTCGTGAGTAGCCGCATGTACAGGGTCGTACTCCACGGCCGCGACTACATCGAATCCAGCCTGCTCCAGTCCCAAACTGAGTCCACCGGCACCGGAGAAGAGGTCAATGGCGATTGGTCGCTTCATTGGACGCGAAACCACCGGGCCACCATGCAGTTAAATGTAGTCGACTCAAGCGACGTTGAGGGCGACCGTGGATTCTGAGCCGAGACTTACAGTTCGCGATATATTTCCGTGGAAGTCGCGCAATGAGTGGTGGAATGTCAAAGGTGGACGAACAACGCGATAGCGCTCCATCAGATCGGATCGTGCTATGAGTGGAGCGCAAAGAAACATTATCGGCCACGCGGCAGCTAACCCGACGAAGGCTTTTTTCGTTCGCATGTTGACCCGTGACATCTCATTGGATGATTGCATACTTGACCTCATTGACAACAGCATCGATGGCGCCTGGAAGTCTTCTGGGAAAATTCCCACGAGCTTTGTTAGAAACAAGGATCTCAGTGATTTCAGTATCGACGTTGAATTCTCTGACGAGGTTTTCCGAATAACTGACAATTGCGGAGGCATCACCTTTGACGATGCTGTGAACTACGCCTTCACCTTCGGCGCGTCGGAACAACATCGAGCGCCCAATTACAGCGTTGGCGTATATGGGATCGGCATGAAGAGAGCGGTCTTCAAGATCGGTAATGAGATCGCGATAGATAGTACCTTCAGGGGACCGAAAAAGCTCGAAGCGTTTCGCGTGCCAATCAATGTTGACAAGTGGCTGTCTAGTACACAGCCATCATGGGATTTCGATATTGATGAACTTGAGCCGCGGAAAGTGCCGGGGGTTGACATTGAGATTCGAAGCATTCGTGACGAAGTTCGCATGACACTTGCCGATCCAGAGTACGCCGCGAATCTCAGGCGAGTCTTGGCGCGTGATTACATGGTTTCCCTAATGAGGGGATTGAACATCAAAGTGTGCGGGAAGAAGGTTGAAGCGCCAGACTTCGAAATTCTTTCGGGTGTTGATTATGCGCCAATGAGAATCACAAAGCATGAGAAGGACGTAAAGATTGAAATCGTGGCAGGAATGTGGTCATCTCCTCCTGACGACAATGAACCTGAAGAAAGCGGTCGGCAACCAGACGTCCAATCAGGTTGGTATGTCATCTGCAATGGTCGCGTCGTCCTCGACGCAGACAGAACCTCGGTAACGGGTTGGGGCCGAGACGGAGACTTGCCTCAATGGCACACTCAATACAAGGGATTCGTGGGCGTGGTCTTCTTTAGTTCGAAGCGGCCCGAGTTACTTCCGATGACAACTACGAAGAGAAACATCGATGTATCGTCAGCGCTCTATCTGCGCACATTGCCCTTAATGCGGGAACCGACTAGGGCTTGGATCAACTACACAAACGGACGCAAGAACAATCCATCGGCCAGGGAAAAGGAGGCCAAGCTCAAGGCTGTGGACATCACCGCGGTTCGCAACAGTGCAGTGGTGAAGTTGCCCTCCTTCAAGATGAGGGCCAAAGACAAGGTTGCAAATGTGAACTACACGGTTCCTGTGCAGCGAATGCGTAATCTCGCAAGAGCCCTAGGCAATCCCCTAATGAATTACAAAGAAGTGGGGCAAAAATCCTTTGACATTGTTTACGACGAGTACATGGCCGAGGATCAAGACTCGTGAGCTCGACAAACTTGGTCAATTTCAGCGTGCGGCAGAACAAAAGCATTGAGCGACAGATCGTGTTCGACAGTCTGAGAGAGCTGGTAGTAGATCTTGGTGTCAAGGAGTTGATCTATATCGGTTTGGGGTCAGTCTGGTTTTCTGATTTCATACTTGCACACCGCGATCTCGGCATTGAAGAAATGTATTCAGTTGAAGAGGATCCGATCATCTATCAACGCGCGAAGTTCAATCATCCGTATCGCACAGTTGAGATAGTCAAGGGATCGTCTGAGCGGCAAATTCCTCGCATCTTGCGAAGAGAGGGTGTCAGGGGAAGGCCGTGCGTCGTTTGGATTGACTACGACAAGGCGATGGACCAGAATCGCATGGAGGAACTCAAGGCACTTGTTCAGGCTTTGCCGGATGACTCGTTCCTTCTCACCACATGCAAAGCGACCCCTCGTGACTACGGAGCGTCATTGAAGGCACGGGCTGAACAGTTGCAGGCGATCTTTGGAGATTCTCTTGATGGCGAGATTGAAGGACTTGATCTCAAAAATCCAGATTTGGTGGGAAGGCTTCTTTCAAACTCGATCAATAACAAACTGGCATCGGCTGCGTCAAAATGCGGCCGAGTAGGTGGCTTTGTTAAAGCCTTTGACATTCGTTATCGCGACGGATCACCTATGGTCACTGCAGGAGGGGTACTGCCTGCCAAGGAGAATCGAGCCAGTGCATCCCTCTTGGTTAAATCAGCCGGGTGGCAGGGGATAGTCAAAGATCCGATCGAAACCCCACACTTGACAGCTCGGGAGATTGCGACGCTTCAAGCTGAGATGCCAAGGCATAAACGATTGACCCGCTCGCGAGTTCGGGAACTTGGTTTTGATCTGGAAGTCGCGCAAATTAAGTCATTTCAGGACCACTATCGAATTTTCCCTCGCTTTGCGCAGGTTGCAGAGTGAACTGTCCTTGATAGACGTATAGCAAGGTTCATCACCGTTTGTGTTTCCGACACCTGGTCGGAGTAAGTCCCAGTGCCCGAGGGCGGCGGGCGCGAAGCGTCATGCCGGCCGATCGGGCACCCTGAGTGATCATCAAAATCGTTGAAACCCTGAAATTCCAATAAATATTTGGTCTCGTCGCCCAAGTTTCTGTCCCTAAACGCCATTTCGGAGTGGCTACTTCTATAGAGGGCGAAAACATCGCTCCTCTGTAAGGAGCACCATGCGACTACCCATTGACACCGGAACCGTGAAGTTCGCGGCCGCCGGACCCGCCGAACCAGTCCTCGATTACGAGACCCGTGTACCGAAGGTGGACGAGAACGGGACAGCGCTGTTCAACGTCCCGCTGTTCGCCGCGGGGACCGGCATCAAGGACTCCATCACTGTCAAGGTCTCCGGGGAACCAAAGGGGCTCAGTGAGTTCACGATGGTGAAGGTCACCAACCTGGTGGCGTCCACCTGGGAGGTGGGCACCAACCACGGGGTGAGCTTCCGCGCCGACCGCATCGAACTCATCAAGCCGAGCGCCTAGTGTCCCGGCTCCTCATCTTCCTCGTCATCGCCATGCTGATCCAATTTCTTCTCATGTGGGCTTTGACCCATTACGGACTCATCGTGCTGGGTGCATGTAGTTGGTGGATGTGGAGTCTCTGGAACGGACGCAACCGTGCTTAAGGGAACGTCAACTGATTCGCAGCGTCGCCCCTGGATGGCTTCGGTCATCTGGGGGTGGCGTCTCGAACTGCTTCTCTCGGGTGGAAGTCTGGTCGTCCTGGCTATCTCCTCGAGAATCGTCTCCTTGGGGCCACTGCTGATTACTGCCGTCACGCTGATGACCCTGCGAAGTCACCCTGATATTCGAAAGCGACTCGCTAGTCAGATGCAGACCAACCGGGAGCACCGTTCGCTGCACGCTGCCTTCTGGCACTGCGCAATCGTCGGACGCAACGGCACGACTCCGAAGATCGTTCGATCGGCGGACCTCCCAGTAGGTCGACGCTACTTGGTCTCGCTGCCCATCGGGCTGCACTTCGAACTGATGAAGAAGTCCGCGCCGGAACTCGCCGCCGCACTCGGGGCCCGGGAGGTCCGGATGAAGCCCTATTCCCACAACGCCCGCTACGTTGAAATCGCCGTCATTCGCTCCAACGCCTTCCCGAGCTCGTTCGCATCACCCATGATCACTCGGGACGAGGTCTCGCTGTGGGAGCCGCTGCTCCTGGCCTTGACCCCGTTCAGTAGACACGGGTTAAGCGGCTTTCTTAAGAGCCGCGGTGGTTAAGTATTGCATCTCAAAAGCGACCGGTGAGACCTGGCCGAG
>Ga0307375_10004235_pt1 | contig 13791 bp, 24 predicted proteins | sample TR1MG_FD_202531 | JGI IMG/M metagenome (GOLD analysis project Ga0307375, IMG submission 202531) | Soil microbial communities from Risofladan, Vaasa, Finland - TR-1 | ecosystem: Environmental > Terrestrial > Soil > Coastal area > Acid sulfate soil | place: Finland: Risofladan, Vaasa | collected...
TGTCAATACCCTGATTAACATCCTAGCTGGAAGAGGGTATTGACAATATGCCACCCCTGGTTTACAATCTGTTACTGCCGATTTCTTTTTTGGGGGGTGATTTATGCCACAACATCCGGTATTCATTAAATATACGCGGGCTTGGCTCCATGAGGTGACTGGCTATTCTAAGGGATATCTCTGCCGCGTGGCTACTGGGAAAATCCCCTTGAGCCAGTCCTTTATTGAACGGCTTTGCTTCAATCTCAACCAGCCTGAAGAAGAGTTGTTTTTGCCAGGAAATGCCCAGGAAGAATCCTCAGCTGATTAACTGGCCGCCAGTAATAATTCCTGATGGAGTTAAAGGCCATGCCTAGCCCCAAAGCACAACTAATACCGGTCTCGACACCCAGAGTAAAACAGGGGAGGCGGCGTTATGCCGAAAGCAGCCTGCGACAGGAGCCGCGGGAGGATCATTCAGGAACTTATCGCCAGGTTCGGTGAATTCAAGAAGGTCGTCCGGATGCGCACCGGTGAGGCAGGCCGACAGTAGCGATGGGGCAACTCGCAATAAGATTCCCAGTCTCCGTGCCAGTTTTTAACCGTTTTTGGGAGGTAAAAAAGGAGACCGAATGAATACGGCAGCCGCGGTGCAATCATTCCTCTACAACCGCCGGTCACTCAACCGGCGGCCGGCAACCATAAAATGGTACGAGCGAAACCTCAAGCGCTTAATCTCCTTTTCCCCGGAGTTGCCCACCGAACCGGAGCCCCTCGAGCAGTTCCTGGCCGAGGTTGTCCCGGACCAGCAGGAACAGACCAGGCATGGCTACTATCGTACTCTCAAGGCATTATATCGTTTCACCTGCCGGCGGCGCCGTCTCCTTAACCCTATGGATTTAATTGACCCACCAGCCAGGCACAAGAAGGTCAAGGCCAGCCTCACGGCCCGGGAGTTGATGGTGTTATTAACCAAACCTCCCGGAGTGAGGGATATGGCGCTTTTGACTCTTTTCGTCGATTCCGGCTGCCGCGCCGGCGAGGCAGCGTCCCTGCGCAGGCAAAGCATTTTCGATGGCTATGTCGTGGTGGAGGGAAAGACAGGGCAGAGGTTTGCCTTCATTTCTGAGGAAACACGCCGGCTTTTGCTGAACCTGGTGGCCATCAACAGTGGGAGCTCCGATTACGTGTTTCTGGGACAGAGAGGGGTCCTGACTACCTCCGGCATCTACCGCATTGTCAACAAGTATCTGAGAGCCGCCGATATCTCCCCTCCGAAGATGGGACCGCACCGGATACGTCACGGATTTGGGAAAAATTACATACTGAACGGCGGCGATACCCGGTCGCTCCAGGAAATAATGGGACACGAAAATATCTCGGTAACGGAGGAATACGTCGAGCTCTCCCGGGAAGAGGTACAGGACAAACACCACCGGTTTACGCCTTTGCGGTCGGCGCATGCCGCCGCCCAGTGCAGCATGTTCACTGATGATGCGACCCGCCAAGCCTTAGATGAGGTCGAAGAGATACTGGCAGAGAATTCTTAGGGAGGTGGCAACAAGATGATAGGCACATATTGCACCCTGGTTAAGAAGTTTGAGCGTGGTCATCTCTTCCGGCGCCACTGCGTTGGCTGCGTTCACAATACCGCGCACCTTGATGATGAAGAGCTCCATTGCCGGTACCTCGAATATCGGATTATCCCTAAAAAGGAAGAATTCATATCCAGTAAAAAGCCCGCTATTCGAATACCACCGGACTTGCGAGGAGAAGACCATGCTTAATGGCAATATATTTAGAGAGGCGAAAGAATTACTGAAAACCAAGCCCCCCGAGGCAATGACTCAGGAGGAGGTGCTGACGGTCAAGTCCGCCACAATCCCGCTGGATATTTTGCCCGAGCTCAGCGATTTAACAACATTGGATGGGTTGGAAGAATTAGCAAAAATGTTTGATGAAAGTAATGGGAAAAGGAGGAAGCATGACTATTGAAGAGATTAAAGCTAAGTTGAATGAGATGGTGCCAGGCTTCGCTGCCAGGGTGGCGCCGGTATACCAGCTTTTGAAATGGGAATGGTCGCCGGGTAAGCAAGAGCCTCATATTCCTTCGGTGGGCGAGATAGAGAACGCACTATACGGCCTCATTGAGCGTTTGAGAGACGGGCATGAGGACGATCACTCCTCAGGTGGGCTTAGCGCCTATTTTCGCATGCCAGATGAAGATGAATCTGGTTGCTATGGTATTGCCTTTGAGCTCAAAGAAGAGGTTGCCTTCTAGGTAGCGGTGTCGCGGGGTAGAGTAGTGGTTACTCAATGGCCTCATAAGCCGTTCACGTGGGTTCGAATCCCACCCCCGCTACCAAAAATAACGGTAAGTCAAGAGTCCATATCTTTGCTTACCGAAAGGAGGTGAAAATGAAGTTCAAAGCATCTCTAACCCTGTCTGTCGAGGCTGACGATGAGGATGGCGCAAAGCAAGCGTTCCAGACTCAGGTCAGTGCCAACGATTTCGACCGAGACAGCATCGAGGTGGAGGAGGAGGCGTAACTCGTTGATGCCTGCCCATCAGTATAGCGCTGGTGGGCAGGGATTAATGAATTAGAATAGAGATAGGAGCAAGCATGAGAGGAATAAGCCTAATTGAGGTGTTGGTTATCATCGCTATCCTCGGCATTTTGGCGGTGGTCGTTGTGCCGAAGTTGCTGGGATATTGACGCGGGGAGGCTGTTGGTTGCCCGGCCAGTCCCATAAGCTGGCCTACGCAGGTTCAATTCCTGCCCCCGCTACCATTCTTGAAAGAATATTGGAGGTTATTATGCCGTTAGCTTGCAAAATCTGCATCGCAGAGAAGGGACTAAGAGGCAGCGAAATAGATAGTCTGCCCCAGACCGAGGAGGAGCTTTTCGACCACATGGAGAAGGTTCACCACATGCCGGTGCAGTGCGAGGGTGAAACCCATGAAGAGTGTATTAAGCGCTTCCTGGAGAAATACCCCGAGGCGCGGACCTGCCCTGGGTGTATCTCAGTCGGAGCGGAGTGGACAAAGCCACCCTGGGTGTAACGTTCCTATCAGAATATTGGGGGCACCAATGAGTGAGCAAATCTTTGAGATAGAATGGAAAAGCAAGAAGCTAAAACTTGATGTAGTAAGAGCGTCAGGGCAGGGTCTTTGGCTCAATATCTACAAAACCGATTACAGCAAGTGTCTTGATTTCTATATGACAAACGAGGAAGCTATTAGATTTATTAGGTTTCTGTGCAGGGACCTAACTGTCTTTGAGGATAGGTTTTAATATTCTTTTGAGAATAGGAAGAAGAGGTCAACCATGAAACTAGATAAAGCCATTGAAGTTCTCAAGGAACTACCCACTACCGACAATAACGATCTTACTTCTAACTAACAGAACGCGGTCAAGCTCGGTATTGAAGCACTATACCGCGTAGAAGTTCTGCGCACTAAACCGAGCTATTGAGCAGAAGCACCGCTACTCGGTGAGACACCGGAAGAGGAATTAGAAAAGTGGAAGATAACCAGTTGGCTGGAGTTATTAGCTATTTAAAAGACCGTTTGCCAACTATCAAGATGTTTGGGACTATCTCAGGTGTTACTTTGGAGGAGTTAAATATTAAGTATCTTGAGGAGCTACAAGCTCTCAAAGAGAAGGAAGAATAAGTGAGAGACAAACGACTCCCAAGGATGGAAAAAAAAACAGCTTTTGTAACTGAAGACAGGTGGATGAAAAAAGAAGGCGGCCAGCTAGATGCAACTGATCGGGAAATACTCAGGGAAGCATCACAGAATGGCCGAGTTCGTGTACGCGTCCTCAACCTCCAGGAGCTGTTTGAGAGCTTGAAAAACACTGAGCCTGAAAGATTTCGGGACTTCCAGAAGACAATGGAGAAACAAGCTGGGAGGCGGTTAACCTTCGATGCCCTTGTTGAACTTGGGAGAAAAGCCGATGAAAAGATGTCGGGGTTTACCGATGTTGTCGCGTGTATGTCCCTGGGGCAAGCAACTCAAATCCGCCACTGGCGTATTGAGGGACATATGACCTGGCGCTCTGTGGCGAGAGCTACCTACTTGGAAGGATGGTTCAGTCGTGAGTGGGAGCCACCTCCCAATCAGTTGATGGGCATGGCCTTGGTGCAGAAGGCTGCTCAGCTATTCGGCGAGAATTATAGAGAGGCTCCTTGGAATTAAAATAAACAGTACGAGGATACTGATGAGGGTGCTAGAACTAGGTGAGACTGAGAAGTAGTGGCGAGATATCATGGCGTAAGAGCCAGAAGCTTCACCAGCCCTCACCTTAGCCTGAATTAACAGTATCGTAATACAGGGGAGGTAAATCAATGACAGAGAAGAAAACACCGGTAAAAGCACAGGAAAAGGCGGTAGTAAAGTGGAAAGGTGAGCAAATCACCGTTAGCTTTCGTGACGTGAAAACCCTCATCTGCCCCTACGCCACTGATCAGGAAGCCGCCGTCTTTCTCAAAACCTGTCAATCCTTACAGTTGAATCCGTTCGCCAACGAGATATACCTGATTAAATATGGCGAGAAGGACAAGGCGGCCATGGTCATTGCCATAGACTCATACCTGAAGTCGGCAGAGTCCAATGCCAACTTCAACGGGCATGAGGCCGGCATTGTCTTGAAGGACAGCGGCGGCAAGTTGGAATTCAGGGAAGGCTCATTACTCTTACCAGATGAGGTAGAGAAGCTAGTGGGAGGCTATGCCAGGGTATACAGAACAGATAGAGAGAAATCCTTTTATATGGCCGTCAACAAGACAGAGTGCTTGAGGTATACCAGAGATGGCACCCTGACCAAGTTCTGGGCTAAAGAAAAGCAACCGTCAATGTTACGCAAAACAGCCTTGAAGCGGGCGCTGGTGGAGGCATTCCCTTCGCTCTTTGCCGGCACTCTGTCCACCGCCGAGGTCGCCGAAGACTCAGAAGCCGAATTCCACGAGATACCAGAGGGGGAGTTACCGCCGGCCTATGAAAAGAATGGCGAAGCCTACTGGGCCAAATGGTGGGCAAAACAAAAAGAGAAGGGGCTCAGTGAAGATGATGTTCACGGCTTTCTTGGCGTCGCCAGTGTCAAAGAGGACTGGATAGGCCAGGGTCGCACCCTGGAAGAGGCCGAGAATATCATCAACAACGCTCTGGAGAAGAGAGCTAAACCGAAAGCTGAGAAACCAAAGGCAAGGGCACAACCAGCAAAGGCCCAGCCGGAGCCAGTAATAGAGGGGACAGCGGAGGAGCTGTTTACAGAAGAGGCTAAGGCTGAGCAGGTAGAAACGCCCCCGGATGAGGCAATTGAGGGCGAGGGATTCAGTATCGACCTGACTTGGCTTGACGAAAGCAAAAAAGCCCTTAAGTGGGCGGACGAGACGATGCTTACTTTTATTGCCAGCCACTACAAGGTCTCCGGTAAAACTGTAACCGAAGCCCTGGGGAAGCTGACCAGGGAGCAGGCGAAGGATTTTACCAAGGAGATAAATGGCCGACGGGAAAAACAGGCGAAGCTGATTTGAGAGAGGCAGTTAAAGAATGGGAGTTAGAGAGCAACCCGTCACCAACCGCATGAAATACGGCAAACTCCGGCGCTACAAGTGCCGCGTGTGCGGCCAGACATTCAAGGACTACTACCTGCCGGAGGACAAGAGAATATGTAGGAGGTGCGCGGAAAATGAATTACCAAAAGTTAATGGAAAAAGCTAGGCAAACTAGTAAAGAGCGCGACCAGATAGACCAAAATAGTGAGTTTGGTATGCCTGATATAAGCCCCGCAATCTTACTTCGCACTGCAATGTCTGCCATTGAGTGCGGCATAGTTCAAGAAGATTGGAATTGTGTGGCCGAGGGACAGGCCATGCTAGAAAAGCTAGCAGAACCAAGGAGACTTCAATGAAACTAGCTAACATCAAGAATACCGGGGTACTGCAGAGGCTGACTAGGGAGCAGACAGAGAGCTTTGTTAAAGAGATAAATAGTCGGCGGGAAAACAAAAGCCTTTATTTTTAGGAGTTAAGCATGGACTTAAAACCCTGGGACAAACTACTGGAACTCTTACCCCCGCTAGCTAGTTACGAGTTCGAGGCACTAAAGGCAAGTATTGCTGAGCACGGCGTGCTGCAGCGTATCCTCATACTACCCGATGGACGAATTATCGATGGCTACCACCGCTGGAAGATAGAGCCAAAGGCTCCCTACGACACTATTAACCTCGATGACAGTACTGCCTTCCTCCTAGGGCTAGCGATGAACACCGCCAGGCGACAGATGTCACCTGACCAGACAAAGGAGTTGCGAAAAAAGCAAAAGAAAATAGCCCTCGAGTTACGGAAACCACATGGTGACCAACCTCCTATGAGCCGACCGAAGGTGGCCGGTATTCTAGGAATACCGGAGGGCACAATTGCACGGTGGGAATGGGAAATAAAAAAAGATACAAGTATTGTTCGGCCGAACAATACTTGTAACCCCCCAGACCTGAAGACCAAGGTTCCCAAAAAGGAAAAACAAAGAATAAAAGAAAGGGTCACCAGTGGGGAAAGCCAGGGTCAGGTCGCTGCCGACTATAAAGTAAGCCAACAGAGAGTCTCCCAAATAGTCACGCAGGTCCAGAAGGAGGAAGATACAGCCACTAAGAGGGAAGAACTCGCAGAAAAAGGAGCTGAGTTGGTGCCACCAGAAGGAACAAGGATTGAGAGTGGCGATTTTAGGGGGGAGCTTGGCCAAGACATTCCCGCTGATAGTATTGACCTTATTTTTACTGACCCAAGCTATGGTGAGGACTATTTAGACCTATGGGGACCTTTAGCCGAATTAGCAGTGAAGGTTCTCAAGCCTGGGAGGTTTCTTTTAACATATTGCGGAAAGCTTTACCTCCCCTCCATTTTAGCTAAACTTGGTGAGCATTTGGAGTATTACTGGATAGCCGGCAAATATTATGATCAGGGACATAGCTTTTTCCGGTCTAAAAAGATATGGGACCAGTGGAGACCAATCCTGATCTACCAGAAACCCGGGGCGCCCACAGACCATGAATGGTTTTTGGACATGATACGAATGGGAAGCCGAGAGGAGGCTAAAGAATTTCACGATTATGGCCAGAGTGTGGAGGATGCAAAATATTATATCAGCAAATTAACAGTACCAGGTGAGATTGTGCTGGATGTTTGCTGTGGTTCTGGCACCATTGTTATAGCAGCGAAATTGTCAAATAGGAGAGCGATCGGGTTCGATGTCGATGAATCTCTCACCAAAATCACAAAGGCCAGACTCGCAGAAATCAAGGACGAGACCGTTAAGGTATCCTGAGGAATTAAGCGAGTTTGCCCAATGGAGGTATGAGACCCCCGAACTGGACTCACACCGGTTTGGGCTTACGGTAATTGATATCGACCAAGTCTTCTTTCATGATGAAAAAAACACGAAAGAGGCCTACATTATGCTTCTCGAGGTAAAGTCGCACGGCAAGACTGAAATGGAGGTGCATGCCAAGAATATCTATAATCTCTGCCACTTGGTTTTCCGTTTAGCATCAAACAAGACTGTCTCGGTAGAGTTGTGGGGGCGGCTTGAGCAAAGAAAGATAAAATATATGGGGTGGCATTTGTTAGTTTTGTCTAATACAAGACCGGACAACTCAGAATGGATGCTATGGGATAGCAAGCATCACATTAATGAAGGTCGGCTAGTTAAAATTCTGCGCTTTGAATTAGACCCCAATACCTTGCGCTCGCGGGAACTCTTTAAGGAGGTGAGGGTACCAATAGAGGTTACCGCCACTACCGCCCCGCCAGAACCAGGCAATGAAATTGAGCACTTGAAACTAAACTGGCGCCAACTTTTAAGGGAGGCACCAGCCGATGTCGGCCGAACCCCGGCAGCTGCCCTGCTCCGGAGCGCAAAGCCCAAAGCCATTGAGGAAAACACGGTCATATTATCATTTAAGTTTCCGGTCCACAAAGAGAACATGGAAAAACCGGAGAATCAGCAGATAGCCGAGAAAACCATCAGCAACTTCTTGGGCCGTTCCTGCCGCGTTCGCTGTATCTACGAGACGGAAGACAATCACTTAATCATTGATGCGGAGGAGAAATGAGACGAGCAGTTGCCCGGGGGGAGGCTCCGTAATGGCTAGACCGCAAAAGCAAACAGTCGATTACTTCCCGCACGATACTGATGCCAGCGATGGTAAGACGTTAACCATTATCCAGGCCAAGTATGGCAATGACGGTTATGCCTTCTGGTTTAAGTTACTCCAATTACTCGGCAAAGCCTCAGGACACTATTATGACTTCAATAACCCCGCTGACTGGGAGTTTCTGTTAGCAAAAACCCACCAAAATGATAAAGAAAAGGCAAAGGATATTTTGAAGACATTATCCATCCTCGGTGCCATTGACTCTGAACTCTATGCTCATGGCGTTATCTGGTGCCAGAAGTTCGTGGATAGGGTGGCAGATGCCTATAACCGGACCGTAGGAGGTGCCCCCAAAAGACCTGATTTTTTAGTTAATGTAGGAAATAAGGGGGTTTCTGTAAACAGATTGAATTTTAAAGATTCAAGGAATAATCCCTCTGAGCCTGAAGTTGATAATTTTAATGACCCAAATGCCCACCAAAAAGGCACTGATAAAAAAGCGCAAAAGGGGGTTAATGTAGAAAGTAATAAGGTTTCTGTATTAAAAAGCGGGCAATCTGTAAGCAGAAACCCTAAAAATACTACAGAAACACCACAAACTAAACTAAAGGAAACTAAACTAAATAAAGAAAGTAAAGAAAGAAAGGCAGAAACTTTATCGCAGAGATTTGGTATTTTCTGGAAGGCATACCCCAGGAAGATAGCTAAGTTGAATGCTGAGAAAGTATTCACGAAAATCAATCCTGACGAGAAGCTCTTAGCGACTATGTTGGCCACAATAGAGCGAGCCAAGAAGTCAGAAGGCTGGCTAAAGGAGGATGGCAAGTATATCCCGCATCCGGCCACTTGGCTCAATGGTAAGCGTTGGGAAGATGAATATCCAGAGAAAGGAGGACAAGGTGGAAAAGATAGGGTCTATTTTAGCGAGCGAAGTAAAAAAACTACCGACGAAGAGCGGCTTGCCAGCCTCAACCCAGAGCAAAGACGGCAGCAAAAGCTCGACGGATAAAGTGTGTCCAGTTTGTGGTGATGCCGGTATACTACACCCATTACGAGGTGATGGCACCGTTGACTACAGTACAGTTGTCCCATGTGACTGCCGGGCGGAAGAGATAAAAAAGAGGCGGGCCGAGCACCTTATTAGATATTGCCAACTGCCAGAGAGAACGGAGAATAGGACTTTTGAGACCTTTGAAGGCAGGGACAAGAAGTGTGCCGAAGCAAAGAAAATGGCTTACAGAATAGCCCGGGGCGATGGAGATGTAATATTCCTGACTCTTCTGAGCGACACCGGGCGAGGGAAAAGTCACTTGGCGATCGCCATCTGCCGTGAGTGGTTAAAGCGCGGTGCGCCGGCGAAGTATGCCTACGTGCCGGAGTTGCTCGATGATATACGAGACAGCTACCAAAAGGATGAACTCACAGGGCAGTCTTATAGCCAATTACTTGATGTACTTGGGACAGTTCCCTTGCTCGTCCTGGACGACCTGGGTACTGAGAAAAAGAGCGAATGGGCGACCGAAAAGCTACAGACTATCGTTGACCACCGCTCGAGGTCGGCTCTGCCTCTGGTGGTGACCACTAATAAACCCTTGGATGAATTAGCCAATGACGATGAGGGCCGAATATCAAGCAGACTGCAGAGAGAATCCTGGTGCAAGGTCGTGGTGTTTTGAAAGAGACCGGCATGAGGATAGAAGTCAGCCAATTACCCCCTGTTGAGTGCTCGCCAAATTGGAGGGGCAACTGGGTGCAGCGGTACCATGCGTCCGAGGTGTATCGGCAAGCTGTCTATTGCGAGAGTGTTAACATGAGGAACATTTTGGAAAGGTTACCCCAGCACCCTAGCTTCCCGTTTGAGAAAGCGCGGCTAACCCTTACCCTGGTCTTTCCCTCCTCCAGGAAGAGGGACCAGGATAACTTGAGGGCAATGTTCAAGCCCGGGCAGGACGCCCTGGTTCAAGCTCAGCTGATTCCAGACGATACTCCGGAGTACCTGGTTTTGGGAGAGATTAATATTGCGATAGACCGAGAGCAGGCGCCGAAGACGATTATCGATCTGGACGAGATAAAGAGGTTGGAAGAAGGAGGAAAGTAAGTGAAACACGCTAGACAAGACTATGCACCAATCCAAGACCCACGCGGACTGATACCAAAAGATGAGCCTGTATTCCTGTTGAGAGCCCAAGATGTCTGCGCACCATTTGCTGTCCTAGAGTGGGCATTCCAGGCAGAACACCACGGAGCCAATCAAATCATCGTTGAGTCGGCCAAAAAGCAAGCTCAACTAATGCGAGACTGGCAAACGCAACAGGGAATGAAGATACCTGATATGCCTTGAGCTGGATGAGATAAAGGGACTGGAGAAGGAGCGATGAATAGCGAGCAGCTTAAAGCCGTCCTTGCCTCGTACTGGCGCTATGTCAGGCAGTGCCCGGTGATTGCGCTGGAGGTAAGCCATAACTTGAGTGCCTATGCCGACGAAGAGAGAGCGGACGTCCTGGCGGTGGACAAAAACCGCTTCCTCATTGAGACCGAGATAAAGGTGACCCTGGCGGACCTGCGGCGGGATGCCAAAAAGTCAAAACACAGGGCCTTCCGCGACAATCTCCCCACCAAGTGCGTGGCCAGATATTTCTACTTTGCCGTTCCCAGGGATATCGCCAACAAGGCTAGCCTTATCTGCACCGATCTTTACCCATACGCCGGCGTCCTCGGCACAAACGGACTGGACGAATACGGGGTAGTGGTATATCGCCAAGCGAAGTTTTTACCCGGCAAACGTCTCACCTATCCCCAGGTGCTGCGCATCATCTTCAACCAGTCCGGTACCGTGTGCCGGCTGGCCAAGAAGGTCGAGGAGCTCACCCGGGTGCAGAAAAACCTCGAGGCTCAGCTCAAAGAATACCGCGATGTGAAGCGGTTGTCTGGACGAGATTGAGAGGCTGGAGGAAAGGAGAAGAAGATGCCACAGAAGCATTAAAAGTTATAGATGAATTAATTTACCAAATCAAAAATGGGTCGGAGTATTCTAAGAAAACTAGAGAGGAGGAAACGTGAAAATACCAATTGACCAAATCATCCCAGACCCCAACCAGCCAAGGAAAACCTTTGATAAGGAAGCCATTAAAGAACTAGCAAGTAGTTTTGGTAATTATGGCCTCATCTCTCCGCTTAAAGTTCGTCCATCTGATAACCAATATATGATTATCGTGGGAGAAATGCGCTACTGGGCAGCCAAGCAGAGGGGAGATAAGGAAATTGAAGTTGGCGACCTAATAGAGGTTACCGACCGGCAGGCCAGAGAGATGCAGCTTATTGAGAATCTACAGAGGAATGAAGTCCCAGCACTTGAGCTAGGAAAGGCATTTAGGACATACTGTGAGGCTTATAAAGTATCTGTACAAGATTTGGCTAAACGCATAGGTACGAATGCCCGCAGGATTGGCGAATTTATCGCCTTGACTAAATTATCCCCCCTGATTCAGGGGAGTTTACATAAGCTGACAAACTGGGAGGCTAAGCAAATAGCCACAATTTCAGACCACAGACGACAAGAAGAGGTAGCCCAACCTTTTATAAGTGGCGAAGTAAGCTCAAAGCATGCTACAAAAGTATGTGAAATAGCTCGTAAGGAGCTAAACCGCTCCGTAGCAAATATTGTTGATGATGTCCTCACTGGGAAAGCCAAGAAAGAAGAGATGGAACGGCTGGAAGCATCCAAAAGAGCGGCCGGTGTAATCTTGGAAACGCCTGAGGAGCTGGATAAGGGAGCCGAGGCACTTAAGAAAGAAGCCCGGAGAAAAGCTAGGCAAGCTATGACACCTGAGAAGAAGGCAGAGGAAGAAAGAAAGAAACTAGTCGCCGAAGCACGTAGGTCTCTGGACTCCACTGCCAAAAAGATTGACCGTGCAAGTCAGGTCATGGACGTAGGCCAATTCCGTGAGCGCCTTACTACACTTGAGGAGGCTTTGGGAAGCGACCCCGGTGAGGCGAAAGCTCAATTGACCGCTTTAGCGGAAGAGGTAACAGAAGCTGAGAAAAGGGCAAAGGCTGAGGCGGAAAGGATTAAAGATGAGGACCGGAAGCGTAAAACGGCGGAGGAAAACCAAAAGCGTGAAGAGCGTGCCGAGAAAAAGGTAAGGAAACAGTTATTGGAGAACCACAGCTTCCTTGGCGAAGTCTTAGCTAAAGCACCAACTGAACTTATTGAGGAGAGAATCTATACCCCAGAGCAAAGGGAAATCTTGAAGAAACCATCACGACCAACTACGCAATGGGACAGGTTCAATGAGCTCGAGAAACTAGCCGACAAACTTTCTAATGGGCTTGCTGAGTTACCACAAACTCCCGCATTTGCCAAGATGACCCTTGGTATCACACTCCAGAGTCTTCGGGCAAGAATCGATGAGACTCTGCAGAGGATGGGAATGCAAGTTGTTGAGGGGGAGGTAAAACGTCTTGGGGAGGGATAAATGAAAGAGCGACCAAGTGATAAATGGTTAAAGAAGAAAAGATCCATAGACTTGATAATGTACTGCAAAACCCTGAAGAGGAAAGACCAAAAGAGGCGGGAGGACATTGCCAAGGAACATTTCGGCACTGACGGCCCCGGAGCAATAAGAGATATAAGCCGTCTACTCGAGGTCGCCTACTACTACATAATGGACACGACTGGTAAAGTGTTCGGTCCTGTGCTGTGTCATCTGAGGAAGTGTGCCAATCCTCGCTGTGGTAAAGCGCTTGAGCCCTGGGCTACCGGTGACCCGCTCCGGCCATGCCCTCAGTGTGGAGGTACCACATGGATAACGACTGAAAACGCATACTTCTGGTATATGACCGCTACAAAAAAAGAAGCGGCGGCAGTGATAAGCAGATTCATGATGAATGCGGCAGGCAACGCACGCCGAATTGTCGGGGGTGAGGAATATGAAGATTTTCAAGCAAAAGTAGAAAGCTCGGTGGGGATGCCTCCTCGGGACTTGATAGATAGGCCGGAAGCAAAGCGGATAGAGGCCGCACTCACGGGACCATTAGTACCCTGCCCTTCCTGTCAAGAAAAATGCACTGACGATGATAAATTCTGTCCTCATTGTGGAGCCAAGTTAAAATAACCTACGGAAAGGAGAGGTCATAGTAGGCTGGAGGTGCCAAAGTAAAATATCTGCTCTCTTGCCCGCGGAGGGCGGAGAAGGAGAGTCTATAATGGGGAAAAATTATATACAAAAGAATTCAAAGGAGATCGCTGAGAGTTTTCTTTCCACACGTAGTAAGGCCGAAACAGCAAAGGCGTTTAGTATATCACCCCATGGCGTTGAGCGTGCTCTTTACTATCAGGGCTTAGGGGAATATATTGCTCCAAGCAGCCTTGACCACATAAAGTCCAAAGTGGAGAGGCCAGTTAGAGTAGCTGAGGTTCCAAAAAGTAGGCCCTCCCTACTTGGTAAACAGCCAAGTGAGAGAGGCAAAGGAGAGTTTCTAATGTCATTAGTTAAAACCCATTCTAAGGAGATTACTGAGAGTTTCCTTTCCAATCGGAGTAAGAAAAAGACAGCAAAAGCATTCGGTATATCCGAATATGGTGTTGATAGTGCTCTTTACTATCAGGGCTTAGAGGAATATGTTGCCCCAAGTGTTCTTACCATAAAGAAGC
>Ga0307375_10004236_pt1 | contig 13790 bp, 13 predicted proteins | sample TR1MG_FD_202531 | JGI IMG/M metagenome (GOLD analysis project Ga0307375, IMG submission 202531) | Soil microbial communities from Risofladan, Vaasa, Finland - TR-1 | ecosystem: Environmental > Terrestrial > Soil > Coastal area > Acid sulfate soil | place: Finland: Risofladan, Vaasa | collected...
AGTTGCCCGCCAAGTCTCCGAGCGTCGGGTTCACCTGTGCAAGTCCGAGACGCAATTTAGGCACACTCATAGCGCCAGACTACTCAACCAGCGGGTACTCTTGCTTAGACCCAGGGACCCAGAGTGGCCTTGAGGCTGGAGGAGAAAATGAAAGAGCATGTCATGGGGAGCCCACCCCTGTTTGGTTCGGCCCGTACCCATCGAGTGACCGTTCTAGATATTCAAGCGGCGAAAGTTAGTGGCGAGAAATGGCCAATGCTGACGTCATATGACGCGCTAACGGCAGAAATTTTTGACGCAGCAGGCGTACCGGTCCTGCTTGTAGGAGATAGTGTCGCGAACAATCTCCTAGGTTACGAAAATACGATCGGGGTAAGCGTCGAAGAATTGATTCCGCTTGCTCGGGCGGTCGTGCGAGGCTCTCTCTCAGCGCTCGTGGTCGCCGATCTGCCTTTCGGCTCATATGAAGCTAGCCCTGAGCAAGCCTTAGCGACGTCAATTCGCTTTTTCAAAGATTGTGGCGTCCAGGCCGTTAAATTGGAGGGCGGGGCACGCGTTCTTCCACAAGTCAGAGCGCTCACCAATTCTGGGATTCCGGTAATGGGACACCTCGGTTTAACCCCACAATCGGTGCATGCACTAGGTGGATATCGCGTACAGGGCCGCGGCGAAGCTGGCGAGAGATTGCTCGAGGACGCTCTTGCATTGCAGGACGCGGGAGCTTTTGCAATCGTCCTCGAACTAGTTCCCTCGGAGTTAGCCGACCAAGTTACGTCGGCACTGAAAATTCCGACAATTGGAATCGGTGCGGGCGCTGCCTGTGATGGGCAAGTTCTGGTTTACACGGACTTACTCGGGCTAACTGCAAACCCACCGCGCCTTTCTCGGCAATATGCCGATCTACGCGAGGCCATGACCACGGCCGTTCGCGCTTGGGCAGCCGATGTAGGCAGCGGCAGTTTTCCAGGCGTCAACGAAAGTTTTGAGTAGCCTTCGCTCATGTCCAAAGGGCTTCAACGCGTCAAAGCCAAGGCGCGCGGCCTCGCGATAGACCTCTCGCCCCTGAAAGTGAGTCGCGATTTTCGTCTGGTGATGGGCTCGGGCATGGTGACCATGCTTGGCTCGATGGTCACATACGTGACTCTGCCGTTTCAAATCAAGCAACTCACTGGAAGTTTTATCGCTGTTGGCCTAGCCGGTGCTGCCGAGTTGATCCCGTTAGTTGTCTTCGGTCTCTACGGTGGAGCGCTAGCCGATTCAGTGGATCGTAAGGTCATGGTGATCGTGACCGAAATAGCTGCAATGGGACTAACCACCATCCTCTTCGCCAATTCGCTGATGCAGCAACCAAGGATTTGGGTTATCTATGTCGTCGCTGGACTGTTTGCCGCAGTTGATGGACTGCAGCGGCCGAGCCTTGAAGCGATGACCCCGCAAATAGTTCCGCATGAGAAATTGAGCGCCGCTGCCGCGATGGGAAGTATTCGCTTTCAGTTTGGCGCCATCCTTGGACCGGCCTTGGGTGGTGTCCTGATATCCACGTTTGGCGTCTCTAGCGGTTATGGATTCGACATCGCCACCTATGTCATCTCGCTAACCCTCCTTATTCGCCTGTCCCGGATCGCCACCACCGGCGACTCCATGTCACCATCCTGGAGTGCATTAGTTGGCGGCCTGAAATATGCATTGAGCCGTCAAGATCTAATGGGCACTTACGCAATCGACATGGCAGCAATGTTTTTCGCCATGCCCAATGCTCTCTTTCCCTTCCTTGCAGACCGACTCGGTGCCCCGTGGTCGCTCGGCTTGCTCTACTCGGCGGGCATGATCGGCTCGATCATTGCCACAATCACAAGTGGTTGGGTTCCGCGATACCACCGGCACGGGCGAGCCGTGATAGTGGCAGCCATTTGCTGGGGATTCGCAATCACCATTGCTGGAGCGACCAATTCTTTACTGGTAGTACTGCTTGGATTGACTGTTGCGGGCGGCGCAGACCAGATCAGTGGAATCTTTCGATCAACTATTTGGAACCAGACAATCCCGGATGAATTACGTGGAAGATTGGCAGGAATTGAACTTCTTTCATACTCAATTGGTCCGCTAAGTGGTCAAACTCGAGCCGGAATGATGGCATCTTGGAGTGGCTTGCGTGCCTCGATCATGGGCGGTGGAATGCTCTGCGTGGGAGCAGTCGGAATACTTACGAGTGTTCTTCCGAAGTTTAGAAGTTACGACGATCGAACAAATGAATTCGCCATAGCGTCTCGGAAACGTCGGCAGCAATTTTGAAACTGTTTGAACTGATAGCGGAAAACTTTTAAAAATGGCGACACGACACGTTTTGAAATGCGCCAAATAATTGCTTTGGTGGTTTTTAACTGACAAACTTACTTTTTGAAAGAGTCCGGTGACGGATCGGACCCTGCAGACAGGAGATGCACGTGGCTGCTAGCACCACGGCTCGTAAGACCGTAGCTAAGAAGCGCACAGCCAAGAAGGCTGCCGCTAAGAAGGTCGCTAAGAAGCGCACCGTAAAGAAAGCTGCTGCGAAGAAGGTTGCCAAGAAGCGCCCAGCCAAGAAGGCTGCTGCGAAGAAGGTTGCCAAGAAGCGCACCGTAAAGAAGGTTGCCAAGAAGCGCCCAGCCAAGAAGGCTGCTGCGAAGAAGGTTGCCAAGAAGCGCCCAGCCAAGAAGGCTGCCGCTAAGAAGGTCGCTAAGAAGCGCACCGTAAAGAAGGCTGCTGCGAAGAAGGTTGCCAAGAAGCGCACCGTAAAGAAGGCTGCTGCGAAGAAGGTTGCCAAGAAGCGCCCAGCCAAGAAGGCTGCTGCGAAGAAGGTTGCCAAGAAGCGCCCAGCCAAGCGGCGCGCAACCAAGAAGGCCGCTGCTGCACCTGCAGCCTAAAGGTCCTCGTAAGAAAGCCTCGTCTGCGAAAGCGGACGAGGCTTTCTGCTTTACTCGTCACCATGGCCTCAACTGCATTGACTCCCGGAACACTTTCACCGCGAAGAGCGGTTCCTTCCAAAATCGCGCGTCCCGAATACGTCGGGAAAAAAATGCCAACCCCTTATTCCGGTCCTGATGTCCAAGATTCTGACACCGTGGCAAAAATGAGGACCGCCGGGCAATTGGCTGCCAGGGCAATGGAAGAAGTCGCGAAAGCAATTGCACCAGGCGTATCAACCGACGCGCTGGATCAAATTGGTCATGATTATCTATGCGACCACGGCGCCTATCCTTCAACACTTGGCTACCGGGGATTCCCTAAATCTCTTTGCACTTCAATCAACGAAGTTATTTGCCATGGGATACCGGATTCAACGGTCTTAAAAGATGGTGACATCATTAACATCGATATCACCGCATATATCAATGGAGTTCATGGAGACACTGACGCCACATATTTCGTCGGAGAAGTCGATGAAGAGTCCAGATTGCTCGTCGAACGCACACATGAAGCCTTGATGCGGGGTATTGCTTCGGTTCTGCCGGGTCGGGAAGTCAACGTCATCGGTCGCGTGATCGAAAAATTCGCGGCCAGGTTTGGATATGGCGTCGTGCGAGATTTCACCGGTCATGGCGTCCACACTGCATTCCATAGTGGCCTTGTGATACCGCACTACGACTCACCTCACCACAATCAGATAATGGAGGTGGGCATGACTTTCACCATCGAACCGATGCTCACTCTCGGGACCTACGATTATCAGACTTGGGCAGATGGTTGGACAGTAGTTACTGCTGACGCAAGGCGATCGGCCCAGTTTGAACACACTTTGGTCGTAACTGAAGCCGGCGCAGAAATTCTTACTCTGCCTTAGCCTCGAGGAATTCAACGTCAGCATTCTCGCGCAACTTTTCGCCAAACCGTTCGAAAATAGTTGCCAGCAGTGCCTGTTCGTCGCTTTGCAGCAGGTCGAGAAAACGGCTTCGCACACTTAATACATGATCCGGCGCCGCAGCGACGATCTTCTGCCAACCATGGTCGGTCAGAACTGCAAATGAACCACGCCGGTCATCAAGACAACTCTCACGACGAACGATCCCGGCCTGTTCAAGGACCTTCATGCGGTGAGACAGGCGGGAGCGTGACAACAACGATGCCTGCGCCAACTCGCTCATTCGAACCCGACGGCCCGGTGCTTCCGACAAATAGGCGATTACCTCGTAATCAGCCATCGACAGGCCATGGGCGACTAAATCTCGCTCTAGAGCCTCGTACAGCTGCCGACTCGTCAGGATGTAGGCGCGCCAGGCACGCATCTCATCAGGGGTAAGCCAGTCGGTCATATATATATAGTACCTTGACTCCGATATAAGTTGAAAGTTTAACTATCTCCTGCTAGCATTTTAGTTGAGCATTCAACAATTAGAAAATGAGGCACCATGAATACACCAGTACCCGCCGGAACGTGGATCATCGACCAGAGCCACTCCGAAGTCGGCTTCACAGCTCGTCACCTAATGGTGAGCAAAGTTCGGGGCTCTTTTGAAAAGTTCTCCGGAACTGTCAAAGTCGCGGAAAACTTTACCGATTCAAAAGTCGAAGCCACCATCGATGCTTCCAGCGTCAATACGCGAGATGAGAACCGCGATACACACATCCGCACAAAAGACTTTTTTGCCGTCGAAGAATTCCCAACTTGGAGTTTCATATCAACAGGCCTCAAGGCCCAAGGATCCGACTACTCAATGGACGGTGACCTGACCATCAAGGGCGTTACCAAACCAATTACGCTTGCGCTCGAGGTGCTGGGAGTGAACAAAGACCCGTGGGGCAACTTAAAGGCCGGCTTTGCCGCCAGCACGAAGGTCAACCGGAAGGACTTCGGCATCGAGTGGAACGCTCCACTTGAGGCAGGCGGTGTTCTCGTGGGCGATGAAGTAACTTTGAACTTGGACATCCAGGCAGCTCTCCAGGCCTAATAACGGCTAAATAGCAAAGTGGCGGTGACCGAACTTTGGGTCACCGCCACTTTGCTATTTGCGACCTGTATGCCTTCTAAATTCCCTCCATCGCCCGGAGAGCTGCAATGCGTTGAGCCAGCGGAGGATGCGTTTCGAAAAGCTTTGAAGTGCTCGAAGTATCAAGCGGTGACTCTATCCAGATATGAGCGACGGCATTAGAGCGTCGCTTGACTACTGTGGTGTCGGCCGCCAATGCCTCAAGCGCACGACGCAAGCCAGTTGGGTTACGTGTGAAATCGACGGCAGTCGCATCAGCTAAAGCTTCTCGGCGACGCGATATTGCCGCTTTCAAAAGCAGCGCTGCAAGCGGAGCAAGGATCAGCACAGCCAGCGATAACGCCAAGGCGATCGGATTGGAGTTGCTATTGCTGTTGCTATCTCGTTTGCCTCCACCGAACCACATCATTCGAATCAACATGTCGCTCAAAATTGCAATCGCTCCAGCTGTGGTCGCCGCAACTGCCGAAACTAGAGTGTCCCGATTAGCCACATGAGCCAACTCGTGCGCAATAACACCTTGCAATTCATCACGGTCCATGATGTCAAGAATGCCAGTTGTGAAGGCGATCACGGCATGGTCGGCGTTGCGCCCAGTTGCAAATGCATTAGGTGCCTTATCTGCCACAACGGCAACTTTTGGCATTGGTAATCCGCTTGCCAGCGTCATTTCCTGGACCAAAGCAAAGAGTTTTGGGTTGTCACTCTCTTCAATGATTTTGGCACCCGTCATTAGCATCACCAACTTGTCGGCTGAGTAGTACGAACCCCAGACCGAGAACAAGGCAAATCCAACAGCGAGTGGAACGATGGCCGCCGTTGTTCCACCAAAATAAGTCAGCGCCGCAAAGGCGACTAACCACGATAAAGCGCCCATGCCGACCAGGAGAAAAACCGTTTTCCGGCGGTTAGCTTGCTGGGCCGATCGAAAGTTGACCATTAGAAGGAAACTTTAGGCGCCTTACGATCCTGCGGATCATCAACCTCATAAAACTCTCGAGCCGAGACCTTAGCCATCCCGGCAAAGAATTTCGTCGGTATGGTCACGATCGCAGAATTCAATGCCCGGACGTTGTCGTTATAGTACTGCCGCGCAAATCCAACTCGATTCTCGGTAGTGGCCAACTCTTCCTGTAATGAAAGAAAATTCGCCGAGGCCTTGAGGTCAGGGTAATTCTCCGCAACCGCAAGTAAGCCACGAAGGGCTTGAGTCAACATCCCGTCAGCGGATGCGACAGAGCCCACCGAGGAAGCCGATGTAGCTGCCGCACGCGCCTGAACCACCTTCTCAAATGTGGCACTTTCATGCGCGGCGTATCCCTTGACAGTCTCGACCAAATTGGGGATCAGGTCAGAGCGGCGCTTGAGTTGAACCTCAATTTGAGCAAAGGCTTCATCGACCGAAACCTTTAGTCCGACCAATTTGTTATAAAGACTAAACGCATATACGACCAGAACAGCAAAGAAAGCAAGAACTACGATGATTTTCGTCATGAGGCAAATCTACCTGATTGCCCGGATACGGCGTAGAACGACAAACCGCCAGGTCAGAACTGCAAAAAAAGTGCGGACCAGATTTCTGGCCCGCACTTTTAATCCTTACCAGGCGCTCCGGCTCCAATGGCCGGGGACACCTCTTTTTCAGTTCTTCTTCACCCACATTTTGCCGAATGCCGGGTTGCCTTGTGGCAGCCAGTAGAAACCTCCGCCGACGGCGGTGCCCCAGACGAACTGCGCCTTACCGAATCGCGTTGGGAGCACCCAGAAGTTCTCCATTGCCGTCTTATCCAATTCTTTCCACATCGTCGCCTGGGTCTGACGGTCCGTGGTCTTCATGGCTAGATCTACCTTCGCGGCGAAAGCAGCGTAATTAGGATCGTCGCCGTTCTGTGAGAGATCAAACCCGCCATTTACGATGTAGAGCTGTGGGATTACAGTCGATGCATTCGCCCAGTCAGCACCCCAGCCGGCGGCGCTCAAATCGCCCTGCGTAGTCGGATTCATGACTGTGGAGTAGTAACCACTCTTAATGATGTTGAATTTAACCTTGATGCCTGCCCGAGCCCATGCAGTCGTGTTGATTGGAATGGTGTCTTGAAGTGTTACCGATTCAGGCACGTCGATTACAAGTCCATCAACGGTCGCATGCTTGTAATCGGCTGGACACTTAGTTTTGGCGATAGCTAGAAGAGCCTTTGCCTTGTCGATGTTTCCAGTCGCAATAAAGTCGGGATTCCCAGGACCGGCCGCTCCTGTTGGGGCATAGTCGGTGGCTAACAAGGGGCTGATGACTCCGGTTGCATAACTACCAGCGAAGGTCGTCCCACCTAGGTAGTCCAGGTTGGCCTTGGCGTCGTAGGCGTAGTACATAGCCGCACGTACCTCAAGGCAGGGCATCTTCTTGACGTTATATGCGTAGTACCGGGTATATGGGTCTGAGTAGTTGATCGCCCTTCCAGCGAACGCAGCAAGTGGATCGCCGGTGGTCGCATCAAAGAAGTTCGTACGGTTAAGTGGCAGCGGATTTGCGAAGTTAACCGAGGATGGGATCGAGTTTGAAAGCATCATCTGATCGCGGACCTGCTCGTCGAGACCAAAACGGAGTTCGATTCGGTTTGGGTACGGCGTGCGAACGCTATCGCTTGCCTGACTCCACTCGGAGTTACGAACAAGAATAAGAGATTCCTTCGTATTCGAAAGGATCTTGTAGGGACCAGTCGCCTGCGGACGCAAGTCATATGCGTCGCCAGTGTCTTTGGACTTCTGAATCGGTGAGATCGAGCCATAAGTCGCAAAGTAATTGAAGTCAGCGACTGAAGTATTCAGGTTGAAGGTGATGGTTCTGTTGCTCGCATCACAGGTGACTGCCTTGTCATAGGCCGCAACTCCAGCAGGTGTGTTCTTGTAGGGACCCGTGTAGATGGAGTTGCCGCTCGAATCGACAGGAATATCCAGCCATTGAATTGCATATGCGGGACCGTCAGTTATGACGTCTGTTGCAAATGAACGAGAGACGCCATATTTAACATCGGCGCACGTAATGGCATGTCCATCTTCAAATTTGGTACCGGGCCGCAATGTAAAGGACCACGTCTTTGCCTCGTTGGTAGCAGTGCCCGTATCTGTCGCCAGATCAGGAACCAGTAAAGTGCCAGCCGCACCGGGTACTGGGTTGTATGCCACGAGAGTTCGAATTAGGAATGAGTTCTCAAAGTCCAGGTCGCGCCCGGTGTAAATACGATTTGGATCCAAGTGATCCAACTTCGGCGCATGCTCAAGAAAATAGAGCGTGCCTCCTTTGACTGCGTCAGTGCTCCCATTCGCAGACGAGGATGAGGATGCTGAACTGCAACCTGCTAGCAGTAGCGCAGTTGCTGCAATTACTGGCACAAGCGTCTTGATTATTTTCATGAGCGCTCCCAATTTGGATTAACTTAAACAGTAAATTTTGATTTACACTTTCCACACTGTCTTTCACACTAGAGCGCTTTAGGCTTTTTGTTACTATCAGATTCGACTTTTCGAAATAAACTTCAGATAGACGAAGATTCGGACAGCCCTCACCGGTTACTATCACGTAATTCGAAAGATAAACGTGGTTGCTAAAAGGGTATTCCTGGTGGTTTAGCCGGATATCAATAGCAAAGCTCAGAAATCGTTAGAACCGCGTTGGTTCCTTCCAAGTCGGCCACTGTTCGCGCAATATATTACAAATTTCCCCAAGAGTCGCTTCAGCTCTCGCTGCATCTAGCAATGCCGGAATCATGTTCTCAGTCGACGCGGCACACTTCGCGATCTCTTCTAAGGCAATTCGCACAGCTAGTTCGTCACGCTTCGCACGACGCGATTGCAACTTTTTTACTTGTTCGCGCTCTACATCAGGCGAGATCCGCAGAATTTCTAAGGGTTTAGCCAACGTAGCCATATGTCGAGTAACGCCGACAATTGCGCGTTCCCCATCTTCCAAGGCTTGGCTCTGCGCGAAGGACGATTCGGCTATCTTCGAGATAAACCAGCCGTCTTCGATTCCGCGAAGGATACCGCTTGTCATCGACGTTCCATCGCCCAAATTCTTGATAGCACCAAGAAGGGTTTCGACTTCAGAATCGATTTGGTCAGTTAGCGCCTCAACAAACCAGGAGCCTCCGAGCGGATCGATAACATCAGCCACGCCAGTTTCCTCAAGAATTACTAATTGAGTACGGAGTGCAATTTCAGCCGTGTAAGCACTAGGAAGCGCCAACACTTCATCGAGAGCATTGGTGTGCAGCGACTGCGTTCCACCCAAGACGGCAGAGAGAGCTTCGATGGCGGTTCGAACAACATTGTTCTCTGGTTGAGCAGCGGTAAGCGAAACCCCGGCAGTTTGCGTGTGGAACCGAAGTTGCTGGGATCGAGGCGACGTCGCACCGTAAACGTCTCGCATCCAACGCGCCCAAATGCGGCGAGCAGCACGCAACTTAGCAATTTCTTCAAAGAAATCTATGTGGGCGTCAAAGAAAAAACTTAACTGTTCCGCAACCGTCTCGATTGACAGCCCCTTTGAAAGACCAAGTTCTACGTAGCCGAATCCGTCGGCAAGAGTGAACGCTATTTCTTCTGCCGCCGTAGATCCCGCCTCCCGAATGTGATATCCCGAAACCGATAGCGGCTTGTACTTTGGCGAGTTGCTGCTGCACCACTCCATCAGATCGCCGATGAGCCTCAAATGTGGCTCTGGAGCAAAGAGCCACTCTTTCTGCGCGATGTACTCCTTAAAGATGTCAGTCTGAAGAGTGCCATTTAGCGCCTCAGGCGAAGCGCCTTGTCTTTCTGCCGCCACCACATAGAAAACGAAAATGGGAACTGCCGGTCCATTAATAGTCATGGATGTCGTAACTTGATCGAGTGGAATATCGGCAAAAAGTTCGTCCATGTCTGCGACCGAATCGATCGCAACCCCACAATGGCCCACCTCACCAAGAGCCAGAGATTCATCGCTGTCTCGACCCATAAGGGTGGGTAGGTCGAAAGCCACGCTCAGGCCTCCCCCGCCGGCGGCCAATAGTTCACGGTATCTCGCGTTAGTTGCGGTTGCGTCGCCAAAACCAGCGAATTGGCGGACCGTCCACGGCCGCCCGCGGTAGCCAGTTGTGTGGATACCACGCGTGAATGGAAATTCGCCCGGCCAGCCGATGGCTTCGAAACGTGAATCGTCTTCCTTGGGTGAGTAGATCGGTTCGAGTGGAAGCCCGGAGAGAGTAGTAGCGCCCTCTTTCGCCAACTGCGCTCGCTCGTAACGGGAGCGCCAGCGCGCACGACCTTCTTGAATCTGTTCATGCTCCATCGAAATCACCATCCATCCGCAAACGTAGCCTCTGTAACTTGCTCTCGGAAATTCGGACTAGTGGCTCTTGCTTAAGTAATGCAACGGCGATAGACCTCCGCTGCCAGCGCCAAGTCTTCCCAAGCCATCCCCGAGCTCTTGAATAAGGTTGTACGGCCCATCACTTCCAGAACCTTGTGCTGATTCACAAGATCGAAAATTGTTACCAGAGAGGCAGGCTCAAGAAAGCCTTCGGCGATGGCCAGAGCAATATCACCCGACTCGCGGATGGCCGTCGCACGATCCTCGACTACAACAAGAGATCGACCTACCAGCTCCCCATCGATCTCACGAGCGGTCGGTTCATGAGCCCCCACAGCTATGACGCAGGCCGATGTGGAAACCAAGCGGCCATCAAATAGCGGTGTGGTGGCAGTGGTCGCGCAAACAATTAGATCCGATTCCGCAACCGCCTGATTTACTTGATTCACCTCCTGCAGGTCGATGGTTTGAATCTCCAGTCCAAGACCAGAAGCAAATTCGTCAATTGAGCCAGCCGCCCTCTCCGATCTGACAACAGCAGATATTTGCTCCAACGGACGAATGAATCGCATCGCTTTCAGATGAGCGCGCGCCTGAGGCCCGGCACCAAAGACGAGCAGATTTTTGGCCGATTCGGTTGCGAGGCGTTTGGCCACCAGGGCGGAAACTGCCGCCGTCCTAAGCGAGGTCAAGGCATTTCCATCCAGCAAAGCCACCGGTGTCAGGGTTTGGCTATCCAACAGCAGATAACACGCATTGATCCTAGGTGGCCCCTCAGGCGACCTTTCGGTCAGAACAGAGGCGATCTTTACGCCAAGAAAGTCTCCCAATTCGGAAGGCATAAGAAGTAAGTGCCCATTGGCCGTAGCGACGGTTATCCGCGCCGGATCCCGCGCCGGATCACACCCGTTTAATAGTGCCCGCTCTAGCGCCGATATCGCGCCAACGACAGAAACGGCCCCGTCAATGTCGTCGGCGCCGATACGAGGCAAATCCAGCAAGGACGCCTGCTGACTCATCTTGGTTAGACGAGTTTGCCCTTAACGTCCACGTTGGTTGTTCCGTCGGTGGTCATGGAGATGTCGAGTGGGTCGCCTGACTTACCCGGGCAAGAGACTGCCCATTTAAAGGTAGCTGTTGCGCCAACCGCAACTGGATCTGCCGGTGGACCCTCGAGGCCAACTTGACCATCGAAAATATCTACGCAGGCGTCGCCGTTGGAGGTCGTGGTGGTCAGAATCAAGGCGCTTAGGTCGAGTGCGGCTGAGGTGCCATTTTTCACAGAGATTTCGAAGGAATTGTTGGTCTGGCCGGCAATTTGACCGGAAGAGAACCCCGTCGGCGTGAAAATAGCCAACTTGTCAAGAGTAAACGCAGTGCCATCAGGAAGCGTTACAACTGAACCAAAACTACCGCTTGCTTGCGCGGCAGCCTTCGAATTTGTAACCAGAGCACTGGAGTCTCCAGTTGCTTTTGCCCCTCCGCCGCCACCACCGCAGGCCGCGAGGCCGAGGGCAAGACTCGTTACCGCAACCGCCCCTAATGTAAAGCGCGAAAAACTCCTCATGACACTCCTTTATATGATCTGCCAGAAAACATTCCGGACACCATTGGTTCGATATTACTTTACCGCTAGGCTACCGAACGCTTACCAAACGGCTTGGACTCAATAACGAACAGTCACGGGCCAGAACGAGATGTGGGAGAAGCAGTGAGCAATGTCGCTCAGGTCGAATCCGACGATTTCGGTACTCAAGACGCCGAAATCAAAAGTCGTAGTCCTCGTCAGATCGCTTGGTCACGTTTTCGCAGAAATAAAGTTGGGCTAGTCGCCGCGACCTTCAGCATCCTGATTATCACGCTCTCGGCGCTAGCTCCGATCGTCACCCGGATTCTGAATCTCAACCCGAATACATTGCACCTTGATCGCCTCGACTCAAGCACCATCCCAATCGGCGCCTGGGGTGGGGCAAGCCTGAGCCACCCGCTAGGCCTAATCCCTGGCACCGGGCGCGATTTACTGGCGCAGTTGCTTTATGGCTCCCGTATCTCATTCCTAGTCGCCTTTGTGGTGACGTTCGCCGGGATTGCGCTGGGACTCTTAGTCGGAGTCACGTCTGGCTACTTCGGTGGCAAAATCGATTACTGGCTGATGCGAGCCGCCGACTTTCTGTTGGCATTTCCGGCATTCTTCATGATCGTTGCACTTAGTGAGCCGATGGTTCAACGCGTCACCGCTCTACACCTGGCCAAGGACAACGGCGCCAGAATCTTGGTTCTGATCATGATCCTCTCCTTCTTTGGCTGGCCATACTTCTCGCGCCTGATGCGTTCCCAGGTATTAAGTTTGCGCGAACGAGATTTCGTTACCGCAGCCCAAGCCTTGGGCGCCAGCAACCGTCGAATCATCTTCCGCGAGCTCTTGCCAAATCTCTGGGCACCGGTGATCGTGGTCGTCTCGCTGGCGCTACCCGGTTATCTCGCGGTTGAGGCAACTTTCTCCTTCCTCGGAATTGGGGTCCAGCCACCGGCCTTCACGTGGGGACTCCTCCTGTCGAATTCAACCGGCTATGTAACTGCGATGCCTTCTTTCTTCCTGATCACCGCCCTGTCGCTGGTGGTAGTTGTTCTGGCCTTCAACCTGGTCGGCGACGCACTACGAGACGCTCTTGACCCGAGAAGCGATCGCTGATGACCCCAAAATGGCAGTCAATCAGCTCATCAGGTTTCCGTTCGGTAACGAATGGAGCAATTTTCGCCACAGGTTCGTTCCAAGCTGGCTTTCAGCCAGTAGCCTGCGACGAGAAACTATTTCGCGGCCGCGAAATAGTTCACCCTTAAGGAGATATGAATGAGCTCATCCACCCTTAAAAGTAAGGGCACGTTGCGTCGGCGCGTTCTGGCCACGACGGCGGCTACCGCACTTGTTGCGGGTGTCTTTACTGCGGCGGTTGGCACCAGTGCTAACGCTGCATCGAATAAGCCCCAGACGGGCGGCACGCTATTTTTCCTCTCGCACCAACCCAAGTTGGATCACCTCGACCCTAGCCGCATTTATACGGGCCGCGATCTAGCTTTCGAGAACTCCTTCTTCGTCAGAACCCTGGTTGCTTACAATCCGGTTCCCGGCGCAGCTGGCACCCTTCTGGTTCCTGACCTTGCAACCAACACAGGAATCCCAAGTAACTCGGCCAAGACTTGGAAATTCACCCTTCGCCCAGGCACAAAATTTGAAGATGGGCACACGATCAAGTGCACGGACATCCAATATGGCGTCTCGCGTACATTCGCTACTGACATCATTACGGATGGTCCTGGCTACTCACAGCAGTGGTTGGACATTCCTACCAACGCTGATGGCAGCTCGATCTACACCGGCCCATACAAGAACACTCCTGCTGGGGTTGCAGCCTTCAAGAAGGCTGTCTCTTGCAGCAAGAACAACCGGACGATTACTTTCCACCTGAACACCTCGGTCG
>Ga0307375_10004238_pt1 | contig 13786 bp, 17 predicted proteins | sample TR1MG_FD_202531 | JGI IMG/M metagenome (GOLD analysis project Ga0307375, IMG submission 202531) | Soil microbial communities from Risofladan, Vaasa, Finland - TR-1 | ecosystem: Environmental > Terrestrial > Soil > Coastal area > Acid sulfate soil | place: Finland: Risofladan, Vaasa | collected...
CGGCGCTCGCGACCTTCTGGAAGAGCATCACGGACGCGGCCTTCTCGCGGTCGTCGGCGGCCTGCCCCGCGTCCTCGTTGGTCATGTGCGGGAGGATTTCGGTCACGAAGTGACCGAAGAGTGTGTCGACATCCTCATCACTGAGGGTGCTGAGGTCGATGCCGTCTTCGGTGGCCACCTTCTCGAACAGGCGCACGGATGCGGCCTTCTCGAGGTCTTCGGCGGTGAAACCATTGTTGGCCAGTTCGTCGATCAGAGACATTTTGTTCTCCGGATTCGGATTTGTTTCGGGTTTGGATTGGCGTCTACGGGGATCGCGAACGTGGCCCCTCGGCCGAGCTTGACTATCCTACGGGTAAGGCAGGCCAAGAGGCAAGACGAAGCAGATCGTTGCTCAACTTCTGTGAAGCAGACGCCAGCTTCTCCTCTTCGGCCAAGTCACAGAGCGGTGGGTAACCGACAGGCACATACCTCCAATCAGGAGTTCGAGCCAGCAGTCCACCTCGGTACTCATTGTAGAGCGAGGACACCTTCTCGAGTAGAGGATGGTCCTGCTCTTCTACCTCTTCTCTCGTCCCCGACCCCGGGCTCTTGACCATGCGGATTCGCACAGCAGCGGGGGCCAGGGATCTCTTCATGAGAAAATCCCCGATCATCCCCGCGAGTTCTTGGACGAGAGAGGAAGACGTTGAAGCAAGGGGGTTGTACGCAGATTCCCCAGAGAGCGGGGGTGGCTCCGACCGGAACACAGCTCCCCTCTGGTGGAAATCCTGGGCCTCCTCGGGGTGCATCTTCTTGAGGAGGGCGTACTGGAATTCTCTTGGACGGAGAACTACCCCGAGATGACTGCAAGCACGGATGCGTGGCCCCGGATCCTCCCCGAGGAAGTCGAGGACGTGGTCAGGTAGATCAGGCATCTGCGCGTCATGGTCATTGACGACGGAGAGTTGTTCCGGGGACGGGGCGGGAATGTGCTTGAGGATCTCAGCCCACTTGATGGAGGAGGTCTTCTCGTTGACGAGGTCGGTTTCCCGCGCCCTCATCTTGTTCTCCACCGCCTTGATATCCCCTTCGGTAACACCGATATGCTTGAGTCTCCGCTTCTCCACACCCAGCACGAGCTTCGACTCTCGTTCAGAGAGATCACCGCTCTTGAAGCGAGATTCCGTCTTCTGCTTGGTCTGCAGGTAGCGAAGAATCTCACGCTCCTTCGGGTTGGAGAGGGGCAGCCCGGAGATCAGGCGCTCCAGCTTGGCCTCGAGGGTGTCGTCCGGAGTCGGGATGGCGAAGATCTTGCGGGCGGCGTCCGACAGGTTGGTGTCGTCTCGCTCCTCCGACGGAGACCGCTCGGCATCGGTGCGGTTGCCGTCCTCTTCCGGGCTGGGCATGGCGGCCGCCTTCTGCATGGGAGGAGTATACGGGTAGATGTTCTGTGTGTACCCACGCTGGCCTGCCACCATCCCGGTGACATCCGACATGACCTTGGCCGACCGCTCGGCACCGATGAAGACGTAGGAGTCATCGAAGAAGCGTGGCTGATCGTTGTAGACCCCACACATCCGACCGTCGGGAAGGATGGACCGCATTCCGTACGGGGGCATCGCGTTCTTGTGGCAGTGCTTGCAGTACCCCGAGGGGTTCTTCGAGAGCTGTCCGCAGATGGAACACCTGTCATGCGGGACCTTCGCCCCCATTGAGGTGTCCGGGAAGTCCCCACGGGAAATCCTCTCGTACAAGTCCATGGCGCCGAGGTTCCGGCACATGTCCTTGATGAGTTCTGACACCAGGATGACCCGGTGCATCCGAGGATCCCAGAACGCCCCGAGAACGTAGCCATACGCGCGGTTCGGGTCTTTGTTCTGGTGGTGACGGAATCGATGCGCGTTGTAGAAGGTCGGGTACCCCCAGCAAAGCTCCCCCCATCCCGGCACGTGCTCAGTCCAGTTCGCTGCCTGCCTTCGTGCATCGATGTCCCAAACCGGGATGTCATCCCAGCCGGGTGGGGTATGGAGCAATCCCTTCTCGGTGAACCAGTCACCGCGAAGATTGAACCCAACGTACTCGCCTGCCCCGAGCGCTGAGTTCACAAGATACAGCCGGTCAGACTGCGGCTGGAGGGAGGCCACGAGCTCCATGACCTCGGGGAGGTGCTCGCCGGAGGCCGTCTTCTCCAGACACGAGGACTCGTTGAGGCCATACGCAGTACCAGGCTCGACCAGGTGGACGTTGGGACGGCCACTGGCATCTCGGCCTGGGTACAGCGAGTACTTCTCCATAGGCTATGGACGGCCCCCACCTGGCGGCTTCGCCCCCATGGTCCTGCGGTGCTTCAGCTCCTTCCCCATCTCACCGAGGCCCGACTTCAGCGACTGCTCGACGACATCCCCAGTTGGGTCCCTGTACCCTCTCTTCGCGGAGTAGAGGGACAGGGCCACGTCGGCCGGGAATCTCGGAGCCTTGGAAGGATCAGTGATGTCACGGTTGCGGAGGATCTGGGAGAGGAGGTTGCCTCCGATGAGCGGGTCGTTCGCCATGTCTGGGTTCATGGACCGCAGCGAGGAGAAGGCGAGATTGACATCACGTGGAGAGTAGTTCTCCCCGATGTCCGGATGAACATCAAGCACCCGATTGAGGTCGCGCCTGTAGGTCAGACGATTGTGCAGGGAGGAGACCCCCTTACCCACGAGTGCCCCGGTGCCGAGAATGCCCGCGCTTCCAGCAGCGATACTGGCTCCATGCAGGAGGCCCTGCTGGATGTTCTCCATATTGGGAGACGCTGCTTCCTTGGACGGCTCTCCAAGTAGGGAGGCGAACTTCTGCAGCCCCTGAAACTCTTCGTCAGAGATCTCGCCCCTGGAGTGAGCAACGTAGGCTTCGTCGGGAACCCTCATACCTTCATCCTCCTGCCCTGCCACGGAGCCTGGGCTTCTTCCTGTACCTGGCGACCCTTCCGTACCATCTCCGGGACGGCCCCAGCGGCCATGGTCCCACCTGCCAGTATCCCAGCACCGCCCAGGTTCGTGCCACCCCCAAGCCACTTTGCCCCTCTCCAGATGCCTTTGCCAAGGGCGGAGACCGCCTTCGCCGCGCTGTCCGCAGCTCCAACAGCTCCACTCAAGTTCGCCTCCTTCCGGAGGTTCGCCATTCGGGCACGCTCTAGCTCGAGGTCACTGGATGAGGGCACGGATTTCTCCGTTCACCCGATCCCAGTCGTCCCGAAGCTCATCGAGGGCGTACTCGACGTGGAACCGCTCATGACGCAGAGCTGCCAGCTTGGAGAACTGCTGCGGGAGAGGGTGCTTCGGGTTGACCGCACCGAGGTTGGCGACCTTGGTGGCCCCCATCTCGCAGCCGTATGCGCCGAGCCGGACGGTGAGTTCGTCGACTACAGAGTTCAGGGCGTTGATGTCGAAGTCAGCCACCTTCACGGCGCCGAGACACGCGTGGAGGACACCGGCGACACTCTCACCCTCCTTCACGGCCTGCACCGCGTGGCTGAAGAGGTCGCTGGAGGCGAACTTCTCCGACGACTCAAGAGCGGAGTGTCGGTTCTCGAGCTCGGTGACGGCTTCCTTCATCTCGCTCCGAAGCCGAGTCAGCTCCGAGAGAGGATTGAACCAGAGAACCTTCGAGGGGTCTTCGGCATCAGCCGACTTGCAGACCTCGTCGAAAGCATTGACCTGCTGGAACCGTCGCGGGGCCGAAGCGGCCTTCTCGATGGCGGAAGTCATAGTCATACGAGGGGTCTCCTGCGGTCGAGCAGAGGCTACCTTTTCTGCGCGCAGACGGCTAGCAGCCTCCACAGCGTTCGGAGGATCAAAACTGATGTAACGATCCATTCCGCCCACCTTCTCCCGGAACTTCCGCTCGAAGGTGTCGTGGTACGCCATCTCGCAGACGCGCCGAACATGCTCTGATGTGAGAGAACGCCCGAACAACGAAGCGGCCTTCACCACGGCATCGGTCAGTTCCGTGCCATGCTGGATGTGGTCGCTTGTTGCCTCCCGCGCAATGGTCCGGAGATTTTCCGGGCTCACAGCGGAGAATACAGTTCGGCCGGTCATGAGAACCTTCTCTTTCGTGGGATTATAGACTACCCACTGAGAGACCACCTATTCCCTTTGTCCACAGAGTCGAGGACCGAATGTCCACAAAGTTGATGACTCTCCAGGAAGCTGCTCGATTTCTCGGCGTTACAGAGAGGACGGTCAGGAAGTACATCAAGCAGGGCTTCCTGAGCGCACATAGGGTGCAGGGTGACCGTAGGTACTGGCTCGCTGCTCTCGACGTGGGACAGTTCCACCAAGACATGCAAGAGACCTCGAGGACTACTGGCTTCACCAAGAAGGACTTCCTCCTCTTGCGGTCACAGGTACAGCGCCTTCAGTCCCAGATGGACGTTGTGCTGCGGATCCTTGATGCGAAGGACGACCCTCTGCGAATGCCGAAGGAGTACGCCAAGGAGCTATTCGAGCTGTGTCTCGTGCAAAGTAAAGCCACGAACTGGCAAATGTCGGAGATGCAGTCGTGGGTAGAGGTGTTCCTGCGGGTGGATGAAGAAGACCTGCGCTCCCTCTCGGAGGCAGCCGAGGTCAGGAAGCCATGGAAGACTCTCCTGTCCCTGTGCATCTCGATGACCACCTACGTCGCCACCCACGAGACCTACTCGACCTCCCTTGAACTCCAAGCTCTTCACCGACAGCTTGCTGAAGGCCGACGACGACTACGTGTCTCCGCGCTCATCTACGCAGAGCTCTACACCGGAGTGGACCCAGACATTCAACGGTACGCGCTGGGGGATTCTCCCGCCTCGGTCGTCGACACCCTGACCCGCGTACTGAAGGGATCTAAAAAGTAGAGATTCCTCCGCCATAAGATCTCCGAACGCAATCAACAGGGAGGTCTATATGGCCAAGCAGGAGATGGCGGACGCTCTTCAGGCTACCCACGAGGCAGCCTGCAAGACCCACGCCGAGAAGAAGCGCGAGGACCGCAAGCCGAAGGCCCACAAGCCGCAGGCGCAGCCGAAGCCCGATCACACTGCAGGGCGGGCCGCCCAGGCCGCGAAGACCGCCGGCCGGGCCGTACAGACGGCTCACGAGCTCGAGACCAAGGCGCGAGGATACACCGACCAGGTCATCGGGGACCTGAAGAAGCTCCTCACCGTCGACGAGGGAGATGTCGGACCCTACGCGAAGGGACTGCTCAAGCAGGCGCTCGCGCAGAACGCCGCTCTCCACGAAGTCGTGAAGGGACTCGAGAGTCGCCTCACTGCTCTCGAGGCAGAGGCCATGCGCCAGTACGACGATGCGGACGAGGAGCTCCTCGAAGAGTTCGGTACCGCTTTCGGCAAGGCTTTGGCCTCCGCCCTCTAGACGACTGAAAAAATCAGGTGTTTACGGACATAAAGATGTGTCCGAGAACACTCAACTCTCGGAAACTCACCTTGCAAGGGAGAGAAGCTAGTGAAGAAGTTCATCACAAAGGTCAACAAGTTCTCGAAGGACCTCCTCGGTCTCGTTGGACGCCCCGTGGCGGCCGCAGTCGGAGCGGGCGGCGCCATGTATGGCGTCGGCTACGCTCTCGACAACGAGATCATGGCCCACCCGGCCGCCGTCATTGGCACCGGACTCGTCACCGCAGGCGCCATCGAGGGTGTGCTGCACGGCTTCGGCCGGGACCCCGAGGTCCGTGCCGAGTTCCTGGCCGCAGACATCAAGAAGCTGGTTGCCCAGCTGAAGGGTGTCGGCGACGCTGCCGAGAAGAAGAAGATCATCGACGCAGCGACCAAGGATCTGCCCGAGTCCGCGAAGAGCCAGGTGGTGCCCATCATCGAGATGGCGCTCAAGGCCGACGAGGTCAAGGTCGCCACGGCGTAGAACCGACCGTGCGGAAGCCGACGTGGGGGAACTACCCCACGCCCGCTTCTTTAGCTATACGCCGTCGACGCGTGCGTTCGGAACCAAGATTTCCGGTCGCGGGAAGTCCATCATCGATGCCAGGAAGCATGTGAGAACGGCGTGCATGGTGTCGTCAGTGCTGTTCGGGGACTTCTTGTATTCGGTCATGCGTGTGCGCTCGTTGTACTCGGAGAAGATGGCGAGCATGTCGGAGGCGAACGGAGATGCCCAGTCACTCCAGCGCGGGAACCGGAAGACGTCCCGTCGCTTGATGGCGTTGAACATGGCCGACATCACCTCGGAGCGGTGGACCATGAAGCGCCCGAGCTTGGGGTCCCACTTCACGAAGACGGAGGGGGTGGAGTACTGGTAGCGGAGGATCCTCTTCTGCCCGAAGGTACGCATCAGCTCATCGTTCGGCCAGAAGCCTCCGCCATAGTCACAGCCCACCCGGTACACACCGAAGGCGGTGATGAGCCTCTTGATCTTCTGGATTTGGACTCTAGGCTCTGCCTCCTGGCCGACGTATCGGTGAGCAAAGAAGATGGTGAACTTGCCGTTGATGTATGCCCCGAGCACCACGATGGTGTAGGAGTTCGTGCTGTCCTGGCCCCAGTCGATACCGGCGTAGATGTGGGTGTTGGTGAGAGACTTCCGAAGCTCCTTGATGTACTCCGCTGTGAGCTTGAAATCTGGGTCGCAGTTCTCGAAGACATCGGCCTGGGTGAGGGGGCGCTGGCCGGAGTCGAAGGAGAGCCCCAAGACCTCGTTGTAGAACTTGGGGCGAGGGTACGAGTTGTACTTTGTGAGGATGTTCGACCACTCAATCCACGGCACCATCAGCTGCGGGATGCGGAAGCCCTCGAAGATGTCGTACTTCGGATCCGGGTTCCCCATCTGGACCCACTTGGCCATCTTGTGGGCGGGGTCGATTGGCTTCCCGCACTTGTCGCAGATGAGACCGTTGATCCCGATGTTCGTCTCACCCAGGATGTTCCAGTGCCAGGAGCCGGGGTCCTTCGGCGTACCGTGCCCCTCACATGGGATCGCCCACTCGTTCTGGGTGCTGTAGGTGTCCCAGTAGTACTGGATGGGGTTGTCGAGACTCTTCGGAGTGCCGGAGTAGGAGAAGATCTTGAACGGGGAGTGGGACGCAGACTCTTCAATGACCGGGATGTTCTCCAGAAGGATGTCCTGGAACTCATCAATGGCGACCTCATCGGAGGAAAGCCCACGGCAACGGTCGGCGTTGAGGAAGGCGTAGCGCAGGGCGATTGAGCTGCGGTTGATGGCCCTCTTCTCATAGACGTTGTCGGTCAGGTGTTCGGGGAACCAGGTCTTGACCGCCGGGCTCGTCTCCATCGTCTCCTTGAGGCGCGTCTTGGAGAACTCCTTCGTCTGTGTACTCGAGGGGGAGACGTACAGCGTCTTGAAGTGGGGGATGAGACAGGAGCGGGCGAAGATCCGATTGCCCAGAGACGTGGATTTTTCAACTTGGCGGCCACACATCAGGAGGGTGCGTTGACTCGGGGTGTCGTAGATCCTGCGGAGGTAGGGACGCTCTGTGAAGGAGAAGGGAACCAGCGACCTCGACACAGGATCCGGAACCAGAACCGCCTGCTCGACGAACTGCGAGGGACTCAGCGAGAAGTACTCCCGCAGGTCCTCGACCATCGCCTCGTACTCCCAATCCTCCGGGTCATCGAGCATAGGCTCCATGTCCCACGGCTCTGGGTAGTCCTCGTACTGGTGCAGTTCATCCAGATTGAAAGAGTAGGGATCTTCAGAAAACATCCAGACTTCTCGTCATAAGCGGGGTGACCAACAGGGTCCTAGTGTACTCACATAGGGAGCAGCTCGTGAATCAACTACTCGTAATCGGCTACGACATCTTCCCAGTTCTCCGAGAGGAGCGGCGCGGAGATGGCTCTGTCACCACCTACCAGCTCTACCACACCCGTCTGCATGGCCTTTCGGCCAGCGGCAAGCACTTCACCTCGCTCTTTGGAGCGCCCACCAATGACGGCCAGGCCCACGACATCCTCGATGACGTCACCGGACGCTTCAAGGTAGGCACCTCCATCGAGGACCGCCTGATCCCCTCCAAGCCACGCCCCTTCTTCCTCAGTGGAGCGAAAGGAGTCCCGAAGATGGGCCACGGGTTCGTCACGGGGCACGTCGTCACCTACATCCCCAACGAGAAGCGGTATCGCCGCAACCTCGGCCCCCAGTTCGTCCCCTTCCTGACCGTCATGGTCGACCGGGAGGACGGTACCTTCGGATACATCTACGTCCGGCTCTACAAGGAGTTCTCACTTCCCCCCGAGGCGCGTCTCGTTGGCGAGATCATGGGGACGTGGGACTACCTGCGCAGGAACTGGGACACTGCTGCCGAGGTGAACTTCGTCGATTTCGGGGGGTTCTACATCCTCACCGACGAGCTCCCCGAGGAAGAGGATCGCCGACCGGCTACGCTGGAGGAGATCGCTGCCCTCAAGGAGAAGTTCGCCGGTGTTTCCCTCTCCCCCTGATCTTCCGTTGACCATGCTGTGGGCCCCCCACTTCGTCGAGTATCTGAACTTGGCGATGTTGGGGGACGTCCACGCATGGGATGTAGAGACGCAGGCTGATCCGCTTCGGCGCGTCATCCATTTACGTCTCAATCGCTACTGGACGAAGAAGGAAATCCCCCTGATTCGGGCCTTCCTCAAGATGTGGTGTGACGCGAACGACTGTGTGTACCAGCGATCTAGCTGGAAGTACCGGGACTTTCGCGCGCTTATTATGCTGAAGGGACTAGGACCCAAGAGAGAGGTGAACCCTTTCTTCCAGGAGGACCGACATGCTCTACGCAGGAACCGATGAAGCAGGAATCGGGGCACTCGCAGGCCCCATCGTTGCAGCCACGGTCACACTCAGAGCTCCCGTCAATTCCATCAAGATGCTGCGAGACTGGTGGCCTCTCAAAGGAGTCACCGACTCGAAGAAGCTCTCGGAGAGACAGAGGGAGAGTCTACGTGGGCCACTGTCAGCGTTCATCGCTGAACACGACGGAGAGGTCGGCATCTCCATCATCTCCGTCTCGTACATCAACGAGCACGGATACGCGAAGTCTCTGGACAAGGCGCTGAAGGACTCGTCGAAGAAGGCCACCAAAAATGCCGGCCTTCAACCACGAATTCTCGTCGTGGATGGGAACCGAAACATCCCAGGCTACCCATGGAAGCAGGAGGCCATCCCAAAGGCCGACAACCTCTTCTTCCACGTCTCGGCTGCCAGCATCATGGCGAAGCTCACCAGGGACGACATCATGGTGGCACTCGGCAGCCAGTTCCCGGAGTACGGGTTCGCGCAGAACAAGGGCTACCCTACTGCAGACCACCGCGATGCCCTGCTGGAGAGCGGGCTCTCCGAGGTCCACAGGACCTTGCCCTGCACCACAGTGCTCCGCAAGACGAAGGGACCGCGCAGGCGGCCAGAGGGGTGGTAGGGGCCCCTCCCTTTAGCCCTGATCGGGCTTCTTGTAGGTGTTGAGGTACTTCTTCACCCCGTAGGCACCCGCTGCCAGTCCTGCAGTCCCAATCGCGGCGCCGGCGAGGAGCTTGGGGTTCTTCAGGTGGCTCAGCATCGAGGGCTTGGCCACGGCTGGCGCTGCATGAGAGACGGCTGGCGCTGCATGGGTAGCTGCCGAAGACGCGGCTGGCGCTGCATGGGTAGCTGCCGAAGACGCGGCTGGCGCTGCATGGGGGGTAATCGGAGTTGCAAGAGCTCCTCTTGCTGCACGTGCTCTTTGAACAGCAGCAGCACGCTCTTCTGCAATGTGAGCTTTGGCCTGAGCTCTAACCGGCATTGAGGGCTTCGGAGCGTTGGGGCTGATACCGGATGCCCCACTTCTGGTCTTGAGGACATCCTCGTGAGCCGTCCTCGCCGCCTGCCCGTACTCCGGGTTCTGCGTCTTCCGGGAAAGATGTCGCATCATCTCCAGGTGCACTTCCTTACCGGCTGCCGGACTGCCGTGCTGAATCTTGGCCGCGAGCTTCTCCAGCGCAGTGCTGTAGATGTCGAGGATGTGCGCCACCTTGTTCATCAGCCCACCCGTTCCCAGTACAGGTTGACGTCGCAGGCACCATCGACCACAACCCACCGACGGTCACGCTTGGTGAGGTCGACGGTCTCCATGGTCCTGGAGATGTGGTCCAGGGCGAGGGTGCCAATGCCCCCGACCACGACGATGGTGCCTGACACTGCGAGCTTCGTCTTGGCCTCATCCTCGTAGATCTCGAAGGCGATGTTGCCGGCTGCACCGGTGACGGTGATCTGGGTCAGGCGAGCGACTTCAGGGACTGGCCCGGCGTCGGGAACGGCCGACCACTGGTAGTCCGCCAGGAGGTTGCCAGTACCGATCCCGTTGTAGGCGTAGGTGACCGTGATCGCCTTGGTCGAGTAGTTGATGGTGCCCCGCCGGGTGGCGGTCCCCTTCTCGACCAGGATGCCGGAGCCGTTGTCCACGATGGTCGGCCCGGTGCCCCCCGAGTCGGTGAGTTCCACGGTGCCCGGGACAACGTAGCCACTGGTCAGGGTACCTGTGTACCCCCCACCGGAGATGGCCCCGACGACCTCTCCTGACACGACGGTCCTGGACTCCCCAACCTCCACAGTGCTCGCACCAGACGCAGATGCGAACGACACTCCCGCCGCCGGGCTGGGTGCGGGAAGCAGCCCAACCGAAGAGGGACCGGCCGGAGCATCGTAGAAGATGAACAGGTGGCCGGAGGAGTTCGTGAAGGGGCCAGTGACGGAGTCCACAGAGAGACCGTTCTGGTTCATGAAGTTGGCGAGATCGACCTCTGACATCAGGGTCTTGGTACGAACGGCCATCAGGCCTCCTTGAGGACTCCGTCCAGCAGCCAGAGGAAGTCTTCCGTGTAGAACTTGAGGTTGAACATCGGGTTCTTGCGAACGCCCTTCGCAAGGAGTCCGTAGGCCTTGAGTTCGGGGACGTAGTCGACCTTGAAGTCGTCGGTGTCACCGAAGTGAGACTCCACAACGTCGGCGAGCAACTGTTTGAAGTCGTCGTGCTTGATGCCGTGGAAGTGGTAGATGAGGTCGCCCTCTCCGCGCGTGACAATGTCAGCGTCGAATGTCTCCGCCCCGAACTTCATCCGGGGAGGGATGGCAAGGTCAGTATCGTTGAACTTCTCAACCGCTTCCTTGGACAGGGCCAGGTCGGGGTCGTTGGCCCAGTCAGGGCGGGGCTTGATGCTCACTCGACCGTGCTCGTCAAGGTGATGGACGGTGTCACTCATTGTGGGCCTCTCTGCTCATGAGGATCTCTGCTCGAGTCTTCTGGCTAACCGATCCCGTTGGTGCGAGGTCAATCAGCTTCGGAACTGTAGCCTGATCCTGCAGTACCTTGAACCTCTCGAACTTCTTGAGCACGTCGTGAAGGGCAGACTCGCTGGACCGAAGCTGGTCATCGACTCGTACGATAGCGCGCACGGTAGTCCCCATCATCTCAACCTTCTGCGGAGAGAGGGGCAGGGACTTGATTTCCATGAAGGTGTAGTAGAGCTCCTCGTGGATCTCGAGCATCACCACCTGACGGTCGAGGGCCTTCTTCACCCCCATCCGGTAGAGGGCCAGCCCAGGGCCGGCGAGCAGAGCCGAGTTGTACACAGAAGCAGTAGCTGCCGTACGGCCGGTGCCTTCCTCACCCTTGTCGAGCTCGAAGTAGGCAGCCCAGTCGGACAGGCCCATCACTTCGGTATTCCAGAAGTAGTGCCGGTACTCAGCGACTGCGAGGTCGGTGACCGGAAGCCCGTCCTTCTGAAGGCGGTAAGCGATCTCTCTGTACGAGACATTGCCGAGGAGCAGTCCCTCTACCTTCCTTCGGAGAGTGGGGTTCTTCAGAATCCCCTCCCGCATCTCGAAGGTAGCCTCGTCGGGGTGGAAGAGGCTGTGGGTCTTCTGCTTCCTCAACCATCGGTTCGTTGGCTTGTGCGAACGGTCCCACGGTCTGAAATCTTCCGGGGGCTCCCCCATCTCCGTCCTGATCTCCACCAAGTGCAGGGGCTCAACCGGAGCCATCCCGTGCAGGGCGAGCGTGCTGTTCACGCTGTCCAGAGCGATGTCATCCTGGCTGACCAGCATGTACTTGATGAAGTAGTGGGAGGGGTGCGCGTGCATCAGACTCGTGGGCCCACCTGCCTCGAGGGAATCACCCTACCGGCGTAGTTATGCTGGGTGCCAGGACCCCACTTGGACAGCATCCCTTGTCCTCTGCCGGTGACCTTCTGGAACATGGAGGGGGCCTTCTTCTCTGGATGGGCGGTTGCCAGATAGTGCTGGGTGGACTTCCACTCTGGGTGAATCTTCCCTCCCCCTCGGAAGCGGGTCGTCGTCTGACTGACAGGACTTCTGCCCGGGAGGTAAGCCTTCGTCACGTCGTGCATCATCTCCCCTCGCACACTGCGAGTACCCTTGGCGTGCCCCCCGATGCGTTTGATCTTGTCCAGGACCTGCTTGACCGTGTACTTGCCTTCACCCGAGCGGGCCGCCGCCAACGCCTCCTGCATCACTCCAGAGGAACCGGTGACGCTGATACCCTGCTTCTCCAGGGCTTCTTCGTACACAGAAATGATGTGCGCAACCTTGTTCATGACGTCTCCTATCCAGTAGTCATCTCAGTGAGGAAGAGGGGGAGGCCCAGCTTCTGGATCTGATCGAGCTTGGTCTCGGTGTCGTCGAGGTGGAGTTCCTCGTCGGCCAGGATGGGGTCCAGGAACTTGCGGGTGCCGTTGTCTGCCAGGCGCATGCACTGCGTGATGGCTTGGTTGTACAGATGGACCGCCTCGCGCTCCGCCTCGGCGTTGTTCTGGAGCATCTCTGGGACGGACTTCCCCACCTTGACCTCACCGAGCTGCCCGACTTCGGGGACACCGTCGAGGAGGATGATCCGCTCCATGATGGCTTCGGCGTGCTTCATCTCCCCGATGGCCTGCTCCTTCAGAGCACCCCCGAGGATGTCGTAGCCCCAGTCGTTCACGATGGCGTGCTGAACCATGTACTGGTTCACGACGGTCATCTCCCGCTTCAACAGGTCGTTGAGCATGTTGATGACGGCGGGGTTGCTCGGGAGGGACATCGCCCCCTTCTCCGAGGCCAGCTTGTAGATACCCAGCAGGTGGGCCACTTTGTCCATGCTCATGGTCAGATCCTGTATGTCTTCAGGCCCTTGAGGCCCTCGATGACTTCTTCTAGAGCGTTCATCGCCTTGATGGCGGCCTCCTTCGGGACAGACTGCAGACCGATCTGTGTGGCCAGCACGAGGGAGGCGAGCTTCGCGGAGGCACTCTCCAGCTGCGGTAGATTGTCCACGAAGGACTCGATGTTCTCTGGGTTGACGAAGTTCAGCGCCAGGACGGCGTCGATGGAGTCGGTTCCGACCAGGGCCGCTGCGGCCTTGTCGAACGAGAGGGCAGCAGCTTCCTTGAGCAGGCAGTGCCGATTCGGGATCTTCAGGTTCTTGAAGTCCTCGTAGGCCTCATCAGCTGCCTCCTTCACTCTCTCTTCGAGAGGGGAGAGCGGCTGGAGGCCGAAAAGGCGGATGGGCTGACCAGATGACGCGGCCTTGTCGAGCAGGGCAACACCGAGATTCTGAGGAACACCGGTGGCCGCCATCCAGAACAGCCCATCCACCCACGAGTGCTCACCAGAACCGATCTTCTCGAAGACCGGACCGTCCAGGCGGCACCCTCCCTCCCACGCACGGACCTCCATCATGGACGGGAGAGCCGCCATCTTCGCGCCCGCCATGGGGTCGGCTTCGGGGGCTCCTTCGAGTTCGATGGGGTTGTCCAGTGCGAGGAAGTGGTAGTCGGAGGGAA